>LXOW01187009.1_pt1 | contig 16994 bp, 12 predicted proteins | sample 1368591 | NCBI WGS metagenome assembly LXOW01 (sample SAMN04884650, study PRJNA319009) | bovine gut metagenome | isolation source: Cow rumen | host: Bos taurus | place: Italy: Legnaro (PD) | collected 2014-07-09 | reverse complement strand
CCCCTGACCCCGGGTGGTCTCGGCATCCGCGAAGCCCTCTTCGTGGCCCTCCTCGCCCCCCTCGGCATCCCCCCCGCCCCCGCCCTAGCCCTCTCCCTCCTCAACTACCTCGCAGGCACCTTCTGGTCCCTCTTCGGCGCCGCTCTCTTCGCCCTCCCCCGCTGACGCGGCCCGTCCCCAACCCCACCTCCCCGACCCGCCCATTCATGGGTGGCGGCATGAACAAAACCGCAGGAAAACCTCCATTTTTTCCTGTTTCCAAAACTGTGGGAGAAGCCAATGCCGGGAGCAGGAACAGCCCCGGCTACTCGCCGAGGGGGTGGAGGAACTCGAAGTTGCAGACGCGGAGGACGGGGGTGACGTCGGGGTCGAGCTGGAGGGTTCCGTCGGGGAGGAGGGTCAGCAGGAAGTGGGTGTCGCGCGGCATGGTGCTTTCGAAGCCGGCGGAAGCGAGAAGGCGGGCCATCTTGTCCATGAGGCGGGCGTGCATGGAGGCGTCGATGAGGCCGCGGTCGAGCGCCTGGCGGGCGTTGACGCCGGTGCAGAAGGGGGTTTTCTTCGCGCCGCCGGCCCCGGCGGAGGCGAGGACTTCGTCGAGGCCGTTCCAGTAGCCCCAGATGACGATGTAGTTGCGGGAGCGCTGGAGGACGGGCTCGCCGTCGGGCATGAGGATGCCGGCGTGGGTGAGGTAGCGGCGCGGATCGAGGATTTCGGGCGGGAGGGTGGATTGGTTGCCAAGCATGTAGATGGCGCGCGGGTAGGTGGTGGGAACGCCGGCGTCGGCAAGACGGAAGGCGTACGCGAACTCCTCGAAGGGACTGTTGTAGCCGTAGGCGACGTGGGCGGGCGTGGAGTCGGCGGGGTCGGGCTGGTCGCCGACGTGGGAGACTTTCCAGACGAGGTGGATTTCGTCCTTGGTGGTGGTACGGTAGACCTGCTGGGTGTCGGAGAGGCTTTCGCGGGGGGTGCGGCGCCAGCGCTCGGGCTGGAAGTAGTCGAAGAGGTGGGGGTCGTGGCCGACGACCCAGAGCTTGCCGTTGGTGGAGCCGCAGTCGCCGTGCACGTAGTCGACGCCGAAAATGCGGACGGGGTGCAAATGCTCGGGAAACGCGGGCGCGGAGGCGAAGCGGTCGCGCTGGCGTTCGAGGTAGTCCTGGCGGCGGGAGCGCTTGACGGCGTCCTCGTGTCCGGGCGTGCGGGCGAGGAGCTCGAAATCGACGAGCGCGTAGGCGGGGAGGCCGTCGCGGCCGCGCAGGAGGGTGCCGTCGGGAAGCGGGCGGACGATGACGTGCTCGGGCTTGACGTCGAGGACGCGGAAACCGGTCTGCCACATGTCGCGGATGGAACGGCGGAGCATGGCCGTCGGGAACGGCACCGACGGTGCAACGGAGAAGGCGGGCGGCTGCAGGCGCGGCGCTTCCGGCGGCAGGGCGTCCTGCTCGGGCGGCGGCGGCAGGGTGCGGGCGGCGGCCTCGGCGGCGGCGGGGTCGGTGGAGGCGATGCCCTTGATCCACTCGTAGATGAGGATGTACTGGCGGTTGATGTCGAGTTCGACGTCGCGGAATTTCGCCTTCTTCTGGGCCATCTTGGACTGCGAGCGGCCGGTCTGCCAGAGCTCGAGGCGCTTGGCGGGGACGTAGATGGCGAGCGGCTTGTGGGTGCGGATGACGCCGGGCCGGGTCCGCGCGCGCATCTCCATGAGGAGGGAGAACTCCTCGTAGGGCGAGTTGAATTCCGCCTCGATGAACTTGTTGAGCGTGAAGGTGTCCACCGGCACCGTCTCCCCCACGCGGCACCACTTGACGACCAGCGCCTTGGAGTCGCCGGCGTCGTCGGGCTTGGTGAGGACCTTGTACACGCGGGAGGTGCCGCAGAGCTTCTCGCGGCTCTTGCGGAACCAGTCCTTTTCGTACCAGCGGGCGGGCACGAGGTGGCGCAGGAAGGGGCGGCCGTAGCGGGTGACGTAGAGGTCGGCGCCGTCCGGCAGCTTGTAGTGGTCGTATTCGACGTTCAGCAGCGTCTTGCGGTCCGCCCGGCCGAGTTCCGGGAGGCAGGCGGGCGCGGCGGGGACGGCGGCTGGAGCGGCGGCGTCCATCCCGTCAGAAGCGGGTGTACGACCAGCCGACCGGCCGCCCGTTCTCGTAGGGCATGAACCCGTGGAACGGCCGCGGATCGCCGTCGAACACCAGCGGCATGAAGTATTTGTCGCCCTCCCACATCGGGAGCGTCGGGATGCGCTCGATCTCGACCCACTCCAGCGGGCCCTCCTCGTTCTTCGACGCCGCCTCGCCGCGCGTCTCCTCCACCAGGAACACGAACCCGATCCAGTCCTCGCCCTTCGGGCCGAACCCCGTCCAGTTGATGGAGCCGCGCAGGGACATGCGGACGACTTCGAGGCCGCTTTCCTCGCGGATTTCGCGGACGAGCGCCGACGCGATGTCCTCGTCGCGCTCCATGTGGCCGCCGAGGCCGTTGTACTTGCCGAACTGCTCGTCGGAGGAGCGGGAGATGCGGTGGACCATGAGGACCTTCTTGCGGTCCGGGGAGAGGATGAAACCGAGTACGCTGGCGATGGGGCAGTAGTTCATGCCATCCTTCTACACCCGCCCGCGCCCCTTGGCGAACCAAAAGCGCACCGCGTCGGGGACGTGCGTCCATGGGAGGGCGCTGTGGGGGTAAACCGGTGGATTTCTTCGGGTTTCACGTGATTGCAAATGATGCGCTCCGCCCCCGCCGCAATTGGAGTTGGCCAACCGGGGGCGATTGCGGTACAACACTCCCAAGCGGTCCCCCACCAGGGCCCGCCCCACGGAGTGTGCCATGAATAAAATCATCCAGAAGAAGCAGCTTTCGCAGGACGTGTACCGTCTGGTCGTCGAGGCCCCGCTCATCGCGCAGGAGCGCAAGCCGGGGCAGTTCATCATCCTGCAGCTCGATACCGAGTTCGGGGAGCGCATCCCCTTGACCATCGCCGACGCGGATGCGCAGGCGGGGACCGTCACGCTGATTTTCCAGGTTGTCGGCTCGACCACGCGGAAGCTCTCGATGCTGGCGGAAGGGGACTCCATCGAGAATCTCGTGGGGCCGCTGGGCCGGCCGACGCACATCGAGAAGTTCGGCACGGTGGTGTGCGTGGGCGGCGGCATCGGCGTCGCGCCGCTGTACCCCATCGCGCAGGGCATGAAGGCGGCGGGCAACAAGCTGATCGTCATCATCGGCGCGCGCACGAAGGACCTGGTCATCATGGAGGACGAGATGCGCGCGATCGCGGACGAGGTGATCGTCTGCACGGACGACGGCTCGTACGGCCGCAAGGACCTCGTCACGGCCCCGCTCAAGGAGCTGTGCGAGCAGGTGCCGCCGCCGGACCTGGCGGTCGCCATCGGACCGCCCATCATGATGAAGTTCTGCGCGAAGACAACGGAGCCGTACAACGTCAAGACGGTCGTCAGCCTCAACACGATCATGATCGACGGCACGGGCATGTGCGGCGGCTGCCGCGTGTCGGTGGGCGGCGAGACGAAGTTCGTATGCGTGGACGGGCCGGAGTTCGACGGCCACCAGGTGGATTTCGACCAGATGATGTCGCGTCTGGGCGCCTTCAAGGCGCAGGAGCGCATCGCGGACGAGCACTGCCGCTTCCACGCGGAGGCGGTCGCCAAGGGCTTGAAGGAATAGAGGAGGCGCATCCATGACCCCGAAAGAGAAGATGGCGATTCCCCCGCAGGCGATGCCCGAGCAGCCGGCGGACGAGCGGCGGCGCAACATGAAGGAGGTCGCCCTCGGCTACACCGCCGAGCAGGCCCGCCTCGAAGCCTCCCGCTGCCTCCAGTGCAAGAACGCGCCGTGCGTGGCGGGCTGCCCCGTGGCGATCCGCATCCCCGAGTTCCTGGCGGCGGCGGCCGAAGGCGACTTCGCCGGCGCGCTGGGCATCATCCGCGAGACGAGCCTGCTCCCCGCCGTGTGCGGCCGCGTATGCCCCCAGGAGAAGCAGTGCCAGAAGAACTGCACGATGGGCAAGGCCCTCAAGGACGTGAACAAGGCCGTCGCCATCGGCCGCGTCGAGCGCTACTGCGCCGACCTCGGCCGCGCCACCGGCTCCCAGCCCGCGCCCGTGATCGCGCCGCCGACCGGCAAGCGCGTGGCGGTGGTGGGCAGCGGGCCGGCGTCCATCACGGTGGCGGCCGACGTGCGCCGCGCCGGGCACGAAGTCGTCATGTTCGAGGCCTTCCACAAGGCGGGCGGCGTGCTCGTGTACGGCATTCCCGAGTTCCGCCTCCCCAAGGCCATCGTGCAGGCCGAGCTCGACAACCTCGCCGCCATGGGCGTCGAAATCCGCACCAACTACGTCGTCGGCCGCACCCGCAAGCTCACCGACCTGCTCGACAAGGACGGCTTCGACGCCGTGTTCGTCGGCACCGGCGCCGGGCTGCCCAAGTTCATGGACATCGAGGGCGAGAACCTCGTCGGCGTCTACTCCGCCAACGAATACCTCACCCGCTCCAACCTCATGAAAGCCTACGACACCGCCCACGCCGACACCCCCATGGCGGCCGCCAGGCGCGTCGCCGTCCTCGGCGGCGGCAACGTCGCCATGGACGCCGCGCGCACCGCCCTGCGGCTCGGCGCCGAGGAAGTGCACCTCATCTACCGCCGCACCGAAGTCGAGATGCCCGCGCGCGCCGAAGAAGTCCACCACGCCAAGGAAGAAGGCGTACAGTTCCACATGCTCGTCAACGCCAAGCGCATCCTCGGCGAAGGCGGCCGCGTGAACGCCATCGAGTGCCTCCGCTACGAGCTCGGCGAACCCGACGCCTCCGGCCGTCGCCGTCCCGTCGCCATCCCCGGCAGCGAATACACCATGCCGGTCGACGCCGTCATCGTCGCCGTCGGCAACGGCTCCAACCCGCTCATCAAGGCCACCACCCCCGGCCTCGATACCGACGCCAAGGGCCACATCGTCGCCGACGAAAACGGCCAGACCAGCCTCCCGCGCGTATTCGCCGGCGGCGACATCGTGCTCGGCGCCGCCACCGTCATCCTCGCCATGGGCGAAGGCCGCAAAGCCGCCGCCGCCATCAACCGCCTCCTCGCCCAGTGAGGCCGCGTCGGCCAGCAGCAGCGGGCGGTGCGCCCAATAAGGCCACGGGCGGCGGACACCTCCGCCGCCTCCCCCCGCCGCGCCGCAACGGCGTCGAACTCCAGGAATACCTGGCGGAAGCCCTCTCCTGCTCCCGGCGCGCCGCCAAGGCCCTTCTCGACGACCGCCTCGTCTTCGTCAACGGCCGCCGCATCTGGATGGCCCGCCACCTTCTGCAAACCCGCGACACCATCGAACTCCTCCCCGGCGCCGTCCCCAAAGACGCCCCCTCCGCGCCCCCGCCCATCCGCATCCTCCTCGACGACCCGTTGTTCCTTGTCGCCGACAAGCCCCCCGCCCTCCTGACCAACGGCCCCAAATCCCTCGAAACCCGCCTCCGCGAGCAACTCTCCCTCCCGTCCCTCCGCGCCGTCCACCGCCTCGACAAAGACACCACCGGCTGCGTCCTCTTCGCCAAGGACGAAGAAACCCGCCGCGCCCTCGTCGCCGAATTCGAGAACGGCGACGTCCGCAAACTCTACCACGCCCTCGTCGCCGGCGTCCCCTCCGAGACCGACTACGACATCCGCGAACGCATCGACGGCAAAGCGGCGGTGAGCCACGTCCACGTCGTCTCCGCCCGTCCGCGCCCGCCGAAGGCCGCCCACGTGACCGTCGGCATCGAAACCGGCCGCACCCACCAAATCCGCATCCACCTCCACGGCACCGGCACCCCCGTCCTCGGCGACCGCCAATACTTCACCACCCGCGCCACCGACTTCCAGGAAGTCCCCCGCCAACTCCTCCACGCCGCCGACCTCCGCTTCCTCCACCCGGCCACCCGCGCCCCCCTTCAGGCCACCTCTCCCCTCCCCCACGACTTCCGCACCTGGCTCAAGCGCCTCGGGCTCCGTTGACATCCGGTTTCCTCTTCGGCAGAAACGCCATCAGCGCCCACCCGCACGCCCACAGGCCAATCGAAATCCACTGCGCCGCATCCACGTTCCACGCGCCCTGCCGCGGATCCCCACGCAGATACTCCAGCGCAAACCGTAGCGGCGGATACAACAGCAAATACAGCGCAAACACCTCTCCCGGCTTCTTCCTCCGCGGATACGCCCGCAGCAGCACCACCCATATCGCCAGCAACCCCGCCGCCTCCAGCAACTGAACCGGATACAGCGGCACCCCCGTGAATACTTTGCCCGGCTCGCTGCACGCTGGATACACCACACCCCACGCCGGATGCGCCGTCGCCGCCCGCCCGTAGCAACACCCGTTCAGAAAACACCCGATCCTCCCCAGCGCATGCCCCACCACGAGCCCCGTGATCGCATAATCCGCCATCTTCCACAGCGGAATCCGTCTCCTCCGCGCGAACACCACCAGCGCCACCGACGCCAAAATCAACCCTCCGTAGAAAATCAGCCCCCCCTGGTCGATCCGCACGATCTCCCCCGGTGCCGCCCGGTAGTATCCCCAATTCGCGATCACATACGCGATCCTCGCCCCCAGAATCCCCGACAACATCAACCACACCCCCAAATCCGTCGCCGTCTCCGGCGCGAACTCCCCTCCCTTCTTCCCGATCCACATCCACGTCCCGACGGCCGCCAGGAACCCCAGCGCCGCCATCACCCCGTACGCCCGTACCGGGAACCCGAACACCATGAACAAAACCGGATGCATGTCCCCGACTCTACCACCCCCCGACCCCTCACCGCAAGCAACACACTCCCCCACTTATGCAATTACGGGAAACATTGGCCTTCCTGCCCATTTCCCCTTCTCCCTCCCTCATGAATACCGCCCTTCATTCCACCCCCGGAAAACTTTCTCTGCCCCTCCCCTTGCAAGAGGTTTGCAATCGCCCCGAACGATGGGTAATCTCGCCTCGTGCTGTTCAACTCCTACACCTTCCTCTTCTTCCTCCTGCCCCTGATCCTCGGAGGTTACTACCTGTTGGTCCCGCGACGCTGGCGCTCGGCTTGGCTGGTGTTGTGCAGCTACGTGTTCTACGGCTGGTGGGACTGGCGCTTCTGCGGTCTCCTCCTCCTGACCACCACCATCGACTACGTCGCCGGCGGCCGCATCACCGCCACCTCCTCCCCTACCGTTCGCCGTCGCTGGCTGACGCTCTCGGTGTGCTGCGACCTCGGCATTCTCGGCTTCTTCAAGTACTTCGACCTCGGTGCGGAAACGGCCAACGCCCTCGCCCGCGCCCTCTTCGGCCCAACCTCCCCCTCGCTGCCGCTCCTGCACTTGATTCTTCCGGTCGGCATCTCTTTCTACACCTTCCAGTCGATGAGCTACACCATCGACATCTACCGCGGCCAAGCCCGCCCCGCCCGCTCCTTCCTCGACTTCGCCTGCTACGTCTCCCTCTTTCCCCAGCTGGTCGCCGGCCCCATCGTTCGCTACCGCGACATGGACGAACAACTCCGCTCCCGCACCCACACCTGGAGCAAGGCGGGCGCCGGCATCACGCTCTTCGTCCTCGGTCTCGCCAAGAAAGTCCTCGTCGCCGACGCCGTGGCGCCGCTGGCCGACGCAGCCTTCTCCCAAACCTCTCCCGGCCTCGCCGCCGCCTGGTCCGGCCTCCTCGCCTACACCCTCCAGATTTATTTCGATTTCAGCGGCTACTCCGACATGGCCGTCGGCCTCGGCCTCCTGCTGGGTTTCCAGTTTCCCCAGAACTTCAACTCCCCCTACAAGGCCGTTTCCATCACCGACTTCTGGCGCCGCTGGCACATCTCCCTTTCCACGTGGCTCCGCGACTACCTCTATATCCCGCTTGGCGGAAACCGCCACGGCCCCGCCCGCACCTACTTCAACCTGTGGTTGACCATGCTCCTCGGCGGCCTCTGGCATGGCGCCGACTGGACCTTCCTCGCCTGGGGCGCCTGGCACGGTCTCTGGCTCGCGCTTGAACGCATGCACGGCAAGCGCTCCTTCGCCGACGCCCTGCCGCTCCCCGTCCAGACCGCATGGACCTTCCTCCTCGTGATGCTCGGATGGGTCTTTTTCCGCGCGCCCACCTTCGCCGTCGCCCTCCGCTACTTCGCGGGCCTCGCCGGGTGCAACGGCACCGGCTCCCTCCCCACGCCGACGGAGACCGTCGCCCTCCCGTGGATTGCCCTGGCCCTCGCCGCCGCGCTGGCCTTCCGTGCCCCGAACACTTGGCAGCTCGCCCCGCGCCCCATCTGGCGCCTCGCCGTTGCGCTCGGAGCCCTCTTCGTCCTCTGCGTCGCCACCATCCTCGTCAACTCCAGCTCCCCCTTCCTCTACTTCCAGTTCTGACCCATGAACGACACCCTCCGCAAACCTACCCTCCTGGAAACCTTCGGCGAAGCCCCTCCGAAGCCCCTCTGCCGCTGGGTCTGGCTCTTTGCCGCCCTATGGCTCCTCTGGATTGCCACCGACTGGACCTGCCGCTGCACCCTCTTCCACTGGCACCGCACCTGGCTCCCCCCCAAGCCTACGGCAACGGCACCCGACACATCTGTCCCAACTGCCCCCATCCTCCGCCACGTCCCCGCCAAACGCGGTGCCGGCCTCACCGCCATGATTCCCATTCCATGGATCCGAAAGGCCTACGAAGAATACCACCCCCCGCGTGACGAGTGGATGAACCCAGACGGCTACCCCAACGCACCCCTCGCCGAAGGCGAAACCTGGCAAGCCGCCGTCGTCGGCGACAGCTTCATGCTCTCCCTCGGTCAAAAACCCTTCGCCGAAGTCCTCGGCGAAATCGGCGGCATCCGCGTCCTCACCCACGCCCGTGGCGCCGCCGGCCCTTTCCTGGAACTGAAGAAATACGTTTCCGATCCACCCCTCTCGTCCCCGCCCCCCATTCTGATCTGGAACCTCACCGCACGGGAACTGGGAGCGGAACTTTTCCTGCGGCAACCCGTGGACTTCTGGTTCGATTCCCCTCGGCCCGTCGCCGTCGGTTCTGAGTCCTGTCTCTCCTCCGTGCACTGGGAACTCCTCTCTCCCGAAGCCCTGTCCTCCAGCCTTCCCCAAACCTCCCTCTCCGCCTACGTCGCCCGCAAATTCTGGACCGCCGTCCGCATGCTTCTCTTCCGTACTTGGCCCCACGACGTCCTCGGCGCCGCCCCACCCCAATGTGCCCCCATTCTCTTCTACCGCGAAAACCTCCGTGTTCTGCCCCTTCTCACCCCCGACCAAGCGCCCGCCATAGCCTCCGTCGTCACCCACGTCGCAGACCGCCTCCGCGAACGCGACATCACCCTCGTTGTACTCCTCGTCCCCGAAAAAGAGCAAATCCTGCTCGACGCCCTGCCGGAAGACCTCCAACTCGCCATCCGCCCCAGCCTTACCCTCATCGACGACCTCGCATCTCTCCTCCGATCGGCCAACATCCCCACCGCCAACCCACTCCCCGCCTTCCGTTCCGCCACCGCATCGGGAACCCTCCTCTATTGGCGCGACGACACTCACTGGAACGACGCCGGCATCCACCTCGCCGCGGAAACCACTTGGCAGGAAACAAGCCCGCTCCTTTCTGCCCAACCCTGATCAATCTCCAGCCTTTCGCCAGGACTGGCCTGCGGGGGGACATTGTCCAAAAGACGTGTGCTCAACCGGGCTGCCGCCTCCGATGAGGTTGTGTCTTCCAACTTTTCAAAGGCTTGTTCCCACAGGGACCAGCTCTTTTCTTCCTTCGCCTCGGGGCGACTGCGTCCTCATCGCCACGTTCGACGCTTCAGCATCATCCACCATCTGCCCAGGCTACGGGGAGATTTTGCCCCGGATGGCATTCCATGTGACCACGGCATGCCAGTATGCTGCATAGAACGTGGGATGGAAAGGATGGGGACGCCAACCAGGGAGCGTGGAATCGAGATGTCGGAAGTATTCGCGGACGACGCGGTGCTGGTGCGGCGGATCCACATAGTTTCGGAGGCGCACGAGCTGATCGAAAAGGTAGCAACGGTTGAGCGCGTGGAGTTGCGGCAGGAAGACAGGCAATGCCCCCATCTCCTCCAATCGCCGATGGAGTTCGCGGAGAGCCGGGAGGCGGATTAGTTCCTGTCGGGGAGAGCGGCACATGGACTCCGCCGAAATGGCGTAATGATAAAGCGGTTCCGGGACCATGGAAATGGCGGGGACATCTATGAGAAAAGGATATATGATCGCGACATCCTCCAGTGCACTTGCTTCAGCGCAAAAGTGGATGTTCCGGAGAAAATAGTCGGTTTGGAAAAGTTTTCCCCAAAAAAACGGAGGGATGCGGAGCAACAGGGAAGGATTGTGCCGAATCGGAGTGGTCCCCTGGAAGTGTACATCGAAGTCACCGCCATAGGACACATGGCGGGGAATGCCATCGTAGATGCAACGATAAGGACAAAAAACAACGATTGCCTCTCGCTTCAACGCCGCAGACAGCATGATCTCGGAGAAACGGGAATCAAGCGTGTCATCCGCATCCAAAAAAGTGAAAAAAGGGGTTTCGACATGTTGCAGGGTAGCCGCCCGTGTGGCAGAAACGCCGCCGTGGGCAAGATGTAAGACTTCGGCAAAGGGATGGGTTGCGGCAAAGGTGTCGGCAATGTCGGGAGAGCTGTCGGACGAACCGTCATCCGCCAAAACAACACGCACGGGAACAGTCTGCAAACAAAGGGACTCCAGAGTTGCCGGCAGAACCTTTTCCGCATTGTAGAAGGGAACAACAATGGTCAATTGGGGGTCCATAAAGGCATGAGTCAAATTGTAGTGGGATGAAGATTCATGGCAAGGGAAAAGAACCGCAGACGGCTGGAAAAGCGCTGTTGGTGCGCGGGCTTCCTGCCCGCGAAGCGAACGGATAACGGTCGTGCCTTTCCACGCGCTTTCTATGTTTCCGCGACAGGATGCCCACGCCCAAGTACTGCTCCCCTCTTGGTGGAGAAGCCCGTCGCTCTATTTTCAGCCTGTTGTTCCGTCTGGAGACACCGCCCCGGCTCCGTTATTTGTCCTGCCCCCTCCCCCCTGCAGGGAAGACACAAACACTGTCTTCCCCGCCAAAAGTGGCTGGCCCGGTTGCGGGGGCATGGCAACCGGCAAGCCGTCAGCGGCACGCACCCACACATCGTCCGGGTTGGCAAGATTGGCCAACAAGGCGGAAACACTGGCCGTCAGGAGCATCAGCGGTGGATGCCACGGGCCCGGACAGAACGAACCGCCGACAACGATGCACAGGCCTTGCAACTGGAAAGTCCATCCCAAATCCTCGATGGCCGCCCGTCCGCGCGCTCTTTTGCGCACCAATCCCCCACCCAGCAGAAGGATGCTCCAGTACGCAACGTACAACCCCATACCGATCAATCCCATCTGTTTGCCCGCCATCAGGATTTCGCAGTGGACCTGCCCGGTGGCCATCGGCCAGCGTGCGGCAAACCGGGATTCGTCCGACCACACCCCTACGCCGAAGAACAGATGTTCCCTGATCAGCCCCCACGTGTGTTCGTTCTTGCGGGCACGTTCGTCGGCGCTCTGCTCGTCCTGGTTCATGGGGCCTTCGCGTTCCTTTTTGTCGCCCAGCCCGAGGAACCCCTTGACAGACTGGGGAATGGTCTTGAAGCGCTGGATGTTCCGCTCGCCGCTCATCGGGAAAATCACGGCGATTGCCAGAGCGATGAGAAGAAGTCCCTTCAAGTGGTGCCGCCCGTATCGACGGCAGATGAACACGGAGATGAAAATCAGCGTGACCAACCCGGTCCGGCTACCCGTCTTGAACACGATGTACATGCCGACCAGCGCCAGGATCAGGAATCCCCAACGCTCCCAAGCGCGGCGGGCTTGCTGGAACATGTACAGATACACCGGCAGGAACACGCACATCATGTAGGCGAACCCGTTCGGATTCTCGATCATGCCGACGGCGGCCCCCATCAGGCGATCGCCCCCGTAGGTCGCACCGGCCTGTGCCAGGCGAACCCCGGCCTTGATCCACCAGAACGTCGCAACCAACACCACCAGTTGCGTCGCCATCACGCGCTGCACGCTCGTCAGCATCGCCTCCAGCAGGATGCACAACATTGCATTCTTGACGATAATGTCGATGTATGCGTTCCATGCGGAGCTGACCTGGTACTCGCCGATGTACTGCGACAGCATCGCGAACACCAGCAACAACACCGACACGATGGTCGCCGGCCCGAACCGCACGATTGGCCTCCGGTCCTGCACGCACGCCAAGACATGCAACCCCACCGCCCCCATGAACGACAGGTCCGCGATGTGCAACGGCCACAGGAACGTGAACCGGTTCTGCGGCTGGACGAACAGGATGGCCACGTACACCAGCAGCATCCGGAATGCCGCAAGGCTCAGGAATCCGCTTTCCTGTGCCTGCGGCACGGTTACTGGCGCCGCGGCCGCTGTGGTTCCGGGCGCCATCGTCTCAGGCCGGCGCGAAGGGCGTCAGCAGCGACTCCTGGTACAGCCGCCGCACCATTTCCACGTCCAGGCCGTGGCCCGACTTGTAGGAGACGATCTTGCCGACGAAGAGCCCGTCGTCGATCAGCGCGATGGCCGCGAGCAGGTCGAGGCACGCACGGTGCCAGGCCGCTTCCAGCGACTTGCCGTCGTGTTCGAGCAGCGCCTGGTTCCAGTAGCGCCACCGCCCCGCCACCAGCAGGTTCTCGAACGTGTACCCCAGGTTCCGCACGTCCGCGAACATCCATCCCAGCGTCCGGCAGAACAGCACCGTACCGGCCGACGCGTTGGTGCGCGCCGTCGCCCCGTAGGCGAACGTCGCGGGTTCCACGGCGAACCGGATCCGCTGCTGTCCGATGGCCGTGCGGAACGCGAGCGCGACGTCCAGCTCCAGCGACGGATTCCCGGGCTCCGCGGGCACGAGCGTCAGGAAGCCGCCGTGTCCGTTGGAGACCGTGACCTTCTCCCGCACCGTCACGTAGGGCACCGGCCGGCCGGCCTTCCGCCGCCCCGCGCTTTCGAGCGCCTCGACGAGCTCCTTGCTGCCGCGGTCGAAGAGCGGCGGATCGCCCGAGTCGATGCGGATGCGCAGGTTGTCGACGCCGAGGCCCATGCGCAGGGCGATCATGTGTTCGGCCATGCGGATGTAGTTGTGGGGCGATCCGCTGCGCAGCACGATGTTGCTGACGATGCTGCCGGTCGTCCACACGTTGCGGATGGAGCACCGCACGGGGAGGCTGTCGGGCAGGTCGGTGCGTTCGAACCACCAGCCCTCGGCGTCGGTGGGACAGAACGTGAGGGTGCGGATGCTCTTGCCGAAGAAGGTTCCCCGTCCCCGCACGGTGACGGGCCGTTCGATGGTGGTCTGCTCGCGCCGGACCGCGTACGGCCTGGCCTCGGCCATCCGGTCCCAGTCCACGGGTTGTTCGCGCCACGCCGCCGCCGCGCGCTCGAGGGGAGCCGCCGGACCGCTGATGACCCTGCCGATCGGATTGTTGTCGTCGTTCATCTGGATGCCGCCTTTCATCCCTCCATCGATACCACATTCCCGCGCCCGCGCCAACCGTTTACCCGCTCTCCCCGGCGCCCTCCCCGTCTTCCCGCCACCCGTCTCCCGTCAAGGGGGGGAGCGTTGGCTTCCCGCAAACTTACCTTGCAGTCGGAACGGGGTTAGGCTAAATAAATCCAGGCAGGGGCGGGCATTTTCCGCCCGCCCCGGAGAAGGAAACGGAATTAGACACCTAGACAACTGAAATTCAAATTGCTTTCTGCATCAAGTCGTTACGGCTGAATCATGGAAACATCCTTCATCGGACCCGTCACAGGCAAGAGGAATCGCGCACATGCCCGGGCCTTGCATCGCGTGCTTCGACGGGGTCTTTCCAGGAATCCGGCCGGGGCGTGGGGAAGAGGACGTTTCGTGAATTCTTCCGGCAGAAGCGGAGAAAGGTAGAATCCAGATGAAACAAGCCAATGGACTGTTGGGAAAACTCTGGAAGCACCGCTGGTTGCTTCGGGCCATGATTGACGGCAGGTGCCCTCCTCCCACCTGGGGCATCATCGCGCCCACCACGAACATCTGCAACCTGTCCTGTCCGTTTTGCCAAACCGGGAACAAGACCCTTACCCTGCCCAAGACAATGATGGCACTGGAAGATTACAAGACCATCCTCGGAAAGATGCCTGCCTGCTTCCGGGAACTCCACATGTACGGCTGGGGCGAACCGCTGATTCATCCCGATTTCCCCGAAATGGTCCGTCTGGCCAAGGCCCGGGGCATGGAAACCTACATCGACACCAACCTGGCCCTGCCGCTGACCCCGGACCGGATACGCAACATCATCGAATCCGGGCTGGATGACATGACCATCTCTTGCGACGGCGTGACACAGGCAACTTACGAACGCTATCGCGTGGGAGGGAACGTGGACCAAGTGTTCGCGAACATCCGCGCCTTCATCAAGGCCAAGGAAGAACTGAAATGCGCCACGCCGCGCATCACCTGGAAGTACCTGATCAACCGCTGGTCCGAACCCGAACTGCCCATGGCCTATGAAAAGGCGAAGGAATTGGGTGTGGTATTCAACAAATTCGGGATGAGCATCCCCCCGGAGCGCTGGGACGAATGGAAATCGGAACGGTTCCACGGAACACACCCGCCGGAGTACCACATGCCCCGCGCAATTTGCACTTACCTGTTCCAGGCCATCGTCATCCATTCCGACGGCTCCGTCACACCCTGTTGCTACATGCACTCCCACCATGACATCGTGGGCAACCTTCTGGAATCGGACTTCGAGGCCATCTGGAACGGCCCTCTGATGCGCAAGACCCGGCAAGTGTTCATTCCCGTACTCTTCCCTGGACACGGATGCCGCCCCATAGCAACATGTGTCTCCTGCAAAAACTACGTGCACTGGAATCAGGCATTGAAAGCCCGTTTGTTTCCTGCAAAGACATCACCACGACAGTAGGAAATCTGAAATCTTTTCAACGGAGCTTTCTCCCCATCCAAGCGAGCGGCGGATTGCCCGAATCAATGCGGATGTGCAGGTTGTCGATGCCGAGCCCCATGCGCAGGGCGATCATGTGTTCGGCCATAAGGATTTAGTTGTGGGGCGAGCTGTTGCGTAGCACGATGTTGCTGACAATCCTGCCCTCGTCCACACCTTGCGGATGGAGCACCGCACCGGCAAACCGTCGGGCAAATCAGCCCTTTCGAACCACCCTCCCTCCGCGTCGGTGGGACAAAAGGTAAGCGTTCGGATATTCTTCCCGAAGAACGTCCCCTACCCGAGCACCGTTTACCGCCCCCGTACGGGGCCCTCCACTGGCCTCTCCGCCGGCCACCCCTCCCTCACTTCTCGTCAACCACAAACCCCAGCTCCCGCGCTAGCTGCTTCGCGCGGGCAAGCTCTTCCTCTCCCGTCCCCCGCGACTTCGCGACGACCTCCGACCACACGCATGGCCGGGCACCCGCCAGCAACCGCGCGCGCCGCAAGGCGGCCTCCTCTACGGCCCCCGACATCACGGCATCAGACGCGTGCGTCGTGAACGGCGCGCAGGGCCCGTCATCCAGCACGCAGAGGCGGCCGCCGGCGCCCCGTACCGCGCAGGCCATCGCCAACAGCCATTCGGCTTCCGCGTGCGCCAACGCCACGGCGGGGCACCACGTGTCCGCCTCCCACACCGCTGGGTAATCGCACATTTCCAGCGCTCGCGCCTGCCAATCAAGGCCATCTCCGGCAACCTCCACGCACACCCACGCCCCTGTCGTGCAGTTCGCCATGCACTGTTCCCGCGCCCACTGGCCACGGTTGACGCCAGCCGAAAACGGCATGCGCAGGTCAGGATCCATGTTCACGGGAGCGCTCGCACAGCCCGCTTTCGCCAGCGACACCACCGGTTGGCCTTCTGCATCCCGTGCCGCGCACGATCGGGCCGTGCTTCGTGACTTGGCAAGCTTCCGTCCCTCGGGGGCGAGTCCGCTGGCCAGCATTTCAAGACAGCCCCAGGCATCCTCCCTGTCCGCGAACACGTCCGGTGAATGCCATTTCCAAGTCTCGCGGCCCGGACACCACAATCCCAGCCGAATCTTCTCCGCATCCTCGCTTGAAATCGCCTCCCCGCCTGCCACCGGGTGAACCCACCGTCCCGCTGCTTCCCGCTCCAGTTCCACCACGTCCTCACCGCCGGATTTCCACGTCTCCAGCGTCACCGAGAACGATGCCCGGCGCGGAAAATTGGCCGTGGACGGCGTCGCCGCCAGATCGAACTCCAGCGCCATCCCGTCTTCCGCCGCGTCCAACACCGCCCGCATCCGCCGCGGCTCCGACAAATCCGCCAGCAGCGCCACCGCCGCGCCGTCGTCGCGCCGAACCGCGACCCCGGCCGCCTGCTCGGCGCCACCGTTCCAGCCCGCGACGGGTATCGCCCCCGCCGCATCCGCCACCCCCGCACGGAGCCGGAAGAAACGCTCCTCCTTCTCCATGAGCAGCACCCGCCCCTGGACCACCCACCGACCATCCCCCATCTTCTCCGTCGCGACGAGCCAGTCGATCTTGCCGCCGTCCAGCGTCCCGGCGTACGCCCGCGCCGACCCGCGGAACCACGAATACACCCCGCCCTCCTGCGCCATCCGCTCCGGCACCAGACGCCACTTCGCGCCGCTGCGCGCGTCCTCCAGCGTGAAGACCAGCTTGAGGTCGCCGCCCTTCGCGTCCTTCATCCGCGCGAACTCCCCCGCCTTGCCCGCCGAGGACCCGATCAGCGACCAGCTGCGCCCCTTGATCGCCGCGTCGAACCGACCCGTGAGCGACCGCACGATGCAGTCCCCGAACGGATTGTTCTTCCCCGGCAGCTCCGTCGCCCCCGCCGGCAGCGGCTTCCCGTCCGCCACGGCAAAAACCTCCCCGTCCACCTCCACGCTCTCCGCCCCCGCCGGTACCCGTCCGATCCATATCTGTCTCTT
>LXOW01034878.1_pt1 | contig 16995 bp, 12 predicted proteins | sample 1368591 | NCBI WGS metagenome assembly LXOW01 (sample SAMN04884650, study PRJNA319009) | bovine gut metagenome | isolation source: Cow rumen | host: Bos taurus | place: Italy: Legnaro (PD) | collected 2014-07-09 | reverse complement strand
GAGGACGCAGGCGGGCTTGACGCCCGGCAAGGACGACAACGAAGTACGGCACAATTCCTGCCAGAACAGGTTAAAGATTTTTATGGGAGTTCAGTATTACATATTTTACCTGTCGATTGTTTTCGGTTGGCCGCAGCCGGAGCAGATTTGCCGGTCGGAGCGGTTTTGGGTGCCGCAGACCGGGCAGAGCCAGGAACGGCCCTGGTAGCCCCTGGGACAGCCGCAGGTTGAACAGGCGGTCCGGGTATTGCGGTTGCCGCTTCCACAGTAGCCGCAGGTCCAGCCCTCCTCTTGCCGCTTCATGCCGCAGAGCTTGCAGGTATCCGTCTGTTGGTCGTTGGCCGTGCCGCAGATGGGGCAGGTCCAGCCCGTCTCCACGGGAAAGCGCCGCCGCTGGCAGGCGGTACAGCGGGACTCTGTTTCTGGGTTCTCCTGGCCGCAGCCCTCACAGATCCAGGTCAGCAGGGGCCGGTCCTTGGGGGCTGCGCAGATTTGGCACTGGGTTTCCGTTTCGGGGTTGTCCGCTCCGCAAAAGGGACAGTGCCAGCTTGGAACCCTCCCCCGGTTCCGGGGCGTACCGCAAACGGGGCAGCGCAGATCAGACTCAGAGCTCTCCTGGCCGCAGGAGGGGCAGATCCAAGTGCGCAGCAGGGGGGCGGGAGCCTCGTTCTCTGGTGGACTCTGGGTGGGCCGCAGACTCAGCAGCAGGAGAAAGACGCCGAAACTGATCACAACCAGGGCCGCCCAAAAGGAAGACTCCACCATCTCGGCAAAGTCCGACATGCCCCGGGCTGTCTCGATAGCAAACCAGTCCGATTGGCGAATCAGATATAAGATAGCACTCAGTACAATGCCGCTGAGCAGCGTCGCGAGGCCGGTTTTACGCATGGGAAACCCCCTTTCGGAATGAAGTATCGCCTCTTAGAGGCGATATGAAGTACGCCTGGCGGCGTATGAAGTATCCGCTGACGCGGATACGAAGTATCGCCTGCGGCAATATTGGAAAAACAGACAACCTCGCTGCTGTGTCAAATATGGCGCAGCCATACTTCATAAGCGAAGCGTCTTCATACGGTGCCGCCGAACTTCATATTTGCGAAAGCAAATACTTCATACCGCAAAACACCCAAACCCGCCGGGGTGGACGACGTAGGCGCTGCCGTCGAAGTCTGTATTTTGGGACCACAGGCTTTGGCCAGCCTCCACCCGCAGGGGGGTGCCGTCCCGGTTGACGCAGCAGAGGACCCTCTGGGTCTCCGTCTGCCGCAGGAAGACGATCCGGCCCCCTCCGGCCTCCGTGACCCGGACTGTGCCGGTTTGCAGGGCTGGGGTGGTGTTTTTGAGCTGACCCAAGGCCCGGAAGAAGTCCGTGAAACGGCTGTCCTCCCGGCCCCAGGGAAAGCAGCCCCGGTTGAAGGGGTCCTTGCAGCCCTCCATGCCCGCCTCATCGCCGTAGTAAATGCAGGGGCAGCCCGGCAGGGCGTACTGCAAAAAGGCCGCCAGCCGCAGGCGTTCAAAGGCCCGCTCCCGCTGGTCCCAGCTCAGGTGGAACCTTGCCTGGGCTTCCCGGTCCTCCGGGACCTCGCCCGCCAGGACGGTGAGCGCCCGGGGCGTATCGTGGGTGCCCAGGGCGTTCATCAGGGTTTGGAGGACCTGAGGCGGGTAGTTCTCCGCGATGGTCATGACAGACTCTCCCAGGCCGGAGCCGTCGTCCTGGCCCCGCAGGAAGTCCAGGATGGCCGTGCGCCAGGGATAGTTCATGACGCTGTCCAGCTCGCCGTCGGTAAAATAGCGGCGGCGGATGGAATAGGCAATCTTATTGGAGGCGTCCTCCCAAACCTCTCCCATCAGCAGGGCGTCGGGGTTCAGCTCCCGCAGGCGGATTTTGAAGCGGCGGATAAATTCGTCTGGCAGCTCGTCCGCCACGTCCAGGCGGAAGCCGTCCGCCCCCAGGCGAAGCCAGTGGGCCAGGACGGAGTCCTCGTCCCGGATAATGTAGTCCAGGAAGCTGTCGCTCAGCTCGTTCACATTGGGCAGGGTGGCAAAGTTCCACCAGCAATCGTATTGGTCCGGGAAATGCCGGAAAGTGTACCAGCTATAATAGGGAGAGGCCTCCCCCTTGGAGACCGCCCCGGTGCCAAAATTCCCGTACCGGTCAAAATAGACGGAGTTTGCCCCGGTGTGGTTATAGACCCCGTCCAGGATCACCTTCATTCCCAGCCTATGGGCCGCAGCGCAGAGGGCGCGGAAATCCTCCTCCGTCCCCAGCATGGGATCGGGGCGCTTGTAGTCCGCCGTGTCGTAGCGGTGGTTGGAAAAGGCCATGGAGATGGGATTGAGGTAGATCACTCCCACCCCAAGGCTGTGCAGGTAATCCAGACGACTCTGGATGCCCCGGAAATTGCCCCCGAAAAAGTCGTTGCAGAGGATCTCCCCGGCGGCGGGGTCCGGGCGGTATTCGGGGACGCCGCCCCAATCCTCCCGAAGGGTGAAGGGGCGGAGCTTATCCGTCAAATCGCAGTCCCCTTCCCGGGCAAAGCGGTCCGGGAAAATCTGGTACATGACCCGGCCCTGAAAGGCGGCGGGAACGGTGAAATCCGCAGGCAGGACGCTGAGCTGCCAGCGGTCCCCCGCCTCCATATTGGTGCCGCTCCCCTGCTTGAACAGGCGGAAGGTCCCGCTCTTGGCGGTGATTCGGAACCAGTAGAAATACAGGCCGTTGGTATCGATGGAAAAGGCGCAGTGGAAGACGTCGTAGGCCTCCTCCCCGCCGGCCCAGACAAAGGGGTATTCCAGGTCCGGGCCGCCGTCGTCCCGCTCCACCACAAGCTGAATGGCCCGGGTCTCGATCTCCTTGGGCGTCTTGAGCCGGAGCTCGCAGGTCTGACCCACCGTCAGCGTGCCAAAGGGCCGCTTGTATTGTTCATCACGACTGTCGAATAGGATACGCATAGGCACTCCTTGGGAAATGCAGAATGCAAAATGAGGGGAGAATGGTGGGGTTCAGGGTTCAGAGTTCAGGGTTCCGTAGCGGCGCACAGTGTGCGCCACGGTTCACAGCTTAGAGTCTGTAGGGGCGCACAGTGTGCGCCCGCCGTTTCCCCGCAGGGACGGCGCTCTGCCGTCCGCGCTCCCCCGTAGGGACGGCTCACAGCCGTCCGCGCTCCCCCGTAGGGACGGCTCACAGCCGTCCGCGCTCCCCCGTAGGGACGGCTCGCAGCCGTCCGCGCTCCCCGAGCAGTTATTTCGAGAGAAATGAAAAAACGAAGAATGAAGAATGAAATGGAATATCATTTTTCATATGGCAATATGAAAAATACCTCAATTCTTCATTTTTCATTCTTCATTCTTCATTGGAACATTGGGGATTACAGTCCCCAAATGTTCTTCGCGTACTCCGTGACGGAGCGGTCGGCGGAGAAGATGCCGGACTTGGCGATATTCACCAGGCTCATGCGGTTGAAGCGGTCCCGGTCGGCGTAGGCCGCGTCCACGTCCCGCTGGGCCCGGGCGTAGTCGTTGAAGTCCGCCAGGGTCATATAGGCGTCCGCCACGCCGAAGCGGTTGGTGGTCAGGCTGGCCACGATGTCGTCAAAGCGCTGGCCCAGGACGCCGGAGGTGAGCATATCCAGCACCCGGCGCAGCTCCGGCGTGATAAAGGCCTTGGGGTCGTAGCCCTTCTTCCAAAGGGCCTCCACCTCCTCGGTCCGCATGCCAAAGAGGAACATGTTCTCGTCCCCTACCTGGTCGTGAATCTCCACGTTGGCTCCGTCCAGGGTGCCGATGGTAACCGCGCCGTTGATCATGAACTTCATGTTGCCGGTGCCGGAGGCCTCCTTGCCCGCGATGGAGATCTGCTCGGAGATCTCGGCGGCGGGAATGATGATCTCCGCCAGGGAGACGCGGTAGTCCTCCATGAAGACCACCTTCAGCTTATCCCGCACGTCGGGGTCGCTGTTGACCAGGTTGGAAACCGCCACGATGAGGCTGATGATCTGCTTGGCCCGGATATAGCCGGCGCTGGCCTTGGCGCCGAAGATATAGGTCTTGGGCTGCCAGGGGGCGGTGGGATTGTCCTTGATCTGGTTGTAGCGGTAGAGGATGTGCAGGACGTTGAGCATCTGCCGCTTGTACTCGTGCAGGCGCTTGACCTGGACGTCAAATAGGGAGTCCGGGTCCACGTTGACGCCGTTGGCCTGGGCGATATACCGGGCCAGGCGGAGCTTGTTGTCCCGCTTGATGGCGGCCAGACGGTCCAGAACCGTCTTGTCGTCCGCATAGCGCAGCAGGTCCTCCAGGCAGTTGGCGTCCTTGGTGAAGCCGTCGCCGATGAGCTCCGTCAAAAGGGCGGTCAGCTCCGGGTTGGACTGGCAGAGCCAGCGGCGGTAGGCAATGCCGTTGGTGACATTCAGGAAACGGTCGGGGGTATACTGATAATAGTCCCGGAAGATGGTATTCTTGAGAATCTCTGTGTGCAGGGCGCTGACGCCGTTGATCTTATGGCAGGCGGCCAGGCAGAGGTTGTGCATCCGCACCTCGTTGTTGGCAATCACAGCCATCCAATTGAGCTTGCCCTCATCGTTGCCGTAGAAAACCCGAAGCTTCTCCATCAGGCGGCGGTTGATCTCCACCGTAATGGCGTAAATGCGGGGAAGCTGCTCCTTGTAGAGGTCCACGCTCCAGCGCTCCAAGGCCTCGCTCATAACGGTGTGGTTGGTGTAGCTCAGGGTGCGGGTGGCGATATTCCAGGCCTCGTCCCAATCAAAGTCGTACTCGTCCATGAGAAGCCGCATCAGCTCCGGGACGCAGAGGGCCGGGTGGGTGTCATTGATGTGAATGGCCACCTTGTCCGGCAGGCTCCGCAGGCTGCCATAGCGCTTCACGTGGCTGCGAAGAATGGTTTGCAGAGAGGCGGAGCAGAGCAAATACTGCTGCTTCATCCGCAGGCGCTTGCCCTGGATGTGGTCGTCAGCGGGATAGAGGACCTTGGAGATGGTCTCGGCCATGGTGTTCTGCTCCAGGGCGCGCACATAGTCCCCCCGGGAGAAGGCCGCCATATCAAAGCTCTGGGGGAGCTTGGCGGACCAGAGCACCAGCTTGTTGACAGCGTCGGTATGGTAGCCGGAGATATAGAGGTTGTAGGGCACAGCCATCACAGTGGAGTACCCATGCTGGGCCACCTTGAACTTGCCGTTGTCGTACCATTCCTCCACCTCGCCGCCAAACCGGACCTCTACGGCGTCGTCCTCCTTGGGAACCAGCCACACGTCGCCCATCTGGAGCCAATTGTCGGGCAGCTCCATCTGCCAGCCGTCCACAATCTGCTGTTTGAAGATGCCAAACTCGTAGCGGATGGAAAAGCCGGTGGCGGGATAGCCCAGGCCGGTGAGAGAGTCCAGGTAGCAGGAGGCCAGGCGGCCCAGGCCGCCGTTGCCCAAGCCCGCGTCCGGGTCCAGGGCATAGAGCGCGTTAATGTCAATATCCAGGTCCTTCAAAGCCTCGGTAAAGACGGCCTCCTGGTCCAGATTAAACAGATTGTTCCGCAGGCTGGTGCCAACCAGGAATTCCATGGACATATAGAATACCTGCTTCCGGCCCTCGGCCTGGCAGCTCTTCTTATAGGCGCGGCGACGGTCATACATGGCCTCCCGGACCACGGTACACAGGGCCTTATAGGCCTGCTTGTGGGTGGCCTCGCTCATATCGCAGCCAAACAGGTGCATACACGCCTTGTTCAGAGCTTCAATTGCTTCCATTTTGGTCATAGCGTTTTCCTCCTGTTAAGGGGTCTGGCAGCCGGGATCAGCGGCGCTGCGGGGACGGGGTATTGCTCAAAGGCAGGGACCCGTGGCGCACCGGTGTGCGCCGCTACGCAGCCTTGATTCCTACTTCTCGTAGGCCACCACGACGCGGCGGTTGGGCTCGGTGCCGGTGGAATAGGTGGTGACGTTGGGAACGTCCTGCAGGGTTGCGTGGATCACATGGCGCTCGTAGGCGTTCATGGGCTCCAGGGTCATATTTCGACGGTATTTGACCACCTTGGCGGCCATCTTCCGGGCCAGGTGCCGCAGGGATTCCTCCCGCTTGCCCCGGTAGTTTTCCGCGTCCACGGTGACTCGGGTGCGCTTGGAGGCGTCGTGGTTCAGGGCGTAGTTGGCCAGGTGCTGGATGGCGTCCAGGGTCTCGCCCCGGCGGCCGATCAGAGCGCCCAGGTCCTCGCCCGTCAGCTCCACGCCGATGGTCTCCGCGTCCTTGCGGAAGGCGTGGGGCACAGCCTGGGACTCCATCCGCTCCAGAAGGCCCTTCAGGAAGGTCTCCACCTTCTCCTCCTGGGAGCCGGGCTCCACAGGCGCATAGGTCTTTGGCTCCACCTTGGGGGCAGCCTTGGGCGCTTCCCGGCGAGGAGCCTGCTTCTTGGGCTGCTCGGGCCGGGCGGGCTTTTCCGTCTTCTCCGGCTTTTCAGCCTTTTCGGGCTTCGCTGCCTTGGGAGCCTCGGTGAACTGCTGGGGCTTGGGAGGCGTAGGCAAGACGGGAGGCTTGGGCATTTCCAGGGGCTTCTCCAGCTTGGGGGCCTGCTTCTTGGGCTTGCGGGAGGCAGCAGACAGGGCAGAGGCCGGAGCAGCGGGGGCTATCGGGGCGGCAGGGACGGGCTCCGTATCAGGGCCCTCATAGGTCACCTTGACCTTCGCGGGGCTGGCACCAATCCCCAGAAAACCGGTTTTGGCATTTTCCAGGACCTCCACAGAAACGGCGTCCCGGTCAAGATTCAGCTCGGTGAGCGCCGCCTGGATGGCCAGGTCGATGCTCTTTCCGGTGGTGATAATATATTTCTCCATAATATCTCCTGTTACTCCTTGTCATTCTTGTAACGGTTGGGATCATAATTTCTGCCGCGGCGGAAGGGACGGTCCTCATCCTGCTTCGCGGCCTTGGTTTCCGCTTCGCCCTCGCCAGCCGACTGCTGGGCGAGGTAGGCGGCCTCCTTGGCGGCCTGTTCGTTCTTTTCTCGTTGCTGCAGCTTCTTCTTGCTGGCGCTGCCTACCATGCCGTCGGGGTTCTCGGCCCTGCGCAGAGCGCGGACCCGCTCCCGTTCGGCTTCAATGGCGGCCTGTTCGGCTGCCTTGGCCTGCTTCACTGCGTCCTCGGCGTCATAGATTTTCTTGTACCGTTTGGTGAGGAACACGTCCTGCACCAGACCCAGCACGCCCTGCAGGAACCAGTACAGGGACAGGCCCGCGGGAGCGACGAAGCCGATATAGACAGAGAACAGCGGCATCATGAGCATCATGGACATGTTGTTCTGGGGAGACTTCTTGGCCATCTCCTCGTCCTGCTCGCCCTTCTCGTTGACGATAACGGTGTTGTTCATCTTCTGGCTCACCCACATGGAGACCATGTTGATGCCGCCGGAGAGCAGGGGCAGCAGGAATTGACCGATGGAGTTCCAGACGCCGTTGACGTCAAAGTATTTCCAGAAGGCAAAGTTGGGGATGGTGGCAAGCTCCACGCCCAGGAACCGGGTGTTCATGGAAACAATGGAGGGAGAGATGGCGGACAGCTCTTCCTTGAGCTGGGCAATGTGGGGAAGGGCTTCCATCTGCCAGTAGAATCCGGTGGCGTTCAGCTTGGCCAGGGCGCTTCCCTCCATGGCAGTCTGCTTGGCAGTGAGGAAGACGTTCTGAATCTGCCCCACGGTCTTGGCGTCCACGTGGCCGTGGAACATCAGCCAGGTAATGGGCTCCCGGATGATATAGTACCTGTCTCTTATACACATCTGACGCTGCCGACGAGCGNNATATAGTACAGGGGGATCAGCAGCAGCAGGGGCAGCAGAGACCAGAGGCAGCCGCCGCAGCCGCCGGCGCCCTCCTCCCGGTAGAGCTGGCTGACAGCGGCCTGATAGGCCTGCTTGTCGTCGCCGAACTTCTCCTCCAGGGCCTTGACCCGGGGCGTGAGACGGGACATCTTCATCATGCTCTTCTTGCTCTTGGCAGAAGCGGGGAGCAGAATGATCTTGATGACGATTGCAAAGAGAATCAGGGCCAGGCCGTAGCTGTTGGTCAGCTCGTAGAGCCAGGACAGCAGATAGGAAAAGGGCAGCTTGATATAGTCAAAGCCTCCAAGCTTTTCCTCGACCTCATACTGGCTCAGGTCCACCTGCTGGATGATGCTCACCCGGGAGCCGTCCTCCCGGGGCAGGTAGTAGGCTCTGGCTCCGGTGTCGGGGTCCGTGACCGTCTCGATGGTGTTCACGTCCTGGACCTCAACGGTCTCGCCCGTCTGGGTATCGAGCCAGACATAGGGCGTGGTCTGAGTGGCCGCACAGCCGGACAGCATCACCAGCCCAAAGACAAGCAGGGCCAGAAGCGCCAGACTGGCGCGGCGGGAAAGGTTACGTTTCTTCATTGGGTGTGTTCTCCCATTCACAAATGTGATTTGGCCGGCGTCTCCGGCCGCGGGTCGGGTTCTCGCTTTTTGTCTTTTTGCCCTTATGGCACAGGATCGTAGTAGTCCCTTTTGGAAAACGGGTGGCAGCGGCAGAGTCTTCTGGCAGCCAGAGCGCCGCCCTTGAGGGCGCCGTATTTGCCGATGGCCTGAACCGCGTATTCACTGCAGGTGGGCTCGAAGCGGCAGCGTCGGGGATAGGCGGGNNCGGGGATAGGCGGGAGATATGCGGCGCTGGTAGAAGCGAATCATGGCAAGCATCAGTCTTTTCACGGCTTATCCTCCTCCCGCAGAAGACGCAGCTTTTTGCACTGATGCAGGAAGCTGCGCTGCATTTCGCTGAAATCTCCCTCGATGGCGGCAGTGCGGGCCACAATCACAATATCCCAGCCCCGTTTCAAGCAGTGCTCATTGAGTCGATAGGTCTCCCGAATCCGGCGGCGGGCCCGATTGCGGTCCACCGCATGGCCCAGCTTGACCCCGGTAGTAATGCCCAGGCGGTTACAGTCTGTCCCGTTGCGCTTTGCGTAGACAACAACAAAGCGGCCAACGGCGCTTTCACCCTTGGCGTAGAGCCTGCGGAATATGTGGTTTAGCTTCAGCGGAATCGTGTATTGCACCGCGGTCGCCCCCGGTTCAGAGTTCAGAGACCAGTGACTAGTCGCCAGTCACTAGTCTATAGTCACTGGTGCCTCAGATATAAAGCTTCGGGGCGAACAGATCATCATCCGTTCACCCCGAACACTTCAAAGGCAATTCAACGGACTGCCTGGCCGTTTTCCAATTCAATCAGGCGGAAATGACGGCTCTGCCCTTCGCACGGCGGCGGGCAAGGACCTTCCGACCGTTGGCGGTAGCCATTCTCTTTCTGAAGCCATGGACTTTGGATCTGTGACGCTTTCTGGGCTGATAGGTACGCAGCATGTGGTTACACCTCCTAATGATAGAATATGCTCAACAGCTGTAAACAGCCGCAGCGAGTCTTTGGGGAGCCCGAAGGCTCATTCGGCGTATATTATAGCCTGTTTCGGGTGGAAAAGTCAAGAATTATTTTTCATCCGTCTCGGAAGATGTTTGATTCCCCGGGCCGACGGAATCCGTCTGCTCCAAAAGCCGATCCAACTGCTCCAGATAGGCCAGGGACTCAAAGCTGCTGGGTCTGTCCTTCTCCGGCGGGTAATCGGCGGGATTGAAGACCCCCGTGGTGGCCAGCAGAACGTGGTCGCCGCGGGCTGCACCGGCGCTCTGGGCGGGAACACCTGCCCCGTTGGAGACAACAGGCTCCTCAAACTCCGGTTCTTCGTCCGCGTAGACCGGTTCCTCCTCCTCATAGGCAGCTTCCTCCGGCTCCTGATCCGCCCAGGTACGGTCCAACTCCAGGACCGGCATATCCGTCGTGGGTCTCGGAGGAATCGGCTCCGCAGCGGGGGGCGCTTCCGTCATGGAGGACTCCTCGTCCCTTCTGGGGTCCGCCAGCCGCACCGGCAGCTTGACGATGGGCGGACGGGAGAAGCGGGAAATCAGGGCAACAATCACAAAGGCCAGGAAGATGGCCAGAGACACAATGCTGACTTTCAGCCCCAGGGCGAAGCCGGGGGCCTCGTATTCCAGGGCCACCACGTGCAGCCCCTCCTCCAGATGGACCGCCACCATGGCGTCGCCCACCGGGGTAATCCGGCCCTTTTCGCCGTCCACCGTAAGGGTCCAGCCCTCGTCGGCCGGAATCGAAAGATAGAGCAGGCCGGGCTTGCGGACCCGGACCGCGCCTTCAATCCGGGTGTCGGAGACCTGGCTGGGGATCATAGAGCCTTCAGCGAAGGTCTCATAGGCCTGCTCAAACAGCGCCGTATTGAACATGGCCGCCCCGAGGGTAACGCTTCCGTTCTTGCCGCTCTTGGCCCGGTAGCGCAGGCTGATGCTGTCTCCCTTGGAGAAGCTGCCCATGCAGCGGTTGTAGCCGTAGGAGTCGGACCAGGAATACTGTTTCTTCCCGTTGAGGAAGAAGACCACGTCCTGCACGCTGCTGCCCTTGGAATAGAAGCAAAGCAGTCCGCTCTCCGGCATGACAAAGGTTGCCTCCACGTAGTTCTCATCGTTGCATTCGCCCTTCACCTGGAAGGAGGAACCGGTTTTTCCGCTGAGCTCCGCGGTTCCCACAGCTTCCACCGAGGTAAGAGGAATTCGCTCGTACAGGGCCTCCTCCAATCCGGACATCTGCCGGAACAGGTTGTTGAGCTGGTCATAGGGCAGACCAGAGTGCTTGGTGGCGTCATATTCCAGGACCTTATCTGACACCAAGAAGCCCAGGGACAGATAACTCCTGTTTTCCAGCAGGACCACCTCTCCCTCCCGGGCAACCTCTCGGAAATAGGCGGGGTTGACGTTTCGCCCGTTGCGGTCGATCAGATATTTGAGCCCCAAAAGCAGATTCGTAAAGGGGTCCGCCTCCTGATAGACGTAGCGGTTGCCGGCCACGGAGGCAGCAATGCCGATGCTCTGCAAAAATTCAGAAACCCGGGCATTGGCGGCAGAGGAGAAGACGGATATTCCGTTGTAGCCCAGCAGCGTCCCGTCGTTGAGGGTCTGCTTCATTGCCACCTCGGCCCGCCACAGGTCCACGGTGTTCTCTTCCCGTTGGTGCATGGTTTCCACGATGGCTGCGGTATTCTCCTTCTTGGAGGGATAGTATTTTGAGTCTGTGAAGCCAATCTTGCAGACGGCAAAGATGGCGCAGCCCAGGGATTCCAGCAGCATAATCAGGCAGAGGCCGAAGACAAACAGCTTCTTCGTCATGACCCGGAAGGTGTAGAGCAGCAGGCCCGCCACGGCAAGGGTTGCTACGACGGTGGTAGTCAGGGCAACCCACAGCTCTCCGGCACTGATGACGCAGTAGAGCAGCAGGGCGACAGGCAGAATCAGCGCAATCGTACGCCAGCGGCTCAGCCGCTCCAATTGGGTATAGGCCCGGAAGGCCATGAAAATCACGGTAAAGGACCACAGGAAGCTGAACCGATAGGGCAGCATATTGGGGAAGTGGGTGCCGTGCCAGAGATAGTCCAGCGTCCGGAACAGGAAGCTGTTTCCGAAGAACAGCAGCAGCACCACCATGAAAATCCGCTCCCGCAGAGGAATCCGCTTGGTGAACAGATAGACCACAGCCAGAATCATGGTGAAGAAGCCGCAGAAGATATTCGGGCCGCCCTCCATGGTGGTGGGCTCGGCCAGAGTGCCTGTGTAGGACAGGACCGTGCCGAGGCCGTCCAGCGGCACTCGGAATCCCTTCAGGAACGCGCCGGTCTCCCCCAGGCGCAGGGCCAGAACATGCTCATGGACGCCCATCCAGGTGGGGGTAAAGGTCAGCTCCCCGTTGAATTCCGGGGCCTGTCTGCCAAAGAAGGCAAACAGATCGGAAAGGCTTCCCTGATCGATCCGCTCCATTGCCTCCCGGTAGGTCATCTCCGGAATCTTGACAATATTCATGGCGTTGGAATCCGGGAATTTGTTTACCGCCGAGGAAGTAGCCTGCAATCCCAGATAGGTGGGAATCGTCAGCAGGGCGGTCATGCCCACAGCCACAAGGCTGAACAGGCCAATCCGCCAGAAACGGGTCCAAAAGCCCGCCATATCGTCCCAGTTCACCACATGCCAGCCAATAAAGACCAGGACCACCCAGATGCAGATGAACAGGCCGATATAGTAGCTGCAATAGACGGACAGCGCCAGGCTCACCACATAGAGCACATAGCGCCGGTCCCGGAGCAGGCTGAAGGTTCCCAGGGTCACCAGCGGCAGCAGGGCCACGGTGTCCAGCCAGATGGCGTTCCAGTAGTAGCCCATCAGGAAGGCGCAGAAGGCGTAGGCCGTGGAGAAGAAGGCCACCGCCAGTTCATCCCGCCCAAAGGTTTTTTTCAGGAAATAGGCACAGAACAGCCCTGCCAGACCAATGCGGATCAGAACCGCCAGGGTATACCAGGGCAGCAGCAGGCCCTCGGGCAGGAGGGCGGCAGGCAGATTCAGAGGGCTGGCCAGGTAATAGGCAAACAGCGGCAGATAACTTGTACCCATGCCGGTGGTCCAGGAGTGAAGCAGCGACTGCCCGTTTTGCAGCCTGGCTCGCAGGTCCAAAAAGAAGGGGTAATACTGGTGCCACTGGTCATGGGCCAGAATCATCTTGGAGCCAAAGGGGATGACTCCGCAGACCGCCCACATCACGCCCATGATGAACATAGGCAGCAAAAAGGCGGTCAGATACAGATAGCGGGGACTGCGGGGCCGGGACAAAAAACCGCCTGCGGTATTGAGCCCTCGCAGACTCCTGCGGCCTATGGATCGCACCGTCATATCGTTTACCTCTTGCGGAATTATAGTTTACACGAAAGTCGTTACCTTGTATTATAGCATAGGATTCCATAAGTTTCAATGTTCATTTTTGGGACCCCGACAATGCTGCTGTTCTTAAAGACGAAAAAAAGGAAGATTTGTTTCACCTATTTCAAAAAAAACGCGCCGTTTCCGGCGCGTGAGGAAGGATTTCCCGTTTCCGGGTCTCTCTGTCTGACAATAGTATGCTCCGTTCCGGGCTGATTATTCTTGTTCCGGTGAATTTTACTGCCATTATTTTGACTGGGTCCGCTCCCGCAGCAGTTCCAGGGCCGCAACCACACACCAGAGGGCAAGACCCAGAATCGTCAAAAGGTCCGTCAGGGCCAAACGCTGGGTCAGAATAAAGTCCGGAATCGCCATGCAGGCAAACATTCCGGCGCTGAGGCCAAAGAGAACCGAGCTGCGGCGATGTCCCACCTTCAGGGAGAAGCCGGAAAGCAGCATCATTTCCACCATGCAGCAGGTCCAGGTCAGGAGCAGGGGAACAATGTGAATCACCATCGGGTCGTGGCTCCAGGCACGGAAGCGAATCACCAGCGCCGCGCCGGTAAACAGGGTAGGAATCAGCCGAACCCAGAAAAAGTTCGGTCCCCGGCGCTCGCTCATGGAGTTCCAAACCATCAGCAGCCCGGACAAAGCGCCCACGCCGGAAATGATGGTCTCCGGATCGTCAATGGCAAGCCGATCCAAATTCAACAGCGTCAGCACAGAACCTGCCATCAGCAGACCCGCCGCCAGAAGCTTCATCGGAAGCCAGATTCCCTGCACGCTGAAAGCGGACTCCCGCCCGGGATGGGCGTTGAGCTTCAGAGAAAGCAGCCAAATGACCACAAAGAAGCAGGCGGAGGCCCCCACGGTAACCGGAAGCGCCAGGCTTCCGAAGGGCAGAAGCCCGTTCTCGTCGAAAGCAGTTTTGAGGATCGTCACCCGCAGCGCCGCCAGCAGGACCGCAAAACAAATCGAGATCCAGCGAAGCAACCCGGCAACGTTTCTGTATTTCATTTCAGCACCTCGTAAGGTTATTTTTTTCGTATTATAGCACCGCTCTCCGGGAATTGTCAATCGTCAATTGTAATCTCCAGCTCCCCAATCTCCCCCGCCGGAACCTCCACCTGCCCCAGGGGCAGGTTCCGCCGCACAGCGGTATAGATGCCGGGGGCCAGGCCCTGAACATCCAGAATCCGCACCCACGCCCCGTCTCTATCCGGCGGCATATCCTCCGGGATATAGAGGTCCCGGTTATGAAACCGCCCATCCCGGTCGCAAAGGGAGACGGTATAATAACCCGCTTTCGCAAGGGTAACGGTAAGCCGCGCCGTGCCGGGGATGAAGCGTTCCAACCAGAGCTGTTCGCCGTCTGTCCAGACCCGGCCCGTCCCATCGCTGAGGGAGGCATCCCCCTCCAGGCGAAAGCTCCCCACCTCTGTCCGGTCCCGTTGGATGCTGTAGCGACCCGGCGCAACGGGACCCAGGACTGCCTTGTCCTCCCGGTCGGGCTCAATCTCCTCCAACGGGCAGCCCAAGCTGTCACAGAGAAACAGCTTCTCCCCGGGAATGGGGTCGGAAGCCCGGATTGTGACAAAAAACGGTCCAGCCTCCGGGTCCACAGCCTCCGGGTCCGATTCCGCCAGCACCGGAAGGGCCGCTTCCTCTGTTTCGCCCTCCGGCCAGTCAACAACAGCCGCCGATTCCGGCTCCCCGGCCAAAATTGCCGGAAGAGTCTCCTCCTGCGGCGGGTACCGACTGGCAAACATCGCCGCACTCAGGGCCAGCACGCCAATCAGTCCCCCCGTCAGCGTCAGCCGTATGGATTCTTTATTCATTGGCCGCCTCCTCTCCGTGATGCGGGATCAGTATATCCCCCTCCGGGAGAAGAATGCTGTCGAGACCTGGCAGCGGTTCGGAAAAATCAAGCGGCAGTTGATTGACAACCAGCCGGATTCCCGGTATGATGGAAGAAAAAACAAACGGGTGATTGGATGAAAACGAAACGAGCGGCGGCCCCGGCGGAACCCGGGCAGGGCCGGAAGTTCCTGCCGACCTGGCTTCCTCCTCTGCTGATTCTATTCTGCACGGGTATCCTGTTTCTGATCCTGTTTTGCAGGGCCAGGGATGGGAAAATCTACAACCCCACCCTGCTGCAGGACGAATTTCACACCGTGGAGAAGGCGGAGGTGCTGAACATCTCCTATGACACCGTGGAGCCGGACCCCTACTCCCCCGACGGGGTGGAGAAGGGCAACCAGCGGGCCCTGATCCGCCTGACCACCGGAGAATTTGCCGGGCAGACCCAGGAAATGTACTACATGATCGGCTATTTCGTGGGGCCGAAGCTGGCCCCGGGAGATTCCATCACCGTCCTCCAAATTCGGGACGAGGACACCGGCGACCTTCAGGAGGTCACCTACTTTCAGTATGACCGCATGGGTCCGGTACTGCTGGTGTTGGGGCTGTTTGTGCTGGCGGTGGTGATTGTGGGCGGGAAAACCGGCCTGAAATCCCTGCTGGGGCTGGCAGTGACGGTGGTAGCCCTGATCTGGATCTTCTGCCCCCTGTGGATGAAGGGCAGCGCTCCCCTTCCTCTGGCCCTGGGCCTCTGCACCCTGGTGACGGTTATGAGCTTCGTCATTCTGGGAGGAACCTCCAAAAAAATTCTCTGTGCCATTCTGGCCACCCTGGCCGGGGTGGGCCTGGCAGCAGGCTTCGGGGCTCTGGCCCAGGGTCTTTGCCGGATCACCAGCTTCAATCTCTACGACGTGAACGGAGAGATCGCGGAGTTGGTCACCCTGCAGTCCAGGAACTACCCCGTCCAAATCCACGGCCTGCTGACCGCCGGGATTCTGATTTCCGCTCTGGGCGCCGTTATGGACGTGGCTATGAGCCTTTCCTCCGCCGTGGCGGAGCTGAAGCAGGTCAACCCGGCCTTAGGCCGACGGGCTCTCTGGCGTTCCGGCATGAACATTGGCCGGGATATGGTGGGTACCATGGCCAATACGTTAATTCTGGCCCTGGTGGGCTCCAGCCTGGTGACCGTCATCCGCCTCTGGGCTCAGGGGCCAACCTGGCGGATGCTGCTGACCTCCGGCTACTTCGCGGTGGAGCTGATCTCCGCCGTGGCCAGTTCCATCGGCGTCATCCTGGCCGTCCCCCTGACTGCAGCCATCGGAGCGGTGCTCTACGGGAAGAAGTTATGATTGCCTGACGGCAAGTTATGATGCCTTCGGCAGTTATAAGCTTACTACAACTTGCGAAGCAATCGTATCTCAGAAAAACCTGCCCTTTGGCGGGTTTTTCCGTTTTTTATGCTTGTACTTCCGCTGTTTTTCTGGTATAATATGTGGGATATTGTGAGAAAGTGTGCATACTGTTATGAAAAATGATAATAAATTTGACAAAAAGAAGCCGACCTATCCTGCGGCTCGGAACGAAGCCCGGCGAAGAACCACCCCCAGCGACGTTCCTGAGGAGCTGGCGGAGGGTCTGATTGAGGGCCGCAACGCTCTGACGGAGGCCTTGAAAAGCGGCAGAACCATCGACAAGGTCTACGTGGCCGAGGGCAGCACCGACCGCTCCCTGACCCGTCTGGCCGCGCTGGCCAAGGAGGCGGGGGCCGTGGTAGTTCCCGTTGACCGGCGGAAGCTGGACCAGATGAGCCCCACCGGAGCCCATCAGGGGGTCATCGCCGCCGTGGCCGCCCACGAATACGCCTCGGTGGACGACATTTTGGCTCTGGCCGCCGAACGGGGCAAAGCGCCGCTGATCGTCATCTGCGACGAGCTCTCCGATCCCCATAACCTGGGTGCCATTCTCCGCTCCGCTGAATGTGCCGGCGCGCACGGGGTCATCATCCCCAAGCGGCGCAGCGTGGGGCTCACCGCCGTGGTGGCCAAGACCTCCGCGGGAGCGGTGGAATACCTGCCCGTGGCCCGGGTCGCCAACATCGTCAACACCATCCGGGAGCTCAAGGAGAAGGGCGTCTGGATCTACGGCACCGCAGCCGACGGGGCCAGCGGTCTCTATCGGACCGATCTCACCGGTCCCACCGCCATCGTCATCGGCAACGAGGGCGAGGGCATGAGCCGCCTGGTGCGGGAAAGCTGCGACGTGCTGGTCAGCATCCCCATGAAGGGCCGCATCTCCTCCCTCAACGCCTCCGCCGCCGCCACC
>LXOW01038463.1_pt1 | contig 17008 bp, 15 predicted proteins | sample 1368591 | NCBI WGS metagenome assembly LXOW01 (sample SAMN04884650, study PRJNA319009) | bovine gut metagenome | isolation source: Cow rumen | host: Bos taurus | place: Italy: Legnaro (PD) | collected 2014-07-09 | reverse complement strand
AACTTCATTTTTACTTGTTGTCCTCGTCAGACAAGAGGCAGGTTGTCTGTCGTCATCATGGAGTCCTGTTTTTTGTGTATTTCAAAATGCATAAATATGGACGTGCAATGATAGAAGCTTTCTTGTGTTTTGGTTCAAGTCCTGTCAGTGCATGGAAATGGTTTATGGAATACAGAAATAAAATCGGTGTATGATGGAACAGAAAAAACTCAGTTTTACCTTTAAAATGCTTCGTGCACTTGGCTTCAACTATTCCGAAGAAGAATATGGCCAGGTCAGTTTATGGCGTGTAATCAAGCAGTTTTTCAGGAATATCCGCATGAAGCGCCTAGCCAAAATGATGGATTGGGCTATCTTGGAACCATTTGCACCCAGAAAGCTCCGCCCCATCATTATGCGAAAGATGGGCTGCCATGTGGGCAAGGGCTGCTATATTGGTGATTTTGTACGAATTGACCCGAGTCATCCTGATATGATTACCGTGGAAGACAATGTAAGCATTGCCAGTGGGGCACGTCTGCTTTGTCACCAACGCGACTTCACCAATTACCATGTTGGAAGTGACTATATGAAGCTGGGCTATACCATTAAACCCATAGTCTTGAAAAAAGGTTGTTTGGTTGGTATGGAATCCATGGTTTTACCAGGTGTGACCATTGGCGAAGGTGCCATTATTGGTGCGGGCTCTTTGGTCTCAAAAGATGTTCCAGCATGGACTATCGCTGCTGGAAATCCCGCAAAGGTTATCAAATCAATCCCTCAAGAATGAATCGAATGAACGTCACCCAATAGAAAACAGAAAGAAGATAATGAATGTGAAGAGGAATAGGGAGATTGTCTATGTTGCCATACTCATAGTTTATGTTGTGGCGACATTATGTATTACTTTGCTTAAGCGGGAGCCTTTAGATTATTCTTCTATTCGGACGGAATGGTTTTGGGGGTATAAGACTGATAACCCCAAAATCTTTTATGGTGATAACATTTACAACATTCTGCTATTTCTGCCCATAGGTTGTTTGGTCGGCTTAATCGCTCCAAAACATAAATTGCTGGCGGCAGTGCTAGTGGGGCTATTCTTATCCGAAACCATTGAATGCTCGCAGTTGATTTGGCATAGAGGAACGTTTGATGTGGATGATTTGTTCAACAATACCGTTGGAGCACTCTTAGGAGGGCTGATTATGGTGTTGACACTTTGGATTAGGAAAAAAAGAAATAAAGAATGAACATTTTAACCTTCGACATAGAAGAATGGTTCCACTTGTTGGACTGCGATGCCACGCGTACCGAGAACGAGTGGAAGAACTACGAGGTGCGCATCTACGACAATGTGGAGCGCCTGTTTCGGGTCTTGGAAGATACCAACACCAAGGCCACGTTCTTCATCATCGGTTGGATTGCCAAAACCTATCCCGACTTGGTGAAGCGGATTGCCGAGCAATACCAGATTGGCTGCCATACGATGAATCACCAGCTGGTGTGGCAACAGACCCCAGAGGAATTCAGGGCTGATGTGGAGGAAGGGACGAAGATGCTGGAAGACATTACAGGCAAGAAAGTGGAGTGCTTCCGTGCCCCCGGCTTTAGCATCCGTGAGTCTGAGGCATGGGCCTTCGAAATCTTGGCCGAGTTGGGCATCAAATACGATTGTTCAGTGTTTCCTGCTCCTCACGGTCACGGGGGAATGCCCTCTTATCCTAAGGCAGCCCCAGGCATTATCGATTATAATGGCGTTCAGATGAAGGAGTTCCCTGTAGGCTTCAAGACCATTGCCGGCAAGCATCTCATGTTTTCCGGTGGTGGCTATTTCCGCCTCTTCCCTTATCCATTGATAAAGAAATGGACTGAAGAATCTGACGAGTATCTGCTGAGCTATATCCATCCCCGTGATTTGGATGCCGGTCAGCCGATGATTAAAAGCCTCCCGGCAGTCCGCAAGTTCAAGTCATACTACGGCCTGAAAGGTGCCGAGCGGAAACTGCGTCGATGGCTGACAGACTTCCGGTTTGTTGATGTCGAAACTGCAAATAAGACTTTGGATTGGACAAAAGTACAACGAATCCAATTATGATTAATAGCACCGACAAACAACCAATTTTATGAACCACTAATCAATCAATCATTATGCATGATATATATTTTATCGTAGTTGTATTTATTATTTCTCTGGTAGTAGCGTCATTGGCGCATCAACCAGTATTGAATTTTGCCAAGAAAAAGCATATTTATGACAATCCCGAAGCGAGAAAGCTGCAACGCAAACCAGTTCCTGTAATGGGCGGTTTTGTTGTGTTTCTGGGGGCTATGGCGGGTTCACTGTCTTATTGGTATATGTATGACTGCATGTCCATTGTACCCATACAGATTGCCATGCTGCTGATGCTGCTTATCGGTGCATGGGACGACCGAAAAAAGCTTTCGGCAGGACTGCGTTTTGTGTTGGAGGTGATTTTTGTGGTTGGATTGGCCTTGTTCAACAACTACCCTATCAATGACTTGCATGGTCTATGGGGCGTTCATGAGATTTCCCCTTGGATTGCCTGGCCGTTGACGGTCATTGGTTGCGTGGGCATCATCAATGCCATCAATATGATTGACGGTATCGATGGCCTTTCTTCAGGTATCTGTATCATTGCTTTCGGTTTTTATGCCTGGATATTTTTCAAGGCGCATGATTTTGTACGTGCAGCCTTAGGGGTTTCAATTGTTGGGGCACTGATTCCTTTTTTCATTATGAATGTTTTTGGGAAGCGCTCCAAGATGTTCATCGGTGATGCGGGAACCATGATGTTGGGCATTGCTCTGTGCGATATGGTGATGTCCATGCTGACCAAGGATTCAGCCTGTGCTAAATTTGAAGGCACTGGGTTTTGTTTGATTGCCTACGCCTATGCTGTGTTGTCAGTCCCGATTTGCGATACGGTAAGGGTAATGTTTGGCAGAATCAGTCGGGGCGAGTCGCCATTTCATCCCGATAAGACGCACTTGCATCATGCCTTTATTGACTATGGTTTCCATCATTTGGAGACGGCTTTGCTGGAAATCATACTGAACATGTTGGTTGTTTTGTTTTTTGGAATCTTGGCAAGGTCGTTTTTACCTATGCAATGGCAGCTTTATGGTGTTGTTGTGGCAAGCATTGACGTGTGTTTCGGTTTATATTATATGCTCGGTCGCCGTAAGCGCATTGCCCAAAAGGTGATTGAAAAATACGGCATCAGCATGGAGGAATATGAAAACATGTCGGACGAGGAGCGCGAGAAATTGAAAGAGAAATGTCCCATTACAAGTAATGAATAAACAAGAAATAATTCAAAACAATACATACACTATGAACATAGCAGTAGCAGGAACCGGTTATGTCGGTTTATCCATCGCCACGCTGTTGGCGCAACACAATCATGTCACCGCAGTGGATGTGGTTCCCGAGAAAGTGGACCTCATCAACAACCGCAAGTCGCCTATCCAGGACGACTACATCGAGAAGTATCTCGCCGAGAAGGAACTCGATCTGACGGCTACCCTCGACGGCGCAGCGGCATACAAAGACGCTGAATTTGTCGTCATCGCCGCCCCGACCAACTATGACCCGCAGAAGAATTTCTTCGACACAACACATGTGGAAGAGGTTATCGATCTCGTCCTTAGCGTCAACCCGGATGCAGTGATGGTGATCAAATCCACTATCCCTGTAGGCTACACCCGCGGGCTGTATGTGAAATACGCTGCCAAAGGAGTCAAGAAGTTCAACCTCCTGTTCTCGCCCGAGTTCTTGCGCGAGAGCAAAGCTTTGTACGACAACCTCTATCCCAGCCGCATAATAGTGGGCTTCCCAAAACAGATTGAAGGCTTCGACGAAGAGAACAATGCCATCCGCAAGGTGGTGAGCGTCAATCTGGAAGAGAAGGCCAGAATTTTTGCAGGACTGCTGCAACAAGGTGCCATCAAGGAAGATGTCCCCGTCCTATTTATGGGCATGAAGGAGGCCGAGGCCGTGAAACTCTTCGCCAACACCTACCTCGCCTTGCGTGTGAGTTATTTCAACGAGTTGGACACCTACGCAGAGGTGAAAGGCTTGGACACCCAGGCCATCATCGATGGCATCTGCCTCGACCCACGTATCGGCAGCCATTACAATAATCCCTCGTTCGGCTACGGCGGCTACTGTCTGCCGAAAGACACCAAGCAGCTGTTAGCCAACTACGAGGATGTGCCCGAGGACCTCATCCGTGCCATCGTCGAGAGCAACCGTACACGCAAGGACTTCATCGCCGATCAAGTGTTGAGGATGGCTGGCTATTACACCCAGTCGTCGCTTTATGACCAAAGCAAGGAAGGCCGAATCACCATCGGTGTCTTCCGCCTAACCATGAAGTCGAACAGCGACAACTTCCGCCAATCCAGCATCCAAGGCGTTATGAAACGCATCAAGGCTAAAGGCGCCGAAGTGGTCATCTACGAACCTACCCTATCCGACGGCACAACGTTCTTCGGCTCTTTGGTGATCAACGACTTGACAAAATTCAAGGCTATGAGCCAAGCCATCATTGCCAACCGCTACGACAGTTGTCTTGATGACGTGAAGGAGAAAGTGTATACCCGCGACATCTTTAAACGCGACTAATCAGGCATTCTCCTTTAACCCTTTTTCCCTAAAACATCTACAAACCTCTTGGCAATATGCCGGAGGTTTTTTTGTTTTTGCCAATCTGACCGAGCCAAAAAAAGGTCGCCGGTGCATAAGGTACCGGCGACCCGCCATTATGAAGATAAAAAAACAACTGTTTCTGTTTGATAGGCCCTATCCGCATTTGGAATAACCACAACTCGGGCAGTGCTTGCAGCCGTCCTCGAAGATGAGTTTCTCACCACAGTTGGGGCAGTTCTCCTTCTCGACAGTCAAGCCCTCGGGCACATATTTTTTCAAGGCACGTGCAATGCCATTCTTCCAAGTGTTGATATTGTCTTCTTCAACATTGAGGTTCTGCACCAGCTCGATGACATACTGGATGGGCATTCCATGACGCAAGATGCCTGAGATAAGTTTGGCATAGTTCCAAAACTCCTTGTCGAACGAACGCGACAAGCCTTGCATCATCACCTCATAGCCACCTTTATCGGTATAGCTGAAATCATAACGCGAGGCTTCACCCTTGTTTTTCTCACGGATAATGATGCCCTTCTCGACATAGGGTGGCAGGTAAAAGTCTTCCGCTTTGCCGATGAAAATCTCGTATGGCTTGTCGTGCAACTTGCCCACGAAGGCAATCCATTTCTCATAGTTGTTCTGGAAACGCACCACATCGCACTCCAATTCCTTCGGACGAGGCGGAGCCGAGTTTTCATGAATGTCATTAGGTCGTGTTTCATCGGCTTTAGGTGCTTCTTTCTTCTTGTCTTGACTAACCAGCACACCATCGCGAGATCCGTCGCGATAGATGGTCATGCCCTTGCAGCCACTCTCCCATGCCGTCATGTAAATCTGGCTGACGAGCTCTTCTGTGGTCTCTTTCGGTACATTGACGGTGACGCTGATAGAATGGTCAACCCACTGCTGCATCGAGCCTTGCATCCTCACCTTGTTCACCCAGTCGATGTCATTGGCGGTGGCTTTATAGTATGGCGACTTGGCGATAACGGCATTCAGACGTTCGTCATCATATTGTAGCACTTCATCCACATGGTAGCCGTTCACCTCAAGCCAAGTGATGAACTTGTGGTGAAACACATTGTACTCCTCAAATGAGTTACCCGACACGTCTGTAAAGGTCACATGCACATCCTTGTCGCTGGGGTTCACCTTACGACGACGTTTGTAGGCCACCATAAAGACCGGCTCGATGCCTGAAGTGGTCTGGGTACAGATGCTTACGGTGCCCGTGGGTGCAATGGTGAGCATCGCTACATTGCGGCGACCTACACGTATCATCTTTTGGTAAAGGTCCTCATCCAAGGCACGCAAGCGTTTGATGAAAGGGTTGTTCTCTTCGCGATGTGCATCATACATCGGGAACTTGCCACGCTCCTCAGCCAGAGTGACCGATGAGCGATAAGCGTTGTAAGCCAATAGTTTTTGTATCTCGGTAGAGAAAGCAATAGCTTCATCGGAGGCATATCGTTTACCCAATGCCGCCAGCATATCGCCTTCAGCGGTGATACCTATACCGGTGCGACGGCCTTGCAGGCATTTCGCCTTGATGTTTTTCCACAGGTTGACCTCAATGCGCTTCACCTCGTCATCTTCGGGGTCGGCGGCAATCTTGGCCAAAATGCCATCTACCTTTTCTATCTCAAGGTCCACGATGTCGTCCATCATACGTTGGGCGATGGCGACATGCTTAGAAAACAATTGATGATTGAAGCGGGCCTCAGGCGTGAAAGGGTTTTCGACATAACTATATAGATTGATGGCCAACAAACGGCAGCTATCGTAAGCGCAAAGCGGTATCTCGCCACATGGATTGGTACTCAAGGTCTTGAATCCAAGGTCGGCATAGCAGTCGGGGATGGACTCACGAATGATGGTATCCCAAAACATCACACCCGGTTCAGCCGACTTCCAAGCGTTATGGATAATCTTGTTCCATAACGCGCGAGCGTCCACCTCTTTGGTAACTACAGGATTGGGTGAGTCAACAGGGAACTGTTGCACAAAAGGCTTTCCGTCCTTGACACATTGCATAAACTCGTCGGTGAGACGCACTGATACATTGGCATTGGTGATGCGTCCTTCCTGCATCTTGGCATCGATGAAAGCCTCTGAGTCGGGGTGCTTGATGCTGATAGTCATCATCAAGGCTCCACGCCGACCATCTTGGGCCACTTCTTTGGTGGAATTGGAGAAACGTTCCATGAAAGGCACAACGCCTGTAGAGGTGAGTGCACAATTCTTAACTGCACTACCCGCAGGACGCAAGTGCGACAAATCGTGACCCACTCCGCCACGACGTTTCATCAGCTGCACTTGTTCCTGGTCGGTCTTCATCACACCGCCGTATGAATCTGACATGCCGTTGTTGCCAATGACAAAGCAGTTGGATAACGACGAAATCTGAAAATCGTTGCCGATACCCGTCATAGGACTGCCCTGAGGCACAATGTAGCGAAAGTCCTTCAACACCCCAAAAACCTCCTCTTCCGACATTGGATTGGGATACTTCCGCTCGATGCGAGCCACCTCACGGGCAATACGGTGATGCATATCGTCGGGAGTCAGCTCATATATATTCCCATCACTATCTTTGAGGGCATATTTGTTGGCCCATACATCACCAGCCAAGGCATCACCATGGAAATAGACTTTTGCAGCAGCCTTCACTTCCTCAAGGGGATAAATCCTATACTCCGGTTTCGGACTTTCCGGTTTGGGATTCTCCATGCCGCTAAATAAGTCTCCATCAAATTCCATATTGTTAGCGTGCAAACTCATCTTGTTGGTTGTTATGGTGTTAATGCAATAGAACCCGACTCTATTTCTGTTTGGATTTGAATTGCGAAAATAGAAAAGAAGAACACACCCCGCATCAAAAATGCAGATTTCGGGGTGTGTTTTTTTCAACAACAGCTGTTGATATTGGCCTTAGCCGTTATTTCTTAAGCTGTTCCATCGCGAAAGCGTAGGCTCCAATAGCCACCGCAGAAGAGGTACCCAATCGGGTTATTCCCACACCAACCCGTTTGCTCGGATCATACCACACATCTTCGTCGCTGAAAGGCACCCTAACCATCTTGCCCGTCTTTTCGGTGAAACGCGCCACATCTTGAGGATCCATCAAATTGAACGCCTCCGTCTCCATACGTGGAATAACACTGCCATTAATTTGATAAGGCGCATTCAGCTTGCTGATGAGCATAGGCATGAATACTGGCCAGGCACCCGACAAGCCGCCGCCAATGACCACCAAGCCATCTGTGCAACGCAAGCCATTGCCGATAACATCAGCTAGAACGGTTGTCAACTCGTCCCAGGCTTTCAGGGCAGCCTCTTTGTTGCCTTCCTGCTCGCCTTGTGCAATACGGAAAATGTCATAGGGCTGGGGAGCCGCGTCGAAAGCGATACCGGCCTCGCGAGCATAGACACGGCGCACGGCCCGGATGCTGACACTGTCTTCAGCGATGGTGTCAGGATAGAGGCAGTTGCGCGAACACCATATCTCACCTCCAGCTGAGTTGTCGCCGTTCAGCAGCACCTTGTCAATGACAATACCACCACCGAAGCCCGTACCCAGCGTCACCCCGAAGAGGTTTTTGTAACGTTTAGGGTTGCCACGCTCCTCCAAGATGCGGTTCACTTCAGGCAGTAAACCGCCAAGCGCTTCACCATAGACAAACAGGTCGCCGTCGTTGTTGATGAAAACGGGGACGTGAAACTCGTTCTCAAGCATCTGTTTCAGTGGCACACCGCCACGGAAGGTGGGCAGGTTGGGCAAGTCGCCAATGATGCCGTTGGGGTAGTCAGCAGGACCCGGGAAGCAGAAACTGATGGCAGCGGCTTTTGATCCGCAACGCTTCTCACATTCATGGAAGCCCGTGATGAGTTTCTGTAGCACCTCCTCAAGGGTAGGAGCAGCCGAAGGGATGGTGAAGGGTTCGATAATCTCGCGGGCATCCTGCACGGCTGAAAACTTGAATCCCGTGCCGCCTGCGTCAAGGATGAGAATAACAGGTAAATTATTCATATTGCTTGGTTTTTATTGACGGGTTGTAAAACTTTTCCACCCACAGAACCCACATCAAGAAGATGATGAAGTAGAAGAACACCTTGAAGATATAATCATGCGCGATGTGGAAACTATTGGGCCAGGGAATCTGCATCAAAAGCACGCCACAGATACGGAGCACATTGGTCCACTCAATCACAACCAATCCAGCAGGAATGTACCACAGTTTGTGCTTCCAAGGACCAGGGAAAAGAATCATGAGGAACAGCCAATGAATCCATTGCTTGAGGCTGGCGCATTCGGGAGCCACCGTGACGCGAGCCCACCCGCCATCCACATTGGGCGTAGCAATGAAACGCTGGTCGGTAATCGTGGTGATGTCGACACGCAGCACGCAATCCAAGAGCCAGGTGGCCTGACTGAAGACCATATCCACCGACCAAAGCATCAACTTGTCAACCTGTTTGGCGAAAGGCCAAAACAGCATGACCTCCTTCCAAAGCAAGTATAAATAATGTGAACTGAATATCAACAAGACAAACAAACCCACATTGACCGTATTGCGGTTTTTGGGATCGCTGCAATAAGCCTTGATGTCGGCAAGGGTCTTCATTGAAACAAATTTTTGCGCAAAAGTAGAAAAAAATCTTAATTTTGCAGCCAAAAGAAACTCAAATCATGGAAAACGACAGCATCGTCAACGAAGTCACCAATGCCATCCAAGACACCTCTGCCATCAATGGGATGACAGAAAGCATCAAGCAAATCGCCACAACTCCCGTATCGGAATGGATGCCCCAACTGGTACACGACTACCTTATCCCTTTGGGGCTGAAGCTCCTCGCCGCCATCGTCGTCCTCATCCTCGGACGTTGGATTATCAAACTGGTCAAGAAATGGATGTCGAACGGCTTGATGAGCAAACATGCCGACCCCACCCTGCACTCGTTCCTGTCGAACCTCGTCTCGGTGTTGCTCTATTTCATCCTGATTATCTCCATCATCAGCATCTTGGGCATCAACACCTCTTCGTTGGTTGCCTTGCTGGCTTCTGCCGGTCTGGCAATAGGTATGGCGTTGAGCGGCACCTTGCAGAACTTCGCCGGTGGCGTGATGATCATCATGTTCCGTCCCTTCAAGGTGGGCGACTACATCTCGGCCCAAGGCTTCGAGGGCAAGGTGAGCGAGATACAAATCTTCAACACCCATCTGCTCACGGTCGACAACAAGGAGGTGATACTGCCCAACGGTTCCCTCTCCACTGGAGCAATGACCAACTTCTCGAAACAAGGCACACGGCGTGTCGACTGGGTCGTCTCGATGGCATACGGCGACGACTACGACAAAGCGAAAGCCTTGATGTTGCGACTTTGTGACGAAGACGCCCGCATCATGAAAGAGCCGGCTCCTTTCGTCGAACTGCTGAAGCTGAACGACAGCTCTGTCGACCTTACCGTGCGTGCTTGGGTGGATGCAGCTGACTATTGGCCTGTGTTCTTCGCCATGAACGAACGCATCTACAAGTCCTTCGCCCAGGAAGGCTTGAATATCCCCTTCCCGCAAATCGATGTACACATGAAATCATAACCTCCTCATGAATCCAGGTTTCACCATCGAAGGTCAGCTGGTCGACCTCGTCCATTCAAGAATCTATCCCGGAGTTCTCATCGTCGAGGACGGTCGAATAACCAAGATAGAAGAGAAAGCCACTGTAGCCAACACACAATATATCATGCCAGGCTTCGTCGATGCCCATGTGCATATCGAGAGTTCCATGCTGGTGCCTTCAGAGTTTGCCCGCTTAGCCGTATGTCATGGAACCGTAGCTACCGTCAGTGACCCGCATGAAATCGCCAACGTTATGGGCAAGGAAGGCATCAGGTATATGATTGCCAACGGCAAGAAGGTGCCGTTCAAGTTCTTCTTCGGGGCACCGAGCTGCGTGCCTGCCACTCCTTTTGAATCGTCAGGCTGCATCCTCAATGCCGATGACGTGGAAGAGCTGATGGCCTCTCCCGACATACATTACCTCTCGGAAGTGATGAACTATCCCGGGGTCATCCACGACGACCCGGAACTGATGCGAAAAATCGCTGCCGCCAAGAAATACAACAAACCCATCGACGGACACGCGCCGGCTGTGACCGGTTCCCCCTTGCGGAAATACGCTGAGGCTGGCATCACCACTGACCACGAGTGCTTCGTTTTGACGGAAGCCTTGGAGAAAATCCAACTCGGCATGAGCATCCTCATTCGCCAAGGCAGCGCCGCCCACAACTTCGACGCCCTCATCCCGTTGATGGCCTCACATCCCGACAAACTGATGTTCTGCTCCGACGACAAACACCCTGACGAACTTGACGACGGGCATATCGACGTACTGGTGAGAAGAGCCATCAACTTGGGCTACGACGTGATGGACGTGCTGAAAGCCGCCTCGCTCAACGCCATCAGGCACTACCGCCTCAACGTCGGACTGTTGCAAGAAGGCGACGACGCCGACTTCATCGTGGTGGATGAACTGCGCGCGCCCGTTGCCCGACAAACCTATATAAAAGGTGAGCTGGTGGCCGAAAACGGCGTGTCGCGCATCCATTACAAGGAAACGCGCACCCCGAACAAGTTCAATGCCGAGTACATCTGGGGCGACCAACTCTTCATCCCCGATACAGGGCAGAAAATCAAGGTCATCAAGTGCTTTGACGGACAACTCATCACCAAGAGCTTTGTCACCGAGCCCAAGGTGGAGCATGGGGGACTGGTCAGCGATGTGGAACGCGACATCCTGAAGATAGTCGTCGTCAACCGCTACCACCCCACCCAACCCGCCGTGGGTTTCATCCAAGGCTTCGGCCTGAAGCATGGCGCTTTAGCCTCCAGCGTGGCCCACGACAGCCACAATATCGTTTCAGTAGGCGTCACCGACAAGGACATCCTTCATGCCGTCAACCTGCTCATCGAGCACACCGGAGGCGTGACAGCTTATTGCAGCACCCAGATGGTGGCGGTACCCCTGCCCGTAGCCGGACTGATGAGCAATGAGGACGGTTACAAAGTGGCGCAAGCCTATCAGGATGCCGATGCCTTAGCCAAACGCTTGGGATCAACGCTCTTTGCCCCCTTCATGACGCTGGCCTTCATGGCCCTGCTGGTCATCCCCGAACTGAAAATCAGCGACCAGGGGCTGTTTGACGTGACGAAATTCGGTTTTACTTCGATTTACAAAGAATGACCGGAGTATGCCGTAGCGCATCTCTTACAGCCGCTCAACCTCTGTTTTATCCAAGCCTGTGGCCTGACATATAGCCTCAAGGCTGAGGCTCTGCCGAGGTCGAAGTAGATGATGTTGATGGAGTACACCTTCTTGACCTGGTCGTACTTCTCGCCTAAGGCCACAGGCTCGGTGATGGTCTTGGCTACGCCGTAGAGGATGCGCTCGAGGTAGTACAGCTCGCGCGTCTGCTGTATCTCCACCAGTATGATCTCGTCCTTGCTGTTGCGCGCCTTGATGTCGACGCGGTTGAACTTGTCGCGCTCGAAGTCCTGGTTGCTCTCGCTCTCCAGTATCTCGACTATCTTGATGGGCTCACCGATGAGCACCGTCATCAGCCCCTCGAACACGGCGAAGTTGGCCTTGTCGCGCAGGATGCTCTTGGCCGCCCAGTCGAACCGTATGTATTTCCTGTCGTCGTCCATAACCTTTATGCGTTTGATTCCGTTGGCGAAGATAAAACAATTTTGTCAAACGTGAATGGTTTTGGACGCATTTTTATCGTTAAGCCCAACGACAACTTTTTGCCCCCTTGCTGTCCCCCTTGCTGAATGCGTTCTGAAAGCAGAGAGCTATTCCTTCACCACCTTCTTCACGCACTTGCGCCCCTCTGTGTCTGTGACGTTGACAATGTAGATGCCTGCATGCTGACCTTGCAGATTGATGTGCAGCTTGTCGCCTTCTCCCGTGACGCTGAGGACCCGCTGACCGAGCGTGTTGAACACCTCAGCTTGCTTGAGGGATTTGCCCGTGACGGTGACGAGGCCGCTAGTGGGGTTGGGGTGAATCTCGGCAAAGGCTTTGCCATAGGATGAATGCTCCTCTAAATCATAGTCGGGTGTTTGAGTGGTAGCATAGTGAATTACAACTCGTTGTACATAGTTTCTGCAAATGATGTCGTTTTGACGTTTAAGATAAGCATGAGGGAAAATGTAAAAGCCGTTTTTCCATGACCCACTGATCCAATCTCCGTTTTCCCTTTTCTCGAAAACCACTTCGGTGGGAAATCCGGCATCGTTTACCTCATATACGACTCGAAACGTCTCGACGAAAGCGTCGTTCTCCCATCTTTTTATATCAGCGAGAGTGAGCTGACCGCTGGGATTGAAAGTGTATTGCAGCAATTGGGTATTAACCCAGTCTTCGCCAACAGACTGTTGCGACAGCACACTCTCAAGCTTACCGCCCGCGGTATACGAATAAATCTGTTTTGTGCTTGGTTGGTTGAGTTCGATCTTGGTTTCCGTTAACATCAATCCGTCCTCCGAGAATGTCTGTGTTTTCCGTCTAAGCACTTGCCAGTCACTCGACCCGTTTGGATACCCTTCAGTGATGATAGTAACCGTGTCGCCAGAATACTCGTAGGAGATATCGTTGATGTGGCTGGAAAGGTAGAATACGGCTTCTTTGACGACCCTGCCTGTCTCATCATGCTCATACACGATACTGTCATAGCATCTCCAAGGATTGCGCCATGACGAGCCGTTATGCATGTCATAGACATAAAAGCCATAATGTGTCAGAAGACTGTCATCGTAAGTGTATCTTTTCTGTTCATACATGACATCATAGAAGTCGTATCCGTCATACTGGGTGCTGATACATGTAAAGTTATGCCGGTTATCGAACGAATAGCTGTCATCGGCATAATGCCACATGTATTCAGCTGCAGATTCGTACCTGGAATGGATGAGCAACCCCAATGAGTCATATTGACATAAAAGGGTAAAAACGCCGCCATAAGTGTATAAGGGCTGTTCGACGGTGTCGAAAACGATGACTACGGAATCGGGCTGGTAAGTTTCGTGCCGTTGTGCCTTTACGATTGTCGAAAAGCCCAATAGTAAGGCCAGAATGCAAAGTGTGTGCTTCATGGTAATGTGAGTTTATGGTTTGTCTTCTAAAGTATTCATGTATAGAGGTGAGTCCTCTGGATTGGAGACGGAAATAACCCTGGCCGAGAAAGAAGTGGCGGCTGGCAATTCAAACCCTTTGTCAAGAATGATGTCTTGCTCTGCCCAAATGGCAGTTGGAGTGGACACATTGGCCACATGCCCGTTTCCTCCAAGAATCACATGGGGATAAACCATGGTGGATTGGGCAGAATGGGAGAAAACTACTGGATGATATGTGTCAACGGAACCACGTATAAGCTTATAACACCTAAAATAATCGAACCATGCGCTTTCTTGAGGCAACGGAACTGTTTGTTGAGATGGAGCGCAAGTTAGGCTAATAATGACCTTCATAGGTATCATTTCGTCCATGTCAGTACAAGTGAAATTATTCCAGTCATTATACAAGGCCTCGTCATGCTTGACATGGCTGGAGACTTTCCCATTTATGTAAAACACTATCTCATGGGGTAGTATTTCTGCTCCAAAAACCAGGGAATCCCCTGATATATTTTGCGAACAATTCAAGATTTGCGACAAATAAGAATGGTTTGCGGCAGGGGTTCCGTCGTAGCAATTCTGTCTTATTACATGAGGGTAATCTGTATCATGCCCTTCTGTCCTTTCGAATATGTCAACTTCATCATAATCATTTGGTAATCTGCCCGTTGTCCAGAAGCATGGCCAATAGTGGTGGTTCTGTGGAAGATAACACCTCGTTTCAATATATCCATACCTAAATGTATCATTGGTTGAAATCCATCCTGACAGTAGTTTCGGCGTTTCCCAAACTCCTGTATTGTCGTTTTGGCACATGATGCTATTAACATTCGGGGTTACTGTCAAATATAGCTTTCCGTCTTTTTCAGATACATTATCAATGGAGTTCAAAAAGCCGACTTCAGGCTGATATTGATGGATTTTCTTGTCTCTAACAAGCCATTTGTTTTCGTCCAAAGAAGTGCCGTTGAACTCGTCGCTAAACCCCGAGAGAACATTCCACCCTGGAGTGATTGGAATGTTTGTAGGTGAAATAGTCCTGGATAAATGCTTATAGAACTTGTTGGTACTGTCTCGGCAATACACGCGTTCTTTGGAGGTGCCTCCTGTCTCATTTATATTCTGCGCCATTATGTTCAAACTGAACAATATCATGCCGCAAAGGCAAATAAACTTTTTCATAGCTGAAAGGATTTTATTGTTTTTCCGGTTCCAGCAGTCCGTTTTCCTCCAAGGTCTTGCGTAGGAGTTCGATTTCGGCCTGTTGCTGCTTCACGGCTTCAACCAGCATCGTGACGACGGCATTTGTTACTCCGTCACCGAAAACTCCCCATAATACTCGTCCCCGTTTGTCAACGTGAAGGTGACGATGTAGTCGCCTGTGTTAGGGATGTAGCATTGCACGCCGTTGGGCGTTGGGGTGGAGGTGAATTCCACAGAGATTCCTGAAACCGTGGAGACTTCAATCGCTACCTGACCGAGGTTCTCGGTAAAAACCACCGTGAGGTAGTGGCCGTTGACGGAGGCTTGGATGGAGAAATTCTTTGGGGGTCCCTGAACCGTACCTTCTTTAATCACTATGTGGCTGAGACCATCCATTAAATTGGTGGAGTTGGCACCGCACCATACTGCTACTAGCAATAGGGCGAGCAGTAAAACTAATTGTTTGAAGTTGACTTTTTGCATAATGAATTGAATTAGGTTTGAAATTGGGTGCAAACCTAATACAACAAAAGACTTTCTGTCAAGAAAAATCCAATTCGGTTTTTTCGGATTTTATGCTAACAACTTGATTTTCAATTTATCATCATTCCGAAAAGAGTGACAACAATTCGATCGTCAGAGCCCAAAATCTTTTTCAACCGCCTTTCCCTATCCCATATTGCACTGATGGATTTTTGCAGTAAAACGGCAATTTGAACATTATCTAATCCAAGGAGACACAAATAACAGAATTGGAAATCTTTTTCTTTCAATTCAGGGTGTTCCCGCTTTAGTTTTTCAAACAATGTGTCATAGTGATACAAGGCGGCCTCCTTAAGTTGTGCCTTTTGGGTATCATTAAGTGCAATATTCGCATAAGCAGTAACGGGTACGGTGGATTTAATGGGGTTTTTCTTGTCGTTGCACAAGGCAAGGATTTGCTGACAAACTAGTTCGTCTTCATAATTCTCAACAAAACAAGTTTGCCTATGTGAAACTGTAGAAACTTCTATGGCGTTTACCCTATCATTGCGTTCTTTTAATGCGGCATTACTTTGTTTTAGTCGCCCAGCAAGAGCTGCCTGCTGCACTTGATGGGCTCTTCGTTCGGATTCCATCATGGTTTCAAGATGGCGCTGGTGCCTTTTGTTTTTATGGTACAACAGGATTGTTGTCAATATCACGACGAACAAAACTGCAACTACTATCATTGCTATTTTGACATGTCTCATTGTTTCTTTACGGTGCTGAAGTTCCAGTCTTTCTTGAACGAATGTTTTATATGTCTCAATCATTTGTGACTTAATCTCGCTCTTGTTTTCTTCCTGGTTGGCAAATGGCACCAAAAAGCCGGCATATTCAAGAATATTCGTATTTCTTTGCTGAGCCTTGCAAATCTCAACGAGTCTTTCAGCGGCCTGTTTTTTTAAACCGACATCCGGTGTACCATGAAACACCTCGCTTAGATACATCCATGCAGAATCGAATTGCTTTTCATGAAACAGTATTTCACCAATGTAAGAATAGCGGGTTATCGTTTCTCTTTCGCTTTCACTTTCAGACGACAGTTGTAATAGGTTAGAGATGACAGCTGTAGTATTACGACAATCCTTCTTGTAGTCCAGATAGGCTTGATGTGCGGCAATATCCCTTGACATTATAGTGTTGCTGTCTCCCAAGACAAAAGACGCTTTCCTGTAATAGTAATCCGCGCTGTCCAATTCTTCCATCATATCATAATTAGCTCCTATGTCATTCAAAATCCACGAAAGATGCCAAGAAGGATAATCTGTTTTTTTGTAATACAGTAAAGAGTTTTGCGCAAAATAAATGGCTTGTTCGTGCAAATAGTGATCGGAGAACAAATTCGCCAATCTGGTATACGCTAACGCCATAAACTTTGTCTTGTTCCCCACCAGTTCCTTCTCCTCAAAATGCCCTTCCATCGTTTCCAATGCCTTGAGGTATTCTGTGCA
>LXOW01353376.1_pt1 | contig 17014 bp, 12 predicted proteins | sample 1368591 | NCBI WGS metagenome assembly LXOW01 (sample SAMN04884650, study PRJNA319009) | bovine gut metagenome | isolation source: Cow rumen | host: Bos taurus | place: Italy: Legnaro (PD) | collected 2014-07-09 | reverse complement strand
AAAAAGTCTGCAAATCCCATGTTTCAATTCCCTCCTAGTTTTTCTTAAATAAACTACCAATCTTTGAAAAGATGCCGTTTTTGCTATTTAAGTCTAACAAAGGAACCTCTTCTCCCAACAATCTGCGGCAAATATTCATATATGCCTTTCCAGATAATGCATCAGAACCTACAAGAGGCTCACCGTTATTTGTTGCAACGATAATCTGCTCATCATCAGGAACAACACCAATCAAATCAACGCCAAGAATTTCAACAACATCATCACTTGACATCATGTTATTGTCTTTTACCATCTGTGTTCTAAGACGGTTTACAATCAAATGTGTCTGTTTCATTTCATTTGCTTCTAAAAGTCCGATGATACGGTCTGCATCACGAACAGCAGAAACTTCTGGTGTTGTAACAACCAAAGCACTATCAGCACCAGCAATGGCATTTTGGAAACCTTGCTCAATTCCGGCAGGACAGTCCATGATTATGTAATCAAACTCCTCTTTCAACTGATCTGCTAACTTTTTCATCTGTTCAGGACTAACTGCTGATTTATCCTTTGTTTGTGCAGATGGAAGCAAATACAATGTGTCATGTCTTTTATCTTTAATTAAAGCCTGTTTAATACGACAATTTCCCTCAATTACATCAACAAGATTGTATACAATACGATTCTCCAATCCCATAACAACATCAAGATTACGTAATCCTATATCGGTATCGATAAGTACAACTTTCTTTCCTAATTTTGCCAATCCAGTTCCTACATTCGCTGTAGTCGTTGTTTTACCTACGCCACCTTTTCCCGACGTAACAACAATCACTTCACCCATAATTTGATTTCCTCCAAATCTCTACATGTTTATTTCATTTAAAACATCCTTTGTAACAGGTTCAATTAAAATCTGATCGCCCTCTACAAAAGCTATTTTCATTTCTTGTGTCTGCCCATTTTCCTGACTCAATAATTTTTTTTCTTTTTTTCTTCCAAAGATTGCAGACCGCTCTTTGAAACTCTTTCCTTGTTTATCAGGAGCCCTTGCAATAAAATCAGCAATACGAATCTGAATGGGTTCCATACCTAATGCAAGAACAAATGTGTTTTTGTTCCCGCCTGCTCCCGCATATGCGTTTCCTTTCAAATGCCCCAGAACAATAATATTACCTTTAGAAACAACCTTGGCACCAATGTTTACATCACCGATTACCACAATACTTGTTTCAACTTCAAGAACCTGACCTGAACGTAAATTTCCTTTATAAAACTGCCCGGTACTTGCGTCTTCCTTCGTTATAGCTTTCTCAACAGCTTTTTGAAATACTTGGTCAAGTTTTTCATCTTTGGAAACAACACACACAATGTTTAAGTCAGAATTTTCCTCGATGATTGATAACATTTCTTTTTGTTGGTCATCGTTTAACTCCCGACCTTCAAAGCTAAGTGCCATATTTGCTTTTCCAAGAAATTTAGCTGTTTCCTTAAACTTAGAAGCGACTTCCTTTTTTAGTTTTTCATAGGACATCTCTTTATCCAAAACCAAAACGATACCTGATTTATTTCCTTTAATCATCACTGCTTTGTTCATTAAACTACATCCCTTTTCTTCTTAAATAACTGCAACCTCTCATATGCAATTTTTAATTTTATTTGCATCTTATAAACATTCACTTGTCTATTATACCAAAAAAGTCCGTATGTTCAAACGTTTTTTCATATCATCATTAATCTGTTCGAGCACTTGACACCGAAAATACTTCTTCTGAATTTAGAATCTTCGAAAGTACTTCTTCCTTCTTTTTATCCGTTGTGGCGAAATAATACTCATAAATATCACTTGCAACCCTTGCTGCATTTGCCGAAGTGTATCCATAAGGAATAACAACAGTCGTACAAATACGTTTTTCTAAAGATTTATTATATGGTGCAAATGAAATAAACAAACCAATATTTGGTCTTGACTGAGTAACCTGTGCTGTACCTGTTTTTCCTGCAACATCAACACCACGCTTCTTCAAATCAGTAAAATATTGATCAATACTACTGTTTGGACCGTTTACTACATTATACATTCCTTTATATACAGCATTCCATATACTCGTTGAAAAACTTACTTTATTAAGAATTGTAGCGTCTTTTTGCTCAATCACATTGCCTTTCTTATCAGCAATATAATCAACTGTTGTTAAATTATAGCAATTTGACTGGTTTGCAAGAGTTGTAGCATATCTTGAAATCTGTGCCGGAGCATATGCATTTGTACTCTGTCCGATTGCTGCCGTAACAGGATCTGATTCTGCCTGTTCATATGCAATCTGAGGTGATAACTCAGAAGATGATATTCCCGATTTTTCACCAAATCCAAACATTTCAGCATATTTTTTTATTAATGCCAATCCTTTTTTCGGGTTTGTGCTATAATCACTCATCTTCCATCCTACCGTATAAAAGAATACGTTACATGAATTTGCAATACCGCCTGATATATCTAAAGACCCATGTCCTGGTAAATACCAACATTTATGTTTGATTTCCGTCTTTGTAAAAACACCACGACAAGAAATGCGTTCGCCCAAGGAAATGGTTCCCGAATCCAATGCTGCAATAGCAACCAATGGTTTATATGTGGAACCTGGAGCATTTCTTTCCTGAACTACACGGAAAATCATTGGTTCTGACTTATCTTTTAAAACTTTGTAGTAATACTCTGAATTAACTTTATTGGCAAAACGGTTAATATCATATCCCGGATAAGAAACACATGCTTTCACATCTCCATTGTTTGGATCTGTAATTACAATTGAGCCGGAACAAGGATCCAAAGCCAATTGAGCAGGGGTAATTTCCAATTTTTTGATTTTTTGACGAATAAAATCATATGCACCAATTTTGCCACTATTTAACTGGTCATACTTTGTCTGATCATATTTAATAACTTTTTGGTCATATAAAATCATACAAAGTTCTCTACCAGTAATCGCATGAGAAGATTCTACCAAATAATAACAGATTTTTTTATAAAAACCTTCATCATCTTTTAAATTATCAAACAAATACTCTATGATTTTTTCATATATTTCAGTACTACTATAGTATTCGTCACCAATATCCAATACAGAAGTATCAACCCAGCCACTTTCGATACAATACTGTACATATTGACTTAAACTTATGGTACGTTTACTTTCATCACGGTAAGCAATATACATTTTATCTTCCGTATTCATCTTGTTAGGCAACAATACACCTAAATCTTTTAAATATTCATAAATATAATCAATATATTCCTGGTTTTCCTTTGATAAACTTCTAAGTGGAGTTTTATTATTTACATCCAAAATCGTCTTTAGTTCTTTCAAAGCACTTTTATATTTTGAACTTATTTTCGTATAAACATTTTTTTCTGTTGTTGATGCTTTCTTACGATTCATACTTTCAATATCAATTACATTATTATCCAGTAACGCAAAATAAACATCATAGATTGGAATTACCAAACTGTCAGATTTTGAACCAGCATAATTTGTATTTCGAATTTTATCTAACAATATATTTGACAATTCNNAACAGACTTCCTGTAATTTGGAATCTATGGTTAGATAAACGTCATTACCTGAAGAAGCTGCAACTAAACCAGATATTTCCATTACTCGTCCCGTTTTATTTACATGGAGTTTTTCAGAACCACAATTACCATGCAACACATCTTCATATTCTTTTTCAATACCAGTTTTTCCAATTTGATCTTCCATAGTGTATCCTGCTTTAGAGTATACATTTAACTGATTTTTGGAAGTAACTGTTTTATTGGTTATTTTTTCAATTTCAGTATCATTTACCACCCCGGTATATCCAAGTACATGTGAAAAATAATAAGGCATCGAATACTTACGATAATAATCATTTTCCACATTGACACCAGTAAGCTCAGCTTTATTTTCTTCAATTGCAACACGTGTCTGATCATCAATATTACTTGCTATTGTTACATTCAAGTATTTCTGAAAACGGTTTAAGAATAGTTGATAGCGAATCGCAACAATCTGTAATGTGTCTTCATAAGAATACTTTAATGTATCTTCAAACTTAACTTCTGTCTCTTCAGTCTCCTCTGTCTTTTTATTGTCATTTTTCTTATCCTCAATATTTAATTTAAATTGTTTCACAAGATATTCAAAAACATCTGACGCAGTAGCTTCCAATTGTTCTTTCGTTAATTCTTTTATTGATTTTTGACCATAAACTTCTCTTTTAAAGCTAAGTAATGCATTATCTTTTGCATCAAAATATAATTTTCCCTGTTTATTTTGTTTGATTTCAAAATCAACATCAATATCACAATTATATTTTTTTAACAATTCAAGCAATTTAATAATAATTTCATTTTTTGTTTCATCATCCATACCATCTACATTTTCCATAACAACAGAATATGCTGTCTCATTGTATGCAAGTTTTACGCCATTGCAATCATAGATGTTTCCACGAGTTCCTTTAATCCAATGTTGTTTCTCCGTAGAAATATTGCTTGAGGATGTGATTTCCTCTTTATTAGCAATTTGAAGATAAAATATTCTCGTGACTAATGAACATATCAATACAATATATACGATAATAACCGGGAATGTACGAACCTTTCGAACCCGGTCAAACCAATCTTTTAATAATTCAAGCATTTCTTATAGTCCCTCCTCAAATTCTTCATGTTTTTCAATCCGTAAATTGAGTCCATATAGAAGCCGATACATGAAAATTGATACAAGAAGCGTGTAAACAACCTCTGGTAAAATAATATGCCAGATATAATAAAACACCTGAAATCTTCCACGTAGCAAAAAATTTATCACATAAAAAGCAAAATTATATGAGAAATCACTAAGAGCGATTAAAATAATCGGAACAGAAAGCTCATCTCTATAGTATATCTCACTACACATTCCGACTATAAAACCAACCACTACTAAAAGCAATGCATTCATACCAATCAGATCACCATATACAAAATCTTCTAAAATTCCCGCCGAAAAGCCAACATACATTCCCACTTTTCGACCGCGCATATACGCAAAGGAAGCTACTACAATCAATAATAAATTTGGAACTTTACCAACAACAGCAAAATATTGACAAACAGTTGTCTGTAGTAAGAAACAAATAATAATAATTGCTGCTGTGACAAAAAAACGTTTCATTTACAAAGCCTCTTTTCTATGTATATACTATAATACTAGTCGTCCTCTTCCGTATCTAGTTCCTCTTTTAACTGTTTAATAATAAGCACTGTTTCCAAATGTGTAAAATCAACAGCTGGTGTAATATAACCAGTTCTGGTATTAGCGTTTTCATCTTTTACAACTTCTTTGATATAACCGATTAAAATACCCTGATGGAATTTGTCACTAAGATAAGAGGTAACTACTTCTGCTCCTGCCTTATATTCAATCTCTGAATTATCCATCTCAGAAAACTCTAACAAACCTTTTTCCTGTAATGTTAAGTTTCCACTAACAATACAAGTCTCATTTGTCTTAAGAATCATTGCACCGACCTTACTTGTATCATCAATGATAGAACGAACCTTTGACCAGTTTTTTCCTGTTTGAGTAATAATACCAACAAGTCCACCGCCCGAACTGTCTCCAGCCATTACGTTCATACCTACTTTCATACCGTCTTTAGAACCTTTATCAATTTTAAATACGCTGTACCAGTTTCCTGCATCTTTATCAATAACTCTTGCAGCAACAGTATCATAACTGGCATATTTTTCGTCAAGTTCAAATAACTTACGCAATTCTGCCAACTCATATTTTTCCTGCTGCAAAATTTTGTTTTCATAGTTTACGCTGTTTAATTGTTTTTTTAATTGCTTATTTTCTTTCATCAATTCATTCATAGATTTAAAATTGTCAGTCTTAGATGTAAAAAAGGTTCCGACTGTATTAATGCCTTTTTGCATTGGCGATACAACCTCTCCTACTGCACCGCGAATCGGAGCATAAAATCCTTTAAATAAAAAGGATGTAATAATCAATAACAAACATAAAACTAAAAAGAAAATCAATACCACTTTGGGTTCAAGGGTGAATTTCGTTCTTCTTCTCATTTTTCTCAATTCCTTTCGAAATAGTTAATTTCTATCTTTTAACTGCTGATGTCAAACGTAGTAACTTACGATTTTCTGCGATTTTACCCAATCCATTTACTACAGACATTTCAGAATCCTCCACAATATTTACATCAAGACGTGTTTCATCTTTAATAAACTCGGCTAAGTGTTTAATGTGAGCAGAACCACCGGTAATGTACACACCACCGTTTACAATATCTGCTGAAATCTCAGGTGGTGTTCTCTCTAAAATAAGACGAATTGCCGAAACAATGCTTCCCAATGGTTCATGAATAGCATCCGATACTAACTCTGAACTTACGTTAACTTCTGACGGTAATCCACTCACCAAATCTCGACCAAATATACGCATGGAAACATTTTCCGGATTGCAGGCAAAGCCCAACTCTTTTTTTACATTTTCCGCGGTTTTATCACCTATCACAAGATTATGTTTTCTTCGTACACTGGAAGTAATCAATTGATCCATTTTATAACCACCGATTGGAATTAATTTACTTAAGACAATACCTTCCATGGAAATAATAGCTACTTCCGTAGTATCAGCCCCAATATCTACACACAATGCACCTCTGGTGCTTTCGATATCAATGTCCATCCCTAATGCTGACGCCAATGGTTTTTCCACAATAAATACATTTTTTGATTTTGCGTTAGATCTTTGTATCAAATCAAAGAATGCTCTTTTTTCAACTTCTGTGATATCCATTGGAACTGCAATTAAATAATCTGAACTTTTCACTTTTCCGTTGTAAAGTTGTTCCAAAAGCGAATCTAACAATAACTGCATTTTTCCTATGTCTGCAATTACGCCATTTCGTATCGGTTTCGTCACTTCGATTTGTTCCGGCGCTTTACCAAGCATGACATATGCATCATTACCAGTAGCTACCACTTTCTTTTTCCCTTTTATGGCAATGACATTTTTTTCGTTCATGGCAATCCCGGCGCCTTTTTTATATATTTTAACGGCATTTGTACCAAAATCTATACCCACAATTTTCTTTCCCATTTTTTCAAAAAACTCCTTCCGTTCCCCCTAATCAGAAAACTAACATATTTTCTGACTCGAGATGTATGTATTTCCTATTACACCTCTTTTTGTTTTAAATGACACTTCATCCAATAAAACAAAACTCTTTTTTATAAACTCCCCTGTTCTAAAAAACTCCAATAAGCATTATCCCCCAAAATAATATGGTCTATCAAAGGAATACCAACCACATCACATGCTTCTTTTAATCTAACTGTCAATGTTCTGTCAGCTTTACTCGGTGTTACGTCACCACTTGGATGATTATGAAGTAACACAATCTGAACCGCATGATAACGAAGCGCATTGATAAGAATCTCTCGCGGTTCCATGATTGTTTCATTTACCGTTCCTTTAAATATCACAAAATCTTTGATGCGATTACACTTTGTATCTAATAACAACAAAATCACTTGTTCCGTGTCTAAATATCTCATATCCTCCATATAATAGTCAGCTATCATGGACGGACTAGACAAACATGGTGTTTTTCCTTTTTGCTGTTTATGCATTCTTTTTGCAATTTCTGTAATACACAGCAATTGTATCGCTTTGACTTTGCCTATTCCTTTTATTTGCATCAATTCATCCATCGTAAAATGATTTAATCCATACAATCCTGAATCTGTTTCAGGTGCATTTAAAACCCGACTTGCAAGTTCAACAGCTCGCTCGCCCTTTGAACCTGTCTTTATAATCACTGCCAATAACTCTGCATCCGAAAGACTTTGTACTCCAAATTCTTCACATTTTTCATACGGTCTTTCTGATAATGGCATCTCTTTCAATGATAAATGTTTCATATATACGCTCTCCCTTCACAAGAACGTATATTACCTCTCAAAATTTGGTTCTCAAATGAAAACCAAATTAAATTGTAACACAAACAGCTTCATTTGTATACCGTTTCAAACTATTTTCAAAAACCCTTTGCAAAATTTTACAACGTAACCAAATTCTTTTGATGCATTCTTTCAAGGGACATCATAATACCATATTTTGCATGATACCATGTAAGTCCACCTTGGAAATAAACCGCATATGGAGGTTCAATTGGCGCATCTGCACTTAATTCAATGGATGAGCCCTGTACAAAAGCACCTGCTGCCATAATAACATCAGAATGATATCCGGGCATTGCCCAAGGTTCCGGCACTACATAACTGTCTACCGGCGCTGCTGCCTGAATACCTTCACAGAATGCAATCACACCTTCTGCCGTTCCAAGAGTAACCGCCTGAATAATATCATGTCTGCTTTCACTGCCATTTGGAACTACTTCAAAGCCTAATTTTTCATAAATATTCGCTGCAAAAATAGCTCCTTTTAACGCACCGGAAACAACCTGTGGTGCCATAAAAAATCCCTGGAATAATTGCTGATTAATACCAAGAGTCGCCCCAACTTCTTTTCCGAGTCCCGGTGCTGTCAAACGATAGGCGCACATATCAATGTATTTTTCTTTACCAACGATGTAACNNTATCAATGTATTTTTCTTTACCAACGATGTAACCGCCGATTGGAGCAAGTCCACCTCCCGGATTTTTTATGAGAGAACCGACACACATATCTGCTCCCACATCCGTTGGTTCTATTTTTTCCACAAATTCTCCATAACAGTTATCTACCATACAGATAACATCCGGTTTGATTTCCTTTACAAAAGCAATTAACTTTCCAATCTTTTCCACAGACAAAGTAGGTCTTGTCTGATATCCCTTGGAACGCTGAATGGTAATAAGTTTTGTTCTTTCGTTTATGGCATTTTTAATACCTTCATAGTCAAACTCTCCGTCCGGTAATAAATCTACCTGTGCATACGTTACTCCATACTCTTTTAAGCATCCCGGAGTATTGTTATCCCCAATTCCTATAACACCTTCCAATGTATCGTAAGGCTTTCCTACCGGCGATAAAATTTCATCTCCCGGTCTTACATTTGCTGACAATGCAATGGTAAGGGCATGCGTGCCACAAGTAAGCTGTGGTCTTACAAGGGCAGCTTCTGCATGAAACGTGTCAGCATACACACTTTCAAGAACTTCTCTTCCTAAATCGTTATAGCCATATCCTGTGGTTGCCGCAAAATGAACATCACTTACCTTATTTTTTTGCATTGCTTTAAGTACTTTCAACTGATTAAACTCTGCTGTTTTATCAATTTCATAAAATCTTTTTTCCAAACTTTGCTCAATGCGACTGCAAAAATTTACAACCTCCTTTGATACATTTAATTCTTCATACATTTGCTCTAAATTCATAACTACGAACCTTTCCTTACTATTTTTCCATCTATTTTATAAATTATACATAAATTTCAAATTCTCATATTCTTGTGTATTCCAACACTGCCCTGTTTTGTAAAACTCATTATAAGATATGCTTTCTTTTTAATTCTTCCATACAAAACGCCAACTGTTCTTCTGATGTTTTGTAAATATCTTTGTCAAGCCAGGTAACATCCGTTTCTCTTTTAAACCATGTAATCTGTCGTTTTGCAAAATGTCTGGTGTCACGTTTTAAAATGTAAACCGCTTCCTCTAACGTAATTTCTCCTTCCAGGTAGGCTACGATTTCTTTATATCCAAGTCCCTGCATGGATACCAAATCTCTTCCATATCCTTGGCTAATCAATGATTTTACTTCTTCTACCAAACCGTCCTTCATCATAATGTCTATTCGTTTTTCAATTCGATCATACAAAATCTTTCGATCCTGATTTAGTACGAAATACACATAATTAAATGGGGACTGTTTTTGCTTTTCGTTTTCATTGTGTTCCGAAAATTTCATTCCCGTCTGTTCATAAAACTCAATAGCACGAATTACTCTTCGAACATTGTTTTGATGAATAACCTCTGCACTTTTCGGATCAATTTGTGCCAATCGTTCATGCAATGCTTGCGGACCATGAACATTTGCAAACTCCTCTAGTTCTTTTCGGATATCCGAAGACTCTTCTTCCTTAAATTCCACATCTTTTAAAACAGCCTGAATGTAAAACCCTGTACCGCCTACCAATATTGGTATTTTCCCTTTTGCGTATATTTCATTCATATACTTATCTGTATACTCTTTAAACTTCATTACATTAAATTCTTCATCCGGCTCAAACTCATCAATCAGATAATGCTTTACCCCCATCATTTCTTCCGGGCGTATTTTTGCTGTTCCAATATCCATTTTTTTGTATACCTGCATGGAATCGGCAGAAATAATTTCACCATTGATGGCTTTTGCAAGCTGAATGGATAACTCCGTCTTCCCTACGGCTGTAGGACCTGTTAATACGACAATTGGTCTTTTATCGCTCATAAAAGCCTCCTTTCTGACTATATTCTCACGATTTCCTATTCATCAAATTTTTCAAGAACATGCTTATACAATTCGCTTAAACTTCTTCTCAATTTCATATTTCGTCATCGATACAATAACTGGTCTTCCGTGTGGACAATGATAAGGATTTTCAAGTTCCATCAAATCATCAATCAACGCTTCCGCTTCTTTATAGGACATTTTCATATTACCTTTGATTGCCGCCTTACAAGACATAGATGCTACTTTCTCAAGAATAATATCTGACTTTTTCACATCAATTTCTTCTGCCATTTCATCCAAAAGTTCTATCAATAATTCTGTTTGTGCCACACCATATAAATTAGCAGGAACCGCGCGCACCGAAAATTCCCGACCACCAAAAGCATCAATTTCAAATCCAAGACGTTCCAATTGTTCCTTATGTTTCTTTAACGCCTGCTCTTCCCTCATACTTAATGATAAAATAATTGGAGGTTGTAACATCTGGGAAGCTATGTTTTTGTCTTCTAACTGTTTCATAGTTCTTTCAAATAACACTTTTTCATGGGCTGCATGTTGGTCAATCATAAACATCTGATCCTCGTATTGCACAATCCAATAAGTATCAAATACCTGACCAATGATTTTATGATGTTTTTTTGCATCCTTTGTAAGCATGGAAGCTTCTTCTTTCGTTTGAAACAACTGCTCCTGCGAAGAATTGGTCTTATCCCAAATAACAGTTTCTTCTTGTTGTTTTTCATTACTCTCAGCTTGCTTAATTTCAGTATTCGTCATTGATTGAGTATGATTTTCATCTTTAGACTTTTCGATAATTGGCTGACTATCACTTTCCGTTGCTTCATTTATTTTTTCAATAGTTTCCCAATTCTTTTCCGTCTCTTGAGCTTTATCTGCCTTTTCACCAAATGAACCATTTAGGAAACGTTCCAGATTATCTGAAGCTTTTTTCTTAGCCTCCTCCAAAGACGAGCTTTCTTTCTGTTCTTTAGCAAACGTTCTTTCTTCCTTTAATTTTTCCTGCTGCTTTTTGATTTCTTCAAACTTTGAAATGACCTTTGCAGCTTCTACGAACTGTTTTCCAACGCTACCGGTCTCATTTTCTGCACGTTTTCTTTCAAATGGTTCAGGTGTACGTGTCTTTGCCTGTTCTGTTTCAACTTTAGCTTTCTTTTCCTCTTTTCCAAGAGTCACCGAAGGAATCATATTTTTTCCTGCCAAAGCGTCAGAAACTGCATGAAACACATCATGAAACACCTGCTGCCCATTGGTAAAACGTATTTCCATTTTTGCAGGATGCACGTTCACATCAATAAAATGACTGTCAATGGTAAAACTAAGAGCCGTCATAGGGTATCTGTGTTGCATCATATAAGGCTTATATGCTTCTTCAATGGCTTTATTGATAATGGAACTCTTAATATATCTTCCATTGATAAAATAATTCATATAATTTCGATTACCACGATTAACAACCGGTTTTGCCACAAAACCTTCAATACCGATTACCGGTGAATTTTCTTTTAGTGGAACTAAATTTGAGGTAATATCCCGTCCAAACACATGGTAAAGCACATCTTTTACATTGCCATTTCCTGAAGTTTGTAGTTTCAACTGATTGTTATTAATAAACTTAAAGGAAATGTTTGGATTAGAAATCGCCATTCGTTCTACCAAATCATTTACATACGATGATTCCGTCTGGGCACTTTTCAAAAATTTTCTTCTTGCTGGCACATTGTAAAACAGATTTCGAATCACAAATGTCGTTCCTTCCGGACATCCCACATTTTCAAAGGACTGTTCTTCTCCGCCATGGATCACATAGCGTGTTCCCGTGAGTTCTCCTCTTGTTTTTGTCATTAGTTCTACCTGCGCCACAGCACCGATACTGGCAAGTGCCTCCCCGCGGAAACCAAGACTGCTCACAGACAATAAATCCTCTGCCGAACGGATTTTACTTGTTGCATGTCGTTCAAATGCAATACGAACCTGTTGACTTTCGATACCGCTTCCATTGTCTGTAATACGAATCAAATCGATACCGCCACCTTTGATTTCAATCGTAACCGCTGTAGTCCCTGCATCTATGGCATTTTCAATCAATTCTTTCACGACTGCCGACGGACGTTCCACTACTTCACCGGCAGCAATTTTATTAATGGTTCCCTGATCTAACAATCGTATTTCCGGCATTTATATTTCCTCCTTACCAGCGTTCTTTCACCTTTTGCTGTATCTGATACAATTTGTTCATGGCATCCATTGGTGTCAATGCATTCATGTCCAAATCTCTTAATTCCAGCAAAATATCTTCTGTTGATGGCATATTGGCAAAACCATCAAAAATAGACATTTGATTTGTAGGCTCTTTCGAAGCCTTTTTTATTTTCTTCGGTTGCTTCACTTCAATCTGTTTTGTCTTTTCAATAATGTCATTTTCCGTAAGTTCAGCAACGATTTCCTTTGCACGTTCCAATACACTTTCAGGCACTCCTGCAAGTTTTGCTACCTGAATACCATAACTTTTATCTGCACCGCCCTGAATAATCTTTCGCAAAAATACAATATCATCTCCAGATTCGCGAACAGCAATACAGTAGTTATTTACACTGTCTAATTTTCCTTCCAGTTCTGTCAATTCATGATAATGGGTGGCAAACAACGTTTTCGCACCAATTAACTTTGGATTTGCAATATGTTCTACCACTGACCATGCAATGCTAAGTCCGTCAAATGTACTTGTTCCACGGCCAATTTCATCCAAAATCAAGAGACTATTTTTCGTGGCATTTCTTAAAATATTGGCAACTTCCGTCATTTCCACCATAAATGTACTCTGACCAGATGCCAAATCATCGGATGCTCCAACTCTTGTAAAGATACGATCAACCACACCGATATTAGCAGCTTTTGCAGGCACAAAACTTCCAACCTGTGCCATCAAAACAATGAGAGCCGTTTGTCTCATGTAAGTAGATTTTCCCGCCATGTTAGGACCGGTTATAATTGCAATTCTATGACTTTCCTGGTCAAGATAAGTATCATTATCCACAAACTGGTCATTGTGTAACATCTGCTCTACAACCGGATGGCGTCCGCCTTTAATATCAAGGACACCTTCTGTATTGATACTTGGACGTACAAAATTATTTCGCTCTGCAACAAGTGCCAGAGAAACCATGGCATCAAGACTTGCGATAGCTTTTGCCGTTTGTTGGATACGAAGCATCTGTGCTGCAATCTTTTCACGAATTTCTACAAACAATTCATATTCAAGGGCATATAACTTATCTTCCGCTCCAAGAATTACATCTTCCAATTCTTTTAACTCAGGAGTGGTATAACGCTCCGCATTTGTAAGTGTCTGTTTTCTAGTCCAACTTTCCGGCACAAGATCTTTGTAGGAATTGGTAACTTCCAAATAGTATCCAAACACTTTATTAAACTTAATTCGAAGATTTTTAATCCCTGTATTTTCTTTTTCTCTTTCTTCAATTTCGGCAAGCCATCCTTTTCCGTCTGTCTTTGCTTTTCTAAGTTTATCAACTTCTGCATTGTAGCCGGTTTTAATGATGCCACCTTCCTTAACGGCAATTGGTGGTTCTTCTTCAATGGCTGCTTCAATCATGCCACAAATATCTTCCAACGGATCAATATCTTCATAAATCTTCTGCAAATTGAGAGACTTTGCATCCTCAAGTAATGTTTTAATCGGTGGAAGCATAGATAATGACGACTGGAACGCAATCAAATCTCTTGGATTGACAGATTTGTACGCCACTTTTCCAATCAATCGTTCCATATCGTAAATCGGATTCATATACTCTCTGATTTCTTCTCTCGTAATGGCATCATTGTTTAATTCTTCAATTACATTCAGACGTTCTTCAATCTGACTTTTATCAATCAACGGCTGTTCAATCATTTTTCTGAGGCAGCGGGCGCCCATAGCCGTCTTTGTCTTATCAAGTACCCAAAGAAGAGAACCTCGTTTTTGTTTTTCACGCAAGGTTTCCACCAATTCAAGATTTCGTCTGGTTGCACTGTCAATCACCATATAGGCACTGGAAGTGTACACATTGATTTCTGTGATATGGGCAAGGGCTGTTTTTTGAGTTTCCAAAAGATATTGCATCACCGCTCCGGCAGAAATCTTACCAATGGCATAATCTTTTACTCCAAGCCCTTCCAAAGCTTTTACCTTAAACTGTTCCATCAGGGCTTTTTCACACATATCCTCGTCAAAAAAGCGTTTTTCCAATGTAGAAACCGGAATACTCAAACGTTCCTTCAAATCATTGATATCAAATCCGGAAATCTGAAATTCATCATTGCAAATGATTTCCGATGGCAAAAATTTAGAAATTTCATCATTTAATTGTCTCTTTGTTTCAACCTGAGTCATGTAAAAATCACCGGTGGTAACATCCACCGACGCAATACCGAAACAATCGGATATATATACAATTCCCATAAGATAATTATTTTTCGTTTCATCCATGGCCTGAGTATTTAAATTCGTTCCCGGCGTTACAATACGAACAACCTCACGTTTTACAATACCCTTTGCAAGTTTTGGATCCTCCACCTGCTCACAGATGGCAACCTTATATCCTTTGCTCACAAGTCTGGTAAGATAACCATCCACTGCATGAAATGGGATTCCGCACATAGGCGCACGTTCTTCCAATCCGCATGCTTTTCCTGTCAATGTAATTTCCAATTCCTTTGACGCGGTAATTGCGTCTTCAAAAAACATTTCATAAAAGTCACCCAGACGATAAAACAAAATACAATCCTTATATTCATTTTTTGTCTCCATGTATTGTTCCATCATCGGTGTTAATTTTTCTGCCATTTTGTATACCTACACTTTCACTTAATTAATACTTTTCCATATTCCCGTATCCACAAAATCACTTGCCATGGCTTCTGCTTTATCAATAATGCTCTCATCATATCCCATCATGCCTAATAATTTAATGGCATTTCTGGAATTTGCTCTGCCTTCATAAAGCACATAGTCAAATAAAACTTCTTTTTCAACGACTTCTTCCTGAAAATGGTAGTTGTCGTACTGTTTTTCTAAAATATGCGTCAGTTCTAAATCATGGGTAGCCGCAAAACAGATGGCATTACTTTCTGATAAACTGTTAAGAATCTGAGCTGATGCTGCAATTCGCTCGATAGTATTTGTACCACGAAGCACCTCATCCACAAAACAAAGTGTCGGCAATGTATCATCCACTTTATTTAAAATTCGTTTTAATGATTTAATCTCCACTATATAATAACTTTCATTGTTTTTCAAATTATCCGTAAGCGCCATGGAAGACAACACTCTGAAATAGGATCCTTCGTATTTGTTTGCCGGAACGGTATGAACCGTCTGAGCTAAAATCGCACAAATAGCCATCATACGGATAAAGGTCGACTTTCCTGAAGCATTAGAACCGGTAAGCAATACAGAATTTTCTGCATAAATACCATTTTTTACTGGTTCATCAATCAGTGGATGATACCCTCCCATCACAACAATTCTTGGCTGTTCCAACGTATGAAGATCAGGAATACAATATCCTTCTTCCTCTAAGTAGGCACGAAAAGAAGCAATTGCAACCGTCGAATCCAAATATCCTAACAAGTCATACAATTCATTTAGCTCATCAATTCTTCCGTGGACTTTTTTCACCATAGAATCAAATTTAATCAAATCCAAATGAAACAGCATTCGGAAATAATCCAAAAAGATATCAAAAAAGGATCCTTCCCCACGCTTACTGTCAATAAACACTAAAAATGCGCCTCTTTTAAAATCCTTAAATCCATCAGCCAGCTCGTTGATTCTTGCAAAATACTGGTCTAAATGAGGAACTCCGCAATCTGTCAAGTTTTTCGCATTTTCAAGTATTCGGATAATGTATTTAAAGACTTGAAAATAATTTTTTATCTTATCTTTTCTTCGAAAATAATTGATAACATTGTTGATAACACAAATTACCATCATAATAATTCCGTAAATAGGCGATATGATATTAAAAACAGACAAAGCAACCAATATCACAGAAATAACCAAAGAACTACACATAAGTATGCTGGCTATCGGACTATGAATAGGTATATCGCCCGCCATATTCATGTATTTATAAAGAGAAAAGCCTTTCACCTTTCCCATGAGGCGAAATCTGGTTTGCAATTGATTTCTTTCCTCATTATGTTCCTGCAAATAAGAAATCAATTTCTCCTTCTTCTCTAACTCACCAGAATCAGTCTGAAGTTTTCGAAGGGTTGCATACAGATAATCTTCTCCCATGTTACTCTGGGTATTATTAAGCAACATAAAAATACTATCCATATCAAGGTCATTCCATGTAATATCATCTACATCCTCTTTTCCCTGATTTGCTAAATAATACTCCTTGATTGCATTTAGCTTTGCATCTGTATAATCTACATCTGGAATTTTTCCCCATTCCCTGTTATTTCTTCTTGCATACTTTTTCATTAACTGATCTTCATCATATTTAATTTTTACAGC
>LXOW01462858.1_pt1 | contig 17027 bp, 13 predicted proteins | sample 1368591 | NCBI WGS metagenome assembly LXOW01 (sample SAMN04884650, study PRJNA319009) | bovine gut metagenome | isolation source: Cow rumen | host: Bos taurus | place: Italy: Legnaro (PD) | collected 2014-07-09 | reverse complement strand
GTCATACATCGTCATACAGGAGTCGAGGGAGTTGTAGACCAGGGAATCGCAGACCGCCTGTACATCGGTGCGATAGGCCCGGACATGGTGGTAGGCGTGGATCTTGCGGTAGACGGAGTCGGTCTCGATGTTAAAGGTGACGACCTTCAGGGTGTCGGCATGCATATAGAGGGAGTCGCCCTGCGAATAGTCGATGGCCACCGCAGAGTCGGTACAGAGGGCATAGCCGGTATTCTCCCAGTATTCGCCGTAGTTGCCGGTCATCTTGTTCTTGTTGACCGAGTCGACATAGATGACATTGCGGAAGGCCTGGCTGAAGCCCAACTGGCTGTCGTAGTAGACACTGTCGCCCACCATCGACTTGCCCTGGTTCTCGAGTACTGAGCGGTTCATGAGGATGGCCTGGTCCTTCTTCGTGTCGTAATAGCCCTGTTCGGAATAGATGGTGCTATTGCCGGAGGTGATATGCGAGGGTCCCACGATATGGGCAATGGAACGGGCATTGTCGTAGTAGAGGGTATCGGTGGTGAGGTAGAACTTCGGACTCTTCATCTTCACGTCGAAGTTGAAGACCGACATCTTCGATTTGGTGTTGTATTCGCCCCAGTCGGAGGTGAGGGTCGTCTGGCCATCGACCATCTTGCCGCCCTCGAAGAAATAGGCATTGTCGTAGAGGCGGTCGAAGTCGAGGGAGTCGGTATAGAGGGTGGTCTTGCGGTTCTTGAGCACCACATTGTAGCGGGCCCTCGCCATTTGTTCGTTGCCGTCGTAATAGGCGTAGTCGGAGACCAAGGAGAGGGTATCGCCCTGGTACATCCGCACATGGCCGAAGGCCTCGAAGGAGTTGCTGGCCTCGTAGAAATAGGCGCTGTCACAGTAGAGCCGGGCCCCGACATGGGTGAAGTGGACCTTGCCGTTGAGGATCGTGGCATCGGGGTTCTTGAATTGGTCGAAGTGAAGGACATCGGCATGAACCAGATAGACGCGCTTGTCCTGGACGGCAGCTCTGCGGGCGGGGCGTTTCCTAGCAGGACGCTTCTTCTGGGCCGAGGCTCCCGCCACGGCCAAGAGAAATACCACCAACAGAAAATAAATAAACCTCTTCATCCCTACTTAAACCATCCTTCGTATTCGAACTTACAGTCACGGTAATTGTCATTGAGGCGGGTGTAGACGGACTTGATTTTGTTGACGACCCACTGGTGGATGCACTCCTCGTTGCGCTTGGCGAGGACCACGTCCTTCATGACCTGGAAATCCTCGGTAATCGAGGCCTTGTGACCATCGACACGGTTCTTCAGACGGACAATGGCACAGACGGTCTTGCCGCGCTGGTTGATCATCTGGAAGGCACTCGAGATCTGACCGACCTGCATGGTGTCGACCACCTTCGCCACCTCCTGCGGGAGGTCCTGCATCTGGAAACGTGAGGAGATACGGCCCGTCTGCATGTTGGTGTTAGACATCAGACCCTTGTTGTTGCGGGTGTCCTTGTCATCGGACAGCAGACTGGCAGCCTCCTCAAAGGAGAACTGTTCCTTGCGGATATCAGCGGCGATGGAGTCGAGACGGGCAATGGCCTTCTCCACATCCTCCTCAGCCACCACCGGCTTCTTCAGGATATGACGCACGTTGACCTTGTCACCGCGCTTCTCCACGAGTTGGATGATATGGAAGCCGAATTCTGACTCGACAATCTTCGAGATCTTCTTCGGGTCGGTGAGGTTGAAGGCCACAGCGGCAAAGGCGGGATCGAGCGTGGCACGGCCCATGAGACCCAGTTCACCGCCCTGACGGGCCGAACCCGGGTCTTCGGAATAGAGGCGGGCCAAGGCCTGGAAAGAAGTCTCGCCCTTGGTGACACGTTCGGTATAGTCGCGGAGCTCGTCCTTCACGCGGTTGATCTCCTCAGGGGAGATGCGCGGGGTCAGCGTCACAATCTGCACCTCCACCTCGGTCGGCACGTAGGGCAGGCTGTCGGCAGGCAGGTTGTTGAAATAGCGACGCACATCGGCGGGTGTCACGGAGATATCCTCGACCAGTTTACGTTTCATCTTCTGGATCTTCTGACGGTCACGGAACTCCTGACGCATCTCCTGACGCATCTGGGAGATTGACTGGTGCTTGTATTCCTCCAAACGCTCGCGGGAGCCATCGACCATCTCGAGCCAGTAGCTGATCTGCTGTTCCACCTCCTGGGCCACGTCGTTCTCGGTGACCTCGATACTGTCGATATCGGCCTGGTGGAGGAAGAGTTTGTTGACGGCAATCTGTTCGGGGATGGTGCAGTCGGGGTCCCCACTCCACTTCACACCTTCCAGAGCGGCCTGCATGCGCAGGGCCTCGACATCGGATTTGAGGACGGCCTCATCGCCCACGACCCAGATGACCTCGTCGATGATGGACTGAGGGGGCGCAGGCTGAAGGGCGGAGTCGGCGGGGCTAGCAGGACTAGGAAGACTAGAAGGGCTAGACGGACTAGAGGGAATAGAAGAGCTAGCCAGGATTCCCAAAACAGGCATGGCCAGGAGAAGGGCGATTATGAGATGTCTTGTTGTTTTCATCAATGCTTATTTACGGTTCTTAATACATCCTTATTGACGGAGAAGGGGTATTTCTGACGGAGGTCATAGACCCAGGCCTTCTCGAGCATGTCCTGGTAGTCGGAGACGACCTGACCGCGCACATCGGCATAGCTCTCCGGCCGCTTCAGTTTCTTGCCATAGACGGCCGAGATGGGATAGTCCTTCAGGATGGCGGTCTGTTTCTCGTCGGCACCTTTCTTCGGGGTGGTCTTGAAGACCTCTGTATCCACGAGGGCATTGTCGCCGGGCTTGAAGATACCGATCTCGACACGGATGCGGACGATGGAATCGGGATTGAAAGTGGAGCGGAGCTTGTCGGCCCACTGGTCGAAGGGCAACTTCTTCACACTCTTCTTCACGGCCTTCACATCGGCCTTGTCCTTGACGTGATAGGCAATACCCTTATAACGGGGCTCCGACCAAGCGTAATCCTTCTGGTGGTCCTTGAAATAGGCCTGCAGGCCAGCCTCATCGTTGCTGCCCTTGTCCCAGACCATCTTTTTGCTGATCTCATAGAGCAACAGACCGTCGTGGTATTCCTGCATGAGGTATTTCATCTCGGGGTCGGCGGCTGCCAGTGAGTCGGCACGACGGTCCATCACCTTCTCGGCAGTGACTGTACCGCCAGAGGCTGCCACCTCAGACTTCACGCGCTGCTGGGCAATCTGATCGCGGACACCCTGCTGTTCGATGCTCTTCACAATCTGGGTCTTTAGGGAGTCGAAGGGCTCCAGTTGTTTGCGGCCTTTCATCAGGATGACGTGCCAGCCAACGGGCGACTGGAAGGGCGCGCTCATCTCACCTGTCTGCAGGGCATAGGCGGCATCCTCGAACTCCTTGAAGGCCTGGTTGGGACCAATCCAGTAGGGCAACTGACCGCCGTTGGCGGCTGTCGACCTATCATCGGACACTTTCTGGGCCAGTTGGGCGAAGTCTGCCCCACCCTTCAGGGCACTGTAGATGGAGTCGATGCGTTGGCGGGCCTTGGCCTGTTCGCCTGAGGTGGCCTGTGTCGAGACGCGGATCAGGATATGGGCGGGGAGGATCAAGCCACGGGGGCCGACCTGTTCTTTCGCACGGTCGTAGGTCTTCCTGGCCTCTGCAAGCACATCGGCATCAGTCACCATGGTCGGGCGCACCTGTTGGTCGCGGTACATGGTGTATTCCTGCTTAAACGACGACAGCGTGTCGTAATGGGCCTCCAGCGCCGCAGCCACCTTCAGTTTGTAATTGATAAACAGGTCGACATATTCGTCCACCGTCTTTTTGTCAATCACGTCTGCGCCGTTGTTCTTGTTGTACGAGTACTCAAATTCGGACCGAGGCACTTGTACGCCCGCCACAGTCATGACAATCGGATCCGATTGCGCCTGTGCCGGGCTAGTGAATAGTGAATAGTGAATAGTGAATAGTACCAAATAGAGACTTAGTCTTTTAGTATTATTCAAATTTAAACTTACATATTTCATTTTAATCATGTTTCTGATTGGATTTAACATCTTTTACTGTTTTCAAAGAAGCAATAATCATTCTTATTAATTCGTCTACATCCGATTTCAGTGAATCGTACATGTTTTTGGGTAAATAATCTGTTTTTACTAATAGTGTTAACCAATAAGAAGTTTCACTGGACTCTTTTAGAGCTATTGAGAGTTTACTAGAGAAATCTGCTTTACTTTGTGCAAATAAAGCCTCATGAATATTGGCACCGATACTAGTTCCACTTCGCAATATTTGTTTAGACATAATGAGTTCTTTCTGCTCATTTTGCAGATATTTCACACATTTCACCACTCTTATTGCGAATGCAATCGATTTATCTGCCAAAACACTTTGTGCCATAACTATTCACTTTTCACTTTTCACTATTCACTATTCACTATTCACTATTCACTATTCACTATTCACTATTCACTAGTCCGAACGCTCAATCGTTCGGACGCGAGTAGTTGGGGGCCTCTGAAGTGATCGTGATGTCATGGGGATGGCTTTCGTTGACACCGGCGTTGGTGATGCGGGTGAACTTGGCCTCGTGAAGCTTCTCGATGGTGGCGGCACCACAGTAGCCCATGCCAGAACGCAGACCACCGACCATCTGATAGATGACCTCCTGGACGGTTCCCTTGTAGGGTACACGGCCAGCGATGCCCTCGGGCACCAGTTTCTTCACCTCTTTGGTGTCACCCTGGAAGTAGCGGTCCTTAGAGCCATGTTTCTGTTCCATAGCCTCCAAGGAGCCCATACCACGGTAGCTCTTGAACTTACGGCCGTTGTAGATGATGGTGTCACCGGGACTCTCCTCGGTACCGGCTACCAGTGAACCGATCATCACGCTGGAACCACCGGCTGCCAGGGCCTTCACGATATCGCCGGAGTAGCGCAGACCACCGTCGGCAATCAGAGGCACATCGGTACCCTTCAGGGCACTGTAGACATCATAGACGGCACTCAGCTGGGGCACGCCCACACCAGCCACGACACGGGTGGTACAGATAGAACCCGGGCCGATACCCACCTTGACAGCGTCGGCCCCATTGTCGACCAACATCCGGGCAGCCTCGCCTGTGGCCACGTTACCCACCACGATATCAATGTTGGGGAAGCACTTCTTAGCCTCCACCAGTTTCTCGATGACCGACTTCGAATGACCATGGGCGGTGTCAATGACAATGGCATCCGCACCGGCATCCACGAGGGCCTGCATACGGTCGAGGGTGTCGTTGGTCACGCCCACACCGGCCGCCACGCGCAGACGGCCCTTCTCATCCTTACAGGCCATGGGCTTGTCCTTGGCCTTGGTGATGTCCTTATAGGTGATCAAGCCCACCAGATGGTTGTCCTTATCCACCACGGGCAGTTTCTCAATCTTGTTCTTCTGCAGGATCTCAGCCGCCGAGATCAGGTCGGTCTGCTGATGGGTGGTGACGAGGTGATCCTTCGACATGATCTCATCCACCGGGCGGTCGAGCTTGCGTTCGAAGCGCAGGTCACGGTTGGTCACGATACCCACGAGGCGTTTCTCATCATCGACCACGGGGATACCACCGATATGATACTCCGCCATGATATCCAAAGCCTGGGCGACGGTTGAGCCGAGGGGGATGGTGACGGGGTCGTAGATCATACCGTTTTCAGCACGCTTGACAATAGCCACCTGACGGGCCTGTTCCTCGATTGACATGTTCTTGTGGATCACGCCGATACCACCTTCGCGGGCAATGGCAATTGCCATCTGCGACTCCGTCACGGTATCCATGGCTGCCGTCACAAAGGGCACGTTCAGCTGGATATGCCGCGAGAAGCGGGTTTTCAACTCTACCGTCTTGGGTAACACTTCCGAATAAGCGGGAATTAAGAGGACATCGTCGAATGTCAGTCCGTCCATCACGATCTTGTCTGCAATAAATGAAGCCATAATATATTTTTTATCTATTCACTATTCACTTTTCTCTATTCACTTTTCTCTATTCACTTTTCTAGTTTGCCATTTCTGAGAGGAACTTGATGCGAACGAGGCGGATTTCGTCCTCGGAGTAGTCGCCACCGAGTTCCTCCTGGGCGACGCTGAGACGGTCGGTATCAGAATCGGCGAAATAGTCGTAGATATCGTCGATATGATCCTCGTCCATCACCTCTTCGAGGAAATAGTCGATGTTGAGTTTGGTGCCGCTATAGACAATGGCTTCGATCTCAGAGAGGAGTTCGTCGAAGTCGATGCCCTGGGCATTGGCAATGTCGTCAAGGGCTATCTGACGGTCGATGCTCTGGATGATCTTCACCTTCAGCATCGATTTCTTCGCCACGGTGCGCACCCGCATGTCGACCTGCCGTTCTATATCGTTCTCGTCGCAGTATTTCTTGATGAGTTCCACAAACTCCGTGGCATAAGGCTGTTTCACCTTCCCCTCGCCGACGCCTTGGATGTTCTTCAGTTCCTCGAGGGTCACGGGATAGTCGGTGGCCATCTGGTCGATGCTCACATCCTGGAAGATGACATACGGCGGACGTTCCATGCGCTTCGACACCTTCTTACGCAGGTCGCGCAGCATGGCAGCCAAGGTGGGATCGAGGGCACCGGCCGTCCCCTCGTGCTCACCGCCACTGTCAATGTCATCACTGAACTCCGCATCCTTGACTATCATGAATGACTGCGGAGCCTTGAGGAATTTCTTACCGGCCGAGGTGATCTTCAGGATACCGTAGTTCTCCACCTCCTTCTTGAGGTAGCCCATGAGCAGGGCCTGACGGATGACGGGGTTCCAGATCTTCGGATCCTCATCCTCGCCGATGCCGAATTCATCGTATTCATGGTGCTTGTGGGCAATAATCTCCTCCGTCTCCTTGCCAATGATGAAGTCGATGACATAGTCGGAGCGGAAGTTCTCCTTGATGCGCTGGATGACCTGCAGAACGGTCACCAACTGGTTCATGGCCTCGATCTTCGTCTTCGGATGCAGGCAGTTGTCGCAGTTGCCGCAGTTCTCGCGGTCGTAGGTCTCGCCGAAGTAGTGGAGCAGCATCTTCCGTCGGCAGACACTCGTCTCCGCATAGGCCGCCGTCTCCACGAGCAGCTGTCGGCCGATGTCCTGTTCAGCCACCGGCTTGCCCTCCATGAACTTCTCCAGTTTGTCGAGGTCCTTGCTCGAATAGAAGGCCAGACAGATGCCCTCGCCGCCATCTCGGCCAGCACGTCCCGTCTCCTGGTAATAGCCTTCGAGCGACTTCGGTATGTCGTAGTGGATCACGAAGCGCACATCGGGTTTGTCGATGCCCATGCCAAAGGCGATGGTCGCCACGATCACATCGATATTCTCCATCAAGAAATCATCCTGTGTCTGGGTACGTGTGGGAGAGTCGAGGCCGGCATGATAGGCCGCCGCCTTGATATCGTTGGCCCGGAGAATGGCCGCCAGTTCCTCCACCTTCTTACGCGAGAGACAGTAGATGATGCCGCTCTTGCCCGGGTGCTGTTTGATGAAACGGATGATGTCCTTGTCTACATCCTTCGTTTTGGAGCGTACCTCATAGTACAGGTTCGGGCGGTTGAACGAGCTCTTGAACTCCCTAGCATCCAGGATGCCGAGGCTCTTTTTGATATCAGAGCGTACCTTGTCGGTCGCCGTCGCTGTCAGTGCGATAATCGGGGCAGGTCCGATCTCATTCACGATGGGACGGATACGCCGATACTCCGGACGGAAGTCATGTCCCCACTCCGAGATACAATGCGCCTCATCAACGGCGTAGAAAGAGATCTTCACCGACTTGAGGAACTCGACATTCTCCTCTTTCGTGAGCGACTCGGGGGCCACGTACAGCAGTTTGGTGATACCCGCCTGGATATCCGACTTCACCTGGTCGATGGCCGCTTTGTTGAGGGAGGAGTTCAGGTAATGGGCCGTCCCCTCATGTTCACTGAGCTGTGAGATGAAGTCCACCTGGTTCTTCATCAGGGCAATCAGCGGGGATATCACGATGGCCACGCCGTCCATGAGCAGAGAAGGCAACTGATAGCAGAGCGACTTACCGCCACCTGTGGGCATCAGTACAAAGGTGTCCTTCCCATCCAACAGACTCTGGATGATCTTCTCCTGGTCACCTTTGAACTTGTCGAAGCCGAAATACTTCTTCAGCGCTTCATGCAGATTGGCTTTTTTCGTCATAGGCTGTTATCTTTAGGAAGCCAGTCGCTGCAGCTGCGACTTCTCCAATTGCTGCAGCGCATACTTGGCTGTTACTTCAAATTTCTTAACTTTCTTCGACGGAATCTCAAACATCGTATCCATCATCACCGTCTCCACGATGGAACGCAGACCACGGGCACCCAGCTTGTACTCCACGGCCTTGTCGACAATCACTTCCAGGGCCTCAGGGGTAAAGGTCAGTTTGATACCATCCATCTCAAACAGCTTCTCATACTGCTTGACAATAGAGTTCTTAGGTTCGGTCAGAATCTTGGCCAATGCCTCGCGGTCAAGCGGGTTCAGGTAGGTCAGTACTGGCAGTCGACCGATAATCTCAGGAATCAGTCCAAAGGCTTTCAGGTCCTGCGGCACGACATACTTCATCAGATTCTCCTTATCAATTTTAGCGACATTCTGCACCGAGTTATAGCCCACCACGTGGGTGTTCATGCGTTGGGCGATTTTACGTTCGATGCCATCGAAGGCACCGCCACAGACAAAGAGGATATTCCGGGTATCGACCGAGATATAGTCCTGGTCGGGATGCTTACGGCCACCCTTCGGCGGCACGTTGACATTGGTGCCCTCGAGGAGCTTGAGCAGGCCCTGCTGCACACCCTCGCCACTCACGTCGCGAGTGATGGAAGGGTTGTCGCCCTTACGGGCAATCTTGTCAATCTCGTCAATGAAGACAATGCCACGCTGGGCAGCCGCCACGTCATAGTCGGCCACCTGCAGCAGGCGTGTCAGGATACTCTCCACATCCTCGCCCACATAGCCGGCCTCCGTGAACACGGTGGCATCGACAATCGTGAAGGGTACGTCGAGCAGTTTGGCAATGGTGCGTGCCAGCAGCGTCTTGCCCGTACCAGTGGAGCCCACCATGATGATGTTGCTCTTCTCGATCTCCACCCCGTCCTTGTCGTCGGGCTGCTGCAACCGCTTATAGTGGTTGTAGACGGCCACTGAGAGGAAGCGCTTCGCCTCGTCCTGGCCAATGACATACTGGTCGAGATAGTTTTTGATCTCCATGGGCTTGGGCACCGCCTTCATCTTGAAACGCCCCTTCCCGGAAGCGCTTGGGATATCGGTGAGATTCTCCTGCACGATGCGGTAGGCCTGCTCTGCGCAGTTCTCGCAGATGAAACCATCGACACCCGTGATGAGCAGTTTGCACTCACGTTCCGTCCTTCCGCAGAAACTACATGCCTTCTTTACCATTATTTCTTCCTTGTAAGCACATTGTCAATCATACCATAGGCCTTAGCCTCCTCAGCCGTCATCCAGTAGTTACGGTCGGAGTCGGCATACACCTTGTCATAAGGCGTGTGCGAGTGTTCCGAGATGATGGTGTAGAGTTCCTTCTTGAACTTCAGGATCTCCTTGGCCTCAATCTCGATGTCGGACGCCTGTCCCTGAACCCCGCCAAGGGGCTGGTGGATCATCACACGGCTGTGGGGCAGGGCCGAACGCTTGCCCTCGGTACCAGCCACCAACAGGACGGCACCCATCGAAGCAGCCATACCGGTACAGATGGTGGCCACGTCGCTGGAGATGAACTGCATGGTGTCGTAGATGCCCAGACCGGCCGTCACACTACCACCGGGGGAGTTGATATAGATGCTGATATCCTTGCCGGAATCGACCGAGTCGAGGTACAGGAGCTGTGCCTGCAAGGTGTTGGCGGTATAGTCATCTATCTGCGTGCCCAGGAAGATGATGCGGTCCATCATCAGTCGGGAGAACACGTCCATCTGCGTCACATTCAACTGGCGCTCCTCCAGGATATACGGATTCAAATACTGCGCCTGGGCCTGCATCACCTCGTCGAGTGTCAGGCCATCCATGCCTAAATGCCCTACGGCATATTTTCTAAAATCTTGCTTCATATCTATTCACTTTTCACTATTGACTTCGTCCAAATCGCTCACGCTCAGAAGAACTCAAGTAAACTTGGCTCTCCTTTCGCTTAATCGCGATTTTCACTATGAAAAAAAGGGTCATCGACTTTTTTCTCTCGTGATTGGGACACAAAGATAAGCAAAAAAGTCGATAACCCCTCAAAAAAAGGCGTTATTTTTTCGTAAAAAAACTTATTTTCCTTCCATCATCTTGTTAAACTCGTCCAAAGAGACCGATTTTTCATCCAGTTTGACCACTGTCTTGAGCTTTTCGATCAGTTTGAGATCCACAGCACGGTCTACAAAGTTGTCGATGTTCTCGCGCTTCTTCAACTGTTCCTCGGCATAGTTCTCGACCACATCATCGGGTACGTTGGCCATACCATACTGGGCGAACTGTGCGCGGATGGCCTCACGGGCAACACGCTTCACATCCTCGTCCTCGACCTTGATCTCCTGGGCGGTGACAATCTGCTCCTTGATCAGGTGCCAGGCCAGTTCCTTGATGCTACCCTCGAAGTTCTGCTCCACGTAGTCAGCACCCTTGTCCTTGTTGTTCTGCAGCATCACGCGCTTCAGCAAAGCCTCGGGGAACTCGAGTTTGCCCACCTTCTTCTCGAGGTGTGCACGCACGTCCTGGAAGAACTTATAGTCGCTGCTGCTCACGAACTGCGCCTTCAGCTGCTCAGCGATCTTCTCCCGGAAAGCCTTCTCGTCGCTCACGACACCCTCGCCAAATACGCGGTCGAAGAGCGCCTGGTTGACCTCGGCGGGCTGGAAATGACGGATCTCCGTCACCTGGTATGAGAAGTCGCTGTTCATATCAGCGATGTCCTCCTTGTTCACCTTCAGCAGGGCAGCCACCTCGGCATCATTGTCGGGATAGGCCTTCTTGGGGTTGAAGGTAATGATATCGCCGGGCTTACAGCCGTCGAAGAGTTTCTTCTGCTTGTCTTCCTTGATATAGGCGGGCATGATCATGCCGCCCTCGGTGGTGATACCCCCTTCGAGGGTGTTACCCTTCTCGTCGAGCTGACGGAGGTCACCGGTGATGGTATCGTTGCCGCTGAACACCTCGGCCTTCACGAACTCACCGCCCTGGTTGGCGTACATCTGCACCTGCTGGTCAATGAGTTTGTCATCAACGGCGATGGTGTAATAGGCCACCTTATCCTTGCCGCTCAGGGCCACTGTGAACTCAGGGGCTACGGCGATGTCGAACACGAAGGTCATCTCGCCATCCTTCTCGAAGTCCTGCGGCTGCTGTTTGTCGCTGGGCAGGGGCTCGCCGAGCATCTGGATCTTGTTCTCACGCACATATTCATAGAGTTTCTCGCCCATCAGGCGGTTCACCTCATCCACTTTAATAGCTGTGCCATACTGGCGCTTTACCATACCCATGGGTACCTGTCCCGGACGGAAACCGGGCACCTGGGCTTTCTTACGATAATCTTTCAGTGTCTTCTCGACCTTCTCCTGATAGTCTGCGGGCTCAATGGTCATGGTCAGCAGGCCATTGATCTTATCAGGGCAATCAAATGTNNCAAATGTAATTTTCATCTTTTGTATACCTTATTATATATAATACTCAAAAATTGAGGTGCAAAGGTACACAAAAAAGTGAATAGTGAATAGTGAATAGTGAATAATTTGCTTCCGCGTTGTATTTTTTTAACTATTCACTATTCTCTATTCACTATTCACTAGAGCTTTGCTCGCTCTCTTCCTTGGCTTTGCGCTCCTCTTCCATGAGCTGGAAGTCCTTTTTGCGCAGGACGAACGAGTTGGTGAGGTATTTCTCACGGACAATCTTGTTCTCGGCCAGTTCCTCGGGGGAGCCCTGGAAGAGGATACGGCCCTCGAACAACAGGTAGGCACGGTCGGTGATGGTCAGGGTCTCATCCACGTTATGGTCGGTGATGAGGATGCCGATGTTACGGTATTTCAGCTTCCACACAATCTGCTGGATGTCCTCCACGGCAATGGGGTCGACACCGGCGAAGGGCTCGTCGAGCATGATGAACTTCGGTTCGATGGCCAGACAACGGGCAATCTCCGTGCGTCGGCGCTCACCACCCGAGAGTTGGTCACCCTTGTTCTTGCGCACCTTGCCCAGGCGGAACTCCTTGATGAGTTCCTCCAGCTTCTGCAACTGGTAGTCGCGGGGCTTGCCCGTCATCTCGAGCACCGAGAGGATATTGTCCTCGACGCTCATCTTACGGAACACGCTGGCCTCCTGTGCCAGGTAGCCGATGCCAGCGCGGGCCCGACGGAACACCGGGTATTTCGTCACATCCTCCTCGCCTAAATAGATATGTCCGCCATTGGGCACAATCAGACCCGTGGTCATATAGAATGAGGTGGTCTTTCCGGCACCGTTGGGACCCAGCAGACCCACAATCTCGCCCTGCTTCACATTGAAGCTCACATCGTTGACCACAGTACGTTTGCCATACCGTTTCACGAGGCCTTCCGTGCGTAATACTAATCCTTCTGTCTCCATAATCGCCCGCAAAAATACTACAAAAATCTTAGATTTGGTGGCTACGAAGCCAAAAAAGTGCCGATTGTTTGGTATTATTAACGATTATCTTTGGCAGTTTGGGAAATAATGCCTACCTTTGCCCACGATAAAGAAGACTGGAAAGTATGATGATTCTCAGATTTCTGACCATTTTCGGGCGTTACCTCCAACTGATGGGACGGACATTCTCCGTGCCGGAAAAGATGCGTATGTTCTTCAAGTCGTATGTGAAGGAGATGGCGCAGTTGGGCGTGAACTCCATCGGCATCGTACTCCTCATCTCCTTCTTTATCGGTGCCGTGATCTGTATCCAGATGAAGCTGAACATCCAGAGTCCCTGGATGCCCCGCTGGGTGAGCGGTTACACGACGCGTGAGATCCTGCTGTTGGAGTTCTCGAGTTCGATCATGTGTCTGATCCTGGCGGGAAAGGTGGGTTCGAACATCGCCTCGGAGTTGGGTACGATGCGTGTGACCCAGCAGATCGACGCCCTGGAGATCATGGGTGTGAACTCGGCCAGTTACCTGATTCTGCCGAAGATCATGGGTATGCTGACCATCATGCCGTTCCTGGTGATCTTCTCCTCGGCCACAGGTATCTTAGGTGCCTATGCCACCGCCTATATCGGTCATGTGCTGCCCCCTGACGACCTGACTTTAGGTCTGCAGCACGCCTTTAAGTCATGGTTTGTGTGGATGTCGATCATCAAGAGTGAGTTCTTCGCCTTTATCATCTCGAGTGTCCCGGCCTTCTGCGGCTATACCGTGGAGGGCGGTAGTGTGAATGTGGGTAAGTCGTCGACCGATGCCGTGGTATCCTCGAGCGTGCTCATCCTGTTCAGTGATGTCTTCCTAACCCAGTTGCTGTCATGATAGAAGTCAGGAACCTCTATAAGAGCTTTGAGGACAAGGCCGTGCTGAAGGATGTCAGTACCGTGTTCGAGGATGGCAAGACGAACCTGATCATCGGTCAGAGCGGTTCGGGTAAGACCGTGCTGATGAAGAATCTCGTCGGTCTGTTGGACCCCACCAGTGGCCATGTGCTCTATGACGGTCGCGACTTCGTGGCCATGTCGAAGAAGGAAAAGGTCTATATGCGTCGTGAGATGGGCATGATCTTCCAGAGTGCGGCGTTGTTTGACTCGTTGACGGTATTAGAAAACGTGATGTTCCCCCTGGATATGTTCTCGAGTATGACCTTGAGGGAGCGCACGAAGCGTGCCATGGATTGTCTGGACCGTGTGAACCTGGTGGGTGCGGAGGAGAAATTCCCGGGTGAGCTGTCGGGCGGTATGCAGAAGCGCGTGGCCATTGCCCGTGCCATCGCCCTGAACCCGAAGTATCTGTTCTGCGACGAGCCGAACTCCGGTCTCGACCCTAAGACCTCGTTGGTGATTGACGACCTGTTGCACAGCATCACTAAGGAATTCAACATGACCACCATCATCAATACCCACGACATGAACTCGGTGATGGGTATTGGTGAGAATATCATCTTCATCTATGAGGGCTGCAAAGAGTGGCAGGGGGTGAGCAGTCAGATTATGCACTCCGACAACACCCGTCTGACCGACTTCATCTTTGCCAGCGACCTGTTGAAGAACATGCGGCAGCTGGTGATTGAGAAGGAAGGTGGCCGCCAGGCCTAAAAATTCCACTTCACAGCGAGGGTGGGATTCACGAAGAAAGTCTTGTCGTTGACCGTATTATAAATGAAGTTATTGCTAACTTCCACTTCGGAACCAACACTGAGGTGGTCGGTGATGTTAAACCACAACTGCGGTTCGGAGAGGATGACGAGCTGGCCGTGACCGTTGGTCTTCTGACCGCGCCAGAAATCGATGAAGCCTGAGAACGACATCTTCCGGTTGAAGAAATGGACACCCCATACGCCTGTGAGTTGCATGCTGTTGTAGGCGGTGTTGAAATCGTAGCTCTTGAAGAAACGTTTGTAGAGCAGTTGGAGCGACCAGGTGGCGGTGTAGTTGGGAGTATAGCCATTGTAGGCGATACCAGCCAGGGCTGCCTGTTGGTAGCTGCCAGAACGGGAACCCAGACCACCGTCGTATTCGATATGGGCGGCGAGGGGTAGTTTCTTGAAGAGGTTGAACTCGCGGGAGATCTCCGTATAGGCACCGAGGGTCTCCTTGCGACTGAGATCGACATCGACGAAATAGTACCACGAGCCCCAGTTGTCGGCCTTGAACTGTTCGAGGGTCACGGTGACTTTCTGACGGGTGGACTCCTCATCGGGGTAGAGGTTTCGACCGAAGTCATAGTGGAGTTGGATGTCCTGTGCACTCACTGAGAGGGCAACAAGGGCCAGGCATGTAAGGGAAAGGAGCTTTTTCATATCATTTTTTATTTAGTTTTTCCAGAATTAAGCGGGCGGCATTATCGGGGGCGACCTGGTCACCGAGGCGACGGGCCACCTCTTCGTAACCCTCGAGCATCTGTTGACGGGCCGGGCCATCGAGGATTTTGTCGAGTTCCTGACGGATGTTCTCAACGGAAAAGCTGTCGGCCACCAATTCCATCACGACTTCACGGTCGGCAATGAGATTGACCAAAGAGATGTATTTCACTTTCAGTACCCGTCTGCGGAGCCAGCCTATCAATGTTGGCAAGGGAGTCTCATAACAGACCACCTGGGGCACACGGAAAAGTGCGGTCTCCAACGTGGCGGTGCCACTGGTGACGAGGGCTGCGTGGGTCTGAGAGAGCAGGTCGTAGGTCTGATTGAAGACGATCTGCACCTTCCGGCCAGCGATAAAGGGGGCGTAATAGTCGGCCGCGATGCCCGGTGCCCCGGCAAGGATAATCTGGTAGTCGTTCTCGTAGGGTTTCACGGCCTCGAGCATGGCGGGGAGGTTGTCGCGGATTTCCTGTTGGCGGGAGCCGGCGAGGAGGGCGATGGTTTTATTGGAAGGAGATATGTCTGCAGGTGGAGAATAGCGACGTATTTCATCGGCGGTGGGGTTACCGACATAATGGATGGGATAGTGGTGCTTGCCTTCGAAGAAATCGACCTCGAAGGGGAGGATGGAGAAGAGTTCGTCGACATCGCGCTTGATGTTTTTGATGCGGTACTCCTTCCACGCCCAGATCTTCGGAGAGATGTAATAATAGACGGGTATGTTTGTCCGCGATTTTACAAATTTCGCAATCTTCAGATTGAAGCCCGGATAGTCGACCAAGATGACACAGTCAGGTTGCCATGAAAGGATATCCTCTTTACACATCCGCATGTTCCGAAGGATCATCGGCAGATGGAGCAGCACGGGAATGAAGCCCATGTAGGCAAGGTCGCGATAGTGGCGTACACAGGTACCACCCACCGCCGACATCAGGTCGCCGCCAAAGAACCGGAACNNCGCCCGAGGCTTCACCGACTATCAGATAATACTTCATATAAGTGAATAGTGAATAGTGAATAGTGAATAGTGAATAGTATTTTTAGAGGAGCCAAGACTTTAACTGTTCGAAGGCAGAGTAGGCGGTGAGGTCGATCTGGGTGGGCGTGATGGCGACATAGCCATGATCAAGCGCCCAACGGTCGGTATCCTCAGCCTCCGGTTCATCATTGCGGTATTGGCCCACCATCCACCAGTAGTCGTAGCCACGGGGATGATGACATTTCGAGACCTCGTTGTACCACGTGCCGGGGGACATGCGACAGATGCGGATGCCCTGGAACATCGGAACGAGGGGGAAATTGACATTCAGACAGACGCCCTGGGGCAGGCCCTCCCTGAGCACCTGCGCCGTGATGGAACGGACGAAGGGGCGGAGGGGTTCGAAGTCGGCATCGTCGCGATGGTCACAAAGTGAGAAGGCCACCGAGGGGATGTATTTCATGCAACCCTCGAGGGTGACGCCCATCGTGCCACTGTAATGGGCATTGACAGAGGCATTGTCACCGTGGTTGATGCCCCCGATCACCATGTCAGGGCGACGCGGACAGATCTCGGAGAGTGCCAATTTCACACAGTCGACGGGTGTGCCGTTGCAGGACCATATCTCTACCCCCACCCATTCGTCGCGTTTCTGGAGGCGCAGGGGAAGTGTGGCCGAAAAGGCACAGGCATAGCCGCTACGGGCATCCTCGGGGGCACAGACAATGATGTCGCCCACGTCGGACAGCATGTCTATCAGACTGTGGATGCCCTTCGACTGATAACCATCATCATTGGAAATAAGTAATAACGGTCGTTTAATATTCATAAAATATCAATGATTTCGGTGCAAAGGTACAAAAAAATGATAAATGATAAATGATAAATGATAATTATTTTGTAACTTTGTGCCCAAATTTCCAATTAAGAATAAGGTAAAAC
>LXOW01167529.1_pt1 | contig 17041 bp, 15 predicted proteins | sample 1368591 | NCBI WGS metagenome assembly LXOW01 (sample SAMN04884650, study PRJNA319009) | bovine gut metagenome | isolation source: Cow rumen | host: Bos taurus | place: Italy: Legnaro (PD) | collected 2014-07-09 | reverse complement strand
ATTCTTTTAATTTCAAATAGTTTAGAGAAGATTTGTCCAATTCTTCAATATTATTTTTATGAATAAAATGATTTGCTTTATTGCTGCATTTGTGGTAAATACTTATCGGCGATTTTTTCCGTTAATAAACGGAAGCCTAGTTTCTCGTCACAGTATTAATTTACACTAACACGTTCTCAGGAGATGTTAACATGAAAAGCCGAGTAAAATGGTTTGACAACGTTAAAGGTTATGGCTTCATAGAAAGCGAAGACGGGCACGATATTTTTGTGCACTACAAACAAATCGAAGGCGAAGGCTACAAAACCCTTCGTGAAGGCCAGCAGGTAGAATTTGACCTTGCACAGGGCGAAAAAGGCCCTTTGGCGACGAACGTCAAGCTCATTAACTGATAAATTTTTATATAAAGATAATTCAGTGAGGGGGCGATTTTATTCGCCCCTTTTCTATACAAATAAAGGAAGTATTTAAAATGGACGAACTTAAACTCAATAGCACACAAGAACAGCGTTTGCAGGTAATCGAAGACTTTAAAAAAGACGGAATAGATCCATTTGGTGGCAGATTCGATAGAACTCATTCTATTACCGAAGCAAGAGCAATGTTTGAAAAGGCAGAGGCAGAAGCTGAAGTAAAAGAACATTTCTCTGTTGGTCCAGTTAAAGTAGCTGGAAGAATTGTAGCGAAAAGAGATCAAGGCAAGACTTCCTTTATGAATATAATGGACCAAGATGGAAAAATTCAGCTTTATGTCAGAAAAGACGTTGTGGGCGAAGACGTTTATCCTCTTATAAAGAGAATTTACGCAGGCGACATAATTGGCGTAGAAGGTCCATGTTTCAGAACAATGAAAGGTGAAATCTCTGTAAGAGTCGAAAAATTCACTATTCTTTCAAAAGCCATTAATCCATTGCCAGAAAAATTCCACGGTTTCAAAGATGTCGAATTACGATACAGACAGCGCTATGTTGACCTTATTGCCAACCCAGAAGTAAGAGAAACCTTCAAAAAGAGAAGTCTTATTGTAAAATCTATTCGTGAATTTATGGACAAAAAAGGCTTTATGGAAGTCGAAACACCAATGATGCACTCAGTTGCCGGCGGTGCTGCTGCAAGACCTTTCATTACTCACCACAACACCTTAGACCAAGATATGTATATGAGAATAGCTCCTGAGCTTTTCCTTAAAAGATTGTTGGTTGGCGGTTTTGAAAAAGTTTTTGAAATGAACCGCTGTTTCAGAAACGAAGGTATCGACACAACACATAACCCTGAATTTACCACTATGGAAGTTTACCAGGCTTATGGCGATATGGAAACGGTTCTAGAACTTACGGAAGAAGTTATCTGCTATGTCGCTTCTAAACTTTATTCCGATTTACAGGTTCCTTATCAGGGGCATACGGTTAATCTTTCCAGACCTTGGAAGAGAGTAAGCATGTTGCAGCTTGTCAGAGACGTTACTGGTTGCCAAGAGCTCAGCTATTCTTGCGATAGAGAACTGGCCGCTGAACATGCTAAGAAGCTTAATGTCGAAATAGAAGACAAAGACAGTGCAGCAAAGATTATTACAAAGATTTTTGACGAAAAAGTTGAAAGCACTCTTATCGACCCGACATTCGTGGTTGAATATCCAAAAGAAACTTCTCCGCTTGCCAAGGGCAACAAGGAACACCCCGATCAGGTTGATAGATTTGAGCTGTTTATGAATGGCAGAGAGCTTGCTAACGCTTTTTCCGAACTTAACGACCCAGAAGATCAGAGAAAACGCTTTGAAGACCAGATTGAACAGCGCAAAGCTGGCGATGACGAAGCCCATGAAATGGACGCAGACTTTGTAAACGCTCTTCGCTATGGTATGCCACCTGCTGGCGGTTTAGGTATTGGCATAGACAGACTCGTTATGTATTTAACCGATTCTGCCTCTATCAGAGATGTTTTGCTCTTCCCGACATTAAGAAAGCTCACCCCAGCCGAAGAAAAAGAGCTAGAAAACAGCGAAGAAGAATAATCAATAATAGGTTGCGTTAAATTTTAAGATATTGCCGCTAAAGACTTTTTATGGCTTTGGCGGCGTTATTTTTTTATAAAAATAATGAGTAAAAGTATTTAATGCTTTCTTGGTTGGTATTTTAACGTTTTAAAAAATTTTAATATGTGATAACATAAACAATAATTTTAAGACGATTTGAATAGAAAATGAAAAAACTGATTACTTTATTAATATGTTTATATACAGATTGTGTGTATGCAGGAAGCGGAAATCTTTTGTCTACAAAAGGTTTTGCTAATTCTATAAATGCTAACGATATTGCAAGTATAAGAAAGTATGTTATTATTTTTTTCGTAGCGTTTATTGTCGCAATACTATTAATTGTATTTAATAAATATTATTTTGTTGATGATAAAAATGTAGACTTATCAAAACAGCCTAAGCCTAAATACGAAAAATTTAAATCAGATACTATTATTTGTTTAGGTATTTCACTCTCGCTTTTATTTTTTTCAATGATATTGGGTGAATATAAGATTTCTGTTGGGATTATAGTAATAGATCTCTTACTTGCCATACTTAAAGTTAATGTAATTATAATGAGAAATGGTTTGATTTCTTTTTTCAAGATTAAGTCTACTATAAAAAAGGAAAGAATAGATTCTTTATGTGAGGTCATCGTTTTTTCTATAGGCATTGGTTTTTTATTATGTATTGTATATAATACTGAAATTGGAAAAAAGGTTATAAAGAGTATTAGCATGCGTGATGAAATGGTAGAAAGCCCAGTTGATAAATATGGCAGTGCTGCTTTTAACCGTATGCAGTCATGTTATTCCAATATACGAGTTATTCAAAGCGCTGTAGAAAAATATAACATTAAATATCGCAAAACTCCAATGAGGCAATTAGATATAGATGAACTTATTGATAGCGGATTTTTAAAAGAAAAAGTTATTTGTCCTGAAAACAAAAGTAACAAATATATAAGTCTTGGAAATCTGACAAAAGATGGCGAAATTAGCTGTGGTGACGATCCGCTTGGAAATTATATATATGATGAGTATTTTTATGATCCTCTTAAAGGTCATGGCACTTTAAGAGGACGAGAATGTTCAAAAAGGAAATAGATTTTTTTAATTGTTTAAAAAGTCAGATAAACATAATCTAATAAAACTTGTAAGTTGTCGATATTTCATGTATAATTTTTCTACTTCTAACTGTTAGATGAGGCAATAATGGATATTGATTTGTCCCAATATATGGGCATGTATGTCGATGGTTCCAAAGAGAATCTCGACTTAATGGATAAGCAACTACTTGCTTTAGAACAAGATAATTCAAATATTGAATCGGTTGGTGAGATATTTAGAGCTGCTCATACGCTTAAAGGTATGTCAGCCACTATGGGTTTTGAAAAAATAGCTCATTTTACCCATGAAATGGAAAATGTGCTTGATAAGCTACGAAACCATGAAGTGGCAGTTTCTTCATCTATTATAGAAGTTCTTTTTGAAAGTTTTGATGTTTTACGCCAGCTTGTTGATGACAGTATCGAAACAAGTGGCGACTCTTCTATGGATCTTACTGAAATAGAGAAAAAACTTCAAGACTGTGTTTCTCCTGGGAATGTTTCCGCTACACCAACACCGCAACCTGCTTCAAACAGTAGTTCTAAAGCCCCAGCTACAGATAATAAAGCGCATCATCTTTCCGAATTTATTGTAAACGAATTTGAATTACAAGTTTTAATAGAAGCGACACAAAAGAATTATAATATTTTTCTTTTAGTAATAAACCTGGTTTCAGATTGCTTATTAAAGGCAGCGAGAGCTTTTATGGTTAATAGAGCTCTTGAAGATTTAGGATGTGAAGTTATAAAAACTGTTCCAGAAACAAGAGATATCGAAGAAGAAAAATTTGACCTAACTTTCAAAATGATGATTGTAGGTAATGTTACAGCTGATAATCTAAAAAAAGATATCTCTGATATTTCAGAAATAGAATCCATAGAAATTATACCATTAAAACCAGAAGATTTTACTAACCAGGGTGGAAGTTCTGCACCAGCAGCTGCACCAGCACAAGTACAAGTAGCTGCTCCTGTAGCTTCACCAGCACAAGTCGCTGTGCCTAAAACATCTGCACCAGTTACAACTCAAGTTGCTAATCCTCCTGCGGTTGCACAGGCAGTTAAACCAGCAGCTCCTGCTAGTGCGGATAAATCGCCTGCGGCAGCTAAACCAGCTGCAAAACCACCAGTAAAAACAAACAAAGAACATGGTAGCCAGACAGTTCGTGTAGATATGCACCGCTTAGANNGAACTAGACTGGCCGATATAGGCGCTGCTCATAAATTAAAAGACCTTAATGAAACTTTAACACGTGTCTCACAAATTAGTACTTCTTTGCAAAATGTAGTTATGCAAGTTCGTATGGTTCCAATCGAACAAGTTTTCGACAGGTTCCCAAGAATGGTTAGAGACCTTGCTAAAAAGCTGGACAAAAAGATAAATCTTGTCTTAGAAGGCAAAGAAACCGAAATGGATAGAACGGTTATTGATGAAATCGGCGATCCAATGGTTCATTTAGTTAGAAATTCCGTAGACCATGGTATTGAAAAGCCTGAAGAAAGAATAGCAAAAGGTAAACCAGAAGTTGGTACTATAACGTTATCTGCAAGACATGAAGGTAACAATGTTCTTATAGAAGTTAAAGACGATGGAAAAGGCGTAGACCCAAGCATTGTTGGAAGAAAAGCTGTCGAAAAAGGTCTGTTTACTCAGGAACAAATTAACAAAATGCCTCCTGAAGAAATTCAAAAGATAATTTTCTTGCCTGGTTTCTCTACTGCTGCTCAGGTAAGCGATATTTCAGGCAGAGGCGTTGGAATGGATGCCGTAAAAGCAAAACTTGAAGAGCTTAACGGCGTATTAGATTTGGAATCAAAAGTTAACGAAGGCTCGAAGGTTATAATTAAGTTACCGCTTACGTTAGCTATTCTTCCTGCCCTTATGGTGCGTATTGGAAAAGAAATATTTGCAATTCCGCTTGGCTCTGTTGGCGAAACAATGGATATAACCAAAAACGATATAAATATCGTTCAGCACCAAGAAGTAACTTTGCTAAGAGGCGACGTTTTGCCTATAATTAGATTGCGCAACGTTCTTGAAGTTCCGACTACTCCCGAAGAATTAAAAGAAATAGAAGCTAAGGAAGATGAAATTTCTATTGTGGTATGTTCTTCAGGTGAAAAACGCGCAGGATTCATGGTTGATGAATTGTTAGGCCAACAAGAAATAGTTATTAAATCTCTTGGAAACCTCTTAGGCGGACTTCCTGGAATAATGGGCGCAACTATGCGAGGCGATGGGAGTATCGCTTTGATTTTGGATATTCCTTCATTCTTACAGAAAGGGCAGGGGCTTTAATTTATGGATATAGATCTATCGGAATACATGGATGCCTATGTTGATGGCTGTCGTGAAAACCTCGATATGATGGATAAAATGCTCCTTGCCTTGGAGCAGAATCCAACCGAAACTGCTGGTGTAAACGATATTTTTAGGGCAGCGCATACTTTAAAGGGTATGTCTGCGACTATGGGGTTCGAAAAAATTGCTCATTTTACTCATGAAATGGAAAACATTCTTGATAAAATCCGCAATAATACAATGGTTGTTACTCCTGAAGTCATTGACGTTCTTTTTGAAAGTTTTGATGTATTAAGAACTCTTGTAAATGACAGTATTGACGCTACCGAGTCTGATGTAAACGTAGACGGTACTGTTGCCAAACTTCATGCCTTGGCTGATGGCGGCTCTGTAGCAGAGTCTGTTCCTGCACCTTCTCCAGCTCAACCTTCGCCTGAAGTAAATAGCTCACCTGCTTCTATACCAGAACCACAACCTGTTTCAGAGCCAGTAACTGCTTCTGCTTCAATGTCAGAAGAGGAAGCTTCGATGGAAAATGACATTCGTGCTATGAATGACTTAGCTGAAATGGAGCTTTCCGATGCTGAAATGGCTTCTCTTGGTGAGATTTCCCTGTCTGGCAATAATACTGCTGTTTTAACTATAACCCTTGTTCAAGACTGTTTGCTTAAAAGTGGCAGAGTCTTTATGATTAGGCGTGCCATCGAAGAAGAAGAAGGAGGCACTATTTTAAAAGCTTTGCCTTCTTTTGAAGATCTTGAGGAAGAAAAATTTGACACATCTTTCAAATTACTTGTTTACACAAAGGGCAATTTAAAAGCTTTAAGCGAAGAGTTGGCGAAAGTTTCTGAAGTTGAGTCTGTCGTATTTTCTGACTTAAAGAATGCTTTAGGCGAAATAATGGGTGATAGTGTTCCAATACCTTCTGCTGCACCTGCACCTATTTCTTCTCCTGCTTCTGCACCGGTATCTGCAGCACAGCCAGTTGTTAGCTCTCCTGCTGTTACTCCAGTAATTCAACAGCCTGTTGCATCTACCCCAACTCCAGTATCGGCTCCGAATCCTCAGGTAGCACCTGTGCCTCAAGCAACTGTTCCGCCTCAACCACAGTTCCAGCCACAATTTCAAACTCAACAGCCTGTTTATCCAAATCAAGCTCCTCCTCAGCAACCTATGTATGGTGCCCCTGGAATGTCGCAACAGCAGCAGCCCATGTATGGTATGCCTCAACAGCCTATGTATGGTATGCCAGGAATGTGGCAACAACCCATGTATGGTATGCCAGGAATGTGGCAGCAACCCATGTATGGTATGCCTCAGCAACCGATGTATGGTGCTCCTGGAATGTCTCAGCAGCCCATGTATGGTATGCCTCAACAGCCTATGTATGGTATGCCAGGAATGTCTCAGCAGCCCATACCCCCTCAGGTAACGCAGCCAGAACATGACGATAAAAGAGAAGATACAAAGCCAACTAATGAAGCTTTAATAATAAATCCTGCCGTTGCTAATAATTCTAGCAATAAAACTAAAACAGAAGATGAAGAGTCTGAAGAATCTGAAAAAGAAGCAGTAGAACTTATTCAGTTTGTAACTTTTACTATGGCTGGCGAAGTTTATGCTTTTGAGATTCAAAACGTTGAAACAATTATAAACGTTGTTCCAATTACTAGAGTTCCTAAAGCTCCTAAACATATAGATGGCGTTATTAATTTGCGTGGTGAAGTTATTCCTGTAATTAATACAAAGCGTCGATTAAGACTTAAAGAAACTCCATCTAACAGCACTGACCAAATTATTATTTTAACCTTTGACGAAGAAAAAGTTAAAGTTGGTTTCCTTGTAGACAGCGTTAAAGAGGTTACAAGTTTGGCTGAAACATCTATAGAACCTCCTAATAGAGTAAGCGAAAGCGTTGATATTGAATATTTGAGAGGTGTCGGCAAAGTGGGTAGCGATATTATAATCTTGCTTAACGCTCATCGTATTGTTTTTGACAAACCTAAAGACGCAAATAAATGATAAGGTTTGAAAAATTTATAAAAGCATTTCTCAAAATTCTGGGAAATGCTTTTTTTACGCATAGATGCCATTCTTGCGATAAAGTAACAGATTTTGGAGAAATTATTTGTCCAGAGTGTTTTAACAGGCTTAAAGATGTAATCGGCGGACCTCGTATTGTTACTGATACAAGATTTAAACATAGAATATTTACCTTAAGCTCTTATGATAGCTTTGCTGCTGATGTTATCAAAATTATAAAATACAGACCATCTTTAAAGCTTTTGCATGTTTTAACTGGAATTTGCAAAGAAAAATCAGAACTATACAGTTTCTTTGATAAAAAAGATATTATAGTTCCTGTTCCTATGCACAAAAAGCGCAAAGAAAAAAGAGGCTTTAATCAAGCAGAGGAACTAGCAAAAGACTTTGCAGATATAATTGGATGTAATTATAGCGATGTTATTGTTAGAACCGTTTTTAGAAAACCGCAAGCTGAATGTAATGAAGCAGAAAGATTAAAAAATTTAGATAATTCTCTTGGAATAAATAAAAATGCGATTTTATCGGCATTTAAAGGGAAAAGGCTTATTTTGGTTGATGATGTAGCAACCACTGGAACTACATTGCAAAAATGTGCCAATGAGCTAGAAAAGCTTCAGCCAAGAGAAATTGTGGCACTTACAGTAGCGCACTCTTATAAACAATGAAATAAGCGCTTAATTATTAATTGTTTTACATAGTGTGTAAATTCTAGTTGCAGAATTTTTTACCATGTCGTTTTCATCTTGCATTAGCTCTGACGCCATTTGTTTTAGGTTTGGTGGATTAAGCTTTTCTAATGCTTCTATTGCATTTAATCTGTTGAACCAGATTTCATCCTTTAATAGGTTGATAAGTTCGTCAGAAGCTTCTACAAAGCCTAAATCTCCTAATGCGTCTACAGAACAAAAAAGCATTTCTCTGTCTTTTAAAACGTTAAGCAATGGTTTTAAAAATAGCTTGTTTTTTAATTTTCCCATTGCTCTCACTAAATTTACTTTTTCAGTTTTATTGCAGTTATTAAGTTTTGAGATAATTTTTTCAGGGAATAAATTGCCAACTTTGCTTAGGCTATCTACTGCCGATGTTTGAACCTGCTGTGAAACATCTGATAGCAGTGATAAAAGTGGTTCAACTGCATTTTTGTTGTTTGTTTCCCCTAATGCGGCGGCTAAATGTTTTCTAAAGAACCATTCTTCATTATCTAAATGTCTTGATAGTACTTCTACTGCTTTGTCTGTTCCTATTCTACCTAATCCAGTTAAGCAGTATAGACCTTTTTCGAGAGGAGATTCATCTAATTCTGTTTCAAATAATTCTGTTAGCTGTGGGGTCGGAGTTTCGGAAAAATAAAACAGGAACCACATTTTGCGGTCGTCTGTTTGTTTTTTATAAACAGACAGAAATTCTGGTGTTAATTGTTCTTTTATGTTAGTTAAATATTTAATTGCTTTTGAAAGCTTTACTTCGTCTGGAAATTCTAAATAAAAATTTTTTAGTATTTCAGTGGCTNNGTATTCAAGGGCGCTTAAAATCTCAGCCGATTCGGTAAAAAGCTTAGGTCGATCTGGAGATAGCTTATCGGTAAGAAAAGCTGCTCCAGTCGTTCCTAATTTTTCAATAAATAATTTTGCGATACATTTTTTATCTACAACAGAGCCGTTTTCCAATATAGAAGCGAAAAGATCTAGCTTTTCTTTTGTAAGAGGCTCTAAATAATCTTGAATTATAGATATAAATTCATTTTCAGACTTGCTTAAAGCAAATTCAAGAATTTTCGCAAAATTTTCCATTTATTTAGTTAATTGTAGCGTTTTGTGGTTTAAATTCTTCGATAGTGAACTGTTCTCTACCAATAATTTGACCATTGCTTTCAAATTCAAAGTTGTAAACGCCAGGCTGTTCAAAAGCAAAGCCGTTCATAACAACTAGTGAACGAGAAACAATACCAGCTTGTCCGATAACTTCTATTGGAAGAACTCTAGGAGCCTGTCCTTCGTTTGGAGTTGTTATTTTAAGGTTAATTACTGATTTGCCTAACTGTTCAGCCCATTCAATAAATAAGCAGAATTTTGGCATGTGTAAAGGAAACTGTGGAACAAGTAATTTGTTACCTAAAACGCCCATAAGGCTCATTTTTCCGCCAACTTCTTGGCGAATATCTTCACAAAATAGAACGCATTTGTAATTCATTGTATTTATCCTTTTATTTGAATTATTGTTTTCTGTTTCAACAACAGTTGAACTCGGATTTGAAGTGACATTATTTACTTTTTTGATTACTTTTTTCTTTCTCATTTTTTTACCTATGTCCTAAAGGCTCTATTCCCTGATTTCTTCGATAGTCAAGATAACCGCGTAGTATAATGGAAGCTGCAACTGAATCTATAACGTTTTTTCGGTTTTCTCTTCTCATTCCGCCTTCTATTAAAGAATTTTCGGCGATTTTTGAGGTAAATCTTTCATCGTAAAAATCTATGGGAACAGAAGTCTTTTTTTCTAATTCGTTTTTAAAAAATCTTGCTCTTTCGCAGGATTCTCTTTCAATGCCATCAAAAGAAGTAGGCATACCGATTACGACTGCTTCTACATCTTCTGTTTCTATTATATCCACAACTTCATCTACCGCCGTTTTGCCAGCTTTAATTACAGAATGTGGATTTGCTGCGATTTCAAGTCTATCGCAGGTTGCAACGCCTATCCTTTTTTGTCCAACGTCAAGAGCAAGTATTTTCATATTAAGCTAAAGCCTTTCCTATCATTTCTTCGCCTGCATTAAGAGCTTCTTCAAGCTTATTTGCATCTTTTCCGCCTGCACTTGCCATATCAGGGCGTCCGCCGCCGTTTCCACCTGCAATTTTAGCAATTTCTTTTATGAGTTTGCCGGCGTGAACACCTTTTTTAACCAAGTCAGAAGATACTTTCAATACAAAGTTGGCTTTGTCAGAAGCGGTTCCAAGGAGAACAGCTATATTTGAACCTGCATTGCCAACAAGTTCGTCAGCCATTCCTTTCATCTCATCAACGCTCATACCATTGATTTTTGCTTTGATTATGGAAACGCCATTTACAACTTTTGCATTATTTTGAATATTAGCAACTTGACCTTTTGCGTTTTCTTTCTTCATCTGTTCCAGTTCTTTGCGAAGTTCTCTGGATTCAGTATTAAGTTTTTCAATTTTCTGCAAAATGCTCTTGTTGTCGCAGTCTAATGCTTTAGCAACGTTCTTTTCAAAGTGCTTCATTTGGTGAAGTTCTTCTAGAGCTGCTGTTCCTGTAACAGCTTCAATTCTTCTAACGCCTGCTGCTACTGAGGATTCGGAAGTGATAGAGAATAAGCCTATTTCAGCAGAATTGCCTATATGTGTGCCGCCGCAAAATTCTTTGGAATAATTTCCAACGTTAACAATACGAACTGTGTCACCGTATTTTTCACCAAATAATGCGGTTGCTCCTGTCTTTATTGCTTCGTCATAGCTTTTAACGTCGGTGTGAACGTTTAATGCTTCAAGTATTTCTTCATTTACTCTGTTTTCGACTTGCTCAAGTGTTTCAGCGCTTATTGCTTCAAAATGAGTAAAATCGAATCTTAGTCTTTCGGGGCTAACAAGAGAACCAGCCTGTTTTACATGGTCGCCAAGGATTTCCTGCAAAGCTTTATGTAAAATATGGGTTGCAGTATGATTTCTCATAATGGCTTTTCTAACGGCTTTGTTTACTTCAAGCTTAACTTCTGCGCCTTTTTCGAAGGTTTCGGAAGTTGTGAATTTGCCTGAGTGCATAAATACGTTTTCAGCCTTGGAAGTGCCTGTAACTTCAAATTTTGCATTTCCGCAGAATATTGTGCCAACGTCGCCGACTTGACCGCCCATTTCTGCATAGAATGGAGTTTTGTCTGTAATTACTAAAGTTGCATCCTTAGTTTTTATTACGTCTAAAACCTTTGCTGTGTCAGTCATTGTATCATAGCCAGTAAACTTTGTATCGGTATAATCGGCAGGGTTAATTGCGCTGAAATTAACATAAGCGGCAACTACGTTTGCTCTACCTCTTTCACGCTGTTTTTCCAATTCATCGTCAAAGGCTTTTTCATCGACAGTAAGATTTTGTTCCTGACATATTTCTTTTGTTAAATCAAGCGGGAAACCGTAAGTGTCATGAAGTAGGAATGCTTTTTCACCTGAAAGCATTGTTTTATTTTCATGCTTTAATTCTTCTAGGTATTCGTTAAGCATATCGCTTCCTGTCTTCAAAGTTTGTAAAAATCTTTCTTCTTCGCTTTTTACTATTCTTTCGATGTGGGCAGTATTTTCTCTTACTTCTGGGTAGAAGCTCATAACATCAGCAACAGTAGAAATAAGTTTATGTAAGAAAGGCTTGTCTTGACCTAAATAACTATAGCCAAATCGAGAAGCTCTTCTTAGAATTTTTCTTAAAACANNTGGCTGTTCTTATTTTTTGTGATTCATTAAATTTGTGATTGGTCATACTTTCAACTTTTTCAACGATACCAGTAAATGCATCATTTTCAAAGTTGTCAAACTTGCCTTGCATTATAGCGGCAATTCTTTCTAACCCCATTCCTGTATCTATGTTGCAGCGTTCAAGTGGGCTTAGGCTTCCATCTTCGGCTCTGTTATACTGAGTAAATACAAGGTTCCAGAATTCTAAAAATCTTGGGCAGTCGCAGCCAGGTGCGCAGTCTGGTTTTCCGCAGCCTATTTCAGGACCTTGATCTATATAGATTTCAGAGCATGGACCTGAAGGGCCTATACCTATAGTCCAGAAATTATCTTTGTCGCCAAGCTTTACTAAGTGGTCTAAGGGGACACCCATTCCATCGTGCCATAGTTTTAAAGCGTCTTCATCGCTGTGGTGAACGCTTATATAAAGGCGGTCTTGGGGCATATTAAGAACTTTGGTTATAAATTCCCACGCCATTGCTATGGCTTCTTTTTTAAAGTAGTCGCCAAAGCTGAAATTGCCTAGCATTTCAAAAAAAGTATGATGTCTGGCGGTATAGCCAACATTTTCAATGTCAGTTGTTCTAAAGCATTTCTGACATGAAGTGGCTCTGCTTATGTCTCTTTTAAGCCCAAGAAAGTAAGGTTTGAAAGGTGCCATACCAGCACTTATAAAAAGCAGGGTAGGGTCATCTTGGGGAATAAGAGGAAATGATTTTACGACTTTGTGCCCATGGCTGCCGTAAAAATCTAGAAATTTTTGTCTAATTTCAGCGGTTTTCACTGGAGTTGCTCCTTGATATGCTTAATTACTCGTATTTTGCGTTTAGTATTCGTGGATATATGCGAGTAATAAATTTTCTTTGTTTAATTGGTTTTCCATTTTTGTCTAGCATTTCGTGCATTGAAAGCTGAACTTCGAGACCTTTTACGTCTTCTAGTTTTCGTAATCCTTTAGAGGTTGGATTAGATGGATTATAATAATGTTTTGTTAAGTAGGAAACGTAACTTGTTTCGGTTTCTTTTTCTTCGCGGCTTCTGAATATTGTTCCGTCAGTGCCCCATATTTTTAGGTAATCAAGCTGCTTTGAAATTAAAACCTGCTTTGGGCCATTTTCTACTTCTCTATAAATCTTTTTGGGCTTACCTGGAATGTCCTCATAATTTTGAGGGCCTTCAAATCTGTATGTAACTTTTTGAGTTCCGTTACCGTCTTTATTAGGAACAATCATGCTTAGTTTAAAAAACAAGGCATAACGTTCATCGAAAAGATTGCTGGTAAATACGGTGTCTAATTCTTTGACCTGAATCATTTCACGCATATCTCGTTCTATGTACATTAAAAAGTTTCTTGCGTCATGTAGCGTTTCAAGAGACTGCTGCTGACGGGCTAAGCTCAAATTTGTACGATTAAGCATCATGTATCCTATATACATGATTACGGAAAAAATTGCTAGAGAAATTAAAGATTCAACAAGCGTGAAGCCTCTGCGTGAGTTTGTGTTTCTGTTATTCATTTTAATCTCCAAGTGCGGCAGAGAATGAAGCATTCATACCTGCTCCAAGCGTTTCATCGCCAAGTATGGTGGCAAGCTCAAAATTCTTTTCTCTTTGAGGCTGTCCCTGTATTGTTTCTTTAAAAATTACATTTACTCTAATTCTTATGCGTCGTTTTTGAAGCTCGAAATCCTGTCTTGAAGTATCTGGCGTGATGTAGGGATAAAAAGAAATTCTTGCTTCTCTTTTATATTCAACTCCTGGGCTGTTCCAAGTGGCGTTTGTTCCTTGTTCTAGCAGAACTTCTCTAAANNTTAAATCTTCAAATTTTCGGCTTTTAAGCTCTTCTATTTTTTGTAAAGCAAGGTTGCAAGCTACAACTTCATTTATACTTTTAAATGTTATTTTTTCATTTATTCCGAATATAGAAATCATAGGAATCATAACTAATGCTGCTATAACAATAGCTGTGATTATTTCTGCAAGTGTCATACCTTGCTTGTTTATTTTTAAATTTTTATTTTTCAAGAGATTAAACTCCTTAACTTTTTAGCCGATATGATATTGAACAGATAAACCAGAGGTAAGCAAATGAAATTAACCAATAAAAGATTCGGTCTTATGTTAGCAGCTCTTATAGCTGTTTCCTTTAACAGTCACTTTGCTCAAGCAGCAAAGAAAACTATTGATGCAGTAGCTCCTACAAGAGCTTATGCTTTTAAGAAAACCGATCAAGGTTACGTTTATTTGCCACAGGTCTCTGCGGAAAACGTTATCGTTAAAAAGACGGGAACCAAGATAGACAGAGAATATGTTTATATTGGCGGCTATATTGTTAATACAACTGATAGACCAATTAAACATGTCAGAGTATTTCCGACTTTTAGCGATGTTGCACTTAATCAGGCTCATCTAGTTGATATGCTCAATCACGATGAACTTAATTTAGCTCCAAAAGAAACCAGACGTTTTGTAATAATGAGACCTGCTTCTCAGCTTGCCCCATTAATCGAAAACAAGCTTCCGTTAGATGATAACTGTATACTTAACTGCTTAGAAGTTAATGGCTAACGGCTTGCTTTTGCCGGTATCTGTTGTATTTTATTTATAGACTCATTCCATTTAGGCTCCTGCTCAGCGGGAGCCTGAATTTTCATGAGCTCAAACGCATGAATATATGCTTCTTTGGCTTTATCCTGCATTTGTTTTTTTTCGTATGTTTTTGCTAGCTGCGTATAAGCGAAAACAAGAGAGTCTAAATCTTGACTATCAGCTCCACTTCGCTTATAGCGCTCTTCTAACATGTTTTCAAGTTTTAACAAACCAAGTAAGTCATTGTCTTTTAAGGAAGTAACGGCTTCTTTGAGTTGAGCTGCTGTGCCTGTTTCGTATTTTTTTCTATTTTCTGCTTTTAAGCGTTCACGACTTTCAGCTCTTTCTCTAATGGCTTCATATTTACTCATTGCCATTATTCTACGCTGTTCTTGGAAATTTTTTGCTTTTATTTGCTTTTTTAAAACGCTTTCTTCGTTATTTTTTGCGATATCTTCTGTTTTTAAGCCTATTTCTTCAAGCTTTTTCTTTTGTATTTCTGAAAGGTCTTTTGCTTTACCGTCTGAGAAAAAGCGGGAGTTCATAGCAAACCCCTTTTTTGACGTTGAAGAAGCAGTAGGATCTAACTTTTTTCCAAATGAAAAGTGAATGATTGCCGCCATTAAAAAAACAACCGCTATAGAAGCTCCTGTAAGAAAATGTGGATTTTGCCATATAGATTTTTTTACAGGTTTATCCGATTTGACGGCTGTTTTTTTCTTTTTAAATACAGGCGCCTGATATATAGGTTCCATAGNNATATAATACCACGAAAGAAAATATTTAACAATTAAAAATGAACAATTAGCTATTAATCATCATTCATTGTTTGAAGCTTTTTTCTAAGTTTTTCTATCGCAGCTTTGGCATCATCGGAAATGCTGTGTTTATATTCACTATTCTTTATAGTTTCGATGGGTTCAGGCATTGTATCGTTTACTTTAATTTCAGGCTCTTTGATTTCCACATTGTCTGTTTTTTCGGTTGTATTATGTTTATGTCTTCTAATTATTAATGATTTATGTGGTTTCTTTTGTTGAGTATCATCTGTTTTTTCATCTGCAATACCGTATCCGCTCATACCACTTTTGTTGATTTTTTTCAACTCTGATACGTTATAAATATCTGGGTCTGTATCGACCACTTTAACTTTGCCTTCGCTGGCAACCAACGGCTTAGAAAGTTTTTCGATAATGTCTTTCTTCATTTCATTGTAAGCCTTGGTTGCTTTATAAGAAACTGTGTCTTTAAATTCTTCGGAAATAATTTTTGGCGTGAGAAGAATCATAAGGTTTGTTTGTTCTTTTTTTATGGTTTTGCTTTTAAACATTTTGCCTAAAAAACCTGGTAAATTGCGAAGAACTGGTATGCCGGTTTCTATAGCGTTTTCTTCATTCTTAAGCAAACCACCTATAACCATTGTTTCGCCGTCATAAACTTCTACGGTTGATTCTGTCTTTCTTGTGGTTATTACTGGAACTCTGTTACCGTTAATAATTATTGGGTCTAATTCTTCTGAAACTTCTGGAGTAAGTTTTAACAGAATACTTTTTGAACTTGGATTAATAGTGGGAGTAACGTCTAATTTTACGCCTACTTGTTTGTATTCAACGCTTTGAGTAGTTGTTCCGCCGTCAGAGACGCTTTGGCTAGTAACATAAGGCAATTCTTCACCTACGTGTATGCTTGCTTCAGTTCCGCTTACTACAAGTATTCTTGGTCTTGAGAGAATTTTAATGTCGCCGTTTGTTTGTGCAGCTTGGAAAGTAGCTCTAGAGGCGGATAAATCCCATTTACCATATTGGAAAGGCGTATCTGGATTGCTGTTTGTGTTCCAAGGCGTAGAAGGAGCTAAATATGAGCCTACTGTATTCCAGTTTATACCTAGAGTCCTATTTAAAGATTCTTTAACAGAAACAATTTGAGCTTCTATAATAACTTGAGGCAAAGGATTGTTTATGGCTTTAAAATAGGCTTCTATGACCTGCATTTTAGGTTCGATTGTATGAACAACAACTGTTCTGCGAGATTTATCAAGCAAAAAGTATTCATTGTCTACTGGCACGCCATTTTTATCAATGTTCTTGGTGTTTGAACTTCCAGAAGAAGACGAAGAATTATTTGTGTCTCTTTCTATTACGTTTTCTAATTCTTTTTCTACAGACTCAAAATCAGCATGTTCCAAAACAAATACTTTTGTAAGATAAATACTGCTGATTAATTTATTTTGTTTTGTTAAAGTATTTGATTTATCTAATGCATTACATATTTCTTCTGCCTTTTCTACACTGCTCTTTTTTCCATGCAGAATTAAAGTGTTAGTAGGAACATCAAATACGCAGCTTATTGTTCCGTCGGTATCTTTTATAATTTTTTGTATTTCAGAGGCGCTTCTTTGGGTTAAGCGTATCATTTTTACTATAACAGGTTCGATTGGCTTTTGGTCTATTTGGTCTTTTGAAGATAGATTTCTTGTGTTATGATTAGATGAGTATTGATTCTGTCTCTTATACACATCT
>LXOW01149177.1_pt1 | contig 17049 bp, 16 predicted proteins | sample 1368591 | NCBI WGS metagenome assembly LXOW01 (sample SAMN04884650, study PRJNA319009) | bovine gut metagenome | isolation source: Cow rumen | host: Bos taurus | place: Italy: Legnaro (PD) | collected 2014-07-09 | reverse complement strand
TAGAAAACTATATCCACATGCTTTAAACGCCTTTATTACCTTTGGCATAGCCGTATAGGCATATGGATGTATATCATGCATAAGTATTATGCTGCCTGGTGTAAAGGTTTTCATTATTCTCCAAGTAATAACATCAGGATCTTTGTTGTCCCAGTCTCTTGTATCAACATCCCACATGATTTCATGCCAGCCTTGCTGAGCAAACATTGCTCTAATATTTTTATTTGAAGCTCCATATGGAGGACGTACTATTGAGCAAGGTTTACCTGTTATTCCACAAATAATTTCATTTGTTTTGTGAATACTAGCTTCACCCTCATCTAATGAGCTTTTTACTAATGATTTATGATTCCAGCTATGATTACCGACTTCGTGACCTTCAGCCGCAATTTGGGCTACTATATCAGGATAGGTTTCTGCACGGTTTCCTACTACAAAGAATGTTGCTTTTGCACCTTCCTCTTTTAATACTTTCAGAAGTTCATAGGTATGTGTGCTATGAGGACCATCGTCAAAAGTTAATACAACATATTTTTCATTTGGTTGAGCTTCAATACTATTTATAATTTCAATACACTCATTTAAAGAAAGTTTTTTTACGTTTTGAGGAACAGATTTGTTTTGTTTTTTGCCACCGAATGAAGAACTAAATTTATTATGTGTAGAAAATAAATTACTAAAATTCACAGGTTGTTTAAGACCTATTTTTGCAAGTTGTTCAGGGGGAACTAAACCTGCATCTATACAATATCCTAGATTTTCTAATTGCATTTTTGCAGGTCTAAATTCTGGATTAATTGTTAAACAGTTTCTAAATGCTTCTATGGCTGCACCTAAGTTGCCATCTTCTCGTTCTAATAAACCTAAATTATAATAAATCCAGTAGGATTGGGAATAAATTAATCCTGTTTTAAATATTAACCTTGCTTGGTCGAATTTTTTTTGTTGTTTTAAAGCTGACCCAAGATTGTTATATAAATGAACATATTTGGGGTCTATTCCAACGGCATAATTCCAAAGTTTTATGGCTTCGTTTAGTTTTCCAGTACGGGCATATATAATTCCAAGGGAATTTAAAGAAACAACATCTCTTGGATTTTTTTTAACTTTTTTTCGTAAAGCAGAAAAATCCTTTAATATGTTATCTGGACTGCTTTGANNTATGATATAAATTAATAGTATCCAGATAAAAAATATATTTTTTTTCATCTGAATACTATCGACAAATTTATTTAATTATTAAAGACCTGTTATTTTGTTATATGAACCGTCTTTAATCCACTTATCTATTTGTTTTGCTCTCATTATTGTGAATGGATGAGACATTTTAGCTGTAATCCAAGCAGTATAAGCTTGATTTATGAAGGATTCATCAGTTGAATCTTCGTAAGCTCTAATTTGGCGCATAAACTCGGCTTCATTCATGTCGCCATAATATTTTGGAGAAGCAGCGGCTAGTTTCATAAATGCTCTGTTAGCGATAGCTTGATCTTGAACTGTAAGTAAACCTGCTCTGTCGCATGAAAGCTCTGATTTTCTTTCCCAGTCATACATAGCCATTTCTAATCCTGTGCTAATTAAACCTGAAAGTCCAAAAGTAGCACTGGAAATAATTTCAAGAACAAGTTTAAAATTTCTTGCCATTGTTTTGTAAAGAACGTGTCCACATTTAATGTGACCTAGTTCATGACCAAGAACAAACATTATTTCATCTTCATTCATGCTTTCTAGCAAACCTGAAGTTACAACGATAAAGGGTCTGGTTTGTCCATAAGTGTAGCTATTGGGAATTGGACTCGTTGTTACGTAGAGATCTGGCTCTTCAACGTTAAGTATTTCTGAAGCGTTGCGAAGAAGTCTTCTTAAATTTGGAAGCATTTTGCCTCTTACTTGTATATTGCTTGCCAGATTTGTAATTCGGAAGAATTGTTCAAAACCTATTTCCATTAATTTTGTTACAATTTTTTCAAAACCAGGTATAGCTTTTAAAGCTTGAATAGCTTGTCTATCCCATGGATGCTGAAAATCTTTTGCATCAAGATTAGGGAAGGTTTTGTAAGTTTTTGCAATGCCTACGTTGTTTTCGTTATTTTCCATTCTGTTCTCCTTTAGAAAGTAATTGAATAGTTTCTTTTCTATTTTGAAGTTGAGCCAGTTCGAGAGCAGTCTGGTCAACGTCGTTTAATATGTTTTTATCTGCGCCTTTGTCTAAGAGTATTTTTACTACTTCTGTATGTCCCTGTTGAGATGCAATATGAAGTGGTGTCCAACCGTCATTGTCTTTTTCATTAACATCTATATCTAATTCTATTAATTTTTTGACTATTGGAATACAACCTCTGTAAGCAGCCCAATGTAATGATGTCCAACCGTCGCTTTCATGTCTTTTCCAGTCAGCGCCAGCTTTTAAAAGCAGGTTAAAGGTTTCTGGTTGTTGCCGTGCAGCGGTTAGATGAAGTGGAGTAACGTTACTTTTAGACAATACATCAACAGGTATGCCTTTCTCAAGTAATTTTTTTGTTACTTCTACCATTCCCATTTTAGCGGCAACATGTAATACGGTAATTCCGTCTGGTTCTGTTTCAAACACATTTTCTCCAGAATCAATTAAATCCATTGCGTATTCTGAATTTTTACTATAGATAGCGTCGAAAAGTTTACTCATTATTATAGCCTTTTTTCTTGCTTAAATATTTAAAATTTATTATACTAAAAATCTAGTGATAAAGTGAAACTTTTTCTTACGGAGGAATTTTATGGGTTGGTTTTCTAATCAATTAAGATCTGTTATCGAATGGAAAGACGCTTCTCCAGATGTTTTGATATGGCGTTGGAATGGCTCTAACGACGAATTAAAAAATGCTTCAAAATTGATTATAAATCCAGGACAAGCTGCTATTTTTGTTTATCAAGGCGAAATAAAAGCTTTGCATGAAGATCCTGGCATGTTTGAAATAAGAACAGGAAATGTTCCTTTCCTTACTACGTTAAGTAAATTTATGCAAGGATTTAAGTCTGAGCACAAAGCGAATATTTACTTTGTAAAAACTAACCAAATGGTTAATCAAAAATGGGGAACCAAAGCTCCTGTTAAATATAATGACCCAGTTTATAAATTCCCTGTGGGTATGAGAGCTTTTGGTAATTTCTCTTTCCGTATTACCGATATAAGAATGTTCTTTAATGAATTTGCAGGAAATCAGGATGTTGTTCCTGTTTCTGCTATCAGAAATGTCATAGTTGATAGAATTTTACAGCCAATGACTGATATTTTTGCTACTGCAGGTTTCAGTTATGCAGAAATAGATCGTAACAGAACAGAACTTTCTAAGAAAATTCAGCAGGCTGTTGCTCCTGAATTTATGAACTTAGGTTTTGAAATGTCAGATTTCAGAATTGAAAACACTGATTTTGATGAAAAAACCCAAGAAAGAATCGATAAGATTTCAGACAAAATTGCTGATGTTCATGCTGTAAATGCTATGGGTGATATTAATGCAAGCGCTATGAATGCTTATGCTGCAACAGAACAGTTACGTGCATTAAATACGGCAGCTGCTAATGAAGGCGTTGCAGGTATGGGTATTGGTATGGGCGCAGGTATGGGATTAGGCGCTGGTTTAGGTATGATGGGAAATATTGGTGGTGCACAGCAGCAAGCCAATAATCCAAGTATTAAATGTTCTAGTTGCGGCGCTGCTATGTCTGCAAACGCAAAATTTTGTCCAGAATGTGGCGCAAAAGCAGCAGTTCCTAATTCTGCAAAATGTGTAGCTTGTGGAGCTACTATTACAGCAGGCGCAAAGTTTTGTCCAGAATGTGGAAAACCTCAGGCTGTTTCATGTAAAAAATGCGGTGCTCCAATCTCTGGAAATGCAAAGTTTTGTCCAGAATGTGGAACTCCTGCAAACTAAATAATAATTATTAGCTGTCTTTAACAGCTTTGTTCTTATAGTTTTATCTCTCTTTTTTAAAATCCGACTTAATTAAAAGTCGGATTTTTTTTATAAGGTCTTGATTTATACATAATAATGCTGTTATAAAGAATAGAATAACTGAAATTGAGGTTTATATGAATTGGCTTTTTCTTTTAGAATCTACTTTAGCAGGCGTTATATCAGGCTTAATTAGCGCTTTTTTTGCTGATAGTATTGATTCTTGGAATATACTTTATGATTTTAAATCCTCTTTATTTGTAGAAACTATATTTTGTGGTTGTTTTTGCGGTTTTGCATATTCTTTTCAATACCTTGTGGCTGAAAAATTTCCAAAAAAGATTTTTAATCGTTTTTTAACATCTGCTTCCCTAGGCGCTCTTATGGGTTCTATTGGCGTTACAGTGTTTCGATTGGTCGTTGATTATACTTATTCAGGCAGTAACTTTGAAGGATCTTCCGGAAAATTCTTTATGTGGGTTATTCCAGCTATTTCGCTTTCTTTAGCGTGGGGTGCTATAAGCGGTGGCTTAAGGAGTATTGTTAAGTCTTTTATGTCTTTTACTCCTGTATTTGTTATAGTTGGTTTTATTATTAATCGCATTTCAGCTAATATAGGTAAAGAAACTATTTTTGTTCTAATTGGTTTAATTTCAGGGTTTGGCTTTGGTATTATTTGGGATTTTTTAAAGACTAGTTGGCTTGACGAGGAATATAATAAATACTTTGTTTTTAGATATTATCTTGATGGCGACAGTTTTTGGATAGGTTCTTCTTATGACTGTGATTTAACAGTAAAAAGAGGCGAAGAGCTTATGATGCAAATAAATGAAAAAGATGGCGTTCATATCTTAGAGGTAGAAGAAAACTCAGAGGTTGTAGTTAATAACGTGAAAGCAAAATACCGCATTCTTCAAGAAGGCGATAAAATAACCGCATCTGAACGAACTCTTGTATATCATACAAATTTAATGAGAGTGAGAGATACGGTTCCTAATGAAATGGCGGGTATTTAATCTTAACATGTCTTAATATTACTTAAATTATCTTATGTGGCAAAAATGTAAAATTTCTGTTATCTTTTAAATATAAGTTAATTTGAAAAAAAACTAGGAGGTTTCTATGAAGAAATTTTTTACATTTGTATTAACAATGTTGATAGCAGTTCCTGTTTTTGCAGCTGGTTCTGTATCTGACATCAATAAAGATGCTTACATTAAGCATATTGATGATATGCAAAATCTTCGTAAGAAGATTTTAGCTCTTACTGTTAAGTCCAATAAAACTGCTCAAGATGAAGCTACTTTGCAAAAGCTTACAGAAGTCTTCGAATCTAAAGCAAATAATTGGCAAAGCTATTTGGAAAGAGTCGCCGATGAAGGTTCAGATGCTAAACTTCCAGCACCTTTAGCTAAACCTGAACATCGACACAATAGACATAATGAAGAACGTATGCAAGGCGAAATGAGAGCTAAGATGGGTGAAATGTGTATGCCAAAGAAACATGGTCATAAACATGTTTGCGCAACTTGTGGCAAAGATTTTTCAACCATTAGAAAAGAACACAGAGCAAAAAAAGACGCTAAAATGCATAAGCATTGCATGCCAATGATGAAGCCTTGTATGTGCAATATGCCAAAAGGCGCTCATATGCCTCCTATGATGCCACCTGCTCCAAACTGCAAAGATGGCAAACCTATGATGCCTCCTCCAGCTCCTTGTTGCAAAGACGGCAAACCTATGATGCCTCCTCCAGCTCCAAATTGCAGAGCTCCAAAAGCTTGTGAAAAATGCAAAGAATTAAATGCAGGCAAAATTTGTGACAAATGCAAAGGCATGAAACTTGATATTTGCGATGATTGCAAAGGCGTTAAAGCTCCTAATTTTTGCGATAAATGCAAAGCCAATATGACAAGACCTGTCCCTCCAATGCCTTTAATGCCTCCAATGAAACCTTGTGTTTGCAATATGCCAAAAGGCGCTCATATGCCACCAATGATGCCACCTGCTCCTTTCTGTAAAGAAGGAAAAGGTTTTGATCACAAAGCTATTTGCGGCAAATGTTGCGGCGATGAATGTGGCAAGTGCTGCAAAGACGATTGTAAAGCTTGTTGTGGCAAAAAAGCTATGGAAGCTATGAAAAAAGCAGCTCATAAAATGGCTTGCATGGCATGTTGTAAAGATGACTGCGCAAAATGTTGCAAAGATAACTGCAAAGATTGTTGCGACAAAAAAGCTATGAAGGGTTGCAAAGACAGCAAAGAAGGTAAAGCTTGCAAAGCTGACAAAGCCTGCAAAAAATATACTGACCCCAATATGGCGAAAGCAAATTGCTGCAAAGCTAAATAATTTGTAAATTATTTGAAAAAACCGCTTAACAATGTTAAGCGGTTTTTTTTTGTAAAATAATGTTAAATTATTTCTTATGTGGTAAAATATTTGTATCTCAATTTTGTTAGGAGATTATGGTATGAGATTGAGTTTTACTAAACTTTTATTCATTTCTTTGTTTTTAAGCGCTTGTTTGTTGTCTGGCTGCGGCGGCGGAGGCGGCGGTGGCGGATCTTCTGAAAATGGCGGTGGAAACGATGTCGTTTCTAATATTACTCAGGCTAATGCTATAAGAGACGCATTGGCTCCTGTAATAACTAATATACAAGCTATATTTACTGCATTTAATCCAAGTATAAGAAGCAATATAGAAGTAACTGAGGCTCTTTATAGTGTATCTACGGGAGAAAAACTTATTGAACTTGCAAAATTATCTGATACTGAGTTCGATAAAGTTACTCTTGATAAATTTAAAAGTAAATTTGACAATGAAAATTTGAGAGTAATTAATTCAAAGTTGGCTGTAGCTACTAATGGAAGCTATACCATATCTTTGTATTGCGATACCAGTGCAAAAAATTGGACTTATATGGCTTCTGAAATTAATGGCGAAACAGCTGTTGGCGTAAGTTATATTTGCGTAAATAATAGCAGCAGTGCTGAATACAATTATGTTACTTTTGCTTTTAAAGTTGGTAAAAATGGCGAATTAGAAGGAAGAGTCTTCAAATTTGACCAAAAGGATTATAATTATAGTTCTTATGTCGATCTTTTCAATTTAGCTGATATTTATGGAGATGCTGAAAAGATTAATTATGTTCCTCAAAAAGGCGAACCTCTTGAAGTAAATTATTCAGAAGCAAATAATAATAATCTTGCAGAAGATGAAAGAGACGGCGAAATCATAGGCGTTTTGTTCGCTCTTAAACCTGTCGTAGAAAATGTAAGCAGCGTTATAACTTTGCCTGCCGCTTCTATGCGCGGAAATATTGAAGTTCCAAGTGAATTAAACAAAACTGTCGGCGAACTTAAAACGTTGATTCCATTTACTAGCATAAACGAATTTAAAAATTCAAGCTCACTTAGCAATACTAAGATTTTAGTAAATAATAAAACCGTTAGCATCAAAAATTATAATAATAAACAGGTAGAAGGACACATCAGTGTTGTTGTTGGCAGACATAACGATTCAGGGCTTAACATAGGAATGGCTGTTTGCACAAGCGGAACGGCTTCCGTAATTACAAAATTTGCGGCTCAGCCTNNCTACTATTATTTTCAGAATGAAAGCAGACGCCAGCGAAATAGAAGGCAAAACTTTTGGCGTTCCTGTTGAAGTAGGCGATACATATACTTTCGATAGCAGTGAATATCAAACTTCAAGCATAACTGGAAACGCAACAAGCTTTACTTATACTCATACAGATGGTGGAACTTGGACTGTAAAGTATAGTGGCGATTATGTTGATTAATTTCGCTAAAGGCAACTAATTGCTTTAGGCAATAATTATTGCATAAAATAAACTCCCATATGTAACTTACCGTTAAATATGGGAGTTTTTGTTTTTAGTTATTATTGTTTAAAAACTTTAAGGAAAGCGAGCTTAGTTTTGTCTACTAAGCTCTAATTCTATTAATAAGAGCGTGCCACAAATACTCTGTGCTTGCCTTCTTTGCCACAGCAAACGCAGTTTCCGTCTATTTCTCTGTTATTGAAACAACGGATTGTTGCGCCGACTTCGGCTTTGAATCTATCTTCGCAAGCTGGGTCTCCGCACCATACGACATCTGCCATGCAGTGTTTTTCTTTGATGACGGAAGTAAATTCTTCAAAGTTATGCGCTCTAAGAGTTCTGCTGTCGAGTATTTCTTTTGCTTGGTTAAAGAGGTTCTGCTGAATGTCTTCCATAAGCTTTTTAACTGTGGTTTCTAATTCTGCGTCTGGAACAAACATCTTTTCGCCAGTGTCTCTGCGAACAATGCAAACTTGGCCTTTTTCAAGGTCTTTTTGGCCTATTTCTACTCTTACAGGAACGCCTTTCATTTCGTATTCGGAATATTTCCAACCTGGTTTGTAACCGTCTCTGTCGTCTAATTCAACTCTTATGTCGCATTTAATAAGCCTGTCTCTAAGTTCCTTAGCTTTTTCGAGGATAGCAGTTGAATCTTTATAAACTATAGGAATAATGACAGCCTGAGTTGGGGCTACTCTTGGAGGCAACCTTAAACCTTTGTCGTCGCCATGAACCATTATAACAGCGCCGATGATTCTTGTTGAAATTCCCCAAGAGGTTGTCCAGCCGTATTTATGTTGACCGTCTGAATCAAGGAACATTATGTCGAAAGCCTTAGAGAAATTTTGCCCTAAATCATGGGAAGTGCCTGACTGCAAAGCCTGACCGTCTGGCATTAAAGCTTCGATTGTGTAAGTGTTTACGGCGCCAGCAAATTTTTCTTTTTGGCTCTTTTCGCCTGTTACCAATGGAATAGCTAAGTCATGTTCTACAAAGTTCTGATAAACTTTGAGCATTTGAAGAACTTCTTCCATGGCTTCTTCGTGGGTTCTGTGAACGGTATGACCTTCCTGCCACAAAAATTCGGTCGTTCTTAAAAATGGTCTTGTAACTTTTTCCCAGCGTACTACATTAGCCCATTGATTGATTTTTACAGGCAAATCACGATAGCTTGTAATCCATTTTGAATACATGTGCCCGATAATTGTTTCGGAAGTCGGTCTTACAACAAGCTTTTCTTCTAAGTCTTCGTTGCCGCCTTTTGTAACCCAAGCGACTTCTGGAGCAAAGCCTTCTACGTGTTCTGCTTCCTTCATTAAAAAGCTTTCAGGTATAAAAAGAGGGAAATAGGCGTTTACATGACCTAAACGCTTAAATTCTTTGTCTAATATGCTTTGAATGTTTTCCCATACGGCATAACCGTAAGGTCGAATAACCATGCAGCCTTTAACTGGCGAATAGTCTGCCATTTTTGCTTTTGTTACGACATCCGTATACCATCTGGAAATGTCTTCTGACTTGGGCGTAACTGCATCGAGAGTCTTTTTGCCATTGTTTTGATTTGCCATTTCAAATCTCCATTAAATAAATGTTNNGTCTATTTATTGGATTTTTAAAATTGACTAATTATTATAGAATTGCTAAACTTGAGCTATAAAAATATATAACTATGGTAAAAGCTGTATTTTGCTCATAATAAATTTTTTTGTGCGCAACCATGTTATGTAGTTTAACTTATTGGAGGGAATGATTTTAATGAATTCTGCTGAAAAAAAAGAACTAAAATTAACAGCAATTAAAATTCGAGAAGGAATCCTTACCAGTGTTCATGGCGCAAAAGCTGGACATCCAGGAGGAAGCCTTTCAGCCGCAGATATGTTTACATATTTGTATTTTAAAGAAATGAGAATAGATCCAAAAAATCCTAAAGATCCAAATAGAGACCGTTTTGTACTTTCTAAGGGTCATACTGCTCCTGGCGTTTATTCAGCATTGGCTTATAGAGGCTATTTCCCTGTAAAAGATTTACCTACACTTAGACACAGTGATTCTTATTTGCAAGGGCACCCAAATATGAATACAGTTCCTGGTATTGATATGTCTACAGGCTCATTGGGTCAGGGCTTATCTACAGCTGCAGGTATGGCAAAAGGCGCTAAGTTTTTAAATAAAGACATTAACGTTTATTCTGTTTTGGGCGATGGCGAATTGGCAGAAGGACAAATTTGGGAAGCAACAATGTTTGCTGCTCATTATAAGCTAGACAATTTATGTATTATTGTTGATATAAACGGTTTGCAAATAGATGGAAGAACCAAAGACGTTATGAATACCGAACCTGTTGACGCTAAATTTGAATCATTCGGTTGTGACGTTGTAAAAATTGATGGTCATGATTTTGATCAGATTGAATCCGCTTTTGATAAGTTCCATAAAAATCACGGTTCAGGAAAACCAACAGCAATTATTATGAAAACGACCAAAGGAAAAGGCGTTTCTTATATGGAAGATAAAGCAGGTTGGCATGGAAAAGCTCCTAATGATGAAGAATACAATCAGGGCATGGCTGAACTTGCAGAAGCAAGAAAGAAAATTGAGGAGGAATAAGTTATGGCGGATATAAAAAAGATTGCCACCAGAGAAAGCTATGGTAATGCTCTTAAAGAATTAGGCGCGAAAGCAAAAGATTTAGTCGTATTAGATGCGGATCTTGCAGGAGCTACAAAGACTAATATTTTCCAGAAAGCCTTTCCAGATCGCCATTTTGACTGTGGTATAGCCGAAGCAAATATGATTGACGTTGCGGCTGGTCTTTCTACTATGGGGCTTGTTCCTTTTGCGGCTACTTTCGCTATGTTTGCTGCTGGTAGAGCTTATGAACAAGTTAGAAATACAATAGGTTATCCTCATCTTAATGTAAAAATAGGAGCAACCCACGGTGGTATTTCTGTTGGTGAAGATGGTGCGTCTCATCAATGCTGTGAAGACTTTGCTCTTATGAGAACTGTTCCTGGTATGGTTGTAATGTGTCCAGCCGATGACGTAGAAGCTCGCAAAATGGTAGAAGCTGCCTATGAATATGTTGGTCCTTGCTATATGCGTTTTGGTCGTTCTGCTACTCCTGTTTTCCATGATGAAAACTATAAGTTCCAAATTGGCAAAGGCGAATTAAATCAAGATGGAAAAGACGTTGCTATTATAGCTACTGGAATTATGGTTCCAGAAGCTATTGAAGCAGGCAAAAAGCTTGCGGAAGAAGGAATTTCCGCAATGGTCATAAATATGGCTACAATAAAGCCATTAGATGAAGCTCTAGTCTTAGAAGCTGCTAAAAAATGCGGAAAAGTTGTGACCGTTGAAGAACACTCTATTATAGGCGGTTTGGGAGAAGCTGTTTGTGGCGTTCTTTCTGAAAAACTTCCTACACCTGTTAAACGCATTGGCGTAAACGATGAATTCGGTCATTCTGGTCCTGCTGGCGAATTATTAAAAGCATTTGGACTTTGTGCTGATAATATCGTTGCTCAGACAAAAAAATTTATTTCCTAAATTAAACTAGACTTAAAAAACCTCTAACTTTAAGTTAGAGGTTTTTTTATTTTATAAACACTTGCTTTTAAACTCGCAAACTGATATAACTTTTTCAAACTAAATAAAGGGGATTTTAATGGACGAAATTCAAGACAGATATTTTGATCGTATTGCGGAAGAGCTTAAAATACATAAATTGCAGGTTATGTCTACTGTTCAGTTATTGGAAGAAGGCGGAACTGTTCCTTTTATAGCACGATACAGAAAAGAACGCACAGGTTCTCTTGATGAGGTTAAAATTGCGACTATAAGAGATAGAATAGAAGAATTTAAAGAATATGATAAGCGAAAAGCTGCTATTGTTAAATCTTTAACCGAAAGAAATCTTTTAACGGAAGAACTTACTGCAAAGCTTGATGCAACAACAAATATGACAGAGCTTGAAGACGTTTATCTTCCATTCAGACCTAAAAAACGCACGAAAGCACAGGTTGCCAAAGAAAAAGGTCTTGAACCTCTAGCTTTGACTTTGCTGGAACAAAGTCCAGTTCTAGAACCAACTGAAGAAGCAAAAAAATATATTTCTGAAGAAAAGGGTATCAAAAAAGTTGAAGAGGCACTTCAAGGCGCGAGAGATATTATAGCTGAATCAGTAAGCGAAAATGCAGAAGTGAGAGCTGCTTTAAGAGATTATTTTGCATTGGAAGCTGTTTTGGTTTCAAAAGTAATTAAAGATAAAGAAGCAGAAGGAATCAAATTTAAAGATTACTATGATTGGCAGNNCTTTTAGCCGTATTTAGAGGCGAAAACGAAGGAATACTGAAAGTATCTATTCAGCCTGACCCTGATAAAGCCGCAAAACTTATTTATAAGTTTTTCAGAAAAGGTTTCTGTCCTGCATGGGAACATGTAAAAGAAGCCATAGATGATGCTTATAAGAGAATGCTTTCTTCCTCTATAGAAAATGAATACAGAAAGCAAATCAGAGAAAAAGCAGATGAAGAAGCAATTAAGGTCTTTGCTTCAAATTTACGTGAATTATTAATGGCAGCTCCATTAGGTGAAAAAGCTACTTTGGCTATAGACCCTGGATTTAGAACTGGTTGTAAAGTAGTAGTCTTAGACCCTCAGGGCAAAATGCTTGAACATGATGTAATATTTATTTCTCAGTCAGAAAGAGCCTTAGAAGCTTCTGGAATTTTAATTAAGCAGTTAATACAAAAGTATAAAATTCAGGCTATAGCCATAGGAAATGGCACAGCTAGTCGTGAAACCGAGGCTTTTATAAAGACTCTTAAACTTCCTGCTTCTATAGCTGTTGTTGTAGTTAATGAAAGCGGAGCTTCCATTTATAGCGCTTCAGAAGCAGCAAGAGAAGAATTTCCAAATTTTGACGTAACCGTAAGAGGTGCTGTTTCTATTGGTAGAAGACTTATGGACCCGCTTGCAGAACTCGTTAAAATAGATCCTAAATCTATAGGCGTTGGGCAATATCAACATGATGTAGATCAGAATAAACTGAAAAAAGGTCTGGATGATGTTGTTATGAGCTGCGTTAACGGTATTGGTGTTGAAGTTAATACTGCAAGTAAACAACTTTTAAGTTATGTTTCAGGCTTAAACGCTCAACTTGCAAAAAATATCGTTGCTTATAGAGAAGAAAACGGTCCTTTTAAAGACAGAAAACAATTCCTAAAAGTTCCTAGATTAGGACCAAAAGCTTTTGAACAGGCAGCAGGTTTTTTACGTATAAGAAATAGCAAAAACCCATTAGACCATAGCGCTGTTCATCCTGAAAGCTATCCAATAGTTGAAAAAATGGCGGCCGATAATAATTGTGATATAAAGGATTTACTTAGCAGTCAGGAAATTAGAAATAAAATAAATCTTAATAAATATGTTACAGATGATATTGGGCTTCCTACTTTGAACGATATTATGAAAGAACTTGCCAGACCAGGCTTAGACCCTCGTGATAAGTTTGAAACTTTTGCTTTTGCAGAAGGAATTCATGAAATGAAAGACCTTAAAGTTGGCATGAAAGTTCCTGGAATTGTTACGAACGTTACTAATTTTGGTGCTTTTGTTGATATTGGCGTTCATCAAGATGGTTTGGTTCATGTAAGCCAAATAGCAGATAAATTTGTAAAGGATCCAAACGAAGTTGTAAAGGTACACCAAAAAGTAATGGTTACTGTTACAGAAGTTGATATACCAAGAAAACGTATAGCCTTATCTATGAAAACAACTCAAAAGAAACAGGTAGAAAGATTTTAATATAGAGGCAAACATGAAAAAAATAGTGATTTTTTTAGTATTATCTCTTTTTTGCTTTTTGACAGCAGTTTTTACTGTTGGTTGCACAGGAAGTGATAATACTAATACAGATACTTTTACTATGTATTTGCCTAGTGAACCTACAAATTTAGACCCTGCTAGGGGAGTAGATGTTCACGAAGCAAAAGTTCAATCAAAAATATTTGACGGATTAGTTAAGTATAATTCAAAAATGCAACTAGTTGGCTCTTTGGCTGATAATTGGCAAATTAGCGAAGATGGTACTGTTTATAAATTTAATCTGAAAAAAAATGTAATTTTTCATGATGGAACGCCATTTACTGCAAAAGATGCTGTTTTCTCGCTTAAAAGACTTTTATCTCCATCTGTAGCCTCTCCTAGACGTTGGGTGTTAGATAAAGTTGCTGAAAATGGTATAAATGCTATTGATGACTACACCTTAGTAATAAAGTTAACTGAACCTTTTGCGCCTTTTATGTGCCTTTTAACAATGCCTTCTTGTTATATCCTTCCTGCGGCAAAATTAGAAAACTCTGATGAAGCCAAAGTAACAGCTTTTTTTGAGAAACCTTGCGGAACAGGTGCTTTTATGGTTTCTCAGCGTGTTAGAGACAGTCATATTGTATTAGACGCTAATGAAAAATATCATGATAAAAAGCCTCAAATAAAGCAACTGATTATTAGGGTAATCCCTGAAAATATGAAAGCGGAAATGGAATTTGAAAGCGGAAGTATTGATATGCTTGCGTTAGGAACTTCCAACTATGCAAAATATAAAGCTCAGGAAAAATATAAAGACAAAATAGTAGATGTAGCTGCTCTTAACGTATATTATGTTGGATTTAACAACAGAGTTGGTCCGTTTAACGACGTAAGAGTTAGACAGGCTCTAAATATGCTTATAGACAGAGACAGTATTATTAAATCTGTTTATTCTGGCAGAGCTATAGCAGCAAAGGGTAGTATTCCTCCTGGTATTGGCGGATATGATCCAAATTTAAAAGGCTATACTTATGATTTGGAAAATGCTAAAAAGTTACTTAATGAAGCTGGTTTTTGTTGTGGAAGCGATAAAAACGGTGAAAATGGATTAAAGACTTTAGAATTTGATCTTTATCACAGGGCTCAGCAGGATACATTTGAAATATGCCGTTTTATTCAGGGTGAACTGAAAAAAGCTGGTGTTGTCGCAAATCTTAAATCTATGGAGTGGAGCGCGCTAAAAGATGCAATTAATAAAGGTGAAGCTCCAGCTTTCTTTATGAATTGGTTTGCTGATTATCCAGACGCAGAAAATTTCCTGTATCCAGTTTTCCATTCTAAAAATTTAGGAGCGGGTGGTAACAGAGCTGGCTTTATTAACACTGAAGTTGATAAAATGCTTGATGAATGTGTTAAAATAACAGATACAGCAAAACGTGAAGCAACTTATGCTGAAATAAATGCTAAGGTCGTAGAACAGGCACCATGGATTTATTTGTGGCATAGTAGTGAAAGTTTCCTGTTAGGCAATAGAGTCAAAAATATGGAATTTTCACCTGTATATTTCTGTGACAACGGAAGCGATATACAATTAGCAATTAGCAATAATAACTGATAGCTTTTTATTGCTATTGAGAAAGTCTTAGCTCTAATATATCTTATTATGACTGACTATATAATAAAACGAATTGTTGCAACAATACCTGTCTTAATCGGTATTCTGTTTGTTGCGTTCGTTATTTTATATCTAATTCCTGGAGACCCGGCTTTGGCTGTTGCAGGTCCAAGGGCAGATGAAGCTACTTTATGTCAAATAAGAACTGATATGGGGCTTGATAAACCTGTTTTTGTTAGATTTTTTAATTATTTAGCAAAGGTTTGTACTGGCAATTTTGGAGTTTCTGTTATTTCGAAAAAACCTGTCATGGAATCAATAATGGAAAAACTTCCATATACTCTTGGGCTTGCAGGATTTGCAATGCTTTTGTCTATTATTATTGGAATAATAATGGGTATTATAGGAGCTATTACAAAAGGTTCTTTTATAGATAGGCTTTGCACGTTTTTTTCTGTTATAGGAATAAGCGTTCCTGTCTTTTTATCTGGGCTTTTGTTACTTTATTGTTTTGCTATGAAACTTAGATGGTTTCCTATATCTGGTTTTAGCACTGGCAAAATTCCTTTATCTGTTTTTATTTTGCCGGCTTTTACATTAGGAATAAGATCAGCGGCTTTTCTTGCAAGAATTGTAAGAAGTAGTATGATAGAAGTACTTAATAAGGATTTTATACGCACAGCAAAGGCAAAAGGGCTTTCATATAGTCGAATTATAATAAGGCATGGACTAGTAAATGCTTTAATTCCCATAATTACAGTTATAGGTTTGGATTTATCAAGTTATCTTAATGGTTCTGTAATCGTTGAAACTATTTTTGGGCTTCCTGGAATAGGCAGATTTGCCATGGATGCTATTTCACAGCGTGATTATCCTGTTGTTCAGGGTGTTGTGCTTATGGGTGCCATGATATTTATATTTGTAAATTTATTTATAGATATAATATATGCACAGATTAACCCTAAAGTTCGTGATGAAATGATGGGAAAACACGTGCAATGAAGAAAGTATTAAAAAAACTGACATTTGCAGGGTGGGGAAGTATTGTAATAATTTCGTTTGTCGTGATTGTTGCAGTTTTTGCTCCATTTATTGCTACTCATAATCCAACAGAGACTTCTCCAGAACGTGTTTTAAAGAGTGAAAGTGGATATTTATTGGGTTGTGACCAACTTGGGCAATGCGTTTTTTCAAGACTTGTTTATGGTGCTAGACTATCTCTTATAATAGGTTTTGCTGCAAGATTTGTTGCTTTGGTTATAGGCGTTGCTGTAGGTTTAATAGCAGGTTATTTTGGCGGTTGGATTGATTGGGGGCTAATGCGTGTTGTTGATATGTTTTTGGCTTTTCCAAGCCTGCTTTTAGCTATTGCCATATCATTAGCCATGGGGAGCGGTATTGGAACAGTAATATTTGCAATTGCTATTTCTGGTTGGGCAGAAACTGCTAGAATTATTCGTTCCTCGGCTTTAGAATTAAGAAACGCTGAATATGTTATTGCTGCTAAAACTATGGGAGCAAGCGATCTTAGAATAATCTTAACTCATATACTTCCAAATTGTTTTCCAATCGTTATAGTTATTTTCACTATGGGAATAGCTACAGCAGTTCTTTCTGAAGCTTCTCTAAGCTTTTTGGGATTAGGAGTAGATTCATCTGTTCCAACATGGGGCGGAATGGTTTCTTCTGGTAATACTTATTTAATGCAGGCACCAGGACTTGTTTTCTGGCCAGGAGCTTGTATCGCGCTTCTTGTTATATCATTTAATATTTTGGGTGACGAATTAAGAGACATTTTAGATCCCTCTGGCAAAAGCAAAATATAAAAAAACTTTGATGTAAT
>LXOW01416493.1_pt1 | contig 17053 bp, 24 predicted proteins | sample 1368591 | NCBI WGS metagenome assembly LXOW01 (sample SAMN04884650, study PRJNA319009) | bovine gut metagenome | isolation source: Cow rumen | host: Bos taurus | place: Italy: Legnaro (PD) | collected 2014-07-09 | reverse complement strand
AATGGAAACACTATAAATCTAGAAAAAATAATGTTAGAAAATCTAACTCTATTTAAAAATTCTGGAATCGATGCATTACTGCCCAATAAAATATTCAGTAGCCTAAATGGTGGTGGTTCCACAATTAACAGTAGTTGGGTAGATAAAGCTANNCATTAAATAGTAAATTAATAGAAAAAGGCGGTATTTTACAATTAACATGTAAAATACAGTATACTCCAAAGGGAAAAACTCCAATAAAGAAGAAACTTGTAACAGAAATTCCATTTAAAGTTACCGATGTTCAACCAGTTGCACCAGCATATACCTTTTTTGTTAATAATTCAGGCGCACCTATTTCTTGCGACATAGGAGCATCTGTTGAATTAGTAGGTAATGATGATTCTGTAGGCGACCCAAGTGAAATTTTTGTTTTAAATAATACCAACCGTATAGATGGAAAAGGCTTTGATAAAGAATCTAAAAAGATCACTTCTTACCTTTCATGGAAAAGCGATGCTCCTAATGCAGGAAAGGTAAGAATAAACGGAAGCGATTTAGATACAATTCCTACAAATTGTGGCGGCTTAGAAGAAGGTCAAGTAGGTTTATCTGATTTACCTATGCTAATTATAAATCAAAGCGAAGCTAAAAATGATCCTGGTAAAGCTAATTTACAATTAAAGGTTACTTTTGGTTTTGCGGATGGAAAAGATAATTGTGGCACAGTAATAAATCCTACAAAAATACATTTTCCAACTTTAGCTGGCGTAGATAAAGCATTACAAGGACCATTAACAGGTTTTGAATCTATAGTAGAGATGTTTGAAGGTTGTGCTGTAAGTAATATTTTAGATAAACCAACTTATCTATACGGTTATGGCCATTTAGATTATCCATTAGGTATAGCAGTTGAAGGAAAAGTTGAAGCAAAATTATCAGAATTATATGCTCATTTATATCCTAAGATGACTTTTACTGTAGAATTAGACGATAAATTAGAATTAAAGCCCAAAAATGACAAAATAGATAGCGAATTCCAAATCTGGTATGAAATAAAAGACATAGATNNCTGTAGAAATTAATTATGGTTTACCAAATATTAACAAAAATAAAGACCCTGCAAAGGATTATGATCCAGATACCCCTGGAAATTGGCCAGATTTCTTGTATTCTGATACACAATATAAAAAGAAAGCAAGCAGATATTATAAAAGCCAGAGCGAGTTCGATACAGACTGCGGTTTAGATATAAAAGAAGGCGGTCTAAGTGATGGCGGTAATATAAGATTAGACGGCGTTATATATATAGAAGAAGATGTAACGTTAGGAAATAAAACCTTTATAGGTAACGGTTTAATCGTTGCCGAATTAAATATGACCATAAACGGAGATATCGAATTAGCAGATGACGATTCATCTCTAGGCTTAATAGCAAGAAAAGGCTCTATGAAAATAACAAGTTGTGAAGTAAACGCAGGATGTTATTCTAACGATGCTCCAACTTTAACAGCAGCAACAATTAAGGGTAATTTAGTAACAAACAATTTTAAAAGATCTCAAGTAACTGGCGTAACAAATATTGTTTACTGCTCAAAAAATATTGTAGTTCCAGATTTTAAATTTGACAATCCATACGATACAAATCCCAAAAGGTATTTTGCATCATTTGCAAATAATTGGTCTAAATCATATTATGATAAAAACTTCGATAAATAAAAAGAAAAAAAACGGTTTCACACTAGTAGAAATAATGGTTGCTTTAGGTATTTTTGCTTTATTAGCAATACCTGCCTATATGATGTTTGCTCACAGTGCCTCTACAGAAAACGAATATCATAAGAATGCTGCCGCAAATCGTTTAATGGAATCCTTTAGAGATGAATTAAAACAGTATCCATTCGATGAAGCTAAAGGCTTTACAAATGCAACTAATGCACCTCCAGCAACAGCTAAAGTATATCAAGAAGCACAATCAAAGTATTCTGATATGCAAATGAAAATCGAGCGTTCCGATATTGATGACAAAACAATGAAATTTGTTCTTACTGTAACATGGAAAAGCCGTTCTGGAAAAGAAAGAAAAGAAACATCAACGTTTGTTAAGGTTAAATAATGAATAAAAAAAGAAAAGCATTTACTATAGTAGAGCTAATCATAGCTGGAGCTATATTTGCAGCAATTTTAGGATTTGCAATATCATTTATAAGAGACACTCAAAGACAGGCCGCAAAAGCAACTGCTATTGGCACTTTAAGACAGGAAGCCCAAATGGTTTTAAGATCTATGGAAAGAGATATTGCTGCATGTCTTGTTGAATCTGATGGCTTTGATGATGAAGGAATAGAAAAATTCAAACCAAAATATGAGCTAGGAAGTTTACAATTTACAGTAGCAAAAGAAAACGGAAGCGACAATGCTGTTCTTTTTGATACCGATACAGACGTGGAAGGTGAAGATATAAGCTATAGCGTTAGCAATGGAGTCTGCAAACGTGGAGGCCAAACAATCGCTCATTGTGTTGAAAGTATTGAAGCCAAAGAAGGCGATAGCGATGATGCAGAGCAACAAGGAAAAGTAGTTATAACAGTTAACATGAAAACAGAAGTTCCAAGTTTCAAAGAGCCTGCTAGTTACACACAATCGCTAGTTGTTGCCGTAAGACAGTTACAAAATCTAGTTTCAAAAAGCAAAGAAAAATTAAAAGGTCGTAACAAACATTGGCGCCAACACTTAGAAAATTAATAAAAGAAGCGGCACAAATTAATCGATAAAAAAATGAATAGTTATAGAAGTTTTCAACAGAAAATAAAGCAAATATTATTTTGTGCCATATTTATATTTTTATCTTCAATAATTTTTGCTGAACCCAAAATAAATTGCCCAGAAATAATAATAACTGGTATTGAAAACGAAATAACTGTTTCAAATTTGCATCAAACTATGCCATTTCAATATAAACTTAGCGATGGTATTACAACCTTAGACTCAAATTTAGTAAACCCAACCCAAGAATTAAAAATTAAGTTCTCTTTACAGCGCTCTGGAATAAATAATTTAATTTTCACTGCAGGAAACGAAGAAACAACCTTTACAGTAAGAGGCATATCTGGTTGGCAAACAATTATTCCAGCATTAATAGCTATTATTCTAGCGCTAATAACCAAACAATATTTTTTATCTATATTAACAGGTACATTTATTGGTATATTAATACTTANNAATCACTACTTAATTGGCTGTCTTGCAAACGAAGACTACATAATTACAATTTTAACATTAGTTTCAATTAGTGGTCTATTTGGAATAATATACAAAAAAGGCGGGATAAAGTCATTTACAGATAAATTTTCTTTTTGCGGTCCTGTAACAGTTCAATTTATTACTTGGATTTCTGGATTATTATCAATATNNGGTATTTCTCTGAGAGAACTTGCAGAAAAAGCTAAAATATCAAGAGAAAAATTTAGTTATATAATTAACTCTACAGTTATTCCGGTTGCAAGCCTTTCAATGTTGTCTGTATGGTTTGCAGTAGAATTATCTCTTATTAAAAATTTAATTAATGATTTACCATTAGGCGGTTTAAATTGCTATGATATGTTGTATAAAACAATTCCATATCGTTTTTATTCGTTATTAACTTTGTTTTTCATTTTTTTCATAATAAACACAAAAAAAGATTTTGGTTATATGTTATCAGCAGAACAAAAATTTAATCAGAATCCAAAAACAAATTTGTTGTGTAATATCGAAAACGAATATAACAAATCAAATGACGATAAACCTAACAAATTAACAACTTTTTTTGTTCCTTTAATAAGCTTAATGATATTTACGCTTATATTAATACCAATAGACGGCAATATTTTCACTCAGTATTTCAAATTAAAAACAATTTCTAACGTTTCAACAGATTCAACTGTAGAATATAAAACAATTAAAGCTGATAAAGAATTAAAAACAATTACCGCTTNNTTACAATGACAATACTTCAAATGTTGAATTAATATCTAATTTAAAGTCCGGCGACACATTCTACGGAGTTACAGATATTAATAACATATCGTTTTTAGATAAATTGAAAATTTCCTATTCTCATGGAAACACAAAGAATGCTCTTCTATGGAGCTGCATTTTAACAACAATTATAAGTTTCTTATTTTTCAAAATTTCCAAAACTTCCACTGTTGAAGAATGTGTTCAAAGCTATTTTGACGGTATAAAAACAATGCTATATCCTTTAGCAGTGATAATGGCAATATTATGTTTATATTCAATAAATAAAGATTTAAACNNTTTATTCCATATTGGCTACTACCAACCATTATTTTTACTATTGCAACAATATGTTCTCTTTTGTCTGGCTCAAGTTTTGGCACAATGACAATAATCATGCCTTTAGCCATTACAGTAGCTTTACACTTAAACCAGGAAAAATATAACGCTGATATTGCTTCTCTTCAAAATGCAACAGATCTTTCCACATATTTAACAAGTGCATTATCTGTTAACATAGCCGCTGTGATAGAAGGAACAGTTTTTGGAACGCTTTGCAGCCCAATATCTCCAACTTCAATTATTACTTCTGTTTCATGTGAAATAGAACACAAAGAACATATTAAAACTCAGGCTCCATATGCCGCTTTAGTAGCTCTAGTAACAATAATATTCTGTTTTATTCCAGCTGGTCTAGGTTTTTCGCCCTATTTACTTTTAGTAATAGGCGGTATGATTTTAGCTGGTTTTATAATGGCATTTGGCAGAATAAAATCTTAATATAAAAGNNGTACTTGACATTTCATTATTCAAGTAGTATAGTAATTTGCACAGCAAGAAGGAGCAATCCTCACCTTTAGCACCGTTGCACAGTGCAGCACAGCAAAAAGGTTAAAGATACACTCTCTTATATAAGAGAGTCGCATCATGAAGTCTAATTCATGGAGTGGCATCTTGCTGCTCCATTTTTTATTTTCGGAGGTAAGAATATTAAGAGCACGGTTCGTATAAACAGGAAGATTAAGGTTCCTCAGGTTCGCTTAATCGATGAAAACGGAGCACTGTTCGGCGTAGTCGATATTGAAGAAGCTAATCGTTTAGCAGAAGAAAGGGGTTACGATCTTGTAGAAGTAGCTCCATCAGCGAATCCACCAGTATGCAGACTTATGGATTTTGGTCAATACAAGTATGAAATTGCTAAAAAAGCCAAAGATGCCAAAAAGAAGCAGAAGGTAATAAAAATTAAAGAAGTCAAAGTTAGACCTAAAACAGACGAAGGCGATTTACAGACAAAATGCAATGCCATCAAAAAGTTTTTAGATGACGGCGACAAAGTTAAGGTATCCGTAGCATTCCGCGGTAGAGAACGCGCTCACATGGAAGTTGGCTACAAAGTTATTGATAGAATGAAAGAAATTCTTGGTAACGATGCCGAAATCGAACGAGATGCCACTACCGAAGGCAGTTCGATAACCATGATACTTTTCAGAACCTCAAAAAAGTAAATAATCCACAGGAGGGTTAATATTATGCCTAAAATGAAAACCAATCGCGCAGCTGCAAAGCGCATCAAAAAAACTGGCTCTGGCGCTTTCAAACGCTTCAAAGCATATGGCAAACACATTCTCACAAAAAAATCCAGCAAACGCAAAAGAGCTTATAGACAGTCTCTAACATGCGAAAAGGGCAATGAAAACGCTCTCAAAGTAATGCTTCCCTACGCCTGACACATAGAGTCAGAGTATCGTTTTATCACACTTTAAAGTCAGGAGATTAAATCATGTCAAGATCTAAAAGTTCAAGTAATGCAAGACGCAAAGAACAAAAATTGTTCCAAAGAACCAAAGGTTTTTGGGGCAAACACAATAATGTTAAAAAGATTGCTAAACAAGCTGTAATTCACGCATTAGACCATTCATACGATGATCGTCGCAAAAGAGCAAGAGATTTCCGCACTCTCTGGATTGCAAGAATCAATGCAGCATGCCGCATTAATGAAATGTCATATAGCACATTTATCAACGGTCTTAAAAAATCTGGAATCGAACTTAACCGCAAAGTTCTTGCTGAACTCGCTGTAAAAGATTCAAACGCTTTTGCTCAGTTAGTCGAAACAGCTAAGAAAGCTCTGTGAGTTTGTGCATAAAGCACAAATTTGCTAAATATATTAATGAAGCCCGTAAATNNAGCCAATCCAATAATAAAAAAAGCAAACGCCACCATTTTGGGTAAAACCCCGTTAGCAATGATTGAAGGTAAAAAACTTTTAAAAGAAGCGATAAGATCCAATGCAAATATAGATTTTATACTGACTTCAGAAAAAGAATCAAAAGATTTAGACGGATTATACGACAAAGTTTATCAAGTTCCGCAAAAGATACTGAATTCGCTTTCCTCTCTACAAACGCCGCCAACAACTATATCATTCATTCTATTTCCAAAAGTAAAAAAGTTAGAAGATACGTTATCTCAAAAAGGTTTACATATAGTTTTAGATAGGCTTCAAGACCCAGGAAACGCTGGTACTATAATTAGAACAGCAGAAGCAATGGGAGCAACTTCCATAATACTTTTAAAAGGAAGTTGCGCAAAAAATAATTACAAATTAATAAGAGCAGCTATGGGTTCTGCCTTTAGATTACCTATTTATGATGAAATATCCACAGAAGAGCTTTTTAACCTATGTATTAAGAATAAAATACAAACTGTTTGCGCCGATATGAAAGGCGAAAAAATCAAAAGTTTTAAGTTTTTAGAAAAATGTGTTATATTTTTTGGACAGGAAGGTAAAGGTATATCGAATTATATTTTTGAGAACTGCAATTCCAGAATATCAATTCCAATGCCAGGCCCTGTAGAGTCATTAAACGTAGCAATATCTGCCGCTATATGTCTTTACGAATGGTCATCACGCCAACCAATAATTTAAGTAAATTTTTGCTGTATTTAGCAATTTTTAAGGAGATAAAATGTCTGATTCTCATGAAATGCTGTTAAACAGTTTCAACGAAGCAGTTAAAGAAGCTAAAAAAACTGCCGATTTAGAAGCCTTAAGAGTAAAATACTTAGGTAAAAAAGGCGAAGTTACAGAACTTTTAAAAGGTCTTGGCAAGCTCGCTATTGAAGAACGAAAAGTTATGGGCGCAAAGATTAACGAGCTTAAAACAACAATTCAAAACACCCTTGATGCAAAAATGAAAGAAGTTGCCGCAAAAGAACAGGAAGCAGCTTTATTAGCAGAAAAAATAGATTATACGCGTCCCGGACTATATCCTTCAATAGGTTCATTGCACCCAGTAACACAGGTTGCAAACGAAGTTGCTGAAATATTCCGCTCAATGGGTTTCTTTATGACCGATGGTCCAGAAATCGAAGAAGAATACTATAATTTTGAAGCTCTTAATGTTCCAGCAAATCACCCTGCCAGAGACATGCAAGACACATTTTATGTCGAACCTGGCAGAATATTGCGTTCTCAAACTTCCCCAATGCAAGTCAGAACAATGGAAAAAATGCAGCCACCACTAAAGATGCTTGCATTAGGCAAAGTTTACAGAGTTGACAGCGACATAACTCATTCTCCTATGTTCCATCAAATGGAAGGGCTTGTGGTTGGTGAAAATGTTAGCATGAGCGATTTAAAAGGCACTCTTATAACATTTGTAAAAGCCATGTTTGGAAAACGTCCATATCGTTTTAGAACAAGCTTTTTCCCATTTACGGAACCCTCTGCCGAAATGGATATTCAGTGTATTTTCTGTGAAAGCAAAGGTTGCAAAGTTTGCAAAGGCACAGGCTGGATGGAAGTTTTAGGTTGCGGAATGGTTAATCCTAAAGTATTTGAAGCCGTAAACTACGATACAGAAAAATATACAGGTTTTGCCTTTGGAATGGGTATCGAACGCATAGCAATGCTTAGATACGGAATAAACGACATAAGATTACTTTTCAATTCTGATGTCCGTTTCCTAAAACAGTTCTAAAAGCCTTGAGGTGATTTAAGTGAAAGTATTATTAAGTTGGTTAAAAGATTATATTGATATAAATGAAACTCCCGAAGCAATCGCTGAAGCGTTAACAATGACAGGTTTGGAAGTAGAAGAAATCATTCAGCCTGGTAAAAAAATCTCTGGCGTCGTTGTAGGACAAATATTAACAAAAGATAAGCACCCAGACTCAGATAAACTTTCTCTATGCACAGTAAATGTTGGGAAAGCTGAACCTTTACAAATAGTTTGTGGTGCGCAAAATATGAAAGCTGGAGACAAAGTTCCAGTAGCTATGCTTGGCGCAAAACTTCCATCAGGCTTTGAAATTAACAGAGCCAAAATTAGAGGAATAGAATCCTTTGGAATGATGTGTTCAAAAAGAGAATTAGAGCTTTCTGAAGACCATAGCGGTCTCTATATTTTGCCCGAAGATTTTCAAATTGGTATGGATATAGTTCAAGCTCTAAAATTAGATGATGTTGTTTTTGATATAAGCGTTACAGCAAATAGAGGCGATGCTCTCTCTCATTTAGGTATTGCAAGAGAGCTTTCTGCTATATTCAATTTGCCTCTAAAAAGAGAACCTTTGTATGATGAAAGCGGCAAAGACTCTATTAGCGATTATATTAATGTACAAATTAAAAACAATGAATTATGCTCAAGATACGGCGCTAGATTAGTTAAAAATGTAACAATTAAGCCTTCCCCTGAATGGATGCAAAATCGTCTTGAAAAAGCAGGTATTCATCCTATAAACAATGTAGTCGACATAACAAATTACATACTCCTTGATATAGGACAGCCAATGCACGCTTTCGATTATGATAAGCTTGCAAACAAAACAATTATTGTAAGAACAGCAAAAGAAGGTGAAGTAATAACAACCCTTGATAAAGCTGAACACAAATTATCCTCAAATATGTTAGTTATTGCCGACGCAGAAAAACCGGTAGCAATAGCTGGCGTAATGGGCGGTCTTTATTCATCTGTAACAGAAGAAACCAAAAACGTTCTACTCGAAGGAGCTTACTTTGATCAGGTAACAGTAAGAAAGACAGCAAAGAAGCTTGCAATGCAGTCTGATTCTTCTTACCGTTTCGAAAGAGGCGTGAATATCGACAACTGTCCAATAGCCTTAAATCAAGCAGCTAATTTGTTAAAAGAAATTGCTAATGGAGAACCAGTAAGAGGAATAGCTGACGTTTACCCGCAACCACAAGCATTAAAACAAATTAGAGTAAGAACAAAACGCGTAAATAGACTTTTAGGCACTTCTCTAAATATTTCCCAGATTGAAACATTTGTTATGCGCTTAAAACTCGATGCAAAAAGAGATGGCGAAGACCTNNACCATACAGACACGATTTAACCATTGAAGCAGATATAATAGAAGAAGTAGCCAGAATTTATGGATACAACAATATTCCAGAAACTCTGCCAACTATTCCTTCAGGCGTTATTTTACCGACTCCTCTCGAAAAAATTACCAAAACGCTTAAACAGCATCTTGTTTCCTGCGGTTTACATGAAATTATCACCTATAGCTTTATACCAGCAAACGCAAATGAATGTTTCCATGAAAAGAAACCTATAGCTATTCAGAATCCTCTTTCTGAAGAAATGAGCGTTATGCGCACAAGTTTAAAATGGAACATGTTCGATGCAATCAAGAGAAATATTCTCAACGATGAATATGACCTCAAGTTCTTCGAAATAGGACATGTTTTCCATAAAGGAAACGCAGGAATCATAGAAGAACCAACAAGNNTTCCGACTGGAGAAGAAGCAAAGAACAATTTGCTATTTTCTATGCAAAAGGCTTTATTCAAAATATCTTTGATTTACTTAAAATCAAAGTTAGATTTGCACAAAGTTCAAAGTCTGTTTTCCATCCTGCAAAACAAATTGATATTCTAGTAGGTAAAAATTCTGTTGGCGAAATGGGACAAATACACCCTGCCCTGCTCGACAACAAAAAAATGCCAAAAACAATATTTATTTGCGAATTAGACCTTTGCAAAATTGCAGAATCTGTCGAAAATGTAACAAGAATGAAACCTATTCCAGAATATCCAGCAATAAGAAGAGACTTAGCGTTGGTAGTTCCTATAAGCGTCTTCTATCGTGATATTAATAAAATAATTATTGCCGAAGGCAAAAACTTGCTTGAAGAATGTCATTTGTTTGACGTTTATGATGGAAAAGGCATACAAGATGGTTTTATTTCATTAGCGTATTCTTTAACATTCAGAGATTTAAAGAAAACACTTACAGATGCAGAAATTCAGCCATTAATAGACAAAATGATCGCACGTTTAGACAAAGAACTTGCGGTTAAACTTAGATAAAAAATTATAGGAGTGATTTAATGCAATTTATACTTGGTATTTTGACCTTTGTCGTTTTAATAGGTGTTTGTTACGGACTTTCTGAAAACAGAAAAAAGGTAAGCTGGAAGCTTGTAGGTTGGGCCATAGGTCTGCAAATAACATTTGCATTAATAATATTAAAAACTAGTGTTGGGCAAATTGCCTTTGGATATCTAAATGATATTGTCCTCAAACTTCTAAGTTTCTCCTCTGAAGGCGCAAAATTTGTATTCGGAGATTTAGGAACACAAGGCGCTGAACATTCAGCTGGATTTATCTTTGCTTTCCAAGCATTACCTACAATTATATTCTTCTCTGCGTTCATGACTATTCTTTACCACTTGGGCGTAATGCAAAGAATAGTATATGTTATAGCATTGCTTATGCAAAAAACAATGGGAACCTCAGGCGCAGAATCTCTATCTGCGGCAGCTAATATTTTCGTTGGACAAACAGAAGCTCCTCTCGTTATTAAGCCTTATGTTAAAGAAATGACAGACTCTGAACTTATGGCGATTATGACAGGCGGAATGGCTACTATTGCAGGTGGCGTTATGGCACTTTATGTTGGAATGTTAAAAGATGTAATTCCTAACATAGCTGGCCATCTTATTGCGGCTTCAGTTATGGCTGCTCCCGCAGGTTTAATGTTTGCAAAGATTTTGGTTCCAGAACAAGGCACACCAGTTACTGGCGGAAAAATTGAGTTAAAGATAGAAAAAGTAGACGCAAACGTTGTAGACGCTTGTTCTAGAGGTTGTTCAGAAGGTATGAGCCTTGCTATAAACGTTGCAGCAATGCTTGTTGGCTTCTTAGCTCTTATTGCTATGCTCGACAGTATTTGGGGATTAATTGCTCCATATATTGGTTTAGCTAAATATAATACTCTACCAAGATTTCTCGGATTACTACTTTCTCCTATAGCATTGTTAATTGGCGTTCCACAAAGTGATATGATTGCAGCAGGTCAACTCATAGGCGAAAAAACTATCCTAAACGAATTAGTTGCTTACAGTCACCTTGCAGAATTTATGAGCGGAAAAGTAGTCGATGCAGCTGGAAATGCAATTATGCTTCACGAAAAAACAGCGATTATTATGAGTTATGCTCTCTGCGGTTTTGCTAATGTAGGTTCCATTGGTATTCAAATTGGCGGTATTGGTGCTATGGCTCCAGAAAAACGTTCTACACTTGCAAGACTAGCTTTCAAAGCACTTATTGCAGCAGTATTTGCAGCTTTGCTTGTAGCTAACATCGCAGGTATTTGTTACACTCCTAGTAGCGTAAATTCTACTGCTGTATCCAATACAACAGTTTCCGAAACTCAAACAATTTTAAACAACCAAGTCGAAATGGCTCCAAACGGAGCTCAGCAAGCAGCCCCCGCTGAAGCTCAGCAGACTACTCCAGAAAACTAACTTTAAAAAACCTGTTATAAGTTAGCTACTAAAAAAGCGAGGTATGAAACCTCGCTTTTTTTTCTTGACTTATTTCAAATCAAGTGATATTGTTGAAAATCTCTTAGTTTGTTGTGTACACAAAATAATAAACAAAGCATGGAGTAAAAAAGGGTTTTGGCTTTTATATCTACAGAAATAATCTCTCAAATTAGAGAACAAACCGATATAATTTCACTTATCGGTGAATATGTACGTCTTATTCCTTCTGGTCGCACATATAAAGCCTTATGCCCATTTCACACAGAAAAAACTCCTAGTTTTCATGTTATTCCAGATAAACAAATATATCATTGCTTTGGTTGTGGAAAAGGCGGAGATGTTTTTACTTTTGTAATGGAATCAGAACACCTCACCTACCCCGAAGCCATTAGATATTTAGCCGATAAATGCGGAATAGAAATACCAAAATACACAGACCCTGATGAACAAAAAAAAGATAATTTATATGATTATTTAAACAAAGCTGCAGAGTTTTATGTACATTGTCTTAAAGAACCTCAAGGCGAAAAAGCCAGAGATTACATAAAAAAACGACATCTAAGCGAAGAAACTGTTAAAAAGTTTAGGATAGGTTATTCTCCAGATAGTTGGGACGCATTAACAAAATATTTAGGGAAAACAAAAGAAGATCTAGCGATACTAGAACGTTGTGGATTAATAAAGTTAAATAAAACAGGCGATGGTTATTATGATGTTTTCCGCAACAGATTAATGATACCTATTTTAGATATACACGGAAGAGTTTGCTCTTTTGGCGGTCGTGTAATGACAGCCAATGAAGAACCAAAATATTTAAACGGAGCAGAAACCGAAACATTTAATAAAAGAAAAATGTTATTTAATATGCGGGAAGCCATTCCTGTTATACGAAGACAAAACGCAGCCATTGTAGTAGAAGGCTACATGGATGTTATAAGTCTTTGGCAAAACGGAATAAAAAATGCTGTAGCTTCATTAGGAACGGCTATTTCTGCAGAACAAATACAGCTTCTAGCTCGTAATTGCGATACAATTTATTTTAGTTACGATGCTGACGAAGCTGGACAAAAAGCAACTTTGCGAGCAATCTCCGTACAGAAAGGTGCACCAATAAACGCTCGAATAATCGCTTATGATGACCCTAAAGACGACCCTGATAGTTTCGTTTCTAGAGAAGGCGGAGAAAGTTTTAAAAAACTACTTGAAAAAGCTAAAGATATATATACTTTTTTGATTGAGACTCGTACTCGTAGTTTAAAATTCCCACTGGAAATTCCAGTAAAAGAAAAAATTATTCAGGAATTTCGGGAACTTATTCCAACTATTCACAGTCTAATTGCGAGAAGTGAGATAATTCGAAAGATCTCGAAACTGTTGGATATGGAAGTAAATGTTCTAGAAAGGGAACTTACAACTAAGGAAGAAACTCAATCAGAAAGGCATAAAAGCTCAAACAGTCTTAATGTAACCATAAAAGATGGTGACATACAAAGACAAGAATGGGTTTTAAAGCATTTATTAGAGCATCCTGAGGATTTTGACAGCACAAGCACAATGCTTACTTCGGCTGTTTTTTCCGACAATGACCTAAGAAAAATTTTTGAGGCTATGAGCTTTCAGCAAGAAGCCGCAAATTTTACTCTTAAGCCTGCGGAAATATTATCATCGCTAGATGAGCCAGAACTTGTGTCAAGACTTAGTATGCTTATTACGACGCTTGAAGACCGACCTGATGAGCCTTTTTCCGAATGTGTTAAAGGTTTGGTAAAAACAAACATTGACGCAGAAATAAAAAGACTGCAGGAGAGTATCAGCGAAGCAGAAAAAAAAGATGATTATCTTACAGTCGCTAAGCTGAGTCAAGCAATGCTTGAACAAAAGCGAAAAATCGACATGTTGTATTAATCAGTCTAATATCTGTCTCTTATACACATCTGACGCTGCCGACNNAAAATCGACATGTTGTATTAATCAGTCTAATATAGAGGAAATAATATGGAAAAGCGCGACGAAAGCGAAAAAAAAGTAGCTGCTTCACAAAAAGAAGCTACCAAAAAAGTTGAGACTCGTTCTTCGACGAATAAAAGCAAATCTGCTAAGAAAACCACTTCATCTAAAAAAGCAGCTCCTGCTAAAAAAGATGATACGGTAAAAAAAGCTGAGCCCGCTAAAAAAGCTGTTACTGCTAAAAAAACTGCACCAGCAAAGAAAACAGCCACAATCAAAAAAGTTGATGCTAGCAAAAAAATTGAGTCTGTTAAAAAAACAGAACCAGCAAAAAAAATAGTAACAACTAAAAAGATTGAGAATAATTCAGTTGTTGAGCCTGCAAATAAAATTGAATCAACTAAANNNAGATGATTTAGAAACAACGCAAAATATTGAAAAAAACGACACAAAAGTTGAGTCAGTTAAAAGTAAGAAAGAACCGCTAACGCTTGAAGAAATAAAAGCTCAACTTATCGAAATAGGTACAAGACAAGGTTACTTGTCATACGATGAAGCNNAGAGGAAGAAGATCCAGAAGCCCAGCAACAAGCAGACTTTGAAGACATAGACGACTCAGTAAGAGTTTATTTACGTGAAATTGGCAAAATAAGACTTTTAACAATGCACGAAGAAGTAACTCTTGCAAAGCGCATTGAACATGGCGACGAAGAAGCCCAAAGAAAGCTTATAGAAGCAAATTTAAGACTTGTTGTTTCTGTTGCCAAAAAATACACAAAGCGTGGTTTACTTTTCCTTGATTTAATTCAAGAAGGTAACCAGGGCTTAATAAGAGCCGTTGAAAAATTCAAATACAGAAAAGGCTATAAGTTCTCTACATACGCTACATGGTGGATACGTCAGGCTATCACAAGAGCCATTGCCGACCAGGCAAGAACTATACGTATTCCAGTTCATATGGTCGAAACAATCAACAAGCTAAGAAAAGCTTCACGTAAGCTTATCCAGAAACTTGGAAGAGAACCGGCAGTAGAAGAACTCGCCGCAGAAGTTAGCCTTCCCATAGAAAAGGTCAAAAATATAATGAAGACCGCTATGGATCCAATTTCTTTAGAAACTCCGATAAATGGGGAAGAAGATTCTCATCTTGGCGATTTCGTTGAAGATAAATCTGCCCTACCCCCTGCTGAAACCGCCTTTAATTTAATTCTTAAAGAACAAATTAACAAGGTTTTAGCAACTTTAACCGAAAGAGAATCAAGAGTCATTAAATACCGCTTCGGCTTAGAAGACGGTTGGCAAAGAACTCTCGAAGAAGTCGGCCAGAAGTTTGGCGTAACCAGAGAAAGAATAAGACAAATCGAAGCCAAAGCTTTAAGAAAACTAAGACATCCGAGCCGTTCCAAAAAACTCAAAGAGTTTTATATGGAATAATTACTAAGTAAAAGAGCTCCCACTTGCAACAATGCGGTGGGAGTTTTTTTATGTAAATATTGTTAAAAAAACTTAAATAGCTTATAATTTAACTATGAGAAAGCAAAAGAAAAAAGATACCGAAAGCGAAAAAATCCAGTGGCATCCTGCTTTTTGCAGCGCCACGATATTAGATTTTAAAGAAGACGAGGCAGAGCTTGAGTTTTTTCCAGAAGAAAACTTAAGCAAAAAACCATTGGTTTTGGATTTAAAAATTATAAAGAAAAAATCTGACTCAAAACTAAAAAACGAAATCGGACATATATTTCGCAGACACAACATTTTGGAATACAAAAGCCCAGAAGACGCTCTAAATATAGATACCTTTTATAAGGTTATCGGTTATGCTGGACTATATAAAAGCCTTGGCAAAACGGTTGACGAAAGGCCAGCATCAGAAATAACTATCTCTCTGTTTAGAGAAAAACCGCCTATAAAGCTGTTTAACACGTTGAAACGAGAAGGCTACGAAGTAAAAGAAAAATATCAAGGCATTTACTACGTTACTGGCAAAACGCCTTTTGCCGCCCAAATCGTAGTAACAAGCCAGCTAAAAAGCAAGGAACATTCTTTGTTTCACTTGTTGTCGAATGAGATAAACGAAGAAGACATTCAAGACTTTCTAGAGCAATCTAACAACTATAAAAAAACTCAATCAGATAAAGAAAACATAGAATCTGTTATGGTTGTTGCTTATCAAGCGAATATCGAATTTTTTAACAAAAAAATGGAGGAATACAATATGAAAACTTTTCAAGAATTTGTTGAAGAGTGCATTGGAAAAGAAAAACTGATAAAAAGCAAACAAGAAGGCTTTTTTGAAGCTTTGGCAAAATTAGTCAAACAAGGAATTATTTCATTAAAAATTGCAGCTAATCAAGCTGGTATCTCTGAAAAAGACTTTTCCATTAAAATGAAAGATTTGGCATTATAACATGCAAACATATTGGGAATTAAAAAAAGAATGTGAAATTAGCGATTCTAAAAGTTAACACTTAAAACTTATTACGTTTTATCAAAAAAATTAATCAATAATTATTAGGGAGTAAAAAATGTCACCTGAATTGCTCTTTATAATACATATTGTATAGGATTTGTGTTCGGATTAGCAAATATTCTTAAAGGACACTCAAAATATAGAGCTAGTTCAAAAGATGAAAATAGAATAAGAGAGTTGTTTTGGCAAGGTATGCCTTTTTTTTCAAAATTTGCCCTTTATACTGGTTCATATGCCTTTATTTCATTTTTTATATTTGTTATGCCTTTTACAAAGTTTCTTAGAGATAGTTACTCGCAAAACTTAAATTCTTATATTTTTTATCTTGTAGCTATAATAATGGCAATCGTAGCTATTTTTTCTATTAGCGACATAAAGAAAGTAAGCAATGAGTATAAACAAAAAAGGCCCTTATATCTACTGGGTATGGTTGTTTTCACATATTGTGTCGCTTTTGTCATTAGTTTAGAATTCGTATTAATTTCAAAATTTTTCTTTGGTCTTTTTTAAAAACCAAGTGCTATAATTAACCAAATAGATAAACCCTAAATAATTTCCACTGACACTGCTTCCAAGAAAGAAAGCGATAATCTAAATAAAACAGAAAAAAAATTATACAAATCATAAAGGAAAAATAAACGTAAAAGATAGTAATAATGTGGTTTTCAATAAATAAAAAATATATATAAATAATATCACTGCACGGGCCTATAGCTCAGTTGGTTAGAGCTTCCGGCTCATAACCGGATGGTCACAGGTTCAAGTCCTGTTGGGCCCATACGCTTTACATTAAAAGTTAAAGCCCCCATCGTCTAGCGGTCTAGGACACAGCCCTTTCAAGGCTGTGACACGAGTTCGAAT
>LXOW01123911.1_pt2 | contig 17056 bp, 18 predicted proteins | sample 1368591 | NCBI WGS metagenome assembly LXOW01 (sample SAMN04884650, study PRJNA319009) | bovine gut metagenome | isolation source: Cow rumen | host: Bos taurus | place: Italy: Legnaro (PD) | collected 2014-07-09 | reverse complement strand
CGAGCACGAATATCCGCCAAATCAATTCTGAGTACATCGTATTTATTTAAATTACAATCCCAGTTATCAAACTGCGATAATTTTCTTCCCTCAAATAATGGTCTTGAATCACAACCTTTTTCAAAATAGGCAGCGATAGTATTTGCCGTAATAGACTTACCAAATCGTCTTGGTCTGCTTACGCATACATAACGCTGTTCCGTATTGATTACTTCATTAAAAAAATGCAAAATATCTGTTTTATCTATATAAATCTGAGAATGGACTACTGAGTCAAACTCTTCATTTCCACGATTTAAAAAAATTCCCATATCATCGCCCCTTTCTGCTATCGCTTTAAGTATAACATAAAAGGAACGGATATGGGATAATTTTTCATTATCCAAGGAAATATCGATCTATGAAAAATATCTCTTTTCCTCACCTTATAAAGTAAAAAATGTAGGTCTTACAGAAATATTCCATAAAACTTACATTATCAAATTTTCATATAAACTTTTATAATGGTTCAGTTGTCAAGACAAAAATGGTTCTTTCCAAAGTTAGTTGATTTTGCGTTTTAATTCAAGTCGCAACAGTTTACCTTTTAGTAACTCAAAACTGTTACGACCATACATAATTCGCTGTTTTTGTAACAACTAAAAATCTCTGTTTTTTACTTCTTCCATAAATTCTTCCTCTGCAATATTCTTTCTTCGACTCCAATCCACATCTTCTTCCAATATTCTACATGGTGTACCGACTACCAAACAATGAGGTAGTATTTTTTGGTTAACTAATGTGGATGCACCAACAATGCTGCAATCCCCTATTTCTGTACCTGGCATAAGAATACTTTCCATGCCAACCCATACATGGTTTCCTAAAAGAACATTTTCTTTTGTTTGTTTAATTACGCCCCCACTAAATATTGAATGACCATTATTTCCTCTAATCGAAACATTGTTAGAAACCATACAATCATCACCACATTTAAATTTTGTTTTACCATAAACACGAATTATGTTATTAAAACCAATAGTTGTATTTTTTCCGCACTTTGTTTCCGCATTTCCCATCACAATCATATTTAAAAACTTTCCTAAAGTACAATTTGTTTTTAACACAAATCTTGAACTATCAACTACACTAATATTACAGCGTTCATTAATAAAACATCCTTTATAAATGTGAAAAATTGAATTATTTACGATCTCAATTTTACTTTCTTCTTGAACAGAAACATTATCTCCGATTTTTAATATTGATGCATCAGACACATTTATGACCACATTATCACTTAATACAACATTATCTCCTATTATTAACTTTGAAAAATCACGTACTGTAATTTTAACATTTTTGCCAATTTTTACATTTCTACCAATTTTCAATTTACCACATGCCCTAAGTTTTACTAAAGAGTTTTCCAAATAACCTTCTATCTGATTTCCAAAATAATCCTTATATATTTCACTTTTTAACGATTGTATGCATACACCATCTCCTTCATATAAATAATCCCGCCCTTTCACATATCCATATTCTTCAAGTATTTTCCTCACCTCTGCATGTTCAACAAGAGATACAAATACAAAAATATCCTTTTTTCCCATAAGAAACATTGGTTTTACAATTTTAATACCAAACATCTTTCCTACTCTTTTACTATCAATCACTCCTGCAATATTAATACCTTCTTTCATAAACTGTTTTACATATTTTTCACCTGTTTTCCAAGCTCCCCATACATATATTTTTCTTTTTGATCTTTCTTTTTTCAATCTTTCTATTAAATCTACAAATTTCCCCTCCATTTTAACTCCCCCCAAAAACTCACATATACCCTTTTTTCTCTAGTCCTCATTTTTATTGTCTTTTCACTCCATATTCCCNNCGTTATCATCTTTTTAAATATATACCAAAATGAAAATATGATTATATTTTGAAATTACATCTTCAAATTTATAAATTTTTATTCCACGTAATTTTTATGTAATAATCAATCTCTCATGTACAAATCTCTTGTATAAACTTTGTGTCTTACATCATTAAGGCATTCATCATAACGATTAGCCACAATAACTTGAGATTTTTCTTTAAATTTTTCCAAATCATTTATAACAATACTTCCAAAAAAAGTGCTACCATTTAATAAACTTGGTTCATAAACTATTACATTTGCACCTTTTGCCTTAATTCGTTTCATTATTCCTTGTATAGATGATTGACGAAAATTATCCGAACTCGTTTTCATTGTTAATCGATATATACCAATAATACACTCTTTTTCATTCGCAAACGAATATGAACCATGGCTGTAATAATCATAATATTCCGCCATTCTAAGCACTCGATCCGCAATATAATCTTTTCTTGTTCTATTAGATTCAACAATGGCTTGTATTAGATTTTCTGGAACATCTTCATAATTTGCCAATAATTGTTTTGTATCTTTTGGTAAACAATATCCACCATAACCAAATGAAGGATTATTATAATGCATTCCAATTCTTGGATCTAAACATACGCCATTAATAATAGACTTTGTATCCAATCCCTTCATCTCTGCATAAGTATCCAATTCGTTAAAATACGAAACACGCAATGCCAAATATGTATTTGAAAAAAGTTTCACTGCTTCCGCTTCTGTATATCCCATAAAAAGAGTATCAATCTCATCCTTTACCGCACCCTGGCAAAGCAACTTTGCGAATACATGTGCTTCTTTTTCAGTTTCATTATTGCAGCCTACAATAATTCGACTAGGATAAAGATTATCATACAACGCCTTGCTCTCTCTCAAGAATTCCGGACTAAACAGAATACTATTAATTCGTTTTTTCCTTTTTATCTCCTCAGTATAACCTACTGGTATAGTAGATTTAATCACAACACATGCTGACGAATTGTATCGCATAACCAAATCTAATACCTCTTCTACCGCACTTGTATCAAAAAAATTCTTGCTACTATCATAATTCGTTGGAGAAGCAACAATAACAAAGTCTGCATCAGTATATGCTTTTTTTGCATCCATAGTAGCAATCAAATCTAATTCTTTTTCGCTTAAATACTTTTCAATANNCCCATTCCTGCCACAGCAATTTTATATCGTTTTTCACCAGTTTTATCCATTATGATATTCTCCCCCCTCCAACTACCTTATCATTACTGTTCTTCTATTGATACTTATCCATCTTTTTATGTTAAATCTTTCTATCAATTAAACACTCCACAACTGGTTTCATAATATGATGCCACGAAAACTCCATCTCTGCCTTTTTTCTCATTTCTTCCATATAAAAATCTTCATTTTCGCACCTATTGTAAAAATCAACAATCTCATTAATATCAAGTGGACTAGCATCATCAGGTACAATCATGGAATAAGGCTCATCACCTTTAAAAGAAAAATCTGGGCAACTATATATAAACGGAATCGCCTTTGCACAATACTCTCTTAATTTGAGCGTTGCACCGATGCCCGTCCCAACTTTATATCGTCCCAGACCACCAATTGCAATGTCCGCATTATCATATATATCATCCAATGCCTTTCCACTTTTATATCCTTTTATAATAATCCTGTCTTTTAAGTTCAACTCGTTAATCATATTACTATACTGTTCTAATTGAGGCCCATCTCCCACAAGCCAAAACTCTACATTTTTCTTACCTCCATTTTTATAATAATTTGCTATTCCCTCAATTACTCTTTCGTATCCTTGCCAGTAAAACATACCAGATACCGCAACTAATACAATTTTATTATCTTTCTTTCTTTTTTTTCTAATCTTAATATCATTAATATCTACTCCGTTTGAAATTGATATATAATCCATATCANNCATTCATAGACTTCATCATATTCTTATTTTTATCCATTTCATCATCATAAGGATACGTTGGTATCTCAATCATGCAACGAATCCCATTTTTTTTATGCCATTTCAAAAAGTCAATTAACCACTTATCAGATTTGTTATATCTAATATAAGTGTTTTTAATCTCATACTCCNNTGCAAATTCTCTTTTTATAACTTTTCCATTATAATCACATAAATAAACAAAATCTGCACTATAATATGTCAGCATTATCTCATCTTTACTTAAATCTTTCATTGCCGATATTTGTGCTTTTATCTTTTTTAATACTCCAATAAAAATTGGATCATTAATATTCNNCATTTTATTTCCTCTCTATTCTTTTTAGTGCAAGTTTAACAAAAATCCCTTTATTTATGGGTTTTGTAAAACAGTTAATAAGTTATCTATATTTTCAAACTAGAACTTTTCTGGATATGAAGCGACTTCGACGAGTCCATTTCTGATGTTTTTGGGTTCAATAAATAAAACGTCTTCTTTTTTGGTTTATAAAGGTCTTGTCTTTCTCCCAAATCCATCTACAGTAACTAACCTCTCATGTCTACCAGGAGCACCAGCCTTTGCCGAGTCCTAAATTCCTTCGTTCTGCTTATCAATAGTTGGGTGTTGCTCATGCTCCCTAGTCAGGGTCGTTGCCCTATAAATAATGTCAACGCAGCTACTAGCTCTACTTTGTTTTATATATATTTTTAGCATTCCTGTTTCACAGCACCATTGATGGCGGACGCTCTCCTGTTTACAGTTCTTATTGCTTTAAGCGGCCTGAAGCTCACTCTCTCTGTGGATGTCTAAAATCATCTTGACTCTGTCACAATCCACTCCTTTGGTTAATATTGTGTAAAACACACGTATTAATTTACAACTGACAGCTACCATAGCCTGTAGTCGTTTTAACGGATTCTTTACTCGAGTTACATAGTAGTCATAGATTTCTCTAAACTCCTTATTCCTTGCCAGCATTGGTATCATCACCTGATACAGTACTCTTCTGAGTTTTCGCCTTCCTCGTTTGCTGATTCTTGATTTTCCTTTATGCTTTCCGGAACTATTTTCAACCAGTTCAAGTCCTGCATACTTTTGAATCTGTTTAGGTGATTTGAAGCGTCTTATATCACCTACTTCAGCAATGAATCCTGCTATTGTAATACTTCCTACTCCTTTAATGGCAAGTAACTTTTCCGCATGCTCCACTTTTAAAATTGCTTCATCAAGCACTTTATTTATTCTTTCCAACTGTGAAGTCCACAGGCGATGCTCTTCTAATAACATAAACAATTCACTTTTTGTTCCATTTCCTCCATCCAATCCAACACTATTATGTGTAGCCTCTACCAGGATCTTTGCCCTATCTTCTGTAACACCTCGGCCACGCATTTTCTTTTCATGCCAAATCTTTCTGATTACATCTACTCCAAGTGCTATCACGTCTTTTGGCAATGGAGCTCTTTCAAGCACTACCAAACCACTTGTTGCATCAAATCTTGTGTATAATCCCAAATACTCTGGGAAGTGTATTGAAAGCCATCTCTGGATTCTGTTTGCAGCTATGTTATACTGTTTTATTATCCTGTCGTGGCTATATACCAACTCTCTTATTTCAGCAAATATTCCTTCCGGTGTATATGTAATTGAATATCTTCCATCTATCACCAATTTTGCTATTGTCTTTGGATCTTTTGCGTCTGTTTTCTTTGGGTTGTTATCATCCAACTCTTTTATCTTTTTTACAGAAAATAGGTTGACCATTACTAACTTTCCCTGATGATCTGACACATACTTTGCAAAAGCAAACCAAGAATGCCCTTTTGGCTCACAGCCCATCATCACATCAGTCTTTCCATTATCTTTCATGAGTTTACTAACCCACTAATTGAAAGAGTTAAATCCTTCAATATTATTTTCAAAAGAGAACACTCTCTTTGTTACTTCATGCCCACGATTATCAAATGCTCTGGCGTAATGAACCTGACTTCCTATATCAACTCCAATCACCATTGTTTCATCTGTTACTTGCTCTATCTTCGCATTTTATGTATAATTCATTTTGAACATCCTGTGTTTTGATTGTTTTGTTACATCCGCCAAGATGCATCTCAATCATACCTCGTAGTTCTCTTTTTTTCAATTGGCGCTTTTAATGAATTACAGGAATGCTCCCTTTAATAATTCACTCGACTTTCCCATCTGAATAGCATATCAATTAAATAAATTTTCTAATTATATCATGTTGGGATAGTCGAGTAATTCACTTATTAAAACAATTTTTTCACTTGGAACCCATTCACTTAATTCATCAAAGATTTCATTATAATAACGAAACGGAGTTATAATAACAAATTGATTATCGTATTTTTCTTTTGCTTCATTTGTACCCATCACCAAATCATCATAATCTGAAATAATTGATTTCTTTGATTTATCAATCAAAACGCATTCATCTAATAAGTCATTAATTACATTATACATTTGAATTCCCAAATACCCCGCCCCATAAATATAAACCTGTCTAATATTCATTCTTTCAAGAAAATTTTTTACAAATTTTTTATCCAATAATTTTCCCATAAAATCGTAACTATTTTTAGCGATATGAAACTCAATGTCATACAAATCTAATAATTTTTCTTCATTATTTGTCATACTATACTCCTCCATTTTTTTAATATACACAATACTAAAATTTATTTAATGTATTACAACTCCCCCAATATTATTTCCTGTACTCTTTTAAAGCCGTGTCTCAAGTCATTTTTCTTCATCTCATCGTACATTGATTTTCGTACCTGCGTACATTCAATCACCCACTTTAACGTCTGTACAAGTGTATCAATTTTTAATTGTTTCCCAATTCCTAAATTCAAAAAACCATTCTTTAAAGTACCGAATTCATGCTTTGCTTCCCTTTCATGTTCTGAAATTAAAATTGTAGGCACAGCCATTGATGCAAGTTCCAACATTGTCCGTCCTTGTGAACATATCGCCAAATTTGCACCTTTCATATACTCGGTCATAATTTTTACATCTTGAACAATTTCAAAATACTTTTCCTTTCCAACAATACATTGTTCAATTTCTTCTTTTTTTTCATATCCCATTCCTAAAATAACGGTACAATGAAAATGTAAATAATCTAATACATTAACCAAAGCTTGTACACTTTTTTTTGTATTATTAGCAGGATCAGATCCTCCAAATGCAACCACTACCTCTTTTACTTCATCATGCCAATCATTCGGTTGTTCAATGATAAATTCATTTCTTAGCAAATAGTAATCACTGCCCCAATAAAAATTCTTATAATCATTTATTGGCTCATATAAATCATTTATCACTGCATGCGCTAAACGAGCACCTTTTCCAACATCCTCAAAATTGATAACTCTTACTCCTGTAGCAAGCAAACTTTTCATATATTCTTCAGAAGTATCTAAAATATCATTAATTACAATATCTACATCTTTTTCCTGTATTATATTTAATATTTCCAAATCATTTTCTATGATTTCATAAGGATAAAAATTATTATCTATCTTCTCAATTCCCAAATCACTCTTTGATGATAATACAAAAAAAACATCACTATCCGTCAATTCTTCAATCAACTGTAGTCCTCTGTAGATATGTCCCATACCAATTTCCTTGTATCCATCCACGCGTATTAGTATTGTTTTCTTAGATAATAGTTTTTCAGCTAACCACCAATCTTCAATATGATCAATATCTAAACTTTCGTTCTTAGGCACTTCATAAATTGAAATTTTTTCACCAAATCTTGTATCTTTTTTAACACACATCCTCTTTGTAATAACAAAAGCTCCCGTTTCCACATAACATTTATCCATATATTGTCTATTAACACGTTTACTATAATTAGGAACAACCCGACCATCTTCCTCTTTCCAAGATAACTTTGGGTTATTGACCGCACTGATAATCGTATCAATATCAGAATTCAACATACTTTCAAGTGCCGAATCGAGAGTTTTCACTGTTAATAGTGGAGATGTCGGTTGAATCGTAATGACATAATCATATTTTGTATTTTGTTCCACTTCTCTTTGTTCTGTTGCATAATGAATAACCGGATCTAATGTTATAGCATCTTCTGACAGTTCCTTTGGACGCTTTGATATTTCAACTCCATAACGTTTCGAAATTGATAATATTTCATCACTATCAGAAGAAACCACAATATCAATTTCATAGCTTGACTGTTTCANNTTCTAGGTATGCCTTTTGAACCGCCCCGTGCTGGAATTACTGCCAAAATTTTCATCAAATCACATCCTCTTCATTAGACCATTTCCCATGTTAAAATAGTATCTTCATCTAAATCCATTTTCACTTTACGACCTACAATAATATCTTCATACTCAGGAGGAATTCCAATCCCCGGTCTTTTAGGCATTATATCATCCTTTGTGATTACCTCCCCTTTTTTCATATTTTTTGTTAACACTAAAGATCTTCTTGCTTCTCTTCTTGACACATTTTCGCAATCCAATACTGTCTTTTCACCTTTTCCTAAAATATTGTCTATCCATTTAAAATTCTCTATTGCTTTCTTAAAATCTGCTGGTTCTCCAGCATGATAATGATCATTTCCCGGAAGACTCTTATCCAATGTAAAATGCTTTTCAATCACTTCTGCTCCCAACATATACGCAGTGGATAATGTCATCATCGTTTCATCTGGTGCAACATGATCACTATATCCTATCATAATATCTGGAAATACCTTTTTTAAAGTATCAATCACACGTAAATTTGCATCTTGAGGCAGAGTTGGATAAGAAAGCACGCAATGTAACACTACAATTTCCGGACACCCATTTTCTTTCAATATTCTTATTGAAGTATCTATCTCTGACAAATAAGATGCACCTGCAGAAATATATACTGGTTTTCCTTTCGATGCAATATATCTAATAAANNTAAAAATCTACCATATTCTCCAAATAATCAACCGCTGCATAATCAAAAGGAGTTGATGTAAAATCCATACCTTTACTATGCGTATATTTACATAATTCTTCATATTCTTTTTTTCCAAAACTATCATATTTTAAAAACAGCTCATATTGTGTTTTTGTTTTTTCTTTACTTGTATCCCAATATGCTGGCGAATTCTTTGAAACTATTGTGTTTGCCTTATACGACTGAAATTTTGCACAATTGATTCCTACCTCTGCCGCCTTATCGATGTACAATTTTGCTGAATCCAAAGGTGTTNNAATTAACTCCCATTTCTGCTATTAAATATGGTTTTTTCATCATCATTCTCCCCTATAAAACAACTCTAATATCACTTTTCTTACATACATTTTAAAAAAATTTAATAAATTCCTAATTTTTATTTCGACATTTGCAACTGATACTTAACACTTACCATGCCGAAAACATCTATTTAACGCTGTACTTAACCAATAAATCCCAAACCAAAAGGACCTGGATTACTTTGATAGCAATTCTAAGTATTAATCACCTTAATTTTGACATTAACATATTATTCATACACATATCCATAGCTACATTAGGTTTAGGTTGATAAACATTAACCTTGATTTTTTGGCTATGTAATACATACTCATACGAAAAATCACTAATCTTTCTATGTAACATTCCTCCATGAGTATATATCCATATCACCTCATTTCTATACAATTTTTCATCATTATTATCCAATCCCCTTTTTTCAATACAAATCGGACACAACCAATCTTTTATTTCATCATTGTTTTCGAAAAAAATTTCCGCTAATTCACAATTTAAAAACATGATTATATTACTATCTCCATATTTACAAACATACTCATCCAAATTTTTTTCTTCTTTCTTTGCACCGATTGCATTCACAACAACTATAGATTTTTCCGTTTTATTATTATGTTTTTCTTCGTATATATTTAGCATATTATCAAATTTTCGTTTATTCAATTTTACCATTTGACTATAATCAACATCATCATCAACATAAATATCTCTGTTAAGATACTTTGCCATATTCAATGTTGCAAAAAGGCTATCATAATAATACCAAGTTTTTACAAATTCCTTTCCCATAATAACATTTTCTAAAAACAATCTTGAATCAATCATTTCCAATGAGATACTTTCAAAGCCTATAATCCCCTTAAATTTCACGTTTTTATTCACAAGATATTGCTGTACTAATTCAAACGGAGCATTTGTCAAGTTAACCATTTTATTTCCATGTAATTCAAAAAGCTTATCATCTCTTATTGGATCATTCGGATGTGCTTTATAATAGATCTTATCAACCTCATCAAAATAATAATCCAAAAGTGTATTATTCATAACAGAAAAAACCTCTGGATACAAATACATACTACATCCTATTCTTCTTTTCACATTTGGAAGATACTCTCCCATTGCAAAGTATGCACCATAACTATTTACTACATATAAATATTTATCATCTTCAACATTACAAATGCCATATGATTGAACAATCTTTTCTATTATATCGCTTTCCATTTGCTCAATGCATTGCTTTTTATCCCACAATTCATATCCATTTGTTAATTTATCAAGAAAAAACTGCTTTGTTCCTACCTGCATTTCTGGAACAGCATATTCTGCCAATGGAGACAAATACTTATACTTTTCAACCAATTCTAAAAGCGAAAAATCCCCATTAATGACGCTATTNNATTTTTGTTTTTTCAAATTGAAATAAAGATTAATTAAACCATCCCAATCGTCATTTATTGTATATATCTTTTCAAAATCTCTACAACTTATTTGATTCTTTGCAAACTGCTCGTCAAAGAAACTAACACAATAATTTTCATATTCTTCCTTTGATTTACCTTGAAACAAATTAAAATACATCTCTGCATAAAAAACTTCAGAAAAAATATTATTTTTTTTCAATTGTTCTACAACTTCTATTAGGTTTCTTTCTGAAAATAATTTGTAATCTATCATCAATGAAACATCAGTATAACTCTTACCATATCTATGAAGCATAACACTTCCTAAGAAAACAGGATTATCAACACAATATAATACCATCACTAAAGTCCCCCATATATTTGTTCTAACATTTCTACATGTTCGTCTATGGATAATAATGTATACTTCGAAACAAAATACTTTGGTAACATTTCTTTATTATTAACAAGGAATTTCAATTTCTGATTGAATGATTCTAAGTCTCCTCCCCTAAACTTAAATAATTCATTATCACTTAATTCACTTGCTCCTCCCAAATCACTTGCCAAAATCGGAATACCATACGCTTTCATTTCAATCGCCACCTGTGGAAGATTATCTTCCCATAATACCGGCACTACACCCAAATCCGTTTTTTTCAAAATATCCCTGATATTATCATGGGTATATCCATCATAAAATACAACATCACCAAATTTTTTTTGCAATTTATCTATACGTTTTTTTGCTTGTTCATCTGTTAATCTTGATGCAAAAATCACCCTCATTTCTTTCGCAAGTTGTGTTTCCATTTTTTCACAAGCATCTAGAAAAAAATAGAATCCTTTATCCTTCCTCATATATCCCATATAAACAATTGTAAATAAATCATCCGCCATATCTTTCTTTTCAATTCTTTGAACATTAGCAAACTTGGTTCCAATATAGTTTGTTATAATTTTCTTTTCATCAATCCCCATTGATACGGCAATATTTCTCGTTCTATCAGAAACAGCCAAAATTAGGTCAACTTTATTATTTAATTGTTCAACATTTGCATTTCTAAATTTCACATACACATCTGCATTATCATTAGGTTTTATTTTACTGGCATACTCTATATCTACATTTTCCAATTCAATATTTTTCTTTTCATCATCGCTACCATTATATTTATTTGTTATTGCTAACTTTTTTTTAATTTTTTCACTCACACCATTTTCAATATGACATGTAAGACATTTTTTCCCATTGATATAATCCTTACAATTTTTTTCTCCGTTACACCATAAATTTACTTGTGTGCAAAATGGGTAATAATTATGTAATGAATATATTATTTTAGTTGTTGGGAAGTCATGTTTTATATCCAACACATGCAACGATAAGCCCTCAAAGTTATTAAAGTGAATCACATCAAAAGGTCCATACTCTTCTATAAATTTTCTGAATATATTATATAGTGTCAAATCATTTAAATAACAGTTGATATCATCCTCGCCTAAGTAATCTCCAGTCGCTAATATTGGTGAATTAATAATGGTAAACGATTTACATTTTTCTCCATAAATATTATCTGTTTCCTGAAGCCAAGCGCCTTCTTTGTCGCAATCCATATACTCTCTTCCAGAACTCACGAAAAAGATTTCATAATCTCCCCTTTTCAAAAAGCCTTCTATAATGTTTTTTTGATATAAGTTTACTCCGCCACCACTATTCTTTTTATTATCAAATTGAATCCAATTATAATATAATACCTTCATAGCATTCCCCTTATCCTAATGACGTTTTTCTATTTTGCTTCTATTATCTCAACTTCTTCTGGCAAATCATACGGTGCACTTCCATTTTTCCCTCTGTTTTCCGGTGCTTTACAAATCTCAGCATACTCATTTTCCAGTTTTCTTAAGGTATCCATATCCTCACATGATTGGTTTTCAATACATTTCATCACAAAATCATAATATGGCATCTCTACCACATCTGGATCTAACCCTTCCACAAGACAAAGATACTGTTTTGCCACCTTATAATCTCCTGCTTCCAACATAGTTCTAAGACATCTTGTTCCAATTCTCATCGTTCGCTTAACCGCTTCTTTTGCATGAGGAGCTAAATATTCATTGGAACGAATTAGCTCTCCAAAACGCTTTCTCGACAAATAAAACTGTAAGAAATACTTCATGTTTTCATAAGATTTTGAAAAACTGCCCATATGCATACGATAATAAGCCAATTTCTTCTTTATATATACAAAATCGTATTTCAAACAAAGTCTAAACCACAATTCTGTATCAATAAATGTATCAGCCAAATAACTGAATGCTCCACCAATTTCCGGATCCAACACTGCCTCTTTACGGAACAAAACTTGAGAAGGTACGAAGGTATTTGTAAATAACCATACTTTACACTGATACTGTCCTTTACAGAAAAAGCTTTCCGGATAAAATGGTTCCGGAGAAGTCACAGTTCCATCATTGTCTACATACCACACATCACTGGAAACCATACCTGCTGTGGGATATTTATCAAGGTACTCCACGCACTCTTTCACAAAATCCGGATGTAAATAGTCATCTGAAGATAGTACAACCACGTATTCACCTTTTGCCAATTCAAGACAACGGTTGTGACTTGCAACTACTCCTAAATTCTTTTTATTCGGATATGATTTTACTCTCGAATCTTTCTTTACATATTCCTCAATAATTTCCAATGAATTATCTGTAGATTTATCATCCACTACAATAATCTCGATATTTTCATAAGTCTGCGCCAAGGCACTGTCAAGTGCCTGACGGATAAACATTGAATAATTATAATTTGGCATTACTATACTAACTAATTTCCCCATTTTTTCTCCCTCTTTCTCATATTATGACTTCACAACTTTTATCACCTGTTCAATTACATATTCCTGTTCTTCCTCAGATAAAAGCGGATACATAGGAAGACTAATTGCTCTATCATAATACTGCTCCGCATTTGGACAAAGCACTTTTTCATAACCATTTTTCTGATAATAAGGGTGTTTATATACCGGAATATAATGAACATTTACACCGATATTTACCGCTCTTAAATCATCAAATACATTTTTCCTCTTACGTCCTAACACCTGAATCACATACAAATGCCAGCTATTATTACATCCTTCTGCCTGCGCCGGACAGATAATTTCAGGAATGTCTTTAAATGCTTCATCGTATCTTTTTGCAATCGCCCGTCTCCGTTCTACAAACTTATCCAGTTTCTTCATCTGGGATGTACCCAAAGCACACTGAATATCCGTAATTCGATAGTTATACCCTAATTCCTGCTGTTCGTAATACCAGCCACCTTCATTTTTCACCAGTTTCTTCGCATCTCTCGTAATTCCATGACTCCGAAACAAGATCAACTTATCGTAGAGTTTTTTGCTGTTGGTAACAATCATTCCACCTTCACCTGTAGTAATGTGTTTCACCGGATGAAAACTAAAGGTAGTCATGTCAGACATACTTCCGACTCTTTTTCCTTTATAATCGGCTCCCAAAGCGTGAGCTGCATCTTCAATCACTACGAGTTTATGTTTTTTAGCAATTGTGTGAATCTCATCCATCTTGCAAGGCTGTCCTGTAAAATGAACTGCCACGATTGCCTTTGTTTTTTCTGTAATCTTCTTCTCGATTTCCTTTGGATCAATATTGTATGTATCTTCTTCAATATCTGCAAATACCGGTGTTGCTCCGCAATACAATGCACAATTGGCAGAAGCAGCAAAAGTAATCGGTGTAGTAATCACTTCATCTCCCGGTCCAATGCCTGCCGCATAACAGGCTGCATGAAGTGCCGCTGTACCATTTGCTATAGCAACTGCATATTTTGCACCTACATACTTTGCTACCGTTTTTTCAAACTGTTCCACTGCTGGCCCCGTGGTAACATAATCTGATTTCAAAACATCCACAACTGCATCAATGTCATCCTGCTCTATCCACTGTCTTCCATAAGGTATAAACATTTTGTCTTTCCTCCCACACCTGTCTCACGTGTCTTTCCAAATATATTTCTTCTTCCTAAACTACCACAAGGGCTTCCACATATCGCGAAAGCCCTTATCACTACACATTTCTACGTTCAATATTTTTCATACGTTGAAGTTCTTTCTTAATATCGTCCACACTGAGCCATTCTTTGTTGTTTCCAGAATTATATTCAAAACCATCCTCTACAAGTGTTCCTCCCGGAGTCATGTAGTCTTTTTTATTCCACCATTCATAATTTGGATATATAATATAATGTTTCTCATACTCATATGTATTTCTGCAATCATCCTTTGTAACCATTACTTCATGAAGTTTCTCTCCCTCACGAATACCGATTTCATCAATCTTACATCCAGGAAGCATCGCCTCAGCCAAATCATTGATATGGAAAGATGGAATCTTTGAAATATATGTTTCTCCACCTTTTGCTTCTTCCAATGCCTTAAACACAAGCTCGACACCCTGATCCAAAGTAATCCAAAATCTTGTCATTCTACTGTCTGTAATTGGCAGAGTATCTCCACCATTTTCAATAATCTTATTAAAAATAGGAATAACCGAACCGCGGCTTCCTGCCACGTTTCCATAACGAACAACTGCAAATGTGGTTCCATGAGTTCCTGAATACGCATTTGCTGCTGTAAATAACTTGTCCGATACCAGTTTCGTACCGCCATAAAGATTAATCGGATTTACCGCCTTATCCGTAGAAAGTGCCACTACTTTCTTTACATCGCTGTCAAGTGCCGCATCAATTACGTTTTGTGCGCCTCTAATATTTGTCTTGATGGCTTCCATAGGGTTGTATTCACAGGTAGGAACCTGCTTCATAGCCGCTGCATGAACCACATAATCCACTCCCTTGAAGGCACGCATCAAACGTTCTTTGTCTCTCACATCTCCGATAAAGAAACGAACTCTTCTCATATCTACTACATCTTTAAAATCTGTCTTCATGACACTTTGTTTAAACTCATCTCTGGAATAAATAATTACTTTCTTTGGATTATATCTTTGGAAAACCATCTCCAAAAATTTCTTACCGAAAGAACCTGTTCCTCCTGTTACCAGTATAGTCTTGTCATNNCCTCTGCATTTTATCCTACTTTTTTTCATATAATACTCAATTTCCGTTGATATTAAAAAAACTTTCATACCCCTACACAATATATCGTTTTTTTTGTTCATATCCTTTAGCTTGACATATCTTTTCCCAACTGTTCAAAATCTGGCTTCATATCAAACATAAGAATATCACTGGCTGCAATATAATCTTTCTTACTCATGGCATTTTGTAACTTGCCTAAATCCTCATTCAAATCCACCTGATATCCCTGTTCTGCCATCCATTGCAAAAAATCACCAATGGAATTGATAAGTTGTAAATACATCTCCCGTATTTTATTTTGATCAGGAGTATAGATTTCATCTACAAGTGTGTCCATTGCTGCAATTACCTGATTGATCATTTTCTCTCCTCCATTTTATTCATGATATATTCCTTTGCAATACCATATTCTTTTAAAATCACATTTGTAGTTAACTCCATCAAATACATGAGATGAAGTTGAAGTTCCCAGTTACGCTTTACATTCTGTGGAGTTACCTCATTACCAATTTTCTTCACATATATTACAGTTTGTTTCAAATTTCCCTGAAAAAATGTAATTAAATTTGCTTTTTCCTTTATCAAAAAATCAATTACTGAATTTGTGCCTTGGAGTTCAAGTATAACTTGAATCAGCTCATCCTCAGACATTTGTTCAAAGTCTACATCAACAAATTTATTTAACACTTTACAATACTCTTTTATTCTGTCTAAAATATCATGTGCATCCTGCAATATACCATCAATTCCTTCGATGATACGCTTATAACATTCCAAATAATCTCCTGTCTCTACATGCTTCTCCTCCAACAAATCTTTCATATGATAAGGAATATCTTTCGTACAATACTTTTCAATTGCTTCTTCAAAAGACATAATTTCAGTACCTTTGATTAAAGCTCCGCCTTCCGTGGCATCGATAACTGTAGTGCTACCAAGAGTTATCATCTGTTCCATTATTTCTCTAAATTGATTAAACACTTCACTAGTTGGCACTTCCTCTCCATCTATCCCCATCACCCAATGTTTATAATTATNNGTCCTGTCCAATTAAAATGATAGGATCACATCCCATTTGTTCAAGAACCGCATGCGCAACATTGGAACAAGAAAATCCCTGCAAAATAAATTCCTGTTGTGGAAAAAAATCTCCCCACCAACCATCAATTCCCTGGGGGGTTTTTGCAAGTAACACCTTTTTTCCCGGATATTCATTTAATATATCCGGCCACACCAACGCAGGTCCTACAAATACCATATCTGGATCCAATTCCTGACCTTTATAGAAGCGATTATAGGTAGGAATATCCCTCTCAATACTGGCAATACCATCAACTTTCGCTCCTATTGCTTTACACGCTCTATTGGCTGC
>LXOW01343223.1_pt1 | contig 17076 bp, 34 predicted proteins | sample 1368591 | NCBI WGS metagenome assembly LXOW01 (sample SAMN04884650, study PRJNA319009) | bovine gut metagenome | isolation source: Cow rumen | host: Bos taurus | place: Italy: Legnaro (PD) | collected 2014-07-09 | reverse complement strand
ATATAATAGTGTATAAGGTTAGGTACACTTTTAGACCCCTAAAGTTATACACTGCAGTGAGTGGGCCAGCATGGTGGGTGGGGTGGTTTCACGTATGTGTGTAGGTGAAAGGACTTTAGCAAACCTCGCATGGGCTCTGCATCCCGTGCGGAAACCCACCCCCTTGACATATGGTCTATATTGTAGTATTATACAGTTACAAGGTGAGGCGGGGCTCGAAAGAGCCTCGCCTTTCCTCATATTCTCCATAAGGATAGTTCCATCTTCCTTTATTATATCGAATTGACTTTTCCTGATCAGTCGTTCTATTCTGATCAGGTACTTCGATGAACCCAGCCCCCACTGATCCTTCTAAGTTCTGAAGTCAGACCAGTCTGATCGGTCTGATCTAAGAACCTGGCCGGATCTGACAGGCTGAGAGGAGAATATCTACAACTGAATAACAACCATCACTAGGGCTATTCGTAGCGGTACTATGATAGCATTTGGCAACTAGTGATCCCGGAGGCACTAAGTGCATAACAGGCGACCGAACATTACAGTAGGTTCTCCGGAAGGGGTAGGGGCACGGTAATACCTGAGAGCGATCCTCTCAAATAGGTGGAGATGTCACCCTTGGTTCAAAGTACATCATGTTCTAAAAACAGCAGATCTGAAAAATGCTGATGAAGAGGATACAGTAGATATGAAACCTAGGATCTACCTCTTCTGCTCACATCTGGTGATGATGAACGCTGACGCCTTCATTTAGGTTGATAAGTGCAGCTAGTAGTCTGGCATCAAATCTAAGATCTACTGTATCCTAATGCGAGGATCTCCGACAAGGTCTCTGACGATGCGGCTCTGACTCCTGGTCAACAGGGAGGCCGAAGACTCCGGTAATTGCAGATCTATTGCGATTACACTGTTGACATTGCACACGCGAAGGGTGATCACAGCAACAGAGTGATCACCCGAAATGTTCTACAAGGATCTACTGGTGTCACAGCTAGTAGATCCATTCTGTGCAGCATACCGCTGCACACTGGCAATGTTGCCCATCCATAGGAGGATAGAGTATGTATTACAAAATGACTAGCTCGGATCACAGACATATATCAATAGCAGCACAGAGAGTTGCAAAACTCGATGTTGTAATTGATGGGATGGAATTCTACAAAGGATTCACTCCGTCAGGCAGACATATTTGCATATCTATTGATAAGAATTGGGTTGAAGTTAAAGTTCGCCCAGTTATCAATGGACATGTAGATTACAAATGTGATGCTACAATATATGCTCGTCAAACCAGCACATCCGAAGATCATTCAGAGCTTGATAAAGCACTGAACATCCTGAGATGGCTTTTTGATCTTAAAACCTTGGATGCATCTCCAGTAGGAGTGATCCGGAGGAAGTGATCCAAATTGCGGCTCATAGTTCAACTGGCTAGAACAGCACTTATATAAGTGCAGATGAGGGTTCAAATCCCTCTGATCCCATCGCAGTAATACCGCTGCAATCAGAGCAATCTTGCTCACTTGTTCATAAGGAGGAATAGTATGAACGATTATATCATCATGGACGGCTTGAGCCGTCGCTTCACCGACACCGAGATCGCTGAGATCGAGACTTTATTCGGATCAGATCCTGCTATTGCTATCATCGTTGATGGCACCCAGAAGGATCGCCGCCGTGCTGATCGCCGCAAGAAGACCGTCGCTAAGCACAATCATCAGAAGGCTATCGTAGAGTCTGTATATCCTATCAAGGATTCTTACGTTAAGAAGAATCCCAAGAAGGCTATCAGAGATGCTAAGGAGTATTACATCTGGGACTATTATTCAGATGAGCCCATTCGTAAGAAGGCCGCTAAGAAGTTCGAGCTTCGCCAGGCTAAGATCGAGGTGTCTTACGAAGAGCGCCGCAGCCAGTTCTTCAAGGCTGTTGATCAGTGGGAGCACAACGAAGAGGAAGTCTTCGTTTGCGTTTCTACTCCTAGCTATAAGGTTCACGTTAAGCTGAGTGACTGCAGAGAGTATGACTTTGATACTCTTGACGAAGCACTTGGCTTTGTTGAGCACTGTGCTTACGGTTACGGTATCTCCAGACGTAACTACGACTATCCTCTTTACGACGTCAATGAGGATGGTGACTGCCTTACTTACCAGGGTAAGGAGTACTATATAGATGGTTGCTGGTATGGCTTTTATCTTGATGACCTTGGTGCACACTACTTTTTATAAGGAGGTAATACTATGGATAATAATATTAACGAGAGCATCAAAGGTGCTCTCCTCATCATCTCTGAGGATCTCGTCCTCAGAAGAACAAATGCTGGACAGGGCGCTCGCAGAGGGCTCATCGATTGTCTCAGGATTGTTGAGATCAACGAGAGCATGGATGCCGCTATGGGTACAATCTTTAGCGACGTCCTTAAGATCAGAGATAGCGTCAAGAAGACTAGATCTCACAGCACCAAGGAGTACCTTGATGCTAAGATCAAGGCCTATGATAGCGTCCTTGATCTGATGCTTAATTATCAGTCATCTATGGAAGGAGGTGAGTTAGTATGACCGGATCACAGTTTAGCACCATCTACAGACTCGCTACTGAGAAGATCAGCAGACCTCAGAGGAGTGGTCGATTCACAGTGTTCCACAAGGTGCACAATGATGGATCATCAATCCATCTGTACATCTCTCAGAACATGATCTCTCTGAGCATCCGTCTTCATGAGGATGATGAGCGGAATAAGAACTGCGTCTGCATCGAGCCTTACAGATGCGGAAAGGAAGATCTTGAGATGATCATCCGGATCATTTCGGAAAGGTAAAGGAAACTGCCCTGACTCAATCCGTGAGTAAGCATGGGAATGGTTGAATCAATCGGAACCATGCTGAAAGCGGCAAGGGAAAACAACTTAATCACAGAAAGGAAAACGTTATGGAAGAAAGATTTTTTGAGCTCATTGCAATTCTTGCACAGCTTGCTAAGGTCGTAGATGATCTTATTGAAGCAAGGGAAATCATTAACGGGCATAGGGTGGAGATCACTTGGGTTAACACCGATGTGGTCGGCATTACCATTGATCAGAAGGAGTACGGTGGATTCACCGCTCCGGATGGTGAGTACTATATTGAACCCGATGAGCTCTTTGAAATCATTGAGCTCTGTAAATTCTAAAAGGAAAAGGAGGATTGAATTATGATGTATCCAAGATTTAAATGCTGTAACTGCAATGGTTACTTTAGCCACCCGAAGTTCGTAGAGGAGTGCACCGGTATGTACTGGGACGCAATCCCCTACATCGAAACATTTCCTCGTTGCCCGATCTGTGGCGACGATATGTTTGATGAGATCGAGGAGGATACCGGATCCCACACGATTCTCGTTCGTATAAGAAGGATATACGATGACACTGTTTGGATCGGAGATTTCATCACTGCTCCGGATGGCACATATCATATCAACGTTCTTGCTACTAAGAACGGAGATGTGGTTAGAGATCGTAAGCGTACTGTTTCCCTTGAGAAAGGGAACGAGGTGTTCAAGCAGTGCTTGGATTCCGGCTATTATGTAACTGATGTTTACTTCGATTCTGAGAAGGCAAAACTTGGATTCGAAGTACCTTTTGGAAAGGAGGTGAAGTAATATGCAACAGGAAATCATCAAGCTTGACAACGGAGACTACGGTCTCCTTGTCAACAATGAACCTTATGCCGAAGGGAATTACGAATATGTTTCTGGCATGATGTTCGTCAACGATTACTATGATGGTTATCAAGAGGAGGAAAACGGATATGATGAATACTAATTTTGGTACCGGCAAACATAACTTCGGATATATACCAGATCCGCCCGAGCCCAAGTCAGATGAATGGTTTGAAAAGCATTGTCCTCGTTGCAAGAACAACTGCGAATGGCAAGAGAACGGCGTATGGTATGGAGAGTGCACGGAAGGTGGATGCACGGGATTTATCGAGAAGGAGGAAATGTAAGATGAAGGTAGTTGTTAATCAGATCTGTGAAGCAGTAATTATTGTGTGTATGATTCTGGTTCTGTTCTTTGGAACCGGTCTTGATAGCGAGGGCTATACTTGCCTCACTATCTGCGGGATCACTTGTATCCCGCTTGTAATCGCAACTGTTGGATATAATCTTACAAAGAAGGAGGAAAGAAGATGAACGACATGAGAGGTTTTAAGGAAGAAAGACATAATGCTGTTGTGGCAATGAGAGAGCTTAAGCATCCGGTATATTATCCAAAGATTACTGATGAGCTTATCAACAAGATGAAGAAAGCTGAAACACCTGAGGAGTTACATGATCTTCAGCGTAAAGCTGGATTTGCTGTGTGAGTTCCATGGTTGTGCCATCGACCATTAAACGGGCAGTAACTATCAACCTACTTAAACAAGGAAGGAGTTCTTATGAACAAGGTAATGCAGCATTTAAAGGACATCGCACCGATGCCCACAAAGAACAACGCAACTGACAATGTAATCACTAAGGAGGATGCTACTATGGCACAGGCTAACATCAATGTAACTACTAACAATGCAAACGCAAAGGAGAACAAAATGAACAGAGAAGTTAATAGAGCAGCTAAGTCCGCAGCACAGTATGCAGTACAGTTTCAGGAGGAAGGTAACACTGGTTTCTTTCCTACCGTAGGTGGAATCAGACTTCCTATGTTCATAGGCGGCACTGATGATGCTGATCTCGCCAAGGGAATGGCAGTGGCAGAGAGAGCAGCGGCCGCTGCAAACTATGATCCTTACAAGACAATGATGTATCTTGCTAATGCATGTAAGGTCGCTGATGCAGAAATCAAGCCTACTGAGGCAGTTGAAATCCCTGAACTTGATGCAGAGTTCTTAATTGATTACGAAAAGAAAGCCATCTACTACTATGATGACGAGAAGGCCAACCTTGATGATCTTGATACTACCAATTGGCCCAACGAAGCAATTAAGGCTATGCTTGTTACAAGAGCTAAAGAGAAGTGGGAGCAGGAAGAAGAAGGAGCTGATAATTTTCTTGATCTTCTTGCAGGATTAATGTAATCACCAAGGAAACCCAATCAACAGAGGGGCGGCATAAGCTGCCCCTCAATTTAATATAAGGAGAAAACATTATGGCTAACAGAACATCAAACTATAACAAGGCAGTTAAGGAAGTCAACAAGGCAATACATTATTACGCAATGACCAGAGATAAGTCAATCGCAGATTATTATAAGAGCAAAAATCATGTGGCTAAAGTTAAGCTTGAATCTCTTCAGCGGAAGAAAGGAGATGGATCTAGAAAACTTGAGTGTGATGAAGTGTCCATTCTTAAAGAGATAACTAAGATGGTTTATTACTGGGCACAGAATGATTGTGATGTCTGCAAGAGAAAACCTGAGGATTATATATACAGCGATATGAATGCAATTAGTCTCGATGCTTTTACAGAGCTATTATATCATATTGAGATTTATTCAGATTACTCAGAAAGGAGGGTTTATGATAATTATGTTAGATATACCATCTCTTATAAGCGGTATCGTCATAAAGGTAAGTTTGAGAACAAATGGATTGTGTTAGATATCTCAAGAGATGAGATGTATATAAACGGAGGAGTTTTTGATGTACATTCCGGGCCAGTAAGCAAAGACTACCTTTATGCTTTTTGTAATATGGCTAGGAAACTTAGCGATTACACCAATGAATTTGCGCGAGACTTAAAAGAAGATGATAGCTATTTTGGATTCTAAAATAAAAGGAGGATTGAACTATGAATCATTATTACATTAAGGTTATCAAGATGGGAACTCTCGAAAGCAAGTATAACAGGGATGAGGATGGTGTGAGTAATCTTCATAAGATTAAGGATGTACCATTCACCGCTGATGGTCTTGGAAGAGACCCCGATCAGTATAATTGCTTTGCTACTCCAAGAGAAGCATTACTGGCATTTAGCAAAATGGTCGAGCGGCATCCTAATTGGAGCTATGTTGATATTGTTATGGCGGAATTCAATTACTGCATAATGTAAAGGAGGATTAAACTATGGAAAACAACAACATTATGGATTACTTAATGGTAAGCAAGGACACATTACTTGAGCTCTACAAGTTCTGCAAGGTACATCTGAGTGATGGTAAGTTTGAGTGTACTTATGATGTCGAGAAGGTAAGTGACTTCATCCACAACATCGTGCGGCCTTATCTGGATCTGAATAAGGCTATTGAAACGGAAACATACTTCGACGTGTATCGCGATGGAGAGTATGAAGATCCTGATTGGCTTATTAAAAGATGTTCTACTATAGACGAAGCTATGCTGACAGCTAAAAGATATATCATTGAGAACTTGGTTTGTTATGGTGAGCTTGGTTATGAAAGCAAGTTGAGAATTACAGAATGGCCAAGCTCCGTATCTGTAGTAGGTGTAGCTGAAGAAATTGATAGCGGTTACAGTAATGTTATGAGTTTATATATTGACAAGGTGGAGGTAGTAAAATGAGCGAACTTAACAACGTAACTACAAACAATAACAATCAGGAGGAAAAAGTTATGACTAATCAGGAGAAAGCAAGACAGTACTTCAGCAACAACACCGAGCCGATATACGAGCTCTGCCCGATCGTAAGGCAGAAATGGGAAACTGCTGCCGGCACTGTGTACTGGGATTCAAATACCATGATGAGAACTTACTCATCCGGTGCCAGATGGACACCAACTGTCAGAAGTAACTATGAAGGTTCATACCTCAGATACATCGATGATCTTGATGCTATTGAGATAGCAATGGTAACTGCCAATGGTGGCAGAGGTAAGAATGGAGTGCCGATGGCATGGCGCTTACCGTATAATTACGCACGATGCCTCATCTTCAGAGGAGACATTGCCGGTTACTTTGCTGATGGATCCGTCAGAACAGATTGTAAATATTATAGCAATTCCGTAGTAAGGTTGTTAATGATGTTAAGTGTTAATGGAATGGAAAAGAATACGGAAGCTCAGAAATCTGAACTTGAAAGGTTTGGGTTGGTATTTAATGAAGATTACATGTACTACGGAATATGGAGATTTAAAGAATATTATAAAACCAATTGGGTTTGTAGAAAGGTAAGTAAGATAACAACAGCCATTGATGAGATTGCATTGGCTGATGTTGACTTATCACATGTATTAACGAGAACTGCATTAGTTATTCAGCCGGCCGAAGAATATATAGTACTCAGAAGATTTGAGCATTATGCAGATGAGCCTTGGTGCGAATACTTCAGGGTATATGTAGATAAGAAAGGCAAGCCGAGTGTTGTACGTAGGAGTTATGGTTCAGATAAATGGAAAATATCCACAAGATCCATACACTGTTATGCTGGAGATAATGCCACGAACATGACAGTTATTGGTATGGAACATATTGACAACTGGGATTCATTGAAGTATCTCAAAAGTATAATAGATTTTGAGAATAACAATGCGTGTGAAGTACTTGTAGGAACACTCAGACATCCGATTGTTGAACAGCTTAGCAAGTCGGGTTATCCTAATATAGCTAAAAAGTTGATGGCGAACAATCAGATTGCTGCTAATCTTAAGACTTACTTCCGTCAGGAAAAGGAAACTAAGCAGTCGCTGTATAAACTGCTTGGTGTTAATAAGTGGTTATTGAGAGCAATAGAAGACATGCCTATGCTACGTAGCGATTATGGATATGAGTACGATGGAAGAATGGAAGTATTAAGAATGATGAAGTTCTTCTATGATAGATTTGATATATCTGATATAGATAAATCAACTATCGACACATTAGTTAAAGCATTTAGTCATATAGATATGCATAATCTCAGAGAGCTTTGCGGTTATACGGGATGGTCATATAGAAATCAGTACTGGCTTCCGGTTGACGATGCTACAAGGAAATTCATATTCAAATTGATACGTATGAATGAAAAGGACGCCAATCATAATATAATTAGATATTATATTGATGTGAAAAGGATGTATGATAACATTATTAATAAGCCGGATATTAATCTTGATCGTTTTGACGACTTCCACGGATTGGCAATCATTCATGATGCACTTGTGGAAATTAAGACACAGGAAGATGCTGAAAGACAGGCAAGGTGGAACGAGTCAAAGAGAAGGGAACTCGAAGAACAGAATAAGAGGTTTGAGAAATTCCAGAAGGATAGAGTGGAAAAATTCAACGCCGAGAGTGACAAATATCTTATCAGAGTTCCTAATCAGTTGGATGAAATTACAAAAGAAGGTATCTCTTTGCACCATTGTGTAGGCGGTTATCTCAGTCGTCACGCATCCGGTAATACCAACATCATCTTCCTCAGAAGGAAAGAAAGTCCAGATACATCCTTCTACACCATTGAAGTGAATGGCAATGATCGTGTAGTGCAGATTCACGGGTCACACAATAAGTGGCTTGGCAATGATCCTGAAGCAATTCCTTTTGTATGGAAATGGATAAAGGAAAGAGGTTTTGCCTGCCAGAAGGATATTCTCTTAAATCTTGGTGCCGGCTATTGTAGTAGCAAGGAGAGCCTTGATGAAAGTTATCTGACAAAGGAGGTGATATAAAGTAAAATGTCCCAAGCTGGTGCATATCGGCTACACGGTGCAAAACTATTAACCTCATTTTAAAAGGAGAGAAATTATGATGGAAACAATCGTACTTCAGAATGGTAACACAATCACAAAGATGAGTACCGAACAGATTATTGCAAGAGTCAACGAGAGCCCGCGTGGTTCTCACAGGGCAGTCTTTGTAAGCGAGAAGAAGGTAGCTAAAGCAAACATGGATGCCGGTATCAGAGTAACCGAAAAGGTGGAGATGGATGTACTTGTTGGTGTTGACTGGGGCAACACTAAGGCATGCAAAGCTAAGGGAGGTAGATCTGAGGACTACAAGCCTTGGTTCCACCATGATGACAGATGTCGTGGACTTATTGTTCACAACACCAATGGAACTGAGTATCTGCAACTTGATCCGATGCCGAGCAATTACGTATACACACAGTGGTACGTGAACGGAAGGCCGGTCAGTAAGGCGACTGCTCTTGAGTTTCTTACTCCCGGTGAGAGAAAGAAGATTGAAAATCCTGACAAGGATCGTCCTGAATGGATGGCTATCAAGCTCGATAACATCTATCAGATTTAATACTTGACAGATTAGGAAGGGAGGTGATAAGATGATTGCAATCTTAAAGGAGGTGCCACCATGAAGTACAAGGTTCTATCCAATAGAGAATTTGAAAAGATTCTCAAGAACAACGGATATGTGGTCGCTCGTACATCGGGCGGCCACACCATCTGGCAAAAAGGTAACGACAGTATCACAGTCAATCATAGCATTAACCCTATGGTAATGCGTAGATTGATCAAAGAACATCAACTAATCACAGATTAAAAGGAGAAAACATTATGTCACAGATTATTTCATTCGCAAACTACACCGCAGCAAACAACAACATCATCGAGAATATCACCGCAGCAGCAGAGATACTTGACCCGATGCCTAAGGCACACATCAATCCTTTTGAGAATCGTCGTGTACCTTGGAACGGAATCGGAGTAGACATCAGCAAGGCATCTTGTGTTGATGAGGCTATCGCAATGGCTGGACTTAACTGGGAGCTGGGACTTGGAGATATCTATGACGGAGCTGGTAAGGTGATTCCTCACTATAAGGCAATCACTAGAACCGACAGTGGTAAGGTCTTTGGTGTAACCAAAGATAAGTATAAGCCTGTCCAGAACGCAGATGCGTTTGGATTCGCTGATATCCTCCTTACTCAGGGAGCAACGTTTGAAAAGGGAGGTTGCTATAAGGAAGGAGAGAAGATTTGGTTCCTTATGAAGTTACCTTCAAGATCCTATGGTGGGGATCAGCATGATCTCTACATGTTCTTAATGAACGGTAACAACGGAAAGCAGTCACTCTTCGCTGCCTTCACTACCATCAGGGCAATGTGCTGTAACATGGCACACCTGGTAAGTAAGAACTCGACTTATAAGGTATGCCTCCAGCACAGAGGAAATATTGAAGGAAAAATGCTTGAAGCTCAGGAAGTAATGGCCGGTGCTCAGCAGTACTTTGATGGACTGGCACATACTATGGAGGAGCTGAGAAACATCAACCTTACCAAGGCTGAGATGGGTAAGATAATCGAGGGACTGTTCCCTTACGCAGAGGATGCCTCTGACAGAATTAAGAGGACAGCAACCGAAAAGAGAAACCAGCTTATCAACATTCTGAACAATGCACCGGATCTTCAGAATGAAGGATGGAACGGACTGAGACTTATTAATGCTATAACGGATTATGAGTCTCACGCAGAGCCCGCGAGACATCCTGAGGGATTCAAGGAGAACAGGCTTATGAATCTCGCAACGNNGGGTGGCAATAACGCCACCCCTTAATTATAACTATTAACTAACACACAAGGAGAACAATTATGGAACAGAAGATTATGAACAAAATCGACAAAGCAGTAGCAGCTATTAACAAGAGAATAGAAGAAGATACACAAAGAGTAAGTTATCTTTATGACAAAGTGTTCACTGAAGAGATCAGAAATATGTTAGATATTATATCGGTGGATAAATACGGGTATTGTATAGCTGATGACATGTATCTGTATTTTGATAAACGCCACTTTATACATGTCAAGGATGAGCATTGCAGAGATACAAGTTTCGAACTACATTGTATTCCAACAAGTTATAGTGATTCAGGAATTAAAACAATTGAAATTATGACCAATAGATTAATAGAACAACAAAGGTATCTTGATAAGATTTATGAAACAGCTCATTTAGTTATTGATGATATTATAACTCGATACAGAAAGGAGACTGAGAATCAAGAAAATAGATTAGATGCTGCTCTTAGTGCTCTTAACGCAGAAACAAAACCAGTCAGAAGAATTAAAGTAACTATTGAGTGGATTTAAGAAAGGAGGACAGATTATGATACTGTCAACAAAGCTCAGAAACGAAATCAAGAAGTCAGCACCGAATAGGAACTATACGTTTTTACTCAAGAACATCCGTATTAATGGTGAGGCCAGAGGTTGCTCTGGCTTTATCGTTAATGAGGACAACGGACTTGCAGTATACGTAAGCACAGAACCTATTCCTTGGGATGATAATCTCAAGTTTATGTATCGTTATGCGAGAACTACCAAAGATTATACCGGATCGCACAATAGATGGTGTAAGACTTTGGATGCTCTAATAAGGGATATCAACTGGATGTTAGAACAGAATAGGGAGGTGAGATTATGATAACAATCAAGTTTGTCCCGTACGAACCGAAGAAGCCTAAGAAACGTAAGAAGCCATCTCGTCAGTATCTTGGATGGCTCGCAGAACAACTCGACAAGAAATCTAAGGAGGAAAAATAATATGGAAAGATCAATGAAAATTTTATCACTCATCGGAAAGAAATTAGAGATCTATCCCGACGACACTTATCGTAAGGTTGGTTATATCCTTGAGATAGATGATAACGGTATTCTCTATGAGGTAACCGAGGCTGAAAGACCGAGGGATAAGGGAACCTACTTTATCAGTAAAGGATATGAGTTCCGCTGTAAGGTAATTGAGGAGCCGGAATTTAAGCCTATCCCGCTTAATCTTGATCAGGACTGGAAGACATATAAATATCAGCACTACATAGATGGGCTGTTCTTCTATGATCCCGATAAGGAGATACTTGTTACTGTCTATGAAGGAACTGGTGACAATCTTCTTGATGAAGATATGGATGAGGGATACATTGACTACTGGAATGTAGACGTGTACCATAAGGGAGAAGGACTTGTTGGTGGAGGAATGATGCTTCTTAAAGAACTGATAATCAACGAGAATCCTACACTCTCAAGTATTATCAACAAGATAATGCATAACGCTGAAATGTTTGATGGCCTTGAAGGTCTTGACCTGAGAGCCATGAGCATAGCCCCTTCACAGGGACAGGAACTTGAACATGAGTTTATGGAATAAGGAGGAAACGAAATGAAAGCTTACAAACTTATGAGAATGAAGAAAGATGGTAAGGTATACCCGCTGTTCATCGACAAGACCACCCCGACTAAGTTCGGGGAGTGGCTGCCGGCAGAGTGTCACCCGACTAAGGGCTTTGCTGTAAGGCAAGGCTGGCATTGCTGCTTCACTCCCTATGCTCCTCATCTTAAGGAAGACTTATCTTCTGGAGAACATAGAGTCTGGGTGGAGGTAGAGGTAGAGGACTATACTACCTATGATAGGCCGGAGTCTCAAGGAGGAGCCTGGATCCTTGCCAACAGAATGAAAGCTGTTCGTATCATCACAATGGAAGAGGCTGCTGCTATAAGGGCAGCCTCAGGAAAGGAGGGCAAATAATATGGTAGATCATTACGAAATTAATATCGCTAAGGAAGGTAAACACTGGGGCACGGTAATCGTGCCCTACTACCCTGAATCTGCTGCTGTTGAAAAGCTGCAGTATTTAAGAGATTTATTTGGTGATGAATTTAAAATCACCATGACATATTGGGAATCACGTGGTATAGTTAAACCTGAATGGGAGGACAAATAATATGGCAGCAAATAAGAATGTAACCAAGTCAACTATAAACAAGGAGGACAATACTATGTCAAAGGAAATCAAGCTCGTCTCAGCAGCAAAGTTCACCAAGGAAACCGGTATCAAGATCAGCACACTGTCTGGTAAGATGGCAAAGGTAAGAGCGATTAGCACTTATGCTGGTGATAACCCGAGCTGTCTCGCACTTATGAAGTGTCCCGATAATGTATGCAGCCACTGCTATGCATACAAGCAAGTGACTTCAGGTTTGTATCCTGATCAGCGTCCTTGCCTTGAGCGTAATGGAAAGGCACTTGCCGGCAAGCTGCTTGACATCGTGCCCAACATAAGCAACCTCAAGTATAATGAGGTCTTCCGCTTTGAGTCTCATGGTGATGTGATCAACGTCATCAATGCTCGTAACTATATAAGGATAGCTAAGGCTAATCCCTCTGTTAAGTTCGCAGCATTCACAAAGCGTCCGCTTATCTGGAAGGCAGCGATTGAAAAGGAAGGCAAGCCCGATAACCTCAACCTTGTATACAGCAGCCCTAAGCTGAATACACCGGTAACAAACATAAGAGAACAGTTCCCGTTCTTCGATGTAGTGTTCACGGTTTATGAGAAGGGAGCTAACACCAACGGAGACTTCCCTTGCAGCTGTGGCCCTGAGTCTTGTAATAAGTGCCGCTTCTGCTACACTAAGAAAGGCAATGTCGCTGAGGCTTTAAGAAAGTAACCAACTAAACCAAAGGGGAGGAGTGATCCTCCCCTAATTTAAAAAAGGAGAATAGTTATGAGAAGAGTTATTGATGATGCACACTACGAAGAAGTAAAGAAGATGGNNCTCGTCGGCAGCGTCAGATGTGTATAAGAGACAGGTTATTGATGATGCACACTACGAAGAAGTAAAGAAGATGGTGACCAATGTAATATTTGAAATCCCGGCAGCAAAGGTAAGCGAGTATAGCTATGGAACATATCGCTCAGAGGGATACCTAATCAAGAGGTATATCTTTGCAAGGGTTCCTAATATCAAATTTGGAAAGGACATGAATACAACCGGCATTGGTAATAATGGTTGTTATGAGATTATCTACACGGATTTTGATAAGGAAGAGGAGCATATTTGTGGGCTTATCCATCTGACTAATGATATGTATGGTAGTACTATCTGTTGGGTAAGCGACATAGACGGAGAACGTGAAGGCGTTTCCCGTACGATCCGTGGATGTGAACCTATACGATAATAAAGGAGGATAAAAATATGAAGACATTTAAAGATGGTTACGAACTTAACCCGACTGACGACCTTGGCTTTGCGAAGATGAGACTAGCTTGTAACGAATTTAAAAAGCAGACCGGCGGAGCTGTTACCGGAAAGGTAGAACAGATTTGGGCGGATCTCGGAGCCGGTGCATGGTGGTGGCAGATCGCTATTTACAGAAGCAATGGAAGATCCTTCCAGCTTGGAGGCAATGATCGCCAGAAGATCCTTGACGCATGTTGTATGGAAGAGATCACCGCTGCCGTCTCACGTTGTATCGAAAGGTATCCTAATCTTTACAATTAAACAACAAACTTAACCCGCCACGGAGGTTACGAAGGCAAGGAGGAAATATGAAACACTACACAGAAAATGATTGTCTTTCAGTAACAGAACTTAAAGCAATGCCGGTCGGATCTCATATATCAGGATGTGGTACTTACTACTACGCCATAAAGACAGATGTTGACGAATGGACATTCGATGATCGTATTGATATTATGTTTGGTAGATCTTCTTATTTCATTGCAAACGTATTTGAAGGCACCGAGTTTGATGTTTATGTAAAGGAGAATTAATATGGATAAGACAGTAAAGAGAATACTTAAACAACTGAATAAGCAAAAGCCGGCAGCACCTATGCTTTCTCTTATGGATGATCTTCATGTTCATTATGATGATAATTATGAGGGGTGGTATGAATATGGATTCTATGATCCCGAAGATTACTCTGACGACGAACTTAATGATCTGTTGTGGGAAGAGTTAAGAAGGGAATATATTTGGACACCGTATGATTGTACCGGCCAGGCCTTCACCTCATATATCCATTGGCACCGTAATCCCAACGGATATATTAGTGTAGTGCATAGAATATGTTTAGATGTATAGGGGTTGACAGATTTTAAAATCTGTAGTAACTTAAAATTGTTCCACAAAACAACACACATTTTTAGGAGGAAAACTTATGAAGACTTATAACGAATTTACCCAGGCTGTAGCAGACATTTTCGCAAATGAGGGAACTGATTATCTCCCGAATGATTTTGGTAAGATTACTGTCAAGTTACAGGAAGTTACCAAGGCAAACGACGCACATCTTGTAGGACTTACCATTATGAAAGAGGGAAGTAATATTGCCCCTACTATTTATCTTGAGCAGTACTACGACATGTACCTTAATGGCTATGATATGGATGAGATCATTGATAGGATAGCCGAGGTTCGTGTGGAGAACGATGCTCCCGATGTTAAGCCCGATGATATTTTTGATCTTGCAAAGGTAAGAGGACAGATAACTTGCAAGTTACTTAATATCAAGGCTAACGAGGAATACCTTGTTGATAAGCCTTACAGCAAGATAAGTGATCTCGCCGCTGTATATATGGTAGACCTTGGTAATAACATGGGCGTCCCTGTTACCTATAATCTTCTTGAGAGATATGGTATTACAAAGGAAACTCTGCATAGGATCGCCGTTAAGAATATCACCAAGTACGGAGTTAAGTTCAAGTCCATGAAAGATATCCTTGTGGAAATGGGAATTTACGAAGAGGATGTTCCCACTGATCCTAATCATCCTATGTATGTCCTTACTAATACAGACGGTATGTTTGGTGCAAACTTACTTCTCGATAAGGAAACCATGCAGTACGTATCTGAAGTACTTGGCGGCGACTTTATTATTCTTCCCTCAAGTATCCATGAGGTGATCATCCTTGGTATGGAAAAAGGAACTGACGGACTTACTACAATGATTAAAGAGGTTAATAATAAAGCGGTAGAAGATCGTGATGTGCTTAGTAATCATCCTTACATCTACTCTGCACAGACCGGCAAGATTAGATCCGTAGCATAAAGGAGGTGCTTATGAGGAACAAACCACCGCCGTAATAATTCTGTAGCAAACTTAACCGGGGCTCTGTAATAAGAGCCCCTATTTATTAAAGGAGAAAGCATATGAGTATTGATACTATTTATGATGACATCGTTAAGTTACTGGATGATGAACAAGTTGGAAACGAAGTTAGCATTGACCCGATTAGCCGCGTGATCATTGTTGAGATCACGTGGGGAGACTGGAAACATGATCATCTTCGCTGCGACCTTTTAGTTGGCGACTATCTTAACTCCCACTCTGTCCATTATATGAAGGATGAAGATCTAACAGAAGAGGACGGGTCTGATGCCTACTCTTCTATTCATCATTACTATATCCTGGGGGAGGTGAGTTAATATGGGAAGAATGCATCAGGGTGTATATAATGTAAGGGAATTTCAGAGACTACTAGCGGACAATGGCTTTGAGTTTGTTCGTCAGGCCGGTAATCATCGTATCTATAGACGTGGCAGCGAAACAATTTCGATGCCAACTCATAGTGTGAAACAGACAACACTGTACGATATTATTAAACAGCATAGATTGCAAAGGAGGAACGAACAATGAATGTAAAAGAAGTAGCAGCATGGCTGGCCAACGTAGACAGCAATGGATGTACGGACGAAGAGTTTGCCGAAGTATTTGTTCTCATGTATAAGATGTGGCGTTCCAAAGATTCCAATATGGATCTTGAAAAGGAAGATATGCTGAACTTTGATGAGTTCGAATTTTGTGACTGGCTTAGATCTTGCCTAGGTGAGATTATAGATAGTGACGAAATTGATCAGTCAGCATGGTGGAAAAAGGAGGATTGAATATGAGTTGTATAACAGAAAACACCGTTATAGTAGAGGCAGAATCCAAGCAGTCAATGCTCAATGATCTGGCCGAGTATGGCTGCGGTGACAGTGTATATATAGTATACTGNNTGTAACTTTGATTGTAATGGAGATTCACCGTGGGACATTCTTGATAGCGAAGAATTGGAATTGGCTTGGGATGCGCTTATTGCAATGGAAACCAACTACGGTGATGGTGACTGTTGTTGGACAAGAGTTCGCAGCAACGACGGTTATATGATAGATATCGAAGGGACATTAGCCGACTGGCTAAAGGAAAACTATCATGATATCTATCTACAAGTTGTTAATAAAATTAAATATACAATTTAAGGAGGTGCCATATGGAAGATAGGTTAGTAACAATCTTAACTGATCTAAAAGAGTTCTGCCCTGATATAAAGGAAATAGATATCGATGGCCTGATATTTATTCTTCAGGATCTGTACTACCTTGACTATAATGGTTGGGAAGAGTGGCGTAGTAATGAAGAGGCTTATCGTGGTTGGTTAATTAGCTACTTGA
>LXOW01439548.1_pt3 | contig 17079 bp, 9 predicted proteins | sample 1368591 | NCBI WGS metagenome assembly LXOW01 (sample SAMN04884650, study PRJNA319009) | bovine gut metagenome | isolation source: Cow rumen | host: Bos taurus | place: Italy: Legnaro (PD) | collected 2014-07-09 | reverse complement strand
GAGAATAGCAGACAACCAAGAAGTAAAAAAAAGAGTTACAAAACAATTCTTTACTAATTTTGACTTAGAAGAATTTAATAAAAAAGCAGAAAATTTCGCTTTAAAAATTTTAGACAGAAGCGTCAGACCTCATATAATAGAAGCACTAAGAAAACATAAATTAAACGGCGACAAAGTTATAGTTGTTTCTGCCTCATTTACAGATTATCTAAAATATTGGTGCAACAGAGAAGGCTTCGAACTTATATCAACAAAATTAGAAGTTAAAGACAATAAAATAACTGGAGAATTTGCAACTCCAAACTGCTGGGGAGCTGAAAAAATTAGAAGACTTTCAGAGCTATTGCCCTTAAATAATTTACATGACAAATACGAAAAAATATTTGTGTATGCTGATAGCCCTAATGGTGGCGACAAAGAAATGCTAGAATTAGGCGATGAAAAAATAATAGTAAAGTAATCTCTGTTACCTGTTAAAAAATAAAAAGTGGAATTATCCGTTATAGCATGTTAATATATTNNACACTTTCGAGCCTTTGGCAATAGTCGGCATGAGCTGTATGTATCCTAAAGCACAGTCTTTAGAAGATTATTGGGAAAACATAAAGCAAAAAGTCGATGCAATTAAGGAAGTGCCTCCGACTCACTGGAGAGCCGAAGACTATTATAACCCAGATAAAAAATGCCCCGACCATGTATATACTACAAATGGCGGTTTTATTGAACCAGTTGATTTTAATCCAGCTGAATTTGGCATTTCGCCATCAGATTTAGACTCTATCGACACAGCACAGCTTTTAAGTCTTGTTGTTGCACAAGGCGCTTTAGCAGATGCAGGTTACGGCAAAAAAGATTTTAACCGCGACAAAACAAGCGTTATCTTAGGTTTTACAGCAACGATAGAGTTAGCTATTCCTCTTGGCGCAAGACTCGGACATCCATTATGGAGAAAAGCAATGCTTCACGCTGGCATTGCACCAGAAATAACCGATCAAGTTGTTTCTAATTTGGGAAAAGCCTATGTAAGTTGGCAAGAAAATTCTTTCCCTGGTCTACTTGGCAATGTTTGTGCAGGAAGAATAGCCAACAGACTCAATTTAGGCGGAACTAACTGCGTAATAGACGCAGCCTGCGCAAGTTCACTAAGCGCTATAGATATGGCTGCCCTCGAACTTTGGACAGGCAAAAGCGATATGGCCATTACTGGCGGCGTAGACGCTTTTAATGACATATTCATGTTTACATGTTTCTGCAAAACTCCAGCCCTATCACCTACTGGTCATGCAAGACCATTCAGTGAGGATAACGACGGTACAATTCTTGGCGAAGGAATTGGTATGGTCGTTTTAAAACGTCTATCTGACGCGAAAAAAGACGGTGATAAAATATATGCTTTAATTAACGCTGTTGGTTCTTCAAGTGACGGAAAAGGTAAAGCAGTTTATGCTCCTGCAGTTGAAGGCCAGAAAAAAGCACTTTTAAGAGCCTACGAACAAGCAGGTATTTCACCCAAAGACGTTGGTTTAATCGAAGCTCATGGCACAGGCACCGCTGCTGGCGACAAAGTTGAAGTTACTGCTTTAAAAGAAGTTTATGGAAACTCTGAAACAGGCAAACCATGGTGCGCTTTAGGTTCAGTTAAATCACAAATTGGCCACACCAAAGCAGCCGCAGGTTCTGCAAACATAATAAAAGCAGCATTAGCTCTGTATCACAAAGTAATTCCACCTACAATTAAAATTAGTAAGCCTGCCGATTCATTAAAAGACGAAAACATTGCTTTCTATCTTCCCGATAAAGTAAGACCATGGATGACCACAAATGGGCAAAAAAGATATGCTGCAGTTAGTTCAATGGGATTTGGCGGAAGTAATTTCCACGTTATTCTATCAGAATACGATTCTTACAAAAAAGAAGCCGACTACGTTAAAGGAGCTGAATTAATCACTGTTTCAGCTAACGATACTGCTACTATTAAAACTGAGTTAGCAAAATACAAAGGACTAAAAGGTTCAGATTTACGAAGAGCGGCAGCCGAAGGAAGAAAAACCTTCAATTCTGATGATAAATGCCGATTGGCTTTTGTAGTTGATTCTACAACCGATTATGAAAAAACAATAGCAGATATAGAATCACAACTAGAAACCTGCGGCNNGTGCATGTTATGCTCAAATAAAATCAAATAATCCTATAGGCATTTTATTCCCAGGTCAAGGTTCTCAATACCCAGGAATGTTAAGAGATACAGTTTGCGGTATTCCAGAAGCGTTTGAAACTGTTGAAACCATAGATAACGTTATTGGCACTGTTGATGAACAAGGCAATACGCTTAACGACTATATCTACCCAAGACCAAACTACGATGAAGCTAAAGATGCATTAAACGGTGATAAATTAAAAGCTACAAATATAGCTCAGCCAGCAATAGGAGCAGTTTCTCTTGGATTATACAAAATACTCAAAAGTTATGGAATAGAAGCCTCTGGCTTTGCAGGTCACTCTTATGGTGAACTAGTAGGCTTATGTGCAGCAGGTGCTTATGATACTGCAACTCTTGCTCGTCTTTCTGCTAAACGCGGTCAGCTTATGGCACAGGGCTCTGGCGAAGGCGATAAAGGCGGTATGATAGCCGTTTTAGGAAGTCTTAGCACAGCAGAACAAGTCGTAAAGGAAGAAAACCTTGATTTAGTTGTTGCAAACCATAATTCTAACAAACAGGTTGTTTTTTCTGGTAAAACTTCTGAAGTTAACAGAGCAAAAGACATTTTCAAAGCTCATAAAATGAAAAGCACCGTATTAAATGTAGCAGGCGCTTTCCATANNTTCGTTTCGTTGAAATAATTCAAAAGATGTATTCAGATGGAATAAGAACTTTTATAGAAGCTGGTCCAGGTAGCGTTTTAACAGGTTTATTAAAAAATATTCTGGATACCAACGATTACAAAGTAATAGCAATGGATTCTTCCAGCGGAAAACGTTCATCTATTACTGATTTAGCTCGTGCAATAGCTCAATTAGCCGTTATGGGTTATAAACTTAATTTAGAAAAATGGCAAAATGGTGCCGAATGGTTAGAAAAGCATCCTGTTATGCCTAAACCAAGATTAACATTTAAGCTTTGCGGCGCAAATTACAAATCTCAAAAACAATTAGCTGTGTTAGAAGAACTAAATTCACCTGTTCCAGAAAATATAGCAAATACAGTAAGAAAAGCTGATACTTTACCCGTTCAACCTGTTATAGATGAACAAAGTAAAGTAAATAACGCTTTTGTTCAAAATTTGGTTGAAAAATATAACGCTTTACCCCAGGAAGTTCAAAGAGAACTTAAAAACTATGGTATAGTAGACGCCAATTTACCAGAAAATATTCAACAAAATCAATCTATGTCAAACACTCAACCCGCTCAAACAACATTACAAACTCAAGTTACTGTTCCCAATATGCTTGGAGACACAATCACTGCATTACAAAATATGCAGCAGCAAACCGCTGAACTTCATAAAAAATTCTTAGAAGGTCAAGTAGTTGCTCAGCAAACTCTCATGGCACTTTTAGCTGGCGGAAATATTCAGATGATTCAGCCAGTTGTACAACAAACAGCAACTCCTGTTTATACCGCACCTGTTGTTCAACAACCACAAACTCAAGTGATGCCAGCTGTTCAGCAACCAACACCCATACAAGCGGAACAAGCGATTGCTGCTAGAACACATGCACAAGAAAGCAGCGTATTTGCAAGACTAACATCTGCACCAGTAGAAGAAAAACAGGAACCAATACAAAAACCTGTTGAATTTAAAGCAACACCAGTGCCTCAAACTGCGGTTTCCAATACTTCAAAGATAACAAGTGACAAAGTAAAATCTGTTCTTTTGGAAGTTGTAAGTGAAAAAACAGGTTATCCTCAAGAAATGCTAAATCTTGAAATGGATATGGAAGCCGATTTAGGAATAGACTCTATTAAGCGCGTTGAAATTATGTCGTCTATGCAAGAAAAGCTTCCAGAAGCTCCTGTTGTTCAACCAGACCAGCTAAGCAAGCTTAGAACGCTTAACCAAATACTTGAATATCTTAGTGCAGGAATTTCTGAAGCTCCTAAGCAGCAGGAAGTCATAGAAACACAAATAAGCAATAAACCTGTAGTTTCAGCAAGCACAGAAAATGTAAAAACAACTTTGTTAGAAGTGGTAAGTGAAAAAACAGGTTATCCTCAAGATATGTTAAATCTTGAAATGGATATGGAAGCTGACTTAGGAATTGACTCAATAAAACGAGTTGAAATAATGTCAGCTATGCAGGAAAAACTTCCAGAAGCTCCTGTTGTTCAGCCTGACCAGCTAAGTAAACTAAGAACGCTTGCTCAAATTATGGCATATTTAAGCGAAGGTTCTGAAAATACAGCAACAGCAGCAGAAGTTATTTCTGCTCCAGTTGTAAAACCAGTTCAGACAACAGTTGTAACAGAATCTAAACCTGTATCTGCAAATAATGAAGATTATGACAAAACTTTACTTAAAGTTATTTCAGAAAAAACAGGTTATCCTATAGAAATGCTTAGCTTAGAAATGAATATGGAAGCTGATTTAGGCATAGATTCAATAAAAAGAGTCGAAATTCTCTCTGCTTTCCAAGAAGCTAAGCCAGAAGCTCCAGTTGTTCAACCAAGCGACATAGGCAATTTCCAGACAATAGGACAAATACTTGATTACTTGCACGCAAATACCGCAAAAGAAAACGTTTTAACAACAGAAACTACTAATAATGTTAAAGCTGAAAAAGTAAATACTAATAATGAAAGCATCAGAAGAACCATTATCAGACCTGTTGAAATTTCTTCCATGCCAGAAGGCGAAAAAGTATTAAATAGTGGCGATACAGTTGTAATTACTAACGAAGATTCTTCTTTAGCTGCTGCTATGAGTGATTCATTCTCTAATATGGGAATTAAAACAAACCTTAAAAGTCTTAAAGACATAATGACAGGTGATTTTTCCTCTGAAACAAAAGGAATAATTGTTCTAGCTCCTATGCCAGAAAAAGCAACAAATGGTCTTTGGGAAAGTTCTTCAGAAGAATGGTTAAAAGATGCATTTATGGCTATTCAAAAAATAGGAATGACTATAAAAGCTAATAACGGCTTAATAGCAACTGTTTCAAGAATGGATGGTAAATTCGGTCTTGAATCAATGAACAAAACCATAGATCCAGTTCAAGGCGGCCTTGCTGGAATTACCAAAACAATAAGATATGAATGGCCAGAAGTTACCGCTAGAGCAATAGATATAGACTATAAATACAAAGAAACAGCAGAAGCAGCCGAAAAGCTTGCAAATGAAGTTTCCGTTAAAGGACCTATGGAAACAGGCATTTCTAAGTATTCACGCATAAAGATTGATGAAATTGAAAGTGAATTAAAAGAAGACACTAAATGCCCACCTAATTTTTCTTCTAACGATGTAATTATAGTAACTGGCGGCGCTAGAGGAGTTACTGCTGAAACAGCAATAGCATTTGCCGAAAAATACAAATCAACGATGGTTCTTATTGGCAGATCACCAGTTCCAGAAAATGAACCAGCATGGTTGCAGCCATTATCAAAGGAATCAGAAATTAAAGCCGCCATATTAAAAAATAGCGGAAAAACAATGCTTCCAAAAGAACTTGAAGCCGAATACAAAAAAGCTATGGCTAACAGAGAAGTTTTAAATAACCTGGAAAGAATTAGAAAAGCTGGATGTGATGTATATTATCATTCTGCTAACATACGCAATGAAGCCGATGTAGCTGACGTAATTGAAAAAGCAAGAGTTGAAGTAGGCAATGAAAAATCTATAAGCGGTTTAATACATGGCGCAGGCGTTCTTAGAGACAAAAAAATCGAAGATAAGACACGTGAACAAATAAGCGATGTTATCGACACAAAAGTTATCGGTTTAAGAAATGTATTAAAAGCATTAAGCCAAGATAATCTCAAAATGATTGTTTTGTTCTCATCGTTCTCAGGTAGACAAGGCAGAATAGGACAAGTTGATTACGCAATGGCTAATGAAGTTCTTAATAAAGCAGCTCAAAAAATTAGAACTTCACGCCCAGGATGCCATGTCATGGCATTTAACTGGGGTCCATGGGACGGTGGCATGGTAAATGCCGGCTTACGTAATGTATTCATTGCAGAAGGGATAGGCTTAATACCGTTAAAAGCAGGTGCAAAATGCCCGATAATCGAACTTTCAAATCCTGCTGAAACAGCAGTTGAAATAGGCATTATGGGAAATGTTGGCATTTCAAATGACAAAGACAAAGAACCAAAACAGAAGTTTACAGAGGTTTTTAACTTCGACCTCAATCTAAATGACAACCCCTGGTTGAGGTCACATGTAATAAACGGGGATCCAGTTCTCCCAATGGCCGTTGCTGGTGAACTTATGGCAGAAGCCGCTGTTCTTAACAACATTGGCATGGAATTTGCCGGCTATGATGAAATGCGTATACTTAAAGGCATTGTATTAAAAGACGGTGCTCCAGAAATGCTAAGTATCTATGCAAGCACACCAGAAAAAACAAACGAAGGTTATAAGGTTCTTTGCGAAATAAGAACTAAACACTCAGGTAAAGAAGTTATTAATGCCAGAGCAGAAGTTATACTTACATACAAATTAAACACTCCTGCTCCAGGTTATCAAAAAGCAGATGCACCATTGGTATATACTGACTCAATAAGAGAAGCTTATGCTAACGACTTGTTCCATGGTATATTCTTCCAATCATTAACAGAAATAGAAGGCTATTCTGATAAAGGCATTATAGCTAAATCAAAAACATCTGGGAAGCCGTCTGAATGGTTCGCAAAACCTGCAACTGATACTTTCTGTTCCGAACCAATGAGTCTTGATGCAGCTTATCAATTAATGATTCTTTGGACCACAAAAATTTGCGGTTCACCATCTCTACCAAGCTATGCAAAAAAATACCGTATCTTTACAAAACAATCTAACATAAGTAATATCACTATTTCTGCAATAGCTAGTAGAAAAGGTTCTATGATGGCAACAGCTGATATAGACTTTGTAGACAATACAGGCAAAGTTGTAGCAAGACTTGAAGGTTACGAATGTACCCTTAACGATTCATTAAAAAATGCGTTCAAACTGAGAAACGTTGTGGGAGCATGATAAGAAATGAGTAGCTCACGTAATCCATATTCAATAGCAATAACTGGCATAGGCGGTATTTTCCCTGGTTCTGATTCCTTAGAAAATTTCTGGAAAATGATTTCTGACGGTAAAAGTGCCTCAGAACCTGTTCCAAACGGCAGATGGCCAGAAAAAGGCGAAAACTATTTAGGTTCAAACTATGCCCCAGACAAAGTTGGTACTGTTAACTGCTGTTCAATAAAACACATACCAGAAAACTATGCCAATTTAGACATCGACCCTGAATTAATCAAGACCTTAGACCCTCTTTATAAAATAGTTTTACAAGCAGGAAGAGACGCTTTCTTAGATAGTAAAACAGATAAACTTGATTTATCTAGGGTGCCAGTTATTATTGCTAATATTGCTTTACCAACCGATTCAACTTCGCAAATAACACGCAATTTGAATATGGAAATAATTAAAAGCCAGTTAGACGGTAAAAAAGTAGATATTAATGATTTACTTAAAACAAATCCGCTTAACAGGTTTTCAGCCGAACTTCCAGCTGGCTTACTTGCGGCAGCGCTAGGATNNGCTACACCCTAGACGCAGCATGTGCTTCTTCTTTATATGCTATAAAACTAGCTTGTGATGAACTTACTTCTGGAAAAGCCGATGCTGTTCTAACAGGCGGAGCTTCAAGACCTTCTTCTCAATTTACCCAAATGGGCTTTACCCAATTACATGCCATATCTAAATCTGGCGTTTGCAGACCATTTGATAAAAACGGTGATGGTCTTATCGTTGGAGAAGGCGCTGGATTATTTATGCTCAAACGTCTTGATGATGCCATCGCAGCAGGAGATAAGATATATGGCGTAATCAGAGGGATAGGCTTAGCCAACGATGTTGGCGGTAGTCTATTAGCACCTTATACAGAAGGTCAACTAAGAGCTATGAGAAGCGCTTATTCTCAAGCAGGTTGGAAACCATCAGACGTTCAACTTATAGAATGTCATGGAACAGGCACTCCAACAGGTGACGCTGTAGAATTAAAAAGCATAAAAGAGCTTATTGGCAATGACTATCCACAAGATTATGAATGTGTAATTGGTTCAGTAAAATCGAACGTTGGACATTTACTTACAGGTGCAGGCGCAGCAGGATTAATGAAGGTTCTTTATGCTTTAATGTATAAAGAATTACCTCCAGTTGCAAACTTTAATAGTAGCGACCCATCATTGGAATTAGATAAAACTCCTATAAGAATTCTTTCACATAGTAAATTCTGGAACAGTCCAAAAGATAACTTACCTAGAAAATGTGCTGTAAGCGCTTTTGGTTTTGGCGGAATAGACGCGCATGTTTTATTAGAGGAATATATACCTAAAAATGACTCACAAACAGGTCATCCTGTTTTAAGACGCGGTAAAAATTCAAATACAACTACAGCAAAAACACAAATAAAAATTCAATTAAATGAACCTGAAATAGCTGTTGTTGCAGTAGAATCAAAAATTGGCAGTTTAAAAAATTCANNTTATATTGATAAGCTTGAAATTAAACCAGGTGAATTTAAAATTTCACCTATTGAACTCCAAGAAGTTTTACCTCAACAACTTTTAATGCTTCAAACAGTTTCTGGAGCCATCAATAAAATGACTTCTGAAATTCCTCAAAGTAAGCTTGATTGGGGAACATTTATAGGAATAAGCCAAGATTTCGATGCAAGCAATTTTTCATCTAGATGGGCTATAAATTCAGATTTAAAAGCTTATAAAATAGATAATCTAGACCCTAGTAAACTTTGCGATGAAATAACTCCTCCATTAAATCACCCTCGAACAGTTGGTGCATTGGGCGGAATAGTTGCGAGCAGAATTGCCAGAGAATACAGTATTGGTGGACCTTCTCACACATTTTCAAGTGCAGAAAACTCAGGTCTTTCAGCACTTGAAGCAGCAGTAAATGCCCTTAAATATGGAGAAATCAAAACAGCCATTGTTGGTGCTATAGATATGGCTGGAGATTTAAGAAATATACTTTCTGTCGACAAAATCAGAAAATATTCAAGAAAAGGCGGTTCTGTAGCTTTTGACGANNTTTAGTATTAAAAAGAAAAGAAGATGCCATAAAAGATGGAGATAGAATATTAGCAACAATAAAAGGCATCGGAAAAGCAAGTTCTATAAAGCTTAATAACCTCGAGTCAGCAATAAAAGCATGCAAACTTGCAATGCAGAACGCCTACAATAATGCAATGATTGAGCCCTACTCTGTTTCTCTACTAGAAACAGGTTCAGATAACACTCAAGAAGAAAACTTGATTGAATCTTCTGCATTAGCTGAATTTATGCCACAAAAGGACGAATCAGACGCTTTTAAATCAAATGACCAGCTTTGTGCAATATCTAACAGTAAAATGATTTTTGGACAAACAGGTGCTGCTTCAGGGTTAATCTCATTATCAAATGCCATAATGTGTTTGAACAAACAGATTTTGCCTCGTTATCTACCGCTTAAGTCTCCAATAGAACCGCTTAGCAAGTTAAAAGAATCCTTCTTTACTCCTAATGCTCCACAATACTGGTTTAGAAATAAATCAAACGGCGCAAGAAGAGCAGCGGTAAATTCAATAGGTATAGACGGCTCTTATTATCATATAATACTTGAAGGCTTTGAGGACGAAGAAAAGTTTTCCCAAAAAGCAAAAGAAGCAGAACAAAACAATTTAATTTACCCAACAGGTGAACCTGAAGATTGTGTTTTCCTGATTGGCGGCACATCAACTTGTGATTTAAAAGAAAGAATTTCTGCTTTAAAAAATCTTGAGGCCTCATCAATAAAAGAGTTAGCTAAAGAGTATTGGCAACAGTTCCCATTAAGAGAAAAAGCAACTGTTTTTGCCAGTATTGTTGCAAGTTCTATACAAGAACTAAGGCAAAGAATTGATGTTGCCGTAAATCATATTTACAACCAGCCCGACAAACCTATTACCGCAGGGCCAGAAATAAACGACAAAATTTTCTATACGCCTTCTCCTACTGCCTTAAAAGGCAAAGTTGTTTTTGCTTTCCCAGGTTCAGGCAATCATTTCCTCGGCATGGGAAGTGAACTTGGTACAAGTTTTCCAAAGTATTTGCGTGCTTTAGATAAACAATATGATTTGTTGGCAGCTCAATTTGCTCCAAGAAAAATTGCTCCATGGCGGCTTTCTTATGGTAATAATTGGGAAGAAGAAGCAATGAAAGATTTGCTCGACGACCATAATTCGCTAGTATTCAGCCATGTTTCATGTTGTTCACTCGTCAGTGATATAGTTCGTGGGTTTGGCATAGAACCAGACATCATCATGGGATATAGTCTTGGCGAAACTGCAGGAAACTTTTCAACTAGAACATGGCGTGAAAGAGACGAGATGGTTCGACGAATGAGAGCTTCTAATCTCTTTACCACTGAACTTATAGGAAAATATAATTCTCCAAGACGATATTGGGGATTAGACGAAAACGCTAAGATTGAATGGGTTTTAGGAATGTTAACCTGCCCTGCTTCTGAAGTTGAAAAATACATAGGTGATTTTGATCAAGTATATATCCTTATTGAAAATACGCCAGATGAATGTGTTATAGGTGGCAATAAACATCAGGTTGAAGTTCTTGTAAAACTTATAAACAAACCATTTTTCAGTCTTGAAGGCGTTTCTTCTGTACACTGCCCTGCTGCAATTCCAGCTTCTGACGCATATCGAAAGTTACATCTTTACGATTGCTACCCTCCAAATGGAATGACATTTATAAGTAGTGGTAAAGGCGAAGTATTTACTCCAGAAAAGGAAACAAGCGGAGATTCGATATTAGCACAGTGCGTTGGTAAAATTGATTTTCCAAAATGCGTAGAAACTGCATATAAAGAAGGTGGACGAGTATTCTTAGAAATAGGTCCAAAATCTTCTATGAGCAGAATGATTAACAACATTCTAGGTAATAGACCTCACTTCGCTCGTTCAGCTCTAACAGGAAATCAAAGTGAAAACACAAGTTTGTTAAAATTCTTAGCTAATTGTGCCGCAGAAGGCATTAAAGTTAATCTGGATCCTATTTATGGCAAGCAAACTATTAATGACAAAGTTGAAATAAAAAATAATACTAAACCAATAACAGTTCAAGTTGGTAAAGAATTATCAATTAAAGGTCTTGAAAAAACAACTTACAGTATTACTAAACAAAAAGAATCTAAACCAACTTCAAAAACTGAAGTTAAAGAAGTATTAATTAAACCTGTTAATACTCCTGTTATAATTAATAAACCTACAAAACCAACCATAAATATATCTAAACCTGTTACCCCAAAAACAGTTATTCAGCCAATAACTAAACAATCAAGTGTAAATAAACCAATCGAAGCTAAACCTGTTCAGGTTAATAAGCAAATAAACGCTAACATTGCAACACAAAGAACTATGAATAATAATATCACAAATTCTATCATTTCATCTTGGAACAACGCACAACAAACAACTGCTGCTGCCCATGAAGCATATTTGAACTTTTCTGCTAACATAACTAACTCTATTGCTCAATTAATAGCCGGTAAAGTTGTTATGCCAGTTATCTCTTCAAATATGTCTCAACCTAATTTGAACAATCAAACAAATAGTCAGCCTGTTGTTCAAAAAAACAAGAAATACCCTAAGCCATATAATGGTCCTGTATTCTTAAATTGGGAAGGTTCAATGGAGTTTGCTGTTGGAAAGATTGGAAAAGCTTTAGGCGATTTCTTTGCTCCAATAGACGCACATCCTACAAGAGTTAGACTTCCAGACATTCCTTTGAATTTTGTAGATAGAATTATAAGCGTTGAAGGTGAAAAAGGCTCATTAGGCAAAGGAAAAGTTATAACAGAACACGACGTATATCCAGATGCGTGGTATCTTGATAATGATTGTATGCCAACAGGCTTATCTGTAGAAGCTGGTCAAGCTGACCTTTTCCTTTCTGGCTGGTTAGGTATTGATTTTAAAACAAAAGGTATAGCCAAATATCGTTTATTAGACGCTGTTGTTACCTTCCACGGACCTTTACCTCGACCAGGCGATACAATTCACTATGATATAAGAGTCGATAGATTTATCAGACAAGCCGATACTTACCTTTTCTTCTTTGAATACGATGGAAGCATTGACGGAAAACATCTGATAACAATGCGAAAAGGTTGTGCGGGGTTCTTTACAGACAAACAACTTGCCGATGGAAAAGGTATAGTATTAACAGAAGCTGATACCAGACCAGAACCTAAGCCAAATCTTCCAGGCAGAGAAAACTTGCCAGAAATGACTGTTCAATCTTTCGATGACAATGCATTAGAATTATTACGACAAAGTAAATTTGAAGAAGCTTTTGGGAAAGATTTCGCTGGCTTGCAGTTTAACGCCCAAACAATTCCATCAGGCAAAATGAAAATGATTGACAGAATCACCGAGATAGACCCAAAAGGCGGTAGATTCGGTTTAGGCAGAATAAAAGCAGAAATAGATATACCTCAAAACGCATGGTTCTTAACACAGCATTTCTGTGACGATCAGGTTATGCCAGGAACTCTTATGTATGAATCATGTATGCAATCATTAAGAGTTTTCTNNGTTGGATTGCCCCTGCCGATAAATGTGCTTTTGAACCTATTATAGGCGTTCAGAGCCAGTTAAGATGTCGTGGTCAAGTAATTCCGGGCGTTAAAAAAGCTCTTTACGATATAGAAATAAAAGAACTAGGCTATGGACCAGAACCCTATGCCATAGCAGACGCCTTAATGTTTGCCGACGGAAATCGCATAGTTCAAGTTCTTAATATGTCTATAAGACTTAGTGGAACATGTAGAGAAGAAATAGAAGCTTTGTGGAAGTCTAGAAAATCATCAAAGCCTGCTCAAGTTTCTATAAAAGACCCAGAAATACTTCCTGCAATTTATACAGCTCAACAGATTTATGAATATGCTAAAGGTAAACCATCACTTTGTTTTGGCGATGCCTTTAAACAATACGATAATGACAAATTCTTAGCAAGATTACCTAACCCGCCTTATTTATTCGTAGATAGAATTACTGCTGTAAATGCCGATTTCTTAAAAATAAAAACAGGTGGAACAGTACAAGGACAGTTCGACATAAAACCAGACCATTGGTTCTTTAGAGCAAACAGACAAACCAGTATTCCTTTCTCTGTCCTGCTGGAGTTTCCATTACAGGTTTGCGGATGGTATTCATGCTTTATGGGTTCGGCCAACACAAGCGAAAAGCCATTACACTACCGCAATTTAGATGGTTCGGCAATATTATATGAAGACGTTAATGTAAACAGTGGCACACTTACTGCTACAGTAAAATCAACAAAAGCAGCAAACGCAGGTGGAATGTTGATTCAATCATTCGATATGGTTGTTACAAAAGGCGAGAGAAAAATATACGAAGGAAACACTACTTTTGGTTTCTTTACAGAAGAAGCTCTTGCAAACCAAATTGGATTAAGAGGAATTAAACGCTATCAACCCACTGAGGAAGAAATTGCTAGAGGAAGAACCATAGAGCTTGAAAAAGCAGCTCCATTAACTCCCCAAGACCAAACTATACCTCAGATGAACGGTTTACAGCTTCCAGGCAAATGTTATTTAATGATAGATAAAGTTGATTTATTCGTTCCAGATGGTGGTCCAAAAGGTTTAGGATATATAAGAGGAACAAAAGAAGTAGATAAAACAGAATGGTTCTTTAAAGCTCACTTCTACCAAGACCCAGTTATACCTGGTTCACTTGGTTTGGAATCTTATATCCAATTATTAAAAGTTGTAGCTATAAATCGCTGGGGTAAAGAATTAGAAGGAAAAGCTTGCCACTACGAACCAATGGCTCTTGGACAAAAACACACTTGGTCATACAGAGGTCAGGTAATTCCTCCAGATAAACTAGTTACAGTCGATGCATGCATTATGTCTATAGACGATGCAACTCATACAATTATAGCAGATGGTTTCCTGTCTGTAGATGGAAGAATTATTTATAGCATGAAAGACTTTGCTTTAAGAGTTGCAATAGATTAATAATCAGCAAACAAAAAGCCCAACTTTAGTATTAAAGCTGGGCTTTTTGTTTGCTTAAAAAAAATTATTTACTATGTTCCGTAGTTAAAGATAACATTTGTGGTAAAAGTTGTTTCTTTCGGCTTAATATGCCAGGAAGACTGAATAAATTCTTTCCTTTACTTTTGTAAGGCAAATCATGAATGATTTCATTTGAGCCTAATATAAGCATTTCAGATGTTTCTCTAACAGCATCGGTAACTAAGAGTCCAATAAAACTTAAACCTTCATCGTTTTGGATTTTAGTCATAGAACTCATAATTTCTTCTTGTCTTTGATGTAAAAGCTCTAGATTTGTTTCTTCTACTTGAGACAATGAGAACTTATATTTTCCATTTGTATAAGTTTTTCTATCAGAGTTAATAACAACTTCGGGACTGCTTGAAGCTAATGGCGAATCAATATGTGAAAGTTCTTCCATTAATGTGCTAGCAGAAACTCCAGAAACTTTTTCCAACCATTCTATCATTTTCTTATCCATTAGAGATGAAGTTGGAGATTTCAAATTTAAAGTATCTGTTACTATACCGCCAAGCAAAATACCTGCTAAATCAGGACTAAGACTTTCTCCGCAGTTTTTATACATAGAGGCGACAAGAGTACATGTGCTTCCAACAACGTCACCTGTAAATTTTATAGGAGAAATTGTCGGCTTCATTCCAATTCTATGATGATCCACAACCTCTATTATTGGTATTTCCTCTGCTCCTGGAATACTTTGATCCATTTCATTATGATCTACAAGAATTAATTGATGAGGTGGAGCTTCAGAAATACTTTTCTTTAATACAACTCCCGTTAATTCACCATTTTCGTCAACAACAGGAATTAAGTCTCCTGGAGTATTTAATATTTGTTCATAATAAGTGGAAACCCTATCTTGTGGGTGTAAAACAAATTTTGATTCAGATAAAGCAAAATCTTCTACCGGCATTGCAAATTTAAGGCGACTAATTACTTTTGCTGAATCTAACTCTGTTTTTAGTATTGTTACATTTTGTGTTTTTGCCGCATTCAAAATAATAGGTTCTACAGATTTTTCTCCTGNNGGAATATGGCTATCAAAGCTTTCTACACCCATTGTTGCAATATATGTTTTGAAAGTTTGTATTCTTTCTGTATCTACACCTGTTAATATCTCAGCTTTGATAACTTGTGCAATTAAATCTATTGAGCTATTTATCGTTCTTCCTGTTAAACTGTTACCTGAATCGTATCCTATTCCTAATAGATGTGAAAGAAGATTTATTGGACTAAGTATTCCTAAAAATTTGTTGTTTGAATCAACAATAGGAAGTCTAATATGCTCCGTTGATTTAAGCATTGATACAGCTTCCAATAATGGTATTCCTGCACTTATATAAGGAACCTCGTTTGTCATTATATGACCAATTCTTATATAAACGTCATTTCGTGAGACAGGAGGCGTAGTATGAAAACGTTCAAACAGATATTTACCTTTTTCTGGCAACACTCCAGGACAAATTGCCTGAACATTCACGTATCCTTGTCTACGTCGAAGCTCTGCTAATGCAACCGCTGACGCCAAACTGTCAACGTCTGGATTGCGATGACCAGTAACATATATTTTTTTTATTTTTTCATTTTCCATAATCTATAAATTTATTTATTATCATTTATTTTGCAAGAAAAAAACTTTATTCTTACAATGCAAATCAGTGTATGTTTTTATTTTTTATGTTAAAATAAGTTAAATAAAAATTACTGGATTTTTGGAGGTTAACATGAAAAGCATGTTTGCTTTACTTTGTTTAGCTTTAATTTGTTGTATGACTTTATGTATTGATTCAACTGTTTATTCACAAGACAATCCGCTTCCTAAACTTTGGACAGAAATGCAAAAAGCAATGGATAACAGTCTTCCTAAAACAGCTAAGGAAAAACTTGTTAAAATTTATGAATATGCCACAAAAAACAACCAAACAGGCGACATGATAAAATCAAAGTTTTACCTTGTTATGCTAGATATGTCTGAAAAAGCTCAAGGCGCAGAAACAGAAAAAGATGCCCAATTAGCTTTTTTAAACAAATATGAAGAAGAAATTAAAATAGCATCTCCTAAAATGAAGCCTTTCTTGAAGCTTATGCTTGCAAATTGGTATTGGTCATATTACGAAAAAAATTCTTATCGTTATCGCAATAGAANNAATCATTGCTTGCAGATGAAGCCATGTTAAAAGAAATAGAGGTAAATGAATTATCTAGCATTTTAATAAAAGGTAATCAGCCATTATCATTAAGACCAACATTATTTGATTTCTTTGCACATGAAGCCCTAACATTCTACTGCAATGAAGAACAAAATACTCTAAAACCTGAAAATGCATTTGAAATAGACTCTACAAGTCCAGCTCTTATGCCTTACAGTGATTTTGCAAAATGGGAACCCAAAACTTCTGATAATGAATCTCCCTTAGTTTCTGCTGTAAAAGTATTTCAAAGATTATTAAAGCACAATAAAGATACAAACAATATTGATGGATTTATTGACAATGAATTAATGAGATTAAACTGGGCTTATCAAGCTGCTGTAGGTGAAGGTATAAGAGAAAAATACATTGATACTCTTGAAAAACTAGCAGATGAGTTTTCTACAAACCCATATTCAGGAATAGCTTTGGCTTTAATAGGCTCTGAATACAGAAACATGGGCGAAAATGTTAAGGCATTGGAATATGCCGAAAAAGTAATTAAGCTTTTTCCCAAAACTTATGGCGAAGAACTAGCAAAAGAATTAAAAAGCAAAATACTTTCAAAAGCTGTTTCCATTGAAACAGAAAAAATAATT
>LXOW01273977.1_pt2 | contig 17081 bp, 19 predicted proteins | sample 1368591 | NCBI WGS metagenome assembly LXOW01 (sample SAMN04884650, study PRJNA319009) | bovine gut metagenome | isolation source: Cow rumen | host: Bos taurus | place: Italy: Legnaro (PD) | collected 2014-07-09 | reverse complement strand
TGCTCAAAAAACTGCTCGGAGGTTATTGAAATGGCAGAAAAAGGCATAGGATACTTAAAACGGAAGCTTGGCGTAAAGCAATCCAGAGTATTACTGAGATATCTATTTTATGATATGAAAAATAGCGTTGAAGAGATAAAAGGCATTATTCCCGATCAGTTTAAGTGTATATCTTCTTCGCTCGGTTGGTGTGCAAAGGGCGTTGACACACTCGCGAACCGTATTGTATTTGATGGCTTTGAAAACGATGACTTCGAGCTTGGTTCAATTTTCAATCAGAACAATCCTGACATCATGCCAGATGATGCTGTGCTTTCAGCGCTGATAGGATCATGTAGTTTTATCTATATCGGCAGAGATGATACGGGCTATCCTACTATGCAAGTCATTGATGGCAGCAATGCCACAGGCGAAATAGATAGAGTATCCAATATGCTGACAGAAGGATATGCTGTCCTTGAAAAAGATGAAAATCTCAAGCCTACGCTCGAAGCATATTTCCGACCTTATAGAACAGATTACTATAAAAACGGCGTATATGCTCCTGAGCTCACACTTGAACATAACGCTCCTTATGCGCTGCTCGTGCCGATAATTTACAGGCCTGATGCCAAACGCCCTTTCGGCCATTCTCGTATCTCACGCTGCTGTATGGACACAGTCAAGGCTGCCATTCGCACTCTTAAGCGTTCTGAGGTCAGCTCTGAGTTCTACTGCTTCCCTCAGCGCTATGTGCTTGGCTTGTCGAGTGACGCAGAAGAAATAACTGATAAAGCAAAGGCCGCAATGTCAGCATTCCTCGACTTCCGCCAGGACGAAGACGGCAGGCATCCATCAGTAGGCCAGTTTCCACAGCAGAGCATGGCTCCGTTTACAGAACAGCTCCGTATGCAAGCTGCCATATTTGCTGGCGAGACAGATCTAACTCTTGACGACCTCGGCTTCTCTAACGGAAATCCTCCAAGCTTTGAGGCAATCAAGGCTTCACATGAAGCTCTGAGGCTCACAGCACGCAAAGCTCAAAGAACATTCGGCACAGGATTCCTGAATGCTGGATATCTCGCTGCGTGCGTCAGGGACAAGTATACATATAATCGCTCGGCTTTCGTTGATACAAAGCCTACATGGATGCCGATATTTGAGCCAGACGCTGCTGCGCTCGGTGCTATTGGCGATGCAATCTATAAGATCAACCAAGCGGTTCCTGACTACCTCGGCGATAAGGCTATCCACAGCATGACAGGCTTGGAGAGTGATAGAGAGTGATTGATATTAGGCAGCTTATTGAATCCCGAGTCGCATCAGACCCTCGGCTGAAGTCAGTGTTGAAAAAAATAGAAGCAGGCAGCGCAACTCTCAAAGATACTGCATACTTCACTGAAATTTACTCAAATATTACTGGAAACGCTTTCGGTTCCAATGTTCTTGACCTGACAGATGAAGAACGTGAGGCTGCTTGTATGGAGATTCTGCGAGGCAATTATGAGGAAATCAATGATATCTGCTCCCAGGTTCAAACTTCAATTGACAAGGCAGCAGGCATACATATCAAGCCTCAGAAAGCCGCATTCCCTCTTGAACGTGTTGAACAGATAGCTCATTCACTCATAGATCCGACTGTAAAGGATAGCGTCATTAAGCGACGTGCCAATACAGGTGTTGCAAATGTGTCTAAGAGTTTCCACGATGATTACATCAAAGTTAACGCAAAATTCCGCAAAAATGCAGGATTAGCCGTATATCTTAACCGTGAAACAGATGGTAACTGCTGCGAGTGGTGCTCTAATATGGCTGGCCGATATAGTTATGGAAGCGAACCCGATGATATATATCGTCGCCATGATAATTGTGGCTGTACTGTTACATATGAAGATGGTAAGCATAGACAGGATGTATGGTCTAAACGTACATGGACGGCTCTTGAAGCAGGAGTAGGAGCACCGCCACCAACAAGGTTCACAAAAAATCAAGCTGTTTCATTAGAACATGAGAATATGAGGCATAGAGGATTAGAAGGCGAAAGAAGCAAACTAAAATCATCGACACCTCAAACAATTGTAAGTAATGTAATGGTCAATTCACCAGACTACAGAAAACAATATAACCAAATAGAAGATACGCCTCAAACAATAAGGGCAATATTCCAAAATAGTAAAAAGGCTCTAATTCATAGATCAGGAACAACTTATGAAGACTTAATTTTTGTTGATAGCGCAAATGGAAAGGTGCTAAAAAGAACAGATTATGACGAAAGCGGCAGAGTGAAACCTTCAAGCAAAATGTTTAAAATGTTAAAAGACAACGAAGATTATACAATTGTTGCTATTCATAATCACCCCAATAGTGTTTTGCCAAGCATTGATGATATAAATGCTGCCCGAGACAGAAAGTATAAATATGGCATAATCGCCTGCCATAATGGTAATGTCTATCAATACAAAATTATTGACGAAAAGTATAATGAAGAATATATTGACCTTACCCTTGACAATATCCAAACTGTGTTGTATAATAAAGATGAACTCGGAGATAAATTCGATGCGAAAATGCAACATGGTCTTACGTCACTTCGTAAGTTCGGCTTGGATATGAAGGTGATATTATGGGAATAACATATGATATAATATGTGAAAAGTTAGGCTTTGATCCTATGAAGGACAAAATAAAACACAGCAATATAGAAGATGATACAAAGCGTTCTCGTTTTTCTGTTTTGTCATTAGAGGAACATGAATTTTTGATTGATTATATTTTACAACACACAAATTAACAACCGTTCTCACCTGAGAGCGGTTTTCTTATATCTATTTGGAGGTAACATAAATGACAATAATAGGAAATTGAATACCAATAACAGCACCGATAAGGTGCATTTTTTATATCCATAAGGAGGTAGTGTATGGCACAGGCAAGAGCAAGACCTAACCTGCGGCCTGATCATAATGGCTCGCAGCGAGCTCAATTCGAGTCCAATAAGAAGAAAATCTATGCTACACAGACAGTATGCGGCATATGTGGAAGACCTGTCGATTTCGGCTTTAAGTTCCCACATCCGCTCTCCCCTTGCATAGATCATATCATTCCAGTGTCAAAGGGCGGCCATCCGTCTGACATTAGTAATTTACAATTGGCTCATATGACCTGCAATCGAGATAAATCTGATAAATTAGTAGCGACTAAGCAGGATATCTCTACGGGAATAGAACTTATTTCCAATAGGCTGCTGCCATTATCATACGATTGGAAGACAATTTAAGGAGGGCGTTTGATGGACGAGATACGTCTCGGCAAACAAACTCCTACTATATCAATACGGCTGCCGTATACTGATTCGCTCGGTACGGAAGCCGTTTCTTTATACAACAGGTCTGATCGTACTGCTCAGGACTGGCAGGCACTTATGCTCGAAGACATAATGGCTGTCAATTCCGACGGGCTATGGACTCATATGAAATTCGGCTGGTCAATCCCACGTCGAAACGGCAAATCTGAAATACTGATTATGCGAGCAATATATGGTCTAACTCATGGAGAGCGAGTCCTATATACCGCTCATCGTACTACAACCTCTTCCAATGCATGGGAGAAAATATGTACAATGCTCGGGAAGATAGGCTTTCATGAGGATATAGACTATAAAACATACAAAACGCGAGGTATGGAGCGTATAGAATGGCTGAAAAGCGAAGATGAAGCCCTAATCAACTTCAGGACGCGAACCAGCACAGGAGGTCTCGGAGAAGGATATGACCTGCTCATAATAGACGAGGCTCAGGAGTATACAGCCGACCAAGAGTCAGCTCTTAAGTACGTCGTCACTGATAGTAAGAATCCACAGACGCTCATGTGCGGAACGCCTCCAACAGCGGTCAGTTCAGGAACGGTGTTCTTGAAATACCGCAAAGACTGTCTTACAGGTAAATCGGAAGATTCGGGATGGGCTGAATGGTCCGTTCCGAACCTTACCGACGCTCATGACCGTGAGTTGTGGTATGAGACAAATCCTTCCTTAGGAACTATCCTGAGTGAAAGAACTATTCGCTCAGAGCTTGGCGACGACCAGGTCGATGACAATATTCAGCGTCTTGGCTTGTGGCTGCGATACAGCCAGAAATCCGCTATCAGTAAGGAAGAATGGACTTCATATGCTCTCGCAGAAAAACCTCAAATCGGCAAGAAACCTCGAATCTACTTTGCTGTCAAATATGGCAAGATGGGAAATGTATCTCTCGCTGCGGCGCTTAAGCTCGATGATGGCAAAGTATTTATAGAGGCTATCGACTGCCGACCTATCCGAGAAGGTAACGATTGGATCATAGCATTTTTAAGAAACCCACATACCGAAGCGGTAGCAATAGACGGCGCAGGCAATCAGACTGTACTGGCTGACGATATGAAAAATGCCGACATTAAATGCAAGCCTATCCTGCCAAAGGTGGCAGAGGTAGTTGCTGCGAATGCTCTTTTTGAACAGCAGCTGTTCAGCGGAGGCATATGTCACATGAATCAGCCAGCGCTTACGCAGGCAGCAGCCAATTGCGAACATCGCGCTATCGGTAGCGGTGGAGGATATGGTTATTCATCTGTCCTGGAAGGGGCAGATATAACACTGCTCGAAACTGTTTCCCTTGCTCACTGGCTCTGCGCCAACGCAAAGGAAAGAAAGAAGCAGATAATAAGTTTTTAACGCGACTACGCGGGAAAGTAGGAGTTTATATGTCAGAATTTAAGGCTATTGAAACGCAGGAAGCTTTTGATGCAGCTATCAAGGAACGCCTTGAGCGCCAGAAGAAGACTGTAACTGATGAAATCAAGAAACAATACGAGGGTTGGATATCTCCTGAGGAAGCTAAGAAAACCGCAGACCAGATAGCAGCTCTCAATGGCAAGATCGGTGACAATGAAAAAACTATCGCAGACCTTACCGCGAAGAACAGCGCATACGAGATCGCCTCGGTAAAAACGAAAATAGCGCATGAAACGGGTCTCCCATATGAACTGGCTGACCGACTTTCGGGATCCACCGAAGAAGAAATACGCAAGGATGCTGAAACGCTCGCGCAATTCGCAGCGAAACCGCAGGCAACACCGAGCTTTTCCTCGGAGCCGCCAATCGGCAATTCGACTAACGCAGCATATAAGGCCCTTGCACAGAATCTAAATATCTGAAAAGGAGGGCAATTTTATGCCTAATAAGACAACTTCTGGCACACTGTTCAATCCTGAACTCGTGACCGAAATGTTCAACAAGGTCAAGGGACATTCGACCCTTGCTAAGCTCTCAGGAGCTACTGCTATGCCTTTCGCAGGCACAGAAACATTCGTATTCAGCATGGACGGCGAAGCTTCCATCGTTGGTGAGGGTGCTAACAAGCCTGCTGGTCCTGCTGCATTCACAACTGTAACGATCAAGCCTATCAAGTTCGTATATCAGCACCGTGTTACTGACGAATTTGTCAACCTCTCAGACGAGAAGAGAATACCTTATCTTCAGGCTTTCGCTGATGGCTTCTCCAAGAAGATCGCAAGAGCTCTTGATATCTCTGCTCTTCACGGCGTAAACCCTGCAACAGGTGAAGCTTCTGACATTGTTGGAACTAATAGTTTCGCAGGCAAGGTAACAGATTCAGGCCACATCATCACATATAACAGCTCGACTCCTGACGACAATATCGATACAGCAGTCGCAGCAGTACAGGGCAGCGACGGTATCGTAACAGGTATCGCTATGGCTCCTGCATTCGGTGCAGCTCTTGGTGCTATGAAGATGGCTGACTCTCACGCTGCAATGTATCCTGAGTTCCGTTTCGGCGGCAACCCTGCTACATTCGCAGGACTTTCATCCGATATCAACAATACTGTTGTATTCGGCACAAACAACAAGCTCCGTGCTGTTGTTGGTGACTTCGCTAATTGCTTCAAGTGGGGCTATGCCGAGAACATTCCGCTTGAGATAATCCAGTACGGTGATCCTGACGGCCAGGGTGACCTCAAGCGCACAAATGAGATCGTGCTCCGTTCTGAGGCATATATCGGCTGGGGCATTCTCGACGCTAACAGCTTCGCGCTCATTAAGGTAAACCCCTGACGGCTCCTGCCGCGCAAGCCGAGGCTGGTGGGAGCAATAAGATATTCGGCGTAAAGGTTTCTGATATGCAGAGTGATATCAGTATCGCTAATGGAGCAATCACAGGCACACTGAAGTATCTCGGAACAGATAATGCGATTACGCAGGTTTGGGGCTATGGTAATTTCGTCGCCCTTAAGTTCCCTGATGCTGATATCGAGAACAGCACTGTCAAGGTTGGTCTTGAGCCTTCCGCAGGTAGTGGACTTGTCGAGCTCGATAGCGATAAGAATGGTATCTTCAAGATATCCGATAAGCTGCATCAGAAGCTTGTGGTATCTATTACTAAGGACGGCGAGACGGTTGTTCAGAGGTATGATCTCTCTGGTCTGACCTGCCTCTCCGAATAAGAGCTATGGGTGCGGTATATGCAACGGTCAGCGATATAACGGTTCTTGGCCGCTCGCTGACCGCCTCAGAACAGCAAGCTGCGGAAGTATTGCTTGAGCAATCTTCTGCCAAGCTCAGGCTTACTGCTAAGAAATATGGCAAGGACATCGACGAACTCATTGCCAGTGATGAGGATTACGGTGATGCTGTCAAGAACATCGTTGTCCAATCAGTAATTCGGGCTTTGGGAAGCGTAAGCGAAAGCAACACTGCGGTCTCTCAAATGACACAGTCGGGACTTGGGTATTCAGCAACCGCAATTTATATCAATGCTGGCCAATCTCTATATTTCCTTAGGAACGAGTTGAAGGATTTAGGTATCCTTCGTCAGACTTATGGATTATTGGAGGTGTTTAAATATGGCTCAGCTGATACAGGGAACTGAAATATTGCTATACACTGGCAGCGTAACTGAAACAGTAAGCAACGTCCTTATCGGGGAACCAACATCTGACGGCAAAGGCTTTACTCTTGGCATCCCTAAAGGTGACTCCCATACATGGGAAGATCGCAAAGTGGGGTTCTTCGGGAAATCTTTCCGAACGATAGGTTCCCCTGAGCAAGGAATTGAAGCTAATATTCCGCTATGCTGGCATAAAAAAGTTCATGTCAAACTATTGGATGGGGCATNNAATTCATCGGGCATAGAGCACGCAGACGATGTCATAGCAAGAATATACAGTTTTTCTCATGATGGTAGTTTCTTGCCAAAAATCGGTGATATAATCGTTAGCGGAGAATGTCCTTTCACATTCGATACCACATCACAGCAAACTATATCTGCAAGCATGGCAACATTTAAGCAAACTTATCCAGAGTATGCGTTTATTAAAAACGTGAATATCAGAGAAAACGGTGTTTTGCCCGATATTGACATAACAGGACGGTGATTATATGGGAGTAAAACTGATATGGAATGTAAGAACAAAGATTGAAAGGCAAAGGAAGCTTGAGGAAGCTCAGAATCATGTGGATGCGGACTGCCTAAAGTATATGACTTATTATGTTCCTGTTGGTCTGCCATATTACCAGAATTCTGGAAAGCTCAGAGATTCAGGCAAAATCGCTGAGCCTGGGAAGATAACATATACAGCACCGTTTTGCAAAAACGATTATTATAATACGTCTATCAACCATAGACATGGTGGAAACCCTAATGCAACGGCTTTATGGTTTGAGACAATGAAATCAAAGCATAAAACTGAAATACTACGTGAAGCTGCTGCAATCGTAGGAGGAAAAGCAGAATGAACATAATTGAACGAGTAAGGACTATACTGGAGAGCTTCCCAAAAATTTCACAAGTATGCAATGAAGTGCATATCGACTTCACAGATCCAGCTCCTTCGAGCTATGGACTATCCTCGACAGGTGATCAGCTTATCATTGAGGACATAGTTGAAAATCAACTGCGGCAGCACACATTTACTCTGTACACCATGTACAGTAGTATTAACGACTACGAACGCCTTCATAATAGTTCAGCATTACTTGAGCTAAGTACATGGCTCAAGGAACAGATTGGCGCCGAAGTCGATACAATTATAGATGATACTACCTGTTCAGGGGAGATCACAAAGCTCACCGCTGAAAACGGTATGCTCTACAGCGTTCCGCAGGATACAGAATTGGACGGAGTCCAATATCAAATCCAAATTATCGCGGAATACACAGTAAGGAGGTAAAATATGCCTGATAACGATGAGCTCCTCACTAATGAACCAGATGATATCGTCAATGGTGATAGTGAGGAAAACGAAGATGAACCCGCTGCCCTCCGTGATGGAGGCGGCAGCAACGAAAATAATAACGAAGAGGAGGAAGAAGTTATGGCTGATCCTACACCTACACCTTCAGGAAAACTTAAGAGAGGTGCGCTTTTGCACTATCTTGAAACACATTTCGACGTTACAACGCAGGAGACACTTAGTTGGTATCTTATCGGTAAAGACGTCGAGGATATGTCTGTTGAACTTAATCCTGACACAGAGGTCAAGAAAAATATACTTGATGAGACAACTGTAATCGACAAAGGCTATGAACCTTCTTTTGAGGTTGATACTTATTATGCGACACCTACTGATGGAGCAATTTATAATAAGCTTAAGGCAATCGCAATGGATCGTAAGACTGACGATGAGTGCAAGACATTCTGCCTCGAGGTTATCATAGACCAGACTGGTACAACTTCTTTTGAAGCTTGGAAGGAAGAGGTTATTATTAAGCCTAAGAGCTATGGTGGCCCTCAAGGCGGCGTTAGCATTCCTTATACTGTGACCTTCACAGGAAACAGAATAAAAGGAACAGCATCGATGTCGGACAAAGTTCCTACATTCTCAACTACATAACTATAATGAGGAGGCGCTCCATTCAGCGGAGCGCCTATTTTGCTAAGGAGTGATAAAAAATGAGATCAATCAATTTCGATGGTGGTTATAAAACATATGCAATTAATGGTGACGAAAACTGTACTATAAAAATCCAGGTAACAGATTTCAACCTCCCTAAAAGAATAAATGATGCTCTTACAGAGATTGAAGGGGTTGTTGAAAAAGCAAAAGGAAATCGTTCCGACGAAGATATGGCTTCATTCGACACTGAAATTCGTGCAACAATCAACAAGGTTTTCGGAAGTGATATATGCACACCTGCGTTCGGTATAGCTAATGTTTGTTCAATTGCAAGCAACGGCGAACCCATTTTTTATAATTTCTTCAATGCGCTGCTCCCGATAGTTAAAGAAGATATCGAAACTGCTGCAAAAGCTGCCGAGGTTCGCCCTGAAGTACAGAAATACCTCGAAGAAGGAAAATGATAGGAACACTCCCTAAAGCTCTTGAAGTTAATGGAACTTCCTATAGTATTAATCCTGATTTTCGAAATATCCTTCGAATATTTGAGGCTTTCAACGATTCTGAATTAAGCAATGGTGAAAAAGCTTTTATCTGCGTTAACAGGCTCTATGCTGCTCCGATTTCTGACGAAGATATTGAAGAAGCGATAAATAAGGCTTACTGGTTTTGTAATGGTGGTGACGCTCCTAAGACAAAACCTGAAAAGGTCCGTACTCTTGACTGGAAACAGGATGAACAGCTTATAATGCCTGCAATAAGCAAAGCAGCAGGAGTGATAGACATAAGAGAACTGCCATATCTTCATTGGTGGTCATTTCTTGGCCTATTCGGAGAGATTGGTGAAGGGCTTATGTCTACTGTGCTCCATATTAGGCAGAAAAGAGCCCAGGGCAAAAGCCTCGACAAATGGGAAAGAGAGTTTTATAACAAGAATAAAGATCTTGTGAATATTATTACTCCTGAAGAACAGGCGGAAATAGATGAAACGGAAGAATTTTTAAAAACATTGATATAGGAAGGAGTGAGAATATGGACGGTTCTCTTATCTTTGATACCAAGATAGATTCCAAAGGCTTTCAACGGGATTCAAACAAACTTAGCAACAGCCTTAAAGGGCTTAAAGCTCAGTTTGGTGGTTTGATTAAAGTGGCTGCTGCTGCTTTTAGCGTAAAGAAGATAATATCCTTTACCAAAGCCTGCGAAGAAGCATGGCAAGTTCAGCTCGAAGCAGAAACAAGGCTTGAACAGGTCATGAAAAATACAATGAGTGCAACGAAAGATCAGATTCAAACTACAAAAGAATGGGCTTCCGAGCTCCAGAAGATAGGCGTTATTGGCGACGAAGTAACACTATCAGGGCTGCAGGAAATAGGAACATATGTCGAAAATGCTGATTCTCTGAAAACTATGTCTGTTGTACTTGATGATATGCTCGCACAACAGTATGGACTGAATGCAACAGCTGAGAATGCTGTCACCATTTCGACTATGCTCGGCAAAGTCCTGGAAGGTCAGACATCTGCTCTCTCGCGATATGGATATAAATTCGATGAAGCTCAGGAGCAACTACTTAAATATGGTACCGAAGAACAGCGTGTTGCAACTCTCGCTCAGGTAGTCGAAGCATCTGTTGGCGGAATGAACGAAGCACTTGCGCGCACTCCTGCTGGCAGGCTCAAACAGATTAGTAATAGCATGGGTGATGTGAAAGAGCAGTTCGGGCAGGCTGTTACAAATATCAAGGCACTTTTTCTGCCTGCTCTTGAAAGACTTGCAGCAACATTGGCGCGTGTCGCAGACCTTGCTGTAAGAACATCGCAGGCACTCGCGTCTGTATTTGGTGTATCCATAGACAATTCTGCAGCTGTCACAAGTAATATCTCTGAGAGTGTCGCAGCTCAGGAGGACCTTACAGCTGCCATCAACGAAACAGCAAAGGCGCAGAAAAACAACCTTGCTGGATTTGATAAGATTAATACTATCGCTACTGAAACCGCAGAAGTATCAGAAACAAGCGGTAGCGGGGCGCAAGTTCCCGTCGAACTTGATGAAACATCTATTGAAAAACAAATAGGCAAACTCGAGGGGAAAATACAGAAGCTCATAGAACCTTTTAAAATAGCATGGGATAATAAAGGCGAAGAGCTAATGAAATCCTTCGCTGAAAAGTGGGGCAATCTTAAGGAACTTGCAGGTTCGATAATAGATGCATTCAAAAAGGCATGGAATGAGAATAATGTCGGCCAGAGCATTATCGAACATATAATTGGTGCATACACCGAGTACAATAACACTATTGCCAATCTTACGAAGTCAATAAAGGAGGGCTGGGAAGAGAACGGCGCAGGTACTCGAATATTCAGTACTATACTTAAGATTATCAACGCTGTATCAGATATGGTCGAAAGAGCTATTAAGGCAACTGCAGATTGGGCTGCTGATACAAATTTTGCGCCACTTTTTAACTCTATAGCAGAACTACTTGAAGTACTTGAGCCTATTGGCGAAAGAATCGGTGAGGGTTTGCTGTGGTTTTATAAGAATGTAGTGTTGCCGTTCGCTGGTTGGGTTATTGAAAAGGCACTGCCAGCAAGTATAGATGTATTAACCGCAGCTATCAACGCACTTGATCCTGTTGTGGAGGCTTTCATGGATACGGGCAAATGGCTTTGGGAGAATTTCCTTAGGCCTTTAGGCGAGTGGGCTGGAGATATAGCTGTAGGTGGCCTTGAAAAACTTGCGGACATCCTAAAAGATATAGGCGACTATATTGACTCTCATCCGACATTAAAAAATATACTCGGTCCGCTTGCTGTATCTGGAGCTTCAACTGCTAAATTTGGGAAAGCAGGTTTTATTGTATCTGGTCTTACAATGGGTGGAGCTGCTCTTAAAGATGTATGGGATAATCGCAATGATATTTTAGATGTCATTAAAGAATCAGGTGGCCCTGAAGAATTTAACCGAAAATGGACTACTGACATGGTTCGTGGGTTTGGTTTAGATGGTGTCGCTGATGCGATGGAAAAAATCGATAAGTTCCTTACAAACACAAGCAAAGCTCCATTCTTCTATATCTGGACAGATTTCTGGGAAAATATTGGCGCAAAAATAGCTGATGTAAAAGATACCCTTGTAAATGGCTTTACTGTTGCCTGGGACAAAATCACCGAAGTATGGGAAGGAACAAAAAACTGGTTTGCTGATGTATGGGGCGGAATTACCGAGAGCTTCTCCGATGTTGGAGACTGGTTCAAAGATAAATTCTCTACTGCCTGGACTAATATCACAGAAGTTTGGAGCGGCGCTATAAAATGGTTCTCAGATATCTGGGAAGGTATCAAAGAAACATTTGCAAATGTTGGATCATGGTTTAAGACGAAATTCGAAAAAGCTAAAACAAACATCACCGACTTATGGGGCGACATAGGTGAATGGTTCGGCGCACGTTGGTCTGATATCAAAGGTTTCTTTAATCAAGTACCTGAGTGGTTTGGCCAAAAGTTCAACGACGCCAAGACGAATGTTGTAAATTTGTGGAGCAATATTGGAGAGTGGTTCAGTGACCGCTGGAGGGATATAAAGAGCTTCTTCAAAAATGTTCCTGAATGGTTTAGCGAAAAATTCCAAAAGGCAAAGGACAATATAACTAATATTTGGAGCAAAATCGGCGAGTTCTTCTCGGGGATATGGAACGACATTACAAATGGGCTCCATAATGCTATAAATACTGCTATCGAAAAGATAAACGGATTATTATGGCGAATGGAAAGCGCCATTAATAGTTTAGTCGGTGATAGTCCTGTTATCAAGGTCGCATCTGCGTTAGGAATAGTTGAAACTGATGATATACCACATATAAATATCCCACAGATACCTTATCTCGCAGAGGGAACAGTAATCCCTGCTAACTATGGAAATTTCCTTGCAATGCTTGGCGATAATACCCGTGAAGCTGAGGTTGTATCGCCTGTAAGTGCCATAGAAAAAGCCGTTGAAAGCGTCATAGCACGAATGGGCTTCGGTGGTGGTCAGGATATCCATGTCCATGTCGATCTTGATGGTAGAGAAATTGGACGTGTAGCTGTAAAAGCCGTAAATTCGGATAATGCAAGAAAGGGACGGTAATATGGTTGCAATTCAGAAAGTTACTAAATCAGGAACAGAATATATTCCACCCATTGAGCCTATTCAAAATGGCTATAAAGTTACCAAATCGGATATTTATTCTGATTCCACAGGGCGTTCCGCTGAAACTGGTGTGCTGCTTAAATACCTTATTCGTGCAAATGTAGTTTCCATAGAACTCCAATATGAAGGAACCGAAACGGAAATCAATTCCATCGAATCAATATTTACAGGGACAACGCTGAACGTAACGTATCGTGATGGAGGGACATATGTCTCAAAGGATATGTATCCTTCTGATAGAGCTAAAAGCATTGAGTCCCTGCGAGGTAATGGCAGATTTTCGTTCGCTGTAACCCTTGTCGAGATTTAGGAGGCGGTAAGATGTATAACTTCGCAAGCGCCGCTCAGAGAGACGCTTTTCGGTCAGCTTTGGCTGATGGCGCTACCCACCATATAAGAGCTGTTATTGTACCTGTAGATGAAAGCCCGTTCACAGATTTCACTATAGTTGATAGACCCAATATTGATAGCCGATGCGTAGAAAATGAAGAAGTCTTTGATATAGCTGGTATGTATGTCGGCGAACTCGATTTGCGTATAAAAAACAGCAACATGAGAACTGCAGCACTCATTGGAGGAGAGATTGAGCTTTACTTCAGCGTCGATGTTGCTGAAAGTGACCCAATAGAAATTCCTCTCGGAGTATGGGATATTATCGATGCTAAACGTGACTCTGAGCATTTCATAAATATTTTAGGATATGATCATATGCAAAGGCTCGCAACTCCTCTTGATATTCCTGATGTTGGTGTTGTTTATCTCAGCACGATAATGGCCAAAATATCTCAATATGCACAAGTCACATTCGAACAAACAGCTCCAGAAATACTGAATATGGCTATAAAAGACGAGATATCTATTTCTGGGGGCCATGATCCATTATTTAATGTTTTTGGATGGTGTACGCATTATGAAAAAACTTGTTGGGACGAAGTACGTATAATTGCTTATTTGATCGGAGGCTTTGCATTTGCTAATCGTAAAGGTAATATAGAATTTCGAAAGTTTGAGAGACCTACTAATCTCACAATACCAGCCGAAAAGCGATTCTACACAAAGCTTAGTGAGCAAAACTATAATGTTGGTGGAGCGACATACGTAAGAGACAATGGCAAGTCATACACACATACTTATTCCGCAGGAACTGAGTCGTTGTCTATCATACAGATTCCTCAGAATAAATATATTTTCGTTGCTGATAATAACGATGAGAATTATCAACGAATAGCTGAAATGTATAATCTCAAGCTTATATTCCCTGAAGCAAAAATTTATCCAGGTACTTTTGATTTTTATGGCGATCCATCACTTGACCTTGGTGACGAAGTACGATTACAAGGCGGCATTGCAGATAATCGAAGTGGGAGCTTGTCCCCTATTGACTTTATAATATGTGCTAACTACTGGCAGTTTAGAGGCCCGCAGACATTAACATGTGGCGGCGCCCCTCTTGTAGGGCAACGTATTAAAGGTTATAAAAAGACCAACGAAAATGACTATATTTACATAGTCGCAAATAATGAAGCTAAGCTCCTTATTTACATAGGCCCATATACGCGAATTATAACTCCTGAAACAATGGATGGTGCTCCTGTAACTGCCATAAGTAATTCATGCTTCATGGGAACAGATGTTGAAGCTGTAAATATTTCAAGCGGCATTATAACTATAGAATAATGAGGATGGTGATATTATGGCAAATGTTAGTTCATGGGCGGAAATTGTAGCGGCAATAAGTGGGGCTACGGGAGATATAACGCTCAATCTTACAAAGAATATTAATCTTGTGGCAGAAGTTGATTATGTCTATGGTGTGCAGCCTATTAGTATTCCTGATGGTTGCGACTTAACAATAAATGGCAATGGATATCAAATTATAAATCTTTCAAACGATATAAACACAAGCGGTGGTATATTTAAAACAAACGCAAACACCGCATCTTCGGTAGAATTAAATAGTGTTGACTTTGTAAACCTCGTATTAAATAATGCAGCTTTGGTACAAAGTCAAAATGCAAGTGACGAACTTGAAGTTATAAATTGTGGATTTGAAGGCAAAAGAAACGGTACTTCCTATCTTTTTGATGTTCCAGCGGCGCATTTTACTGGTTGTTTTTTTAATATTCCGTGGATTGGAACTGGACAGCAGCCCAATAAATACACATCGTTGGTTACTAATCCTTCTTCAAGTAGTGATTCGACAAATTATACGGCTGAGTATTGTTGGTTCAGAGAACATTATACTAATTGGGATTCATCAGTGGGATGGAGTTGTACTTATGTTAATCAAAACGATAGAAGCACATTATGGTCATTTTACTTTATTAAGCTTAATGGATGTTACATTGATGGCGATATGACTATGGGTAATGATACGCATACAGATCATACTTCTTGCTTTCCAATTGATGTTGTGCATCATGCAAACAGAACTGTTTATACACCAACTAAAATGAGTGTGTTCGATGTTACAATCACTGTTGTTGGAAATGGTTCTACTGTTGAACGCGGATCGTTCTTTGGTTTATATATTAATAAGGCGTATAAAAATCATACCTTATTAACAACATGGAAAATAGCATATAGTACAAATGATTATTCTTCTTATCCTTTGCCGATTATTGCATCAGAAGAACAAGCAAGCGACTCTGTATGGCTTGATGAGCATGGCTTTGCTATTTAAGGTGGTGAAGTTATGGCACATGAAGATATTTATATAGAAGATGCTAATAACTGCTGGAATGTTAGTGAATGGTTTGAGTATTATGCAAATAAAAGCACACCTGTAGTGCCACTAAGATATGCATATGCTACACTAACAAAAACTCAAATAACAAATTATGATAATGGTACAGATCAATGGAAGAAAACCCAAGTATGGCATTGGTCATATTTTTGGATTCTTGATTGGTTATATCCAAGTAATGGGATTTGGACTAATGAACAGCATGACGCACCAAGTGGTGAAAGATGCATAAGCGCTTCGCAGGGAGCATACATTTCGGGTGATAGTAGTTTAGTTACAAGAGAAAAATTGGCATCTTTATCATCAGATGCAGATGTAACTAAAGTTGATTTGAATTTACCTCGTATAACTATTAATTCAAGTAATTATACGCTTTTTGGAGCAAATAATGGTTACAAATATGAATATCAACCCTCAGAACTTAGTCCATCAAATTATGAAGTGGCAAAAAAAGATGTGTATGAGTATGAATACAGCATTGACGAAAACCGTGGTGATATTTGGTCATATAATTCACAAGGCAGATTGACCTTGCCTGAACTTCATTCTGAGGTTTTGCCAAATGAAGATAGCCCTCCGCCAACAGAATGGAGAATTGATGAAAATGGGCGCATTGTTATGCCAATCATGAGGGAAGTTGTTAATAATTTGGGTGCTTTTTCGGGATGTTCAAATCTCAAAACTTTATTGCTCCCCAGCGGCGTTGAAACATTGGGTAAAAAGTCTTGTATTGATACATCGCTCAGTTCAATTGAAATGCCTAATGATTGTGACTACTATGATACTACTTTCCCAGAAAATTGTGTTGTTGATGGCGGAGATTTGATAGTGACACCAAAACCATTACATAGAAGGTTTACATATACAACAAACGATTCGTTAAGCAGTGTAACTTCTTTGACAACAAGTGTAAAATGTTCAATTGGCGATTTAGTTGTGGCAACAATAATTATTCGTGGAAGTACATACTCTTTGAGTGAAGGTTGGACATTAATTGGAATTAGCGAACCTGTTGGAAGTGTAGATCAAAAAACTGCTTTAGCATATAAAATCGCAACGGCTACAACTGAAACTATTACAATAACACAAGACTCGGAGGTAAGAACATATACTAACCTTGTAGCAATCACAGGTGGGCAACTTGGAACATTTAGTGGTTTTACAACACAAGCAGAAGGGAAAACAATAACCGCCAATAAACCAAGTGGTGCTGTTTTGTGGGCTGTATCATCTTCGCTTTGGCTAACTTCGACTCCTTGCCCTCTTTGGACAG
>LXOW01115264.1_pt2 | contig 17085 bp, 19 predicted proteins | sample 1368591 | NCBI WGS metagenome assembly LXOW01 (sample SAMN04884650, study PRJNA319009) | bovine gut metagenome | isolation source: Cow rumen | host: Bos taurus | place: Italy: Legnaro (PD) | collected 2014-07-09 | reverse complement strand
GGCGTACCCGCCGCTTTATCCTATGCGCCGCCAGAGAAAGCGTGCGGCGCAGACAACGGGGGATTGCCATTTTGCGCTTTGTGTCATATAATAATCATATTATCGACAGATGCGCGCGCCTTGTCTGCGCGGCGCGGAAGAAGGAGAACAGAAGATGGGCAAGGATTGGATCGGAGGACTCTCGGTGTTTCTGCGGGAGAGCCCCGTCAACTACCATACGATCCGCGCGATCAAGCAGCGGCTGGACGATGCCGGCTTCACTGAACTGCGGGAGACCGACGCATGGGCACTGAAGCCCGGGCAGTCGGGCTACGTCGTCCGGAACGGCTCATCGATCATCGCGTTCCGTCTGCCGGAGGGTGCGGTCGACAGCTTTCACATTGTCGCTGCCCACAGCGATTCGCCGACATTCAAGCTGAAGCCGGAGCCGGTGATCCATACGGCTGGCGCACCTGCGCGGCTGAACGTCGAGAGCTATGGCGGAATGCACGCCGAGTCCTGGTTCGACCGGCCGCTGTCCGTTGCGGGCCGCGTGCTCGTGGACGCGGGGGAGGGGCTGGAGCAGCGGCTCGTTNNAGCAGCGGCTCGTTTCCTTCGATCGCGATCTCTTGATGATCCCCTCGCTTGCGATCCACCTCAGCCGCGACGCGCAGGAGGCAAAACGGGGAATCAGCGTGCAGAAGGAGCTGCAGCCGATCCTCAGCGAGGACATGGATAACGACGCGTGGCTGCGCCTGCTTGCCGAACAGGTTGGAACGGAGCCGGAGCGCATCCTCGGCAGCGACTTGTTCCTTGTCTGCCGTATGCAGCCGACCGTCTGGGGCGCAAAGGGCGAGTTCTTTTCCGCGCCGCGTCTGGACAACCTCGTCAGCTGCTATGCCGCGCTGGAGGGCTTTCTCGGCGCTGACACGCGGGAGGGCGCGTCGGTCTACTGCGTGTTTGACAACGAAGAGGTGGGAAGCCGCTCCATGCAGGGCGCGGATTCCGACTTTCTCTCCGTCGTGACACGGCGGCTGATGCGCGCTCTCGGTGCAGACGGGGAGGACTATGACCGCGCCGTGGCGGGAAGCTTCCTTATCTCCGCGGACAGCGCCCAGGGATTCCATCCGAACTATCCGGAAAAGTACGATCCCGTCAACCGCCCGCAGCTCAACGGCGGCCCGGTACTCAAGCACCAGGCGGCGCAGCGCTACATAACAGACGCGGCGTCGGCGGCGGTGTTCAAGCGCATCTGCCTGCAGAACGGCATTCCGTATCAGGAATATGTGAATCACTCCGACGTCCGCGGCGGCTCGACGCTCGGCAGTATCTCGAACACGCAGCTTTCCGTGCGTGGTGTGGACATAGGCGTCGCACAGCTTGCGATGCACGCCGCCTTTGAGACGATCGGCGCCCGGGACACGGAATACCTCGCTCGCTTTGTCGAGGCGTTCTACCGCAGTCCGCTGCCCGGGATCACGCAGCGCTGAGCGGAGAACGCCATGAAAATCGACGTCAATACGAAATTCATCACGCTGATCGGCACACCGCTGAGCCAGTCCTTTTCTGCCCGCGTACAGAACGCGGGCTACGAGGCCGCCGGCTGCAATATGCTCTATTTCTATACGGAGGCGGGCGTTGAGCGTCTGCCGGAGATCGTCCGCGCCGTGCGCGCGCTGCCGTCCTTTGCAGGCTGCGCCGTGACCAAGCCCTGCAAGGTCGCGGTCATGCAATATCTGGACGGGTACGATCCGCTGTGCCGGAAGATGGGCTCCAGCAATACGGTCGTCAAGACCGCCGACGGGCGGCTGATCGGCTATAATACGGACGGTTACGGCGCGCTCCGCTCCCTGCGGGAGACGTTGGGCGAGCTGCGCGGTCGGGCGTTCTTCTCCTTCGGCGCGGGCGGTACGGCGCGCAGCGTCTGCTTCGAGTTGGCGGAGGCGGGTGCGCGGCGTATCTGGATCTGCTCACGCTCTGACAGCTGCGAAACGCTCTGCGCCGAGCTGAATGCGCTCTATCCCGGCGTCTGCGCAGCGGTGCGCGCGGCGGATCAAGCTGTCGTCGCTGCGGCGCTCGCGCAGAGTGAGGTCGTGCTTAACCTCACCGGCACCGGGATGCGCGGCCGGGAGGACGAGACCTGCGTCGACGCGCGGTTTCTCCGGCCGGAGCAGGTCTGCTTCGACGCGACCTACAACCCGTCCGAGACGCGTTTCCTGCGCGAGGCGCGGGAGGCCGGCTGCCGGACGGTCAACGGGCTCGATATGTTTCTCTATCAGGGCGTTCGCCAGATCGAACTCTGGACGGACGGCCGCTGCGCGCCGCTTGACGCCATGCGGCGCGAGCTGGCGGCAATTCTGAACGGGCAGTAAACCGTGTGAAAGGGGAGAGGGTTTCTTGAAGCTCCTGAAATGGCTGGACGAGCACTTTGAGGAATGTCTCCTCGCCCTGCTTTTGGCGCTGATCGCCTGCGTGGAGCTGCTGCAGGTCGTCTTCCGTAATCTGACCTTTGTGCGTTCGCTCACCTGGGCGGAGGAGTTCTGCCGCTTCTGCTGGATCTGGAGCGTGTTTCTCTCCTTGCCGTACACGATTCGCAAGGGGAGCATGCTGCGTGTGAATCTGTTGGCGAATCGCCTGCCGCCAGCTGCGCGCAGATGCCTCGCGATCGTTGTCGAGCTGGTCAACACCGCTGTTATGGCGTTTCTNNGCTCCGTGTCGTCGGCAGCGTCCGTGCGAGCGGGGAGACCTCGACGGCAATGGGCTGGGCGATGTGGGCGGTCTACGAGAGCCTCTGCGTCGGCTTCGGTCTCGGCGCGCTGCGCGGTGTGCAGGCGGTGATCCACCGCATCCTGCATTTCCGCGCGCCGGATCGGGAAGGGGGCGGCGTATGACGGCGGGCGCGGCGCTGCTGGTGTTTGCGGTGTTTCTCATCTGCATCGCTCTTTCTATTCCCATCGGCACCTCAATGGTGCTCGGCGCGCTTGCGCCGATCCTGCTGCTGGGCAGCGGCGGCAGCGTCACGCAGGTGCTCAACAACACCTTTTCCGGCGCGAACTCCACGCCGATCCTTGCCGTGCCTCTGTTTATCCTCGGCGGCGTCATTATGGCGGAAGGCGGGATATCCTGGCGGCTGTTCAACTTTTTCGCCTATTTCTTCGGGCGCATCCCCGGCGGGATGCCCTGCGCGGTCATCGTCACCTGCCTGTTCTACGGCGCGATCTCCGGCTCCGGTCCGGCGACCGCCGCCGCTGTCGGCTCCATGTGCATCCCATTTCTGGTCTCGCTGGGCTATGAGAAGCGCTGGTGCGCGGGGCTGGTCGCGGTCGCGGGCGGACTCGGCGTCATCATCCCGCCGTCGATCCCATTCGTACTGTATTCGCTCTCCACGGGCGTTTCCACGGGCGATCTGTTTCTCGCCGGCATCCTGCCGGGGCTGCTGATTGCCGCACTGTTGATGGCCTATGCGGTATTTTTCTGCATCCGGCGTGGTGAGGACCGCGCGCGGATCGAAGAGAAAGCGGCCGAACTGCGCACGCGCGGGCTCCGGACGCTGTTCCGGGAGAGCGTCTGGGCGCTGCTGTGCCCGATCCTCGTGCTCGGCGGCATCTACTCCGGCTGGTTTACGCCGACGGAGGCGGCGGTCGTCTCCGTCTTCTACGCGCTGGTCGTCTCGCTGTTTCTCTACCGGACCATCAAACCGTCCGGACTGATCCCGATCCTCTGCTCGGCGGTGAGGACATACGCCGGGCTTGCCTTCGTGCTGGCGTTCGCCACCGCCTTCGGCCGTGTACTGTCTCTCACGCGGGCGACAGGCTCGATTACACGCCTGATCACGGAGCGTTTCCGTTCCGGCGGCGCAGCGCTCGCAGTGCTGGTCATCGTGTTCCTGCTGCTGGGAATGGTCATGGACACCGGCCCGGCGATCATCATCCTTGCCCCCGTACTTCTGCCCGCGGTGCAGGGGATGGGGGTGGATCCGGTACACTTCGGCGTCGTGCTCGTGTGCTGCCTTGCCATCGGCCTGGCGACGCCGCCCTTCGGACTGAATCTCTTCGTGGCGGGCAGCCTCACGGATGAGTCGCCCATGGCGGTGGCAAAGCGCGCCGTGCCGTTCATCGCCGCATTCCTTCTTGCGCTGCTGCTCATTACCTGCAATCCGCAGCTTTCCACAATGCTCCTGCGATGACAATGCAAAAGCCCGAAACCGGGGAGGCATGATCATGAAAAGACTGCTTGCGATCCTGCTTGCTGCCGTGCTGTCCGCAGCACTCGCCGCCTGCGGCGGATCGCCCGATCCCGCTGCCGCGACGGACCTTCCTGAGGAATACGCTGATCTTGCACCCGTTGTGCTCATCGGCGCGGACTCCACAGGCAAGGGTGCGGCGGGACAGCTCTTCGGAGAATACGTCGCCGCGCGCGCCGCAGAGCTTACCGGCGGACGGCTGACCGTCGACTATCACCCGAACGGTGAGTTGGGCGGTGACGCCGATCTGATCCGGCAGGCGCAGAGCAACGAGATCCAGCTCGTTGTCTGCCAGACGGCGCCCATCGTCTCCTTCGTGCCCGAGATGGCGGTGTTCGATCTGCCGATGCGCTTTGCCGGATATGACGGCGACGCCATCGACGCCGCGCTCAACGGCGACAACGACTTCACCCGCGCGCTCGGCGCCGCTTATGAGGCGCAGAGGCTGCATCTGCTCGGATTCCTGCAGAACGCAACCTACCGTCTGACGACGGCGAACCGGGAACTGCGGACGCTGGAGGACTTTCAAAAGCTGCAGATCCGCACGATGGACAACCGGAACCACATGGCTTTCTGGCAGGCGCTCGGCGCCGAGCCGACGCCGCTTGCCTGGGCAGAGGTCTACTTTGCGTTGCAGTCCGGCACCATCGACGCGCAGGAGAACGCGGCGGATACCTGCGTCGGCGCCGGCTTTCAGGATGTGCAGCGGTATCTCGCCTGCACGAATCACATTCTCTATTGCAACCAGATCTGCATCAGCGCCGAAGCATGGGAGTCACTGGCACCTGCGTATCGCGCCGCGCTGGAGCAGGCGGTGGAGGATGCCGTGGCCCATGTGCGCCCGCAGCTGGCGCGCATCGACGCGGACAGCAAGCGTATTCTGGAGGAGGGCGGTATGACCGTCATCGAGTACGACGCCGAATTTTTTAGCAAGATCTTAGCACTCGACGGCGTGCAGTCGATCTATCGAAGAATTGGTGCGGAGACGGGAAACCTTGCGGACAAGCTGACTGCTGCGCTTGGATGAGTTGCGGGCAATTATTCCATATCTTCTTGCAATTCTCCGCCCGCTTGATTATAATGGATCCAGCGGGCGGCACTGCAGCAATCCTGCTGGATAGGGGGGTATCGCGATGTCCTTTGTCGTGTTTGCCGACGGTACGGCCAATCTGCCGAAAAAGCTGCTGGACGGGATCAGCCTCCTGCCCTGCGAATACTTCGTGGATGGCGTTCCCAAGCTCTACCTGGGCGACATAGACGACTTTGACGGGCACGCCTACTACGAGGATCTGCGAAAGGGCCGGAACGTCCGGACAAGCCTTCTCAACACCCAGCTGTTCCTCACACACTTTACGCCCGTGCTGGAGCGGGGGTTCGACGTGATCTACATCGCCATGAGCGCCGGCATCAGCGGCACCTACAACGCCGCGCGGCTTGCGGCGCAGGAACTGATGGAGCAGTTCCCGGATCGCTTCGTCCACATCGTGGACTCGCAGGGCTGCGGCTTTGGAAACGGGCTTCTTGCTGTGCAGGCCGCGGAGTTGAGCCGCAAGGGTATGGACGCCCGGGAGGCTGCGACCATCCTCGACGCCGAGGTGGCGCACTGCTGCCAGTACTTTACGGTGGACGACCTGAACTTTCTCAAGCGGACGGGGCGCGTCAGCGGCATGACCGCTCGCATCGGCACGATGCTCAGCATCAAGCCGATCCTGTACGGCGACAGCACGGGGCACATCGTGTCCTGCGGCAAGGTGCGCGGCCGCGCGAAGGCCATCGAGATGCTGATCAAAAAATACGAGGAGAAGCGCATGAAGCTGACGGAGCCGCTGGTCTTCATCTCCCATGGCGACTGCCTCAGCGAGGCGGAGGAGGTGGCGGAGCGTGTGCGCGCTGTTACGCCGGATGCGCAGATCACCGTCTGCCAGCATGAGCCGTTCTCCGGCTCGCACGTCGGCCCCGGCATGCTGGCTCTCTTCTTCCGGGGAACGGAGCGGTAAACCGCAAAGCGATTACGATTTGCATACAACAGGCGGCGCAGCTCAACGGCTGTGCCGCCTGTTTTGCCCTGCGGCAGTCGGATCAAAGAAGGGCGGGGCGGCTGTCAAGGCATTTGCCTTTCATTTTTGACGGAGAGAATAGCAATCCTGCAAAATGCCTCTTTTTTTGAGCAAAAATGCCTCCGTTATTTGGGAGCAGGCGCGTGAGAAATGATTATGTCAATTGAGACATGTTCTCCCCAAAAGCGGTACATTTGCCTATGGAAGTGCCGTAAGGGGCATACATCCGTTGAAATTGGTGGGGATATGGGGAAAAAACAGGTGGAAAACCTTGTGGAAACTGTGAATAACTCATTGTAAAGGCAAGTTATGATGAGCGTTATGTAAACGGATGCGATCAATACGAAGTCTTGAGAAACGGATCGAAGAGACGCGATTTCAACGGTGTTTTCGCACCTGCCAGCGCCGTGGCGCAGCGTGAAAACGGTCGGATCTTTGCGAATATAGACGGAGTGCGTCGAAAACGCTTGCAAGTTTACTTGCTTGAATACAGATTGTATTCACCTGTTCGCTGCGCCGGACGGAAAAAGAACCGCGCAGCAGCGAAAAAAGAGGTTGACGCGCCCGGAAGATTGTGCTAAAATGCCCAATGGCTGTGGAGCCTTGCTGGCATAGCTCAGTCGGTAGAGCAGCTGATTCGTAATCAGCAGGTCGTGTGTTCGAGTCACATTGCCAGCTCCAGAAAAAGAGCGACGGGATAGATTCCTGTCGCTCTTTTCCTGTATCTCGGCAAAACCGCTTACGGATCGGACACATCAAGAGGGGAATACTCCCTCCTCTTGAGCACACCCATGCAAACTTGGAAGCACGGCAGAGAGACGGCGCTTGCTTTTTTCACCCGGGCGGCGTATGCTAAGGAACAGAACGGGGGGAGGTGCGGCAATGGATTACAAACGTCTGGAAACCGGCGGGATCAACTACCTTGAAGCCATGGATGGAACCGACTGGCAGTGGGGTTCGGACTATACGAGCGGCGACCTGTACGAGGCGGAGGAGCTGTTTCGGGCAGGACACCCTATCCGGAAAAACCGCCTCGTGTTCGTTCACTGCCCGGAGCCTCGTCTGTTTGAACCGGTCACGGCGCGGGAGGGCCAATACTTCGGCCGCCCCTGCTTTGCCAACGAACATATCTTCGTTCTGCTGGTCGACTTCCCGCGGCAGGAGATCCGCATCTTCTGCTGTGCACCGGATATGGAATCGGCGGAGCCGTACGTCTGCGTGCCGCTGGACGCGGTGCCGGACTGCTATAATCTGATGCTCCACGCCGCGCCGCTGACGCTCACGCGGCAGGGGCACGAGAACACGTTTCAGGTCGTGTGGCCGGAGCGCGGCTCGTTCGCCATCGACGCGGCGGAGTCGCTTGACTCGCGCGACGGGGACAAGCTCGTTTTCTCCCGATGGTACGAGGATCCCGACTACCGCGAGGAGGTCGTCGTCCGCCGCTATCCCACGGGCGAGGTGCTGGAGCGCACGGACGGCACGCTGATGACGATGCCGGACGGGCAGAAGTGGCTTTTCGTGTAAGGCGTGATTTTTTTGTTCTGCTGCTTGTCAAACCGGGAGAATGCGTCTATAATCTTTGTAGCGAAAAATGATAAGGAGAACGAACATGACGATTACGAAAACAAAGAACGGCGGCAATCTCCTTGTCGCTTTGGAGGGGCGTCTTGACACAGCCACGGCTCCGCAGTTGGAGGCGGCGCTGGTTGACGCGCTGGAAGGCGTCGAGGAACTGACGGTCGATCTGGAGAAACTGGATTATATGTCCTCCGCTGGGCTCCGCATCTTGCTTTCGACGCAGAAGCGGATGATGAAGCAGGGCGCGATGAAGGTGATCCATGTGAATAAGATCATCATGGAGATCTTTGAGGTCACGGGTTTTTCGGATATCCTTACCATTGCGTGACCGGCGCTGCGCGACCGAATCAACCATGCTGAAAAGGCGGTGATTTGCGTGAAGGAGCTGACCGTTGAGGCAAAAGTGGATAATGCCGGACTCGCAGCGGAGTTTGTCAACGCCGAACTCGAGGCGATGGACTGCCCGTTGAAGGCGCAGATACAGATCGACATCGCCGTTGACGAGATCTTCAGCAATGTGGCTTACTATGCCTACGCACCGGAGACGGGGCCGATCACGATCCGCGTGGAACGCAGGGACGATCCACCGACGGTGAGCCTAACCTTTTCGGACCGGGGAAAGCCCTATGATCCGCTGCAGGCGGCCGATCCCGACGTTACGTTGGATGCGGAGGACCGCAAGATCGGCGGATTGGGCATCTTTCTTGTCAAGAAGACGATGGACGCCGTGCGCTACGAACGCAGGGATGGACAGAACGTTCTCCGGATCGAGAAGCGGCTGGAGCAGACTGCCCGTCTGCCGGATTGACCGACTGTAAGCAAACATACAACGCTAAAGAAGCAGACGCAGTCTGCTTCTTTTGTTCCGAAGGGGGATCGAGAGTGATGACGGAAGAGATGAAAAAGGCGAGTGCCGCGCTGGCGGAGAAACTCAGAGCCTATCGGCCCCGAAACGAGCAGGAGGCGCGGGATGCCGTGGAGATTGTTCGTCGGCTTGAGAGCGGGGAGCCGCTTTGGACGCGTGCAAACCCCGCTGCGCATCTGACCGCCTCCGCATGGGTGGTCAGCCCCGACCGGACGCAGGTGCTGATGTGCTTCCACCGGCTCTACGGATCTTGGTCGTGGCTCGGCGGGCACGTGGAGGAGGGCGAATACGACCTCTCCGCCGCCGCGCTTCGCGAGGTGCGCGAGGAAAGCGGGCTGACGCGGTCGCATCTTGCCTCGCGGGATATCTTCTCCTTGGAGATCCTCGCGGTGGCGGGGCATGAAAAGCGCGGGCAATACGTTCCCTCGCACCTTCATCTGAACCTGACTTATCTGGTGGAGGCGGACCCGGACGAGCCGCTCACCGTGAAGCGGGACGAGAACAGCGCGCTCTGCTGGTTCACCCCGGAGGAGGCGGTCGCGCGTTCGACGGAGCCATGGCTGCGGGAGCGCGTCTACGCTAAGCTGAACGCGCGGCTGCGCGCCGGCGTATGATTATTATTTTTCAGCGACCCCGTTTTTAGCCGCCGTCTTTCCGAATCCTATAGCAGAGGGAAACCTCACAATGAAACAATACGATCCATTTCGATAGAGAAAGGCGGTAACAACCATGAAAAAGACCATTTGGAAAGCGGCCGCGGCCGGCGGCCTTTGCCTGGCGCTTCTCGCGGGCTGCGGCGCCGCGGAGACGACGAATACAGAAAGCACGACGAACGAACTCGCGGCTGTGGAGCAGCAGATGCCGACAACCGGCGGAAATTGGCAGAACGGCCCCTTCGGACAGATGGGTGGCATGCCCGGCCAGACGGGTACGCAGAACCTCGCAAGCGAGGCGTCGACCGTTGCGGAAGGGAACGTCACGAACAGCGCGGCGCTGCTGGAGGCGGACTACTCGAGCGCTGTGACGATCGTCATGTCGGACGAAAACAATGAGGTGAAGATCAAGGAATCCGGCACCTATATCGTCACGGGCTCCTGCGCGGACGGCAGCATCACGGTCACAAAGGGGACTACGGGCGTCGTGCTTGTGCTTAAGGACCTCGATCTGACCAGCACTGACGGCGCGCCGCTCTCCGTCAACAAGGAGGCGGAAGTGAAGATCGTCGTCTCCGGCAGCGTGACGCTGACCGACAGCGAGGATCCCGCCGACGAGGACTCGACGGACGCCGCCGTGGCGGACGCGTTTGACGGTGCGGCGATCAAGATCAAGGCAGGCGCGAGCGTCTGCATCACCGGCGCGGGTACGCTGACCGTCAACGGTACGGCGAAGAACGGCATCAAGTCGGGCGACGAGACCGTCCTCGTCATCGACGGCGAGCTGACGATCAACATCACCGCGGCGAACGACGCGATCAACGGCAATTACGACGTGGCGATCCTCGGCGGAACGCTCAACGTCAGCGCCGGGGACGACGCGATCCACGCCGACCGCATCCTGACCGTCGGAACGGAGAGCGGCGGCCCGAGCGTCACGATTGCGAAGTGCAGCGAGGGTCTGGAGGGCACGGTCGTGAACATCGCGGGAGGCACGGTCAGCGTGACCGCCTCCGACGACGGCGTCAATGCCGCGGACAGCGACGGCGCCTTTGCCGACGAACTGACGTTCTCCATCAACATGACCGGCGGCAGCCTGACGGTAAACGCCGGGGCAGACGGCCTCGATTCCAACGGCAACGTCAACCTGATCGGCGGCAGCGCTTCGATCCGCAGCGCCTACAACGGCGGCGACGCGGGCATCGACTATGACGGCGCGCTGTATATCTCCGATGACTTCGAGCTTGACAACCAGAGCGGCGTCGCCGGCCCGGATGGGATGGGCGGCATGCCCGGCCAGATGAGCGGTATGCCGGGCCAGCAGGACGGTATGAACGGTCAGATGGGCGGTATGCCCGGCCAGCAGGGAGGCATGAACGGACAAATGGGCGGTATGCCTGGCCAACAGGGCGGCATGAGCGAGCAGAACGGCAGCATGCCCGGCCGGCCGGACGGCGCATCCGGACAGATGGGCGGCCGCGGCCAGCACGGCGGCATGCCGGGGCAGAGCGGCGCGATGCCCGAGTCCCCGGACGCAGAGCCCGGCACAGCGGACGGCAGCATCGGTGGATAAATAAACAATATAAGAGGCTTTCTCCACCCGGAGAAAGCCTCTTATTACGGATGCAGTTCGCTGCGCTTCTTGAGCAGCGCCTCCTTCAGTTCGCGCTCGAATGAGACAGAGAGCACGCCGCCGAGGTCGGGTGCGGATGCGGGGGAGGCTTCGCTTGCCCGGACGGAGAGGTCTTCCAGCGTGACGTCCAGCCCCTCCTGACGCACAGCATCCTGCAGCACGGTCATCAGCCGCCGCTTGACGAGGTCGGAGTTGAGCAGAGTGATGCCCTGCTTTTCGAGACTCTCGTTCGGCAGGTGTGCGCTCATGCGCAGCACCAGCAGCGCGGCGCCCTTGAGGATACTGTTCTCACCGCCGAGCTGCTCCACGCCGTCCCGCACGGCCTCACTGTGCAGCAGCGCCGCCCAGTCGACCGTTACGTCAGACGCGCGCAGGGACAGGCGGCTGCCCGGGCGGTCGACCGCGAGAAAGCGCCCGATGCGGATGATATCCGGGCCCAGCAGCTCCGCCAGATGGCGGTTTGCCGATCTGCGCATGCGCTCCTCATGGGCGGAGACCAGCCACACGATCACGCGGTCCTTCTCGTCGGCGTCCATCCCGTCCAGCAGCGCGCAGGCGGCGGGCGCGGTGTCCGCGCCGAGGTCTGCCAGAAAGTGGTCCAGCTCGTTGGGCTGCGTCTTTGCCGCGCAGTGCTCCACCAGCCGGGGGAGCAGGATCTCCACGCAGCTGCGGTGATTGACCTGTGCCAGCTCCAGATAGATGTCCAAAGACCTGTCCTCCGATCGTTTACTGAGGACAGTATAGCACGTTTGCAGAAAAACGCCAACTGTTTTGCAAAATCCTTGCCGTTTGCCGGGGAACTCAGCGGCCCGCCGCGTGCTGACGGCCCTCGTGGTCGATGACGTAATCGCAGTCCAGCAGCAGCTCCGAGACCGGCACGACGCTGTAGCCCTCCTGTTTCATCCAGTGCAGGATCGCCGGCAGCGCCTCGGGTGTGTGCTCGCCCGCGTTGTGGAACAGCACGATAGAGCCACATTTCACGCGCCCGGTCACGCGCTTCGTGATCTCGGCGGCGGAGATGCCCTTCCAGTCCAGACTGTCCACGTCCCATTGGATCGGCTCAAGGCCGAGGGAGCGGACGGCGGCAATGACGTGGTCGTCATACTCTCCGTAAGGGCAGCGCAGCAGCGTCGGCCGCACGCCGGTCAGCGCCTCGATGGTATCGCTGCACGCGTTCACGTCGGCGACGATCTGTCCGGCGGTGAGCTTGCTGTAGTGATCGTGCTTTTCGGAGTGGTTCATCACCTCGTGCCCCCGCTCGGCGATGGCGCGCGCCGTGTCGGGGTACTGCTCCGCCCACGCGCCGACGACAAAGAAGGTCGTCTTCACGCCGAACTCGTCCAGCACGTCGAGGATCTGCTCCGTGTTGTCGGCGCCCCAGGCGGCGTCGAACGAGATGGCGCAGACCTTTTGATCCCGCGCCACGCAGTAGATTGGCAGCTGGCGCGTCGCCGCCGCTGCGCTGACGGCCTGCGGCGCGGCGTTCACCGCAGCGAATATCAGCGCGGCGGCCAGCACTGCGCCAAAGGCGGCAAGTCTGCGCTTTCTCAGGACAATGAATCGGATCAGCATGAAAATAACCTCCCGCAGCATTTGTTCCAAGCTATGCGGGATGGTATGTCATCTATGTTGAAAATCGTTTTTGTTGACGCGGGCGGATGGACGCGATATAATACAGCACGATCTGGAGAAGGGGAGGGCACTCTATGGATATTTACCGGGAAAACCCGCTGCAGGACTGCCCGTACTGCGGCGGCGCGGGTCTGCTGGAGGAGGAGAACGGCTGGTGCTGGTACGTCATGTGTCTGGACTGCGGCGCACAGACCGCCCCGTTCGACTATCACACGCCGGAGGAGCGCGCCCTGGCCGCGCAGCGGGCGGCGTACACCTGGAACATCGGCAAGGTGCTGCGCAGCGACAATGGAGAATAATAGCAGGAGCCCCCGCAAACCCTTGCGGAGGCTCTTTTGCTGCGGCGTGCGGCGCCGTATTCCGCGGAATGACAAACGATCGGCAACCTGCGGCTGCCGATCGTTTTAGAGGAAAGAAGATGAAAAAGAAGAAGCACTCGTCTCTTGCAAGACATACAATACGGAACAATTGTTAAAAAAGTGTTGTGACAATTGTAAAAAAAGAATGAAATCATCTATGTCTGCGGCACATAATTCTCTTGCGCAACGCCCTGCGAGGCGCAGAGGATCGAGCTTGGCCCGTTCCAGGCGAGCGGCGCTCCGTCGAGGTCGGTAAGGCGGCAGCCCGCCTCCTGCGCGATGAGCCCTGCTGCAGCAAAGTCCCAGAGCTGCAGCCGCAGCTCAAAGAAGAGGCCGACCGTACCCATCGCGACGTTGCAGAGATCCCACGCCGCCGTTCCGGTGCGCCGCAGATCGAGACAGCGGGGGAGGTAATCGGCGCAGAGCGCTACGGTGCGGGCGTTGAGCTCGGGATTGTAGGCTGCGGTGCCGAACAGCACGAGGCTGTTTGCCAGCGGCTCAGAGGAGGAGCGGATCGGATGACCGTTGCAGCGCGCGCCCTCACCGCGCACGGCGGTGAGCATCAGATCGGCGTAGGGATTGTAGACCGCGGCAAGACACGGCGCGCCGTCACACAGCAACGCGATAGAGGTGACGGACGGGCGGAAACCGGTGACGAAGTTGGTTGTGCCGTCGATGGGATCGACGCAGAACGCAAAACCGCGCGCGTCTGCGTCGGTAAAGGCGTCGGCGCCGTCCTCCTCGCCGATGAACCGCGCCTCCGGCAGCAAGACGCGCAGCGCGCCGGAGAGATAGGCCTGCACGCGCCTGTCGTATGCGGTGACAAAGTTGCCGTGTCCTTCTTTGGCGATCACGCCCGCGCGGATGTTGTCAGCCTCCAGGATGATCCGCCCCGCTTCGCGGGCGGCGCGCACGACGCCGTCCAGGATTGCTTCGGTATTCATGGCTTCGCCTCTCTTTCTATATTCTGTATTCTACCGCAGCAGCGCGGGAAAAAGCAAGGGATGCGGCGAATTTGCAGAAAAGAACGAAGAGACGCTATGTTTACAATTCGTTCATAATTCGTTGATGAATGGGCAATAATTCCCTGCTATCATACGATCGGTTCAAGGGGGGACACCTTGTATTTGATGATTTGACAAGGAGGAACAAAAATGGAAATCACGCTTGAAATGGTTGATCAGGTGCGCGAGCGCACCGGCGTTACCTACGAAGAGGCCAAGGACGCGCTTGAACGCGCGAACGGCAACGTCGTGGACGCAATCATTCTGATCGAGAAGGGAAACTGTGTCGACGTCGACATCGACATCGGCGAGAAGATCAACGGTCTGGTCGAGAAGATCAAGGCGGCTGTGCAGAAGGGCAACGTCAACCGCATCCGCGTCCTGCGCGGCGAGGAGGAGCTGGCGAACATCCCTGTGACCGCGGGCATTGCCGGCGGCGTACTTGGCGTACTGGCCGGACCCGGCGTGCTGATCCCCGTGGCCATCGCGGGCGTCGTGGCGAAGTTCGGCTTCCACTGCCGTTTTGAGCTCATCAAGGAGGACGGCACGGTCGAGGAGTTCTTCGGAGAGGAAGAACCGGCCGAGGAGGAAAAGCCTGAGGAGGACAAGCCCGAGGAGTGATCCGACGGTGGAGTCAGACAGAACAGAAAAAGGGGCGGATCCGTCGGATCCGTCCCTTTTTGTTTATATCAGCGCGGTTGACGCGTGTGCGTTAGCGGACTATAATGGGGGCAAATCTGGAAAGAAAGGGTTGCGTACGATGAAAGCAGATTTCCATGTACACAGCGATTTCAGCTTCGACAGCCGTACCCCGATGGAGACGCAGGTGCAGCGCGCGCTGGAGTTGGGCCTTGCTGAACTGTGCTTCACCGAACACGTAGACTACGGCGTGATGCGCGACTGGGACGATCCGGAGCCGGTGCGCCAAATCAACGGCCGTCCCTGCCGGAACGCGGACTATCCGCGCTACTTTGCGAAGCTCTCGGAGCTGCGTGAACGCTGTGCCGGGCGGCTCACGATCCGCGGCGGTCTGGAGTTCGGCGTGCAGAGGCACACGATACCGCAGTATAATGATTTGTTTGCCAGGTATGAAAAAGAGCTGGACTTCACCCTTTTGAGCGTGCATCAGGTGGGCGATCTGGAGTTTTATCCGCCGGATTTCCAGCGCGGACGTTCGCAGGATGAGTACAATCTGCGTTATTTCGAGGAGTTGCTGGCCGTTGCGCGGGACTTTGACCATTACTCTGTTCTGGCGCACCTTGACGTGATGCGGCGCTACGACCCGGCGGGGGAGTATCCCTTTGCCAAAACGCGCGACATCGTTGCGGAGATCCTGCGCACCGCCATCGGCAAGGGCAAGGGGATTGAGCTCAATACTGCGAGCTGGCGTTATCATCTGGAGGATATCCAGCCGCGTAGGGAGATCCTTCAGCTCTACCGCGACCTCGGCGGCGAGATCCTGACGCTCGGAAGCGATGCACACCGCCCGGAACGCCTGGCGGGCAACTTCGACGAGGCGCGTGCCATCCTGCGCGACGAGCTCGGCTTCCGCCGCTTCTGTACCTTCGAGCATATGCGGCCGGTTTTTCACGAGTTGTGATGCGATCTGCACCGGAACGGTGCGCCGCCCCTGCGCAGACGCTGCCCGGGAACCGCTCCGATCTGGCGAACGCTCTCTTCTGCCGCTTTTGAAAAAGGAGCGAAGACACAAAATAGCTGTTGAAAAAGAGAACACTATCCTGTATAATGTATTCGTCAAAAATTTTGGTCACGAAAGCGTGGTGACGGAATGACACTGGAAGCCATTCGCATGATTGCGGAACTGGAGGAGAAGAGTCGCACGGAAAAGGCCGAGGCGGAGGCGCGCATCAAGAGAGCGCTTGCCGAGGTGGATCGTGAGGGCGAAGCCCAGATGCAGAAGACGCGCGAAAACGCCGCGGAAAAGGGCAAAGAACTGCTCCGCAAGGCAGAGACGCGCGCAGCGGACGCCGCGGCGGAGATTTCCGCGCAGGCGGAGCGAGATAGCCAGATACTTCGCTCGGCGGCGGAGAAGCACCTCGACGAGGCGGCGGAGTTCATCGTCGGAAGGGTCGTGAAGAGCTGAAATGATCGAAAAGATGAAAAAGCTCCGCGTCATCGCCATGGCCGACGAACGGGAAGAGCTGATGGACGGCATGCTCCGGCTCGGCTGCATGCAGATCAGCGAGCCGGCGGACAAGCTGAACGATCCGGAGTGGACGGCGCTGCTGCACCCCGAGAGTTCGGAGATGACGCAGCGAAGGCTCGAGCAGGGCGAGGTAAACGCCGCGCTGGATGCGATCGGCCGCTACGGCCGGACGAAGGAGAAACTGTTCCGCCTGCGTCCCGAGGTAACGGAGGAGGACTTCCTGGACGACGAAGCTGCGCACAGAGCAAACCAAGCGAGCCGTGCGATCAACGACGCGCTCAAACAGCTCGACCAGCTTCAGGCGGACGAGAACCGTATGCTGGCGCTGCGCGCGAGTCTGGAGCCATGGGCGCGGCTGGACGCGCCGCTGGAGCACCACGGCACGGCGCACACGGTCAGCCGCCTCGAGGTCTGCCCGGCAGGCGTTGCGCTTGACGAGGTCCGCGCGGCGCTGGATGAGACGGACGCCGCGGCGGAGCTGTGGGAGATCAGCGCGGATAAGCAGCAGAGATACGTTTATCTTCTCTGCCTTCGCTCGGAGGAGGAGCACGTGCAGGAGATCCTGCGCAGCTTCGGTTTCAGCGTGACGACCTTTGTCATTCCGCAGGGAACGGCGGAGGAGAACATCGCGCACGAGGACGAACTGATCGCGCAGAACCGCGCGCAGCAGCAGGAGGTGACCGACAGCCTTACCGCAAGTGAGCGCGACCGCGATTTGCTCCGGCTCTACGCCGACCGGCTGGAGACCGAGACGCTGCGCGAAGCAAGCATCGAGTCGCTGCTGACGGACGGCACGGTCCTCGTGTTCGAGGGCTGGGCGCCGGCGGATCGGATGGACGAGGTCGGCGCGCTGCTGGACGGCTGCGGCTGCGCCTGGGAGGCGAGCGACCCGACGGAGGAGGAGATCCCCGACGT
>LXOW01196416.1_pt2 | contig 17131 bp, 14 predicted proteins | sample 1368591 | NCBI WGS metagenome assembly LXOW01 (sample SAMN04884650, study PRJNA319009) | bovine gut metagenome | isolation source: Cow rumen | host: Bos taurus | place: Italy: Legnaro (PD) | collected 2014-07-09 | reverse complement strand
ATGCGCATGACGTTGCGGTCGACGATGCCCATGCGGTCGATTTCCCAGTTCTCGGCGTATTTTTCGATCAGCGGGTCGATTTCCTTGTGGTGGGCGATGACGCCGCGGGCGAGTTCTTCGGCGAAGCGCCGGGCCTTGGCGCGACCTTTCGCGGCGTGGGCGTTGTCGGCGGGGTCCTTGGCGGAGGCCGCGGCCTCGGAAGGGGAGGCGGCCGCCCACTCGTCTTGGAACTGCCAGAAGAGCTGGAAGGCTTTGTCGAGGGAGGCGTCCTGGTTGAATTCGGACTGGAAGAGGAACTGCAATGCCCATTCGCGGGCGTCGTGGCGGAGTCCCATGGGGCGGTCCTTTCCTTAGGGGAGTTGGCGGAGGAGGTTGGCCATCTCGATGGCGGTCTGGGCGGCGGACCATCCGCGGTTGCCGGCCTTGGAGCCGCAGCGCTCGACGGCCTGGTCGAGGTTCTCGGCGGCGACGATGCCGTCGATGACGGGGATGCCGCTCTCGAGGGCGATCTGCGCGATGGCGCGGGTGACCTGGGCGTTGATGAGCCCGGCGTGGGCGGTGGAGCCCTGTATGACGGCGCCGAGGGCGATCAGGGCGTCATACTTGCCGGAGGCGGCGAGTCGCTTGAGGGCGAGGGGCTGCTCGAACGCGCCCGGCACCCACGCGACGGCGATGTCGGCTGGTGCGGCGCCGTGGCGGGCCAGGCAGTCGAGGGCTCCCTTGAGCAGCTGCCCCGTGAAGAGGTCGTTGAAGCGGCTGGCGACGATGCCGAAGCGGAGGCCTTTGGCGTCGAGCATTCCGGTGTATTCCTGGCAGTCCATGCGGTTCTCCTTTCCGTGATCAGATGAGGTGTCCCATCTTCTGTTTCTTGGTTTCGAGGTAGCGTGCGTCGTCGGGGGTCGGGGGGATGACGATGGGCACGCGCTCGGTGATTTCGATGCCGTAGCCGCGGAGGCCGGCGATCTTGCGCGGGTTGTTTGTCAGCAGGCGCAGGCGCGTGATGCCCAGGTCGAGAAGCATCTGGGCACCGGTGCCGTATTCGCGCAGGTCGGGCGCGAAACCGAGTTCGAGGTTGGCTTCGACGGTGTCGAGGCCCTTTTCCTGGAGGGCGTAGGCGCGGATCTTGGCGGCGAGGCCGATGCCGCGGCCCTCCTGGCGCATGTAGAGGACGGCGCCCGTGCCGGCGGCTTCGATGCGGCGCATCGCTTCGTGCAGCTGCGACCCGCAGTCGCAGCGGGCGGAGCCGAAGACGTCCCCCGTCAGGCACTCCGAATGGATACGCACCAACGGTGCCTCGGACGCGGCATTGGCGGCCGCCGAGGCGGGGTCGCCCTTGACGAGAGCCAGATGCTCGGCGCCGGTGACGAGGTCCTCGTAGAGGTGTAGGACGAAGTCGCCGTAGGCGGTGGGCAGGTGCGCGGTGGCTGCGCGGCGCACCGTCTTTTCGCGCTGGCGGCGCCAGGCGACCAGGTCGGCCACGGTGAGGATGCGGAGGCCGTGCTCCGCCGCGAAGGCCTGCAGGTCGGGCATGCGCGCCATCGTGCCGTCGGGCTTCATCACCTCGCAGATCACCGCCGCGGGCGGCAGCCCCGCCGCGCGCATCAGGTCCACCGACGCCTCCGTGTGGCCCGTCCGGCGCAGCACCCCGCCGGAAACCGCCTGCAACGGGAACATGTGTCCCGGGCGTATGAAGTCGGCGGGTCCCGAGGCCGGATCCGCCAGCTTGCGCGCGGTGAGGGCGCGGTCGGCGGCGCTGATGCCGGTGGTGGTGCCGACGCGGGCGTCCACCGTGACGGTGAAGGCCGTGCGGTAGCGGTCGCGCTCGTCGGGGGGAACCATGCGCTCCAAGCCGAGGGCGCGGAGCCGGTCGGCCTCCATTGGCACGCAGATCAGGCCGCGACCGTGGGTGGCCATGAAGTTGATGGTCTGCGTCGTGCAACCGGCGGCGGCCGCGACGAGGTCGCCCTCGTTCTCGCGGTGTTCGTCGTCGGTGACGAGCACCATGCCGCCGCCGCGCAATATCGCGGCCGCTTCCTCGACGGTGCAGAATGCCTTGTCCGGTTCCACTGTGGTTTCCGATGCCTTTCCGTCCCCTTGGCGCGGCGTCCCCGTCTGTTTGGCTGGAAGCGGTAATGGCGGGCACACCGCCATGCCTTCTTCCATCCAGACTCTACTGTCGGTCAAGGAATCTCACCTTGTCGGCCACTGCTGGCTCGCGGACTCTCACCGCCGGTCGGGAATCACACCACGCCCTGAAGACATCCCCTACCATACCGCAACCCGCCCCCTCCCTCAAGCGCAATTCCGCAGGGGAAAAAACACCGGCGGCTCCGCATCTCCATGCGGGGCCGCCGGGGCAAGGAAAGCCGAATGTGGCTTACTTGTAGAGCTCGACCAGCTTCTGCAAGTGGTCGAAGCGGGCCTGGACAGCGGCTTCGGACTTGGCGAAGAGGTCGGCGGCGCGGTCGGGGAATTTGCGGGCGAGGCTGGAGTAGCGGGTTTCGTTGGCAAGGAAGGCCCTGGTAGCTGCCGTCGCCGGATTTGCTGGAGAGGGTGAAGGGGTTCTTGCCTTCGGCCTTCAGTGCCGGGTCGAAGCTGAACAGGTTCCAATAGTTGGCTTTGACCGCTGCTTTCATCTCGTCCTGGCAGTGGTTCATTCCGCATTTTGACGCCGAGAAGTTAGTAGGAGGCGTAGCCGATGATCGGGGACGGGCCCTGCCTTGTCGATGTCTTTGATGGCCTGGGCGTCAAGAACAACTATGGGCGACGCAGATGGAGTCGTAGTGCATGGAGATATCAGGCGAAGCTTTCTTCGTCCTGTGAACATTTAAACCACGGGACAACAACCTTATTCCGGACAATCCAGAATAAGACCGTACTCCAAATAGGAATGGACACGTCCCTCACAACTGCGATAGATTTCCCTCGGTTTGCAGGAGATGGCAACGGCAGATGCCAGCTTTCCAAACTGAACATCACATGAACGGGTTTCAACTTCCGCTCTTTGCCCAGTTTTCTTCTGTCAGCCAACGCGAAATTCCAAAGAGACGCTTCCATGGCAAATGTGGTTTTCACCCTTCTCAAGAAAACATACGGGAAACTGTCCCGGTATCCGCGGATTGTGCAGTTGCGGGAAGCGTACCGCAAAAACATCCAGTCGCGTTATTGGCCGTGGTACCGCCACAAACCGACGGCATGCGGGATCGAACCGGACACCCGACGCTACAAACACGAACTCGTGGTGTCGCTGACGTCGTTTCCCGCACGCATCCATTTGGTGCATTTCGCCATCTATTCGCTCTTGAAGCAGTCCATGAAGCCCAACCGGGTGGTGTTGTGGCTGGGGGAGGACAAGTTCCCGGGACGGGAAAAAGACTTGCCCTCCGCCTTGCTGGAATTGAAGGCCTTGGGCCTGGAAATCCGGTGGTGCAAGGATTTGAAGCCGGCTACGAAATTGATCCCTTCCTTGCGTGAATGGCCCGAAGCCATCATCGTGACGGCGGACGACGACTTGTATTATCCCCGCCACTGGTTGAAGTCGCTCTATCGGTCCTATCTGGAAAACGAGAACAATATCCACAGCGGAGGCGTCCACCCGATCGCGCTCGATGCCGATGGCAAGCCATTGTCCTATGCGGAGTGGGGGTGGAATCCCCCCGGCAGCATTCCCTCCTTTCAAAACACCCAGGTCGCCTCGTTCGGGGCTCTTTATCCTCCTCATTGCCTCCATCCGGATGTCATGGATGGGGAGGCATTCCTGCAAATATCGCCATCGAATGACGATTTTTGGTTCTGGGCCATGGCCGTCCGTGCGGGGACGCGCATCCAACTGGTTCCTTCCGGTCGCCAACCACCCATCGCCATTCCCGGCGGCAATGACACTCCAACGCTTTTTTCTCTCAACGGAAAAAGAGGAGGAAACGACATCTGCATGGCCAACCTCCTCCGCGCCTATCCCGAACTTCTCTCCCGTCTCGCTTCCGAACCGCACCAGGAAGTCACCCCGTGGTGCGATACCCCTCCCGAATAGTCGTACCTTGAAAAGGGACCGACAACACCTCCTGTCCCCCGGTCGTTTGTTGTCCCACGCCCCGCCCTCCCGTGGTCTCAATCAAAGGTGCGCAAGCCTTCTTCCAAGGTGGGTGTACCGGACCTATCTGAGCTGTTTAAAGTGGCGGAAGAATGATTCTCTCCCTATCGTCCGTTTGGACCGAACCGTTTCTCCACCTCCTGCAGGAAGAAGTCGACGGCTTTCTCGTTCGATGCTTCGTAATCCAGACGCTTGAACATCGCATCCCTCGTCCGGAGCGCCCGTTCGATTTCCTCGGGGCTGTCGCCGTAAGCAAATCCGTCCGTGTCATCCCCTTCTCCACGATAGTCCTTTTTGGTCTTGCCAGGTTCCATCACAATGATGGATATGCATCCACACACTGACGCAATAATACTGTAGAAAGTCTGTGTGTCATAAGTGTAAAAATACTTGCAGCGATTGAGCACTTCCACTTTTTTCTTTTCGCTCAAATAATCGATGACCGGCCCGTCGAATTCCTTGGGCAAATCAGGGCGTGTCCAGCCCTTGTGGATGAAATAGCATTTGCCTGACCGCTCTCCGAAATTGGTCTGTCTGTACAGCGCTGAATTGAAATGGCCTAAAAGCAACAACCGACACGTCGGATTCAATTCGTAGTCGTTAAAGAACTCCCGGATACTGAATACCAGATCGCACGGTTTGTAGGCTTCCGGGACATTGGGATAACGGTTATGGAAACAGAACCACCGCACCACCTTTTTGGCTTGGAAAGGGTTTCCGTACACTCCTTCCTGATAAATCACAACCGTATCCTTGCCCACAAATGGAAAGTGTTTCTTCCTGCACTTCTGAGAGGCAAACGGATCTTCCTTAAAACCCAATTTCACCAGAACCCATTTCGCGAAATCCCGCCCGATGCCCAACAGGCTTTTCCACACCAACACCGCCCGGTTTGTCGGATGCGCCAAATCGTCGAACGTATAGTCGGAGATAATTCGTGCGTCATGCCCCCGTTTTCCCAAACGCATGCAAAGCTCCCGCAATACGACATTGCCGCCGCTATATGTCCGGGTCGTGTTGAAAACGAATTTCATGGTCTCTCCATCCAACAGTCACTTCCAGCCATGCCCTCCATCGCCATCGAGATGCCGACACATCCCCCCTGCTCTGTTTTTGTGTTTCTATCCCGTCTATCCAATGGATGCAACTTCCTCAAACTGGTCGCCGAAGGCCACAGGGCGCATGCAACTTGACAATACTTGATTCCATGGATTGCCCAAACACACTCAATCAAGCAGGGATGCCGTAAAGGATGGTTTCAGAAAGACGGTTTGAATGGTGGCGCAAATAGAATCGGTATCGCCCCTTTCCGAAGTCTCGAATCAAGTCATGGCAACGGAAAAGATCGTCAGACTTATGATAAACGCAAATCGCGAGTTTTGGGAGCCATCGTTCTATCGTGCCCTGCGCTCCGCGCAAAGTTTCATATTCGCTCCCTTCCACGTCCATCTTGATAAACGAGACTTTTTCTCCTGCCGCAATGGCATCGATTGTCGTGACTGGAATTTCCAGGGTTCCGTCCACCTGCACGGAAGAGGCGGATGTATCGGCATTGAACCGCAGAGAGGTGTTGGAATCCCAAGTGCCTTTTTCCACGACCCGCACGCGCGGAATGTTCCGGATTCGGCCATGCAATAGCGCAAGGTTTTCTTTCAGGGGCTCGAATGCCACGATTTGCTTGTAGCCCCCCCCCGTGAAATCCGAATATTTGCACACTGTATCACCATCGAATGCCCCGCAATCAAAAAAGACTTCTTCGGAGGGATTCAAGGAAAAGGTCAACTCATTGAAATACTGCGTTCCCTCTGCGACCTCCAACAATCGCTGCACGGCATCATCTCCCTGGCCGCTCCTTAGCGCAATCAAAGCATCCAACGTTCGCCGGGATTTTTCGTCAGCAAATTCTTCCCTCAAGGTCTGAAATGCATCCGCATGTGCTTTGAGAAAGGCATTGTCCCAGTCAAACATGCTCCCTGCTGAAACACAATGAAACACGTCGAAAACAAGCCATTTTGAAAGTGAAAACAACGCTCTCGTTTTCTCGATGTTGTCAAACCCAATGACTACGTTGCATTCCCCGTTCCCAACCACATCGTCAATCGGCCGGACTGCTAGTCCGTCAAGCGTCTGGTCAGGAGTGGCCGCATAGGAATCTACGACAAAGGCACGGGGAAATATCCCTTCTGCTTGAAGCATTTTGCATACGCATCTTGCCGTATTCATGTTCCCATAGATAAATACCGGCTTGTGGGAGCCCTTGAGCCGCGCCAGCATTTCCATGTCCTGCTTGATTATCATGGCGAAACCCCTTTTCTTCCTTCACGTCATTCTGCGTCTCAAATGTATTCTCCCGCCGTGATGCGGAAAATGCTTCCCGTCATCATCGCCGCCTGGGCGGACATCAGATACGACAAAGCCTCGAGATAATCGTTGCATTCCGGCATCCGCCCCATGGGGAGGATGCCAGCCGCGCGTTTCCGCAAGGCAGCGGCACTCTCTCCCTGCCGTTGTCGGAGAGCGAGTTCCCCCTCGGTAGGCGTCCAGCCCAAGACAAGGTAATTGCACCGAATCTGTTCCGCGGCATATTGGTGGGAGATGTGTTCCATCAACGTGAGCAACGCACCCTTGCTGCAAGCGTAGGCAGCCCGATCCTTCTGCCCCCCCCATGCATGGGCGGAACCGGTGAGGACAATGCTTCCTCCACCACGTTCTCTCATGTACCGGATGGCTTCCTGGCAACAGAAAAAGGCAGCCTTGAAATTGACAGACATCACTTCGTCAAATGTTTCCTCTCCGCAAGTATCCAACGGAGAAACGGGCGTTACCCCTGCATAGCAGAAAAACCCGTCCACTCCGCCAAATGTTTTCGCAGTTTCGGCAAACAGGCGTCGGCTATCCGTAATGCGATGCAAATCTGTCGGCACGAAAATTCCACAGCCTCCGGTCTCCCGAACAAGAGAAAGGCATCCTTCTGCCGCCGTGGCATCGCGCCCGCCAATGGCGACGGAAGCCCCCTGGCGCGCGAATTCCACCGCCGCCGCCCGGCCGACCCCCTTGGTGCCACCGGAAATGACAATGGTTTTTCCGGCCAGCCGGCCCGATGTATTCATGGCATCTCCTTGGCTTCCGGCAAGGCAATGACGGACTGTCCGCCATCGATGTGGATGGTCTGGCCAGTGATGCCATTGGATTCGTCCGATGCCAAAAACGCCACCAAATGGCCGACTTCTTCGGGAAGGACATACCGCTTCATGGGAATGACGCTCTGGATGGCCTCTTCGTTCAAGATGCCTTCCCGGAAACCCGACAGCATGACTTCCGTTTCCACATAGCCGGGAGCAACCCCATTGACACGGATTCCGAAGCGTCCCCACTCCACCGCCAAGGTTCCGACCAAACCATTGACGGCGGCCTTCGAGATGTTGTACGCGGAACGTTTGGAATGGTATCTCGTTCCGTTGACCGATGAAATGCAAACGATTTTCCCTCCGCCCTGTGTCTTCATGTAGCGGGCCACCGTCCGGGAACACACGTAGTAGGCCCGCAAATTCAGGCTCATCAGGGAGTCGAAGGCCTCCATGTCGAAGTCCGTCGCCCAGTTCCTGATCTGGATGCCCGCGTCGTTCACCAGAATGTCGATTTTGCCGTGTTCATCGTGAATCCGACGGAACAGGGCCTCCACTTCGCCATCGTGCCTCAAATCCAGCTTGAAAAACTCGGTTCCCGGAATTTCCGCTTCGGTCTGCTGACCGGCCTTTTCGTCGATATCGGCTATGACCACGTGCGCCCCCTCGTCGCACATCACCTTCACGATGGCCTTGCCGATTCCCTGCGCCCCCCCGGTCACAACGGCAATCTTCTTTTCCAGCTTCATGTTTTCAAACTCCTTGATCTTCTCAAATGGCGTACAAAACGGAATCGACCCCGCTCGGCATGTAATTCCTGAAATGGAATGCATACCGGGAGTCGAGGTCGCGGATGAAATCGAAAATGTCAAAGAGATCGCAAGGACGATGGTAGATGCACACGGCCAAGCGTGGATGATGTTTCCGGACAACCTCCGCCCCACCCTTCAAAGCGGACAATTCAGCTCCTTCGACATCCATTTTGATGAATGTTGCAGTTCCGGCGCCGACAAGCCCGTCAATGGTCCGCACCGGAATTTCAATATCCCCGTGCTCGGACTGTCTTGACTGGTCGCGCAAACCGCTCGCGAACCGGACAACTCCGTCTACATTCCCCACGGCCGCTTCTATTACATCCACCCGGCCACATGCATCCGCGAGACGTTCTTTCAGAACAACTGCATTCTCCTTGTCCGGCTCGATGGAATAAACCTTGGCGCGCGTGCTTTGACCATGCACCGACATCTTCTTCAGAAACTCCAATGTGTCTTCCCCGCGACAGGCTCCGCAATCGACAAACGTCTCGTCACAACCCAAACGGATGATGTCACCGTCGAAATACTGGCGGGCGGGACTGAATGGTTTTGCGTAACACCCCGTCCGCTTTTGATGAACGAATTCATCCAACGCCCGGCGCGAAACCTCATCGGCCAATGTCGCCCGGATTTCATATAGTTTTTCCCGGTGGCGTTCGGCGAATTCATCGTCCCAGACGTTGCATTCATCCAAGACCAGCATTCCGGCGAAGTCCAGAGCTGCCACATCTCCAACATGGTCCATCCTGATTTCTTGGAGCATCCCCTCTTCATACCCTCCGAAACCGACCACGATGTCGCATTCGTTCCCCTCCACATATTCCTCCAGCCGATACATGGGATGACCGTTCAAGGAATCCGATTTCCAATACCGCCCATTCACGGCAAAGCCGACAAACGGCACGTCCATGCGGTCAAGGAAATCTCCAATTTTGCATGCCAACCGCTCCCCGCCCCAAACCAGCAAGGGGCGCCGGGCCCGTCTGCGCCCCTCGATGAATTTTTCAAGAACGTCCAACCCCTGTCCCCTTCATCTACAAAACGCCAGACAGGAGTTCACATGTACATTCCCCCATTGACGTCCAGAACTGCGCCAGTGATAAACCCGGCTTCCTCACTGGCGAAAAAGCATACGGCCGCGGCCGTGTCTTCCGGCCGCCCCAAGCGCCCCAACGGGATGCGCCCCACCAGGCGTTTACGGGTTTCCTCGTCGTATTGACGGGACATTTCGGTCTCGGTCGTACCGGGACAAACCACGTTGACCGTGATGTTGCGGGGGGCCAATTGACGGGCAATGCCCTTGGTGATGGCAATAACACCGCCCTTTGACGCCGTGTATGACTGGGAGTTGGCATAGCCCCCCATTCGCCCGGCGTTTGAAGAGATGTTGATAATACGCCCCGCCCGGCTCTTTTCCAGATGGGGCAAGGCGCTCTGTATCATGAAAAACGTTCCCGTCAGGTTGACGGCCAAAATATCGTCCCATTCCTTGCGGGTGATATCCTCGATTTTCGTTGCCGTGAGTCCACCAGCACAATTGACCAAAATGTCCAGCTGGCCGAAAGCGGCCTGGGATTCTTCCACCACGCGCCTGCATTCGCGTTCGTCCGAAATGTCGCCGGGAACGGCAATGGCGAAACCTCCGGCATCCAGTATTTCGCGGACAACCGCTGCTGCCCGATTGGCATCCCGTCCAACCACGGCCACGCGCGTGCCAGCCGATGCCAGCCGCTTGGCGATGACCCGGCCAATTCCTCGGGTCGCCCCGGTCACGATGGCGCACCGTCCGCTGAATGTGAAAATCTCCGTCATTATTTGCCTCTAGGCCTGAAGTCTAGCCGTGTTCAAACCCTTTAGCAACATGTTTCTCCCCGCCGCATCGAGCACACGAACCCGCGCCAGACATTCGTCAATGGAAGCTTTCAATGAGGCAAACGTGTCGCAGACAATATACAATCTTGCCAACACCTGTTTCTCCGTTCCGGCCCATTCGGGAAGGATTTCATCGCCATCCCGGAACCGTTGGACATTCTCCACGACTCCGCACGTTCCGACAATTCCGTCCAAGCCGCGGATTTCCGCGATTCTTCCGGGCTTGAGCAAAAACCAGAGAGTGGCGGCACTTTTTCCGCGGAAGCGGCAGTCGTCTTCCTTGCCCAAATCCACCGCCCCCATGCTGCCGCTCAAGGCAAAACGTACCAACATCTCGCGTTGATCGAATCCATGGATGGCCTGCATCAGAAGATGGGGGGCTTCGCCCTGCAACCGGAATCCGGGGTCGTAGAGATAGAACTCCCCGTCTTCAACAAACGCACTGACCAAAAGAACTCCATTGCGGATGCCCATGGATTTGAACATTTGGAGTGCTTTCCCATGAACCTGCGAAAAATAGGCATCAAGATGCTTCGATGGATAGAGAGAGCCCAAATTGATCCGTCCGAGTCCTCCCTGTTCATCGGTTGTGTGGCGGTCGTAGATGCAGGAAACACTGCATGCACCGTCTTTGAAGGTATAGTAGATACCGACATCGTCGCATTGCATGTAGCGTTCCGCCAAGAACCGTTTGCACCGAGAAAATTCCAAAGCTTTCCGAATTCCCGGCAGAAGTTCGGAGTCATTGCGGCAAATCGTCATTCCCTGCCCGCTGCAACCATCGACCGGTTTGACAACGACGGGATAGTGCAAGCGGGCGAGTTCCTCGGCACGGGGATCGGCAGAGAGTTCAAACCGGGGGATGCCTTTGAGACCGAACTCCTCGCACGCGCGTTGAAATTCATCCTTTTGCGAAAGCATGCGGCAAGTTTCCACGGTAGCGTAGCAAGGCAGCTCCAAACGCCGGCAAACCTCGGCATACACGGGAACAAGGAGATCCGCCACCCCGACCAATATGCCGTCGATTCGTTCCCGGCGAGCCAATGCGACCAATCCATCTGTATCGAGTCCATCCACGCAACAGGCCACATGGGCGTGTTTTTTGGCTGGGTCGTCCACACGGTTGCTAGTCACATAGGTGAGGACTCCCATGCGATTGGCCACGTCCACAAGCGGAGTCGTCTCGGGATTCGCCCCAAGAATCAAAAGTTTTTTACCGCGAATGTCGTCGCTCATGCCGTTTCCCTTTCCCGTCAAGTCGTCGCACTCCGAAAGAATTCAGGCGGACCAATCTCAACCCGTTCTCCGTGCGCCATCAGCAGGCATTTCCGCCCCGGCGCGAGTTCCTTCATTTCTTCGAGAAACACGCCGGGATTTCCACCATGCGAAGCGAACATCCCGTAATGGCAGGGGATGGTGAGCCTTGGGGCGACCAGAGCGCTCAACCGGGCGCAGTCCGCTTCGGACAAATTGCCGTAGGCCCCGTTGATGGGGGCAATCAACACGCCCACCTCCCCCAACGCGAGATACTCTTCCTTCCAATCCAGATGGAGGCACGTGTCGCCAGTTTCGCAAATCCGCATCCCGTCGACTTCGATGATGGCCCCCACGGCATCCGGCGCACCCGTGCCATGGTCGCAATGGATGAAATGGAGGGAAAAATCGCCACTGTGTCCGTCATCCCCCGGTTTGACATAACAAATGCGTCCGTCATCCAAGCCCGCCCGGTCCACCAGTGCCCTGCAATCCACGGCGGCAAACAGGCGCGTTTTCTTTCCTGCCAGCAAAGCGGGCATGGCATCGACATCGAAATGGTCCCAGTGGGCATGTGTGGCGATCAAGACATCGAATTCCAATTCTCTGGCATCCAATAAATTCGGCAACAGCCGCTTGAAACCCACATGACCTTCAAGGCGTTCCACGCAATCGCTCAAATACAAGTCAATGCCCAACAGTTGGCCCGAAGCACTTTTGACGATGAACCCCGCTTGACCGACGGAAAACAGATGTGTTTTACCTCGTTCGGCACTCAATACGGATGACGCAAATTTGCCCATTCCCATCCTTCAGATTTTCAGGTAGCGGCCCAAGGCGGAGGAAACGCTTTCCGACTCCACCTGAACGCCCAAAATCATCGCGCCCGGAATCCCCATTTTTTCCAATTGCTCACGGAGACCTTGCGCGCCGATCCGGTCGATGCGCCCAAGCAACACGCAATCGAAATCCATGGATTCCAGACGTTCAATGGGATCCACGTCCAGACAACAACGCCGGTATTCCCAATAGTCTTCGTCCACCCAAGAAGCGATTTCGCAATACCGGTTTTCCCTCAAACGCCTTTCAAGCTGCTGCCCGAACGTTCCGGCACCGCAAATGGCGACCCGCGCTCCACGGAAATCCTGCGCGAACGGCAGATGCATGGCCCCGTCCGACGTCGGGGCGATGCCACCCGAACGGATGATGCATGCGCTGAGGAGGTATTCACGCTCCTGCCGTTCCAGTCCGTATTCGGGGGGCGTACCCTCCATCGCGGTCGCCAAATGGTCGTGCAGGGCCTGAAGTTGGGCTGTTTCCACTCCGAAGGGAGCCGCTTTTTTCAACATGGAGTCTTCGCGCTGGCGGTAGTGGTAATCGTGATTCGGAATGATGCATATCCGTTGGCATCCCAACAACGCAGGATAAGTTGTCGCCCCGTCTTCGCCGATGGAAATGCGTTCGTCCACGGCCATCTGGACTTCTTCCACGATTTCCCGCTTGAAAAGTTTGTTCCAAAGATATGTGGTAACTCCGTGCCGGAAAAACGCCCCCGTGGAAATGAGATTGCCCAAAAGCCACTCGCGCTTTTCCCCATCGTATCGCCCCGGCGGCACTCCATTGTCCAGTTTTTGCGAAGTTTCGAATAAATCCCGGCTGAACCCCGCTACAACGGCATCCGCATCGCCGTTTTTGGCGGATTGGATAAGCTCTGCGTAAAAACCAGGAGCCACCCAGTCATCGCCATCCACGTATCCGATGTATCGCCCATGTGCCGCTTGCAGAGCAACTTTTCGGGCCGACACCAGTCCTCCGTTTGGCTTGTGGATGACTCGCATCCGCCGGTCTTTTCTTGCGTACAAATCACAGATTTCCCCGCTCCGGTCGGTCGAACCATCATCGACCACGATGACTTCCAGTTCCTGGTATTCCTGCTTGAGGATGCTCTTCAAACACACCCCGACATACCGCTCGATATCGTGTACGGCCACCAATACGCTGACCAGCGGATTCATGATTTATTCCAATTCATAAACATTGACATACCTTAAGCCTATCCCCCCTAGGTAGCACAAGCCGTCCAAAAGCATCAGTGCCTTTTCTGGAACAACAACTCCTTGATATTTTCGGCAATGACGCGAACATCGTCAAGAGAAAGCCCATGGTAAGTTGGAAGCGAAAGAATACGGGAAGAGAGGTCTTGTGCGACAGAACAAGAATCCTTGGCGGAGATGTAGGGAGGAAAGTCGGTCAAGAGTGGATAGAAGTATCGGCGGGTGAAAATATTGCATTTTTCGCGGAGGTCTGAATAGACCCGCTCGCGTGTGGAGAAATCCTTGAACAGGACGGGCACATAAGCGCGATTCAGGGAATGGGAGAGGAGGCGGATGTTTGGGCAGTCGACGAAGGCGGCGGCGTAGGCGGCGTGGATGAGGCGGCGGTGGGCGAGAAGGTCGTCCAGTTTTTCGAGGCACAGGAGGCCCATCAACGCCTGCAGTTCGTTCATCTTGGCGTTGGTGCCGACGGCGGTGCATTCGGTTTCGCTGTGGATGGCGAAGTTGCGGAGTTCGAAAAGTTTTTCCTGGAGGGCCGAGTCCTTGAACACCAGCAAGCCGCCTTCGGCGGAGTGGAAGAGCTTGGTCGGGTGGAAGGAGAACATGGAGATGTCGCCCGCCGTCGCCAGGGCGGGAGCGCCGAAGGCGTGGGCGGCGTCGTAGACGATTTTTACGCCGTATTTTTCGGAAAGGCGACGGAATCCGTCCACATCACAGGCGTTGCCGTACACGTGGACGGGGACGATGGCCTTGGTCTTGGGAGTGATGGCCTTTTCCGCCGCTTCGGGCGAGAGGCAAAGCGTGTCGGGATCGATATCGGCGAATACGGGCTTGGCCCCGGCGCGGACGATGGCATGGGCGGTGGCGACGAAGGTGAAAGGCGTGGTGATGACTTCGCCGGATGTGATGCCGAGCGCGGCGAATGCGAGTTCGAGGGAAAGGGTACCGTTGGAGAAGAGGGCTATGTTCGTTCCGGGGACGCCGAGAAACGCGGCGAGCGCATCATGGAAGCGTTGCACCATGGGCCCGTTGTTGCTGAGCCACTGGTTGGCCCAGATTTCGGCGCATCCTTTTTGGAAATCCTCCAAGGGCGGCAGAAAGGGGCGGGTGACATAGATGGGTTGTTCAAACCGCTTCATGCCACCGCCACCCGCGGAATCTGGAAAGTGGCAGTCCACCCCACCGAAACCTTTTGGAGGGGGATTATCCCGGATGGTTCCGGCGGAAAAACCAATAGGAACACCCGTCCGGACATTCTGCGGATGTTGCCTGTCTCCCATTGCGGGGACACGCAATCCAGAGCCGAGTGCGCGAATGACACTGTTCCTGTGGACGTCATAATGCAGTCTTGTACCCCGTGCCAGTGTTTCAGGCAATCCCCGATTTCACGTGAAACAGGTTGGAACAAAAAAGAAACCGGCGGCCGCACGCCGTTGCGCGGGGCCGCCGGGGCAAGTCAAGTCAATGGAGACTTACTTGTACAACTCCACCAGCTTCTGCAAGTGGTCGAAGCGGGCTTGGGCGGCGGCTTCGGACTTGGCGAAGAGGTCGGCGGCGCGGTCGGGGAATTTGCGCGTGAGGGAGGAGGCGTTGGCGAGGACTAATCATGGTTTGAGGGCGGAGAGGGGGCAAACGATGATGCCGTCGGGACGGCGGTAGGCGATGTCGCCATCGGCGACGAGGACCATGAGGAATGACGGGGGCGGGAGTTTCGATGGGTCGAGTTTGGAGGCAAGGGCGGAAAGCGAGCGTGCCCCTTTGTCGATGAGGGCGGCACCGCCCAACTTGATTTCGACGAGGCCGAAAGCCCCATTGCGGAGATGGACGACGGCATCGCATTCAAGGCCGCTCTTGTCCCGGTAGTGGCGGACGCTGCCGTCAAGGGCATCGGCATAGGCACGCAGGTCGCGGATGGCGAGGGTTTCGAAGAAAAGTCCGAAGGTGGGGAGGTCGCGAAGAAGGTCGGCGGGGGCGAGGCCCAATGCGGCGGCGGCAATGGAGGGGTCGCCGAAATGGCGGGTGTCGGTGGTGCGGACTGGCGTTTTCGCGCGGAGATTGGGACACCAGGCAGGGAGGTCTTCGACCACGAACAGCTTGCGGAGGGCGGAAAGGTAGTCGAGGACGGTGTCTTCGGAGAAGGAATCGGCCTCGTTGGCGGCGATGTCGTCGCGGATGACGGTGGCGGCGGCCTGGGAGCCCTGGAGACGGGAGAGGCTGCGGAGAAGGCGCCGCGCGGTGTCGGGATTGCGGGAGACCCCGTCGACGCGGGCAATGTCGGAGGCGACGACGGCATCGAGGTAGTCGGGGGCATGGGATAGGGCACGACGGCCGGACATCTCCACTGCGGCGGGCCAGCCTCCCCGGCAGAGGGCAAACGCAATGCCGTCGAAATCGGCCCCCGCCGTTGCCCCGGTGGGGTCTGCCCCGGCAAAGAGGTCGGCCAGAGAAACGCTTCCGGATGATTCGCCGCTTTCCCAGAGGCTCATGGTACGCATCCGCAGGCGGGCGATGCGGCCCGTGCCCGTATGGAGGGTGGCATCGGCCTTTGGCGGAACACTCGACCCGGTGAGGATGAAAAGTCCTTGGGTCTGTGCGCGGTCGACCGCGTGGCGGACGGCATCCCACAGGACGGGAGCGATTTGCCATTCATCCAGAAGAAGTGGCTTTGCCCCCTCCAAGAGGGCACTGGGACGGATTTGGGCGAGGGCGAGATTCTGGGAAAGGCGGTCCGGGTCGTCCAGAGAGAGGACGCTTTGTGCGGCTTGCTCCGCCGTGGTGGTCTTTCCGCACCATTTCGGGCCTTCGACCAAAACGGCCCCCTTGACAGAGAGTTTGTCCTGCAAGAGGGCATCCGCGATGCGTTTGCGATATGTTTTCATCGATGGCAAATCATGCCGTTTTTCAAGAGAATGTCAATTTCGTTCGGCGGGTTGGCGACATTTCGTTCGGCGAGTTGGCGTAGTTTTGATCGGCGAGTTGGCGACATTTTGGTCGGCGGGTTGGCGGAACAACTGACGAAGAAGTTCGTGACGTAGATTCTCGTCGGTTCTCCATCGTGGGGCAGAACCTGGTTGCTGATGGGCCACAGGCAGGAATCGGGGATACTTGCCTTGCGGGGGAGTCAGGTTTTTCGGAACCTCCCGGTTCCCTGGCATGTCAAAACGCCGACGGCGGCCCCTGGGAAGGGGTCGCCGTCGGGGTTTCGGGCTGTTGGGGCGCCTACTTGTAGAGTTCGACCAGTTTCTCCAGGTGGGCGAAGCGGGCTTGGGCGGCGGCTTCGGACTTGGCGAAGAGGTCTTTGGCGCGGTCGGGGAATTTGCGGGCGAGGCTGGAGTAGCGGGTCTCGTTCGCAAGGAAGGCCTGGTAGGAGCCGTCGCCGGGTTTGCTGGAGAGGGTGAAGGGGTTCTTGCCTTCGGCCTTCAGCGCCGGGTTGAAGCTGAACAGGTTCCAGTAGCCGGCCTTGACCGCCGCTTTCATTTCGTCCTGGCAGTGGTTCATGCCGCCTTTGACGCCGTGGAGTTCGCAGGGGGCGTAGCCGATGATGAGGGACGGCCCGGGATAGGCCTCGGCTTCGGCGATCGCCTTGACGGCCTGGGCGGGGTTGGCGCCAAGGGCGATCTGGGCGACGTAGACGTAGCCGTAGCTCATGGCGATCTCGGCCAGGGATTTCTTGGCCACTTCCTTGCCCGCGGCCGCGAATTGGCAGACTTCGCCGATGTTGGAGGCCTTGGAGGCCTGCCCGCCGGTGTTGGAGTACATCTCGGTGTCGAAGACCATGACGTTGATGTCTTCGCCGGACGCCAGGACGTGGTCGAGGCCGCCGAAGCCGATGTCGTAGGCCCAGCCGTCGCCGCCCATGATCCAGACGGATTTCTTGGAGAGGTAGTCTTTCTTTTCGAGGATGGCCGGGGCGTCGGGGCA
>LXOW01417886.1_pt1 | contig 17139 bp, 10 predicted proteins | sample 1368591 | NCBI WGS metagenome assembly LXOW01 (sample SAMN04884650, study PRJNA319009) | bovine gut metagenome | isolation source: Cow rumen | host: Bos taurus | place: Italy: Legnaro (PD) | collected 2014-07-09 | reverse complement strand
GGCCTTGCCGGCGGGCACGGTGAGGATGACCTTCTTGGCACCGGCGTTGATGTGCTTCATCAGCTGCTCGCGTTTCTTGAACAGACCGGTGGACTCAACCACGATGTCGATACCGAGGTCTTTCCAAGGCAGCGCCTGCGGGTCGCGCTCGGCATAGATGCGGACCTTCTTGCCGTTGACCACCAGGTATTCGCCTTCGGCGTGGACTTCACCGTCGAAATTGTCGTGGACGGAGTCGTATTTGAACAGATAGGCCAGGGTGTCGGCGCTCGTCAGGTCGTTGATGGCGACGATGTCGAGCTCGGGGTGCGCCAACATGGCGCGGAAGGACATGCGTCCGATGCGGCCGAAGCCGTTGATTGCTACTTTTGCCATAATTCTTTGGGATTTTAAATGGGGTGTTTAATAATGTGATTTTTTTATTCCGATTTTTGCAAAGATACTAAAAATGTTTGATAAGGGGTCGCTTTTTACATCGGAAAAATGGTGTGGTGGGTATCGTTTCTTTTTTGTAACTTTGCATATTTTAATAATGAATTATTATGGCAAAGACATACGCTATATTTCGGGAGAGTGTGCGAGCGGTGACGGACTACTATCTGCTGCTGGTTGAGGAGACGCGGCGCGAGCGATTGGTGGGCAGCACGAACGAGTGGGTGCTGGACAACTACTATATGATTAGCGAGCAGGAGAAGGTGTTGCGCGTGGAGCTGAAGGGNNCCCCGCCGAGCGGCGCGACAAGCTGGTGGCCCTGCTGGGCGATTACCTGAAATCCTGCCACCACCAGATTGACAAGACCCTGTTTTTCGCCCATCTGACCCGCGAGCAGGAGCGTCGCAACGACTACCTGAGCTATCCCGAAGTCTGTGCCGTGCTGCCGTTGGTGAAGCTGCTGCTGTTGCGCGAGTTGGCCGACCTGTGTCGGACCCTGCGCCGCGAAGGGGCCTACCGTTACACCCCCACCGATAAGTCGCTGTCCGACATGGAGCATCTGGACCATGTGTCGCAGCAGAACCTGCTGATGATGAATATCTTCAACTCGATGAAGAAGATGACGCGGGTGACCATGTCGGAGCTGCTGGACGCGGTGAGCTTCTCCGAGCGCATGCTGAAAAGCGAGCGTGCCGGCATGTACGACCAGATGTACGACAAGACGAAGGACGACTACCGTGCGCGGATTGTGCGGATGTGCAAACGCAGCGGCCAGCGGGAGTACGAGCTGGTGAAGGAGCTGGTGGCGCAGGCGGACGAGAAAGGCGAGCATGTGGGCTGGCTGCTGTTCCCGCCCAAGAAGTGGGAGGCGCGGGCACGCTGGTATGTCTGGATTGTGGTGCTGTCGACCCTGCTGTTGGCATTGGGCACCGCTTTTGCCGGCTCGAATTTCGAATTTCGGATTTCCAATCTTGTGGTGGCGTTGCTGTTGACGGTGCCGATTAGCCAGTTGGTGATAGACCTGTTCAACCAGGTGCTCTATCGCATCCACAAGCCGATGGGGACTTTCCGCTTGCGTTTCAAGGACGGACTGATTCCCGAGGAGTACGCCACGATGGTCATCATGCCCACCCTGCTGAAGAGTGCCGACAAGACGGTGGCACTGCTGGAGCAGCTGGAGCTATACTACCTCTCCAACATTAACCGCGCCAGCGAGGGTCAGCGTCTCGAACGGCGTCCGCAGAACCTGTTCTACACCTTGGTCGGCGACGCCGCGTCGGGCGACAGTCCTGATATGCCGTGGGACGACGAGGTGGTGGAGGCTGGTCTGGCCAAGGTGCGCGAGCTCAATGAGCGCTACGGCGCGCCCATCTTCAATTTTGTCTATCGTCGCCGTGCCTGGAGCGATGGCGAGAACTGCTGGCTGGGCTACGAACGCAAGCGTGGCGCCATTCTGCATTTCAACGACCTGCTACTGGGACAGACCGACGAGGCGGAGCTACAACGTCGTTTCCGCTGCGAGACCATCAGCCGCTGGCGTGAGGGTACGGTGCCCGACATCCAGTTTGTCATCACCCTCGACACCGACACGGAGTTGGTGCTCTACTCGGCACAGAAGCTTATTGGCGCAATGGCGCATCCGCTCAACCGCGCACAGCTGTCGGCCGACGGCCGACGGGTGAATGCGGGCTACGGCATCATGCAGCCGCGTGTGAATGTCGACGTGGAGGTGACCAACAAGAGTCGCTACGCCCAGCTGTTTGCCGGTCTGGGTGGATTGGATGTCTATACCACGGCGTCCTTCGAGCTCTATCAGGATATCTTCAACGAGGGTTCGTTCTGCGGCAAAGGTATTTACGATCTGAAAGTGTTCCAGCGTGTGCTGAAGGGTGCCTTCCCCGAGAACCTGATTCTCAGTCACGACTTGATAGAGGGCTGTCATATCCGTTGCGGCCTCATTAACGATGTGGAGCTCTTTGACGACAACCCCTCCAACTACCTCGACGACGCCAAGCGGCATCACCGCTGGACACGTGGCGACTGGCAGATTATTGGTTGGCTGCGCCGCCGTGTGCGCAACGAGCAGGGCGATCGTGTGCCCAACCAGGTCAACACCATCGGCCGCTGGAAGATTTTCGACAACCTGCGTCGGTCGGTGCTCAGCCTGTCGCTGCTGTTGCTGCTGTTCATGGGCTTCACGTTGCCCGTCATACTGGACGGTGCGTGTACCTTGTCGCCCGCCTGGATTGTGTTGTTCTCCTGGCTGGTGGTGGCCACGCCGGTGCTTTTCTTTATCTGGGGACAGGTGACCAAGGTGCCGTCGTTCAGCCGTCGCTATAAATACTACATGACGCTGATGCACGGTCTGGCGGTGGTGTTCTACCGCTCGGTGGTGCAGTTTGCCATCCTGCCGCGCGAGGCGTGGATGTATACCGACGCCGCGGTGCGCAGCTGCTACCGTATGCTCTTCAGTCACAAGAACTTGCTGAACTGGGTGCCCAGCGACGAGGCCGCCAAGAGTACGAAGGGTACGCTGGGCGACTATATCAGCAAGTTCTGGTTCAACGATGTCTGTGCGCTGCTGTTGATTGCCTTGGTGTGGATAGGGCAGGGGACGCCGCTCACCTGGATAGCGGCGGTGTTCTGTGCCGTGGTGTGGGTGGGTGCTCCGCTGCTGATGCACTGGCTGGGCCGCAAGTTCCCGCAGGAGAAACGCAACCTCTCGCAGCGTGAGCGGGACGAGGTGCGACAGCTGGCCGGTGACACCTGGCGGTTCTTCGACGAGTTGCTCACCGAGGAGAACCACTGGCTGATTCCCGACAACTACCAGGTGAACCGCGAGAAATGTACCGACTACAAGACCTCGCCCACCAATATCGGCTATTCGCTCACCGCACTGGTCAGCGCCGCCGAGTTGGGCTTCATCGACAGCCGCGAGGCGGTGGACCGCATCGGTCGCACGATTGACACGGTGCTGCAGCTCGAGAAATGGAACGGACACCTGTTCAACTGGTATTCGGTGCAGACGCTCAAAGCGCTGCCCAACTTCTTCATCTCGACCTGCGACAGCGGCAACTTCGTGGCCTGTCTCTATGTGGTCAAGGGTTATCTGACCCATCTGGACGAACAACGTCAGACGGCGCCGGCCGACAGCTTGCCGCAGGAGTCGGCCGTGGCGGAACTGATGGCCAAGGTGTGCCGTCTGATTGACAATACCGATTTCAGCAAGCTCTACAACCCCGAGCTGGATGTCTTCAGCATCGGCTACGACTATGGTGCACAGACGCTGCTGCCATATCACTACAACAATTTTGCGTCGGAGGCGCGACTCACCAGTTTCCTCACCATCGCCCAGGGCGACGCACCCTACAAGCACTGGTTCTGTCTCGACAAGACGCTGGTGCAGTACAAGGGCTACAAGGGTGTGGCTTCGTGGTATGGCACGCTGTTCGAGTACTTCATGCCGCTGATTTTCCTGCCCACCTACCGTCACACGCTGATGGACGAGACCTACAGCTTTGCCATCCGTGCCCAGCGCGCCTTTATGCGCAACGCCAAGATACGGCTGCAGGCCGCCGACAGGGCTGCATCGGCGCAGTCGGGTGCCACCGTGCGACCCACAGAGTTGCCGTGGGGCATCTCCGAGACGGCCTACAACGAGCTGGACGATGCGCAGAACTACAAATACCGCGCCTTTGGCGTGCCCTATCTGAAGTTCCAGAACACAACGCCCGACCGCATTGTGCTGTCGCCCTACAGCTCGCTGATGGCCATCGGCATCGATGACCGTGCGGTCTACGACAACATACAGCGTTTTAAATCGCTGGGTATGTACGCCAACGAGATTCCCGATGTGGCTGGCGGTCCGGATCGCCACTCCTTCGGTTTCTTCGAGAGCTACGACGAGGAGGATCATGTGGCGGTGCGCGCCTACTATGCCCACCACCAGGGTATGATTCTGGCCAGCCTGGCCAACTACTTGGCCGACAACTGCCTGCAGCGCTGCTTCATGCACGAGCCGGTGATGCGGTCGATGGACACGCTGCTTAAAGAGAAGGCACAGGTGAAGCCCTATATTGATTTGAAAATCACACAGTATAAACGTTACCGTTATTCCAAGGTGCAGACCGAGAGCGACGCTCGCGACTACGACAGCATTGCCGTGGTGCCGGAGCTGGGTGTGGTCAGCAACGGACAGTATACGGTGATGCTCAACGACCGTGGTTCGGGTTTCTCGCGCTACCGCAATATCCTGTTGAACCGCTACCGCAAGATTAGTTCGGACCACTACGGCCAGTACCTCTTTGTGCGCAACCTGCGCAACGACCACCTCTGGTCGGCGACCTATGCGCCGCTGGATGTGCTGCCCGAACGTTACCATGTGAGTTTTGCCAGCGACAAGATTACCTTCTCGCGTGTCGACGACGAGGTGGAGACGCAGACCGAGGTGACGGTGCTGAAGGATCGCTCGGCCGAGTTGCGACGCTACACCTTCACCAACCGTTCCGCTATGGATGTGGAGCTGGAGCTGACCACCTATGGCGAGGTGGTGTTGGCGCCGTCGGCCGAGGACGAGAACCATCGTGTGTTCAACGGCATGAAGATTGCATCGGAATACGACGCCGAACATGAATCGCTGCTCTTCAGCCGTCCCGGCGCTGCCGACAGCCGCCATTTCCTGATTCACCACCTCTGGGTGGAGACGCTGCAGGGACGCCAGAAAGACACCGCTTTCAACGAGCAGCTGGTGGAATACGAGACATCGCGACTGAAATTCCTCGGACGTGGCAACAGCCTGCGCCACGCCGATGTGATGGAGAGTCGCCGCACCCTGTCGGGAATGGTGGGCACCACCCTCGACCCGGTGATGAGTATGCGCCGCCGCATCCGTGTGCCGTCCGGCAAGAGCGTGGAGGCTTATGTGCTGACAGGTTTTGCCAAAGCCCGCGAACAGCTGCTGCAGCTGGTGGAGCAGTACCGTACACCGGTCGACGTGGACCACGCTTTCAAGACAGCGTCGGTTTTCAACAATATGCGCACCAGCATGTCGCTACTCAAAGGGTCGCAGATGCGTCTCTATAACGACATTGCCAAGTATATGGGCCAGACGGCCACCTTGGGCACACACCGTGAGTCGTGGCTCAAGGACAATAAGCTGTCGCAGAGTGGCCTGTGGCGCTTTGGCATCAGCGGCGACCTCGACATCCTGCTGGTGGAGATCGACAGCGCCGAGCGTTCGGGCTTTGCCAAGGAGATGCTGCGCGCTTTCGAATACTTCAAGATTCACGGTTTGTTGCTCGACTTGGTTTTCATCGTCGACGCTGCCGACAAGGAGCGCGAGGGTTTGTCTCATTTCATCCGCAACATGGCCAACACGGAGCACCTCTGGACATCGCACAGCGACGCGGGTCGCGTCTATGTGTTGGACGGTGCTGATGTGAGCGTCGACGAGCGCACATTGCTGCGTATGGTGGCGCGACTGGTGTTCAGCACCCGCGATGGGCAGTCGCTCGCTGAGCAGTTGCGTGCCTTTGAGTCGGCCAGCCAGCACTACCAGGATATGGAAGAATACCCGGCGTTGCGTCCCCGCAAGGAGTTCCGCGTCTGGAGCGACCTGGAGTATTACAACCAGTATGGCGGCTTCGACAACGACGGCCGCGACTATGTGGTGACCAATACCAATACGCCGATGCCGTGGGTCAACGTCATCGCCAATCCACACTTCGGCTGTGTGGTGAGTTCTACCATGGCGGGCTTCAGCTTCGCATACAACGCACAGCAGTTCAAACTGACGGGCTGGAGCAACGACATCGTGCGCGACAGGGCCAGCGAGATGCTGCTCATCAACCGTCACCAGTTCGTGCCGGCAACGGCGCGCCACGGTCAGGGCTGGTCGGCGTTCGACGCCGAATACGACGATATGCGTGTCGGGGTACGCCTGTTTGTGGCGGTCGACCGCATGGAGAAATACTATCAGATACGCATAGAGAACAAGACGGCGCAGCCGTTGGAGGTGCGGATGGATATGGTGTATAAGCTGGTGATGGGTATGTGCGAGGAGCAGACGGCACGCTATCTCTATTCCGAGTGGGACGAGGCGACGAACTCGCTCTATGTGCGCAATGTCTATCATGCCATCTATGGCGACAAGGTGCTGCGACTCACCGCTACGGAGCCGCTGACGGATGTGGCCATCGAGGCTCCCAACCGCAAACGGCTGGGCTTCTCGCTCGAGCTGCCTGCACAGGGCAAGAAAGAGGTGGCCTTTGTGATGTCAGTGTCCAGTTTGTCTGACAAGTCCAGTCAGTCTGACATGCCCGACCTCTCAACCATCAACAAGGAGTTTGACCGGGTGGTGGCATTCTGGGACGAGAAACTGGGCCACATCCAGGTGGAGACACCCGATGCGGCGTTCAACTATATGCTGAACCGTTGGTACCTCTATCAGGTTTATGCGTCGCGTCTGTTTGCCCGCGCAGGCTTCTACCAGGTGGGCGGCGCCACGGGTTTCCGCGACCAGCTGCAGGATGTGATGAGTGTGCTTTACAGCGACCCCGCCTATGCGCGTCGACAGATTCTCGACCATGCGGCACACCAGTTCGCCGAAGGCGACGTGCTGCATTGGTGGCACGCCAGCATGCGGATGGGTGCCCGCACCACGTTCAGCGACGACTACCTATGGCTGGTGTTCGTGACGCACCAGTACGTGAAGGTGACGGGCGATACCTCCATCCTCAACGAGCCGGTGCCTTTCTGTCAGGCCGAACCGCTCGCCCCCGGCGAGGCGGAACGCGGCATGAACTATGCCACCGATGAACTCGGCGGCAGGTCGAGGTTTGAGGTTCAGGATTCGAAATTCGAATATGCCTCTCTCTACGAACACCTGCGCCGCTCGGTGAACCGCGCCATGTCGCGCATGGGTGTCCACGGGCTGCCGCTGATGGGCTGTGGCGACTGGAACGACGGCATGAGCCGTGTGGGCGTCGAGGGCAAGGGCGAGAGCGTATGGGTGGCCTTCTTCTTGGCCGACCTGTTGCCCAAGATGGAAGAGCTGACGCAGCTGATGGCCGATGCCGACCTGAGCTGGTGCGGCGAGCTGGCGCAGTGCCGACGCCGACTGGTGCAAGCCATCCAGGACAACGCTTGGGACGGCGACAGTCGACCCGACGCGTCAGGCGAACTCAAGGGCTGGTTCCTGCGCGCCTACTACGACAATGGCGAGTTGATGGGCAGCCGCAACAATGTGGAATGTCAGATTGACCTGATTTCGCAGGCCTGGAGTATATTGACCGATGTGGCGACACCCGAACAGAAGGTGTCGGTGATGCGCGAGACAGACCGTCGTCTGGTGGATCGCGAGCATGAGATTATCCAACTGCTGACGCCGCCGTTCCAACACTCGAAACCGTCGCCGGGCTATATTATGAATTATCCGGAAGGCGTGCGCGAGAATGGTGGACAGTATACGCATGGTGCCATGTGGTATATCATGGCGCAGCTGAAGGAGGGCCGTCGGGATATGGGCTATTTCCTGTATTCGTTGATCAACCCCATCCACCGTACACAGACGCTGGCCGATGTGCTGAAATACAAGGTGGAGCCCTACTGTATGGCCGCCGATATCTACAGCAACCGTCAGCATCCGGGACGTGGCGGATGGACCTGGTACACGGGTTCGGCGTCGTGGGCCTACAAGACCGGTGTGGAGAACATCCTAGGTCTGCACCAGGAGGGCGACCGGCTGACGGTGCGACCCTGTGTGCCGTCGGAGTGGGCTGGTTTCACGGTACGCTACCGCTATGGCAACAGCCTGTATATCATCCGCTACAGAAGTGGCAGCAATGCAGAAACCACCGTTCAACTGGTCGACGACGGCGAAGAACACGTGGTGGAATTGAGAGTTGAGAATTGAGAATTGAGAACCAATTAGACCAATAGGACCAATTAGACCAATAGGACCAATTAGACCAATAAGACTAATAAGACCAATAGGACCAATTAGACTAATAAAAACCCTTGAAAAAGAACAAAACAAATAAGAAGAAAGGTTCGTCGAGGCGGTGGCTGCGTCGGTGGCGTGAGTTGCGATTCTTCGGCAAGGTATGGCGTGTGGTGTGGATAACGTTGGTGTCGTTGTTTCTGCTGTCGTGGCTGCTGGTGCTACTCTACCGTTTTGTCTATCCTCCGCTGACGCCGCTGATGGTACAACGTTATGTGCAACAGCTGACCGACAGCGAGCGCAAGGTGCGTTTTGAGCGCGACTATGTGCGGATCGACGAGATATCGCCCCATCTGGTGACGGCGGTGGTTTGCAGCGAGGATGGTATGTTTATGTATCACGGCGGTTTCGACGTGAAGCAGCTGAAGCAGAGCTACCGCGAGAACCAGCGCGGCCACCGTGTGCGTGGCGGCAGCACCATCAGCATGCAGACGGCCAAGAATGTCTTCCTGCCCCACAGCAGGACGATGTGGCGCAAGGCCGTCGAGGCCTACTTCACAAAGCTGATAGAGTGGGTGTGGGGCAAAAAGCGCATCATGGAGGTCTATCTGAATGTCATCGAGTATGGCGACGGTATCTATGGCTGCGAGGCGGCCAGTCAGCATTATTTCGGTCATTCGGCCAAGGAGCTGACGCGGAAGGAGGCGGCGCAACTGGCTGTGTCGCTGCCCAACCCGATGAAGATCAACGCGGAGAAGAACGGTCCCTATTTCCGTCGACAGACGGGCGTAATCCAGGATCGGATGGGTAAGCAGGGAAAGGTGAATCTGGATATGACCCGTGAGGAACGACTGAAACGGCACGGTAAGCAAGAAGGACTGTGGGATTTTTTGAAATGGATGCGGAAAGAGAAGGGAAAAAGTTAAGATGTAAAATGAATGGTTATGGGTTAGGGGTTATTGGTTATTGAGATTTAGTAGTTAAGTAGTTAAGACAAATGATTTCTATAATCAATAACCTATAACCAATAACCAATAACCAATAACCACTAATTTTCTCATGGCGACGATGGAACGGCAATGGCAGCAGATGCGGCGAGAGTTTCGCAAGTATCTGATGTTGGAAAAACGACTGGCGAAGAACTCGGTGGAGGCCTATCTGCGTGATATGGACCACTTGGTTCGCTTCGCCGAGGAACGTAATGTTGCCCCCGAAGCGGTCTGTCTGGATGATTTGCAGGCGTTGATTGCGGAGCTGAACGAGACGGGTATCGCCATCACGACGCAGTGCAGGCTGATTTCGGGCTGGCGCTCTTTCTTCCACATGATGGTCATCGAGGACAGTATCAAGGACAACCCCGCCAGTCTGCTGATGATGCCCGCCAAACCGAAGCACCTGCCCGATGTGCTGAGCGATGCCGACGTGACGGCGCTGCAAGGAACTTTCGACTTGAGTGTTCCCGAACAGTATCGCAACTATGTGATGATAGAAGTTCTGTATGGTTGTGGACTGCGGGTGTCGGAACTGGTGAACCTGAAGTTTAACAATATCTACGCCGAGGAAGAGTATCTGCAGATTTTCGGCAAGGGTAGCAAAGAGCGGTGGGTGCCCATCAACCAGCGCGCGTTGCACCTGTTAGACACCTATATCCATCAGATACGTTGTCACCTCGAGATAGCGGAAGGGGAGGAGCATTATGTTTTCCTGAACCGAAGGGGACGCCACCTGACGCGGGTGCGTGTGTTCCAGATTATCAAAGATGCGGTGGAGCGTGCGGGTATACGCAAGCATGTCAGCCCCCACAGCCTGCGCCACAGCTTTGCCACCGAGCTGGTGGAGAATGGCGCCGACCTGCGCGCTGTGCAGGAGATGTTGGGACACAGCTCCATCGGCACCACCGAGATATACACCCATATCTCGCGCCAGATGCTCCGCGACACCATCAAAAGCTACCATCCACACTATAAGAAGAATTGAGAGTTGAGAATTGAGAAAACTAAAAAGTAAAAACTAAAAACTAAAAATTCCGCGAAGCGGTTCATTAAAACTAAAAAGTAAAAACTNNCTATTCACTATTCACCATTCACTATAATTTCAATTTTCCATGAGTAATCAAATAATCAACGAAATAGCCAACGAAGAGTACAAGTGGGGCTTTGTTACCGACATTGCCACCGACACCATTGGCAAGGGCCTCAACGAGGATGTGATCCGTCTCATTTCCCAAAAGAAGGGCGAACCCGAATGGCTGCTGGAGTTCCGTCTGCAAGCGTTCCGTCGCTGGCAGCAGATGAAGGAGCCCGACTGGGCCCATCTCGACTACGAGAAGGTGGACTACCAGGACATCATCTATTATGCCGCTCCCAAGCAGGAGAAGAAGAAAAGCATGGACGATGTCGACCCCGAACTGCTGGCGACTTTCGACAAGCTGGGCATCCCGCTGCGTGAACGTGCAGCGCTGGCCGGCGTCGACTTGGGTGAATCCAAATCTAAAGAAACCGGTGAGTCGGACGGACAGGTCAAGGTGGCCTACGACGCCATCATGGATTCCGTCAGCGTGAAAACCACCAGTCAGAAAGCCCTCGAAGAGAAAGGCATTATCTTCATGTCCATCAGCGAGGCTGTGCAGAAGCATCCCGACCTGGTGAAGCAATATCTGGGTAGCGTGGTGCCGGCCAGCGACAATTTCTTTGCCGCCCTCAACTCGGCGGTCTTCAGCGACGGCTCCTTCTGTTACATCCCCAAAGGGGTGCGCTGTCCGATGGAGCTGAGCTCCTATTTCCGTATCAACGCCAAAGGTACGGGCCAGTTTGAGCGCACGCTGATTGTGGCCGACGAAGGGGCATACGTCAGCTATATGGAAGGCTGCACGGCTCCCCAGCGCGACGAGAACCAGCTGCATGCCGCCATCGTCGAGATTGTGGCCATGAAGGATGCCGAGGTGAAATACAGCACCGTGCAGAACTGGTACCCGGGCGACAAGGAGGGCAAAGGTGGTATCTACAATTTCGTCACCAAGAGAGGCATCTGCAAAGGCTCGCACTCGAAAATCTCATGGACGCAGGTGGAGACGGGCAGTGCCGTCACGTGGAAATACCCCAGCTGCATCCTGCAGGGCGACGACTCCACGGCGGAGTTCTACAGTGTGGCTGTCACCAACAACTACCAGCAGGCCGACACGGGCACCAAGATGATTCATGTGGGCAAGAACACGCGCAGCACCATCATCTCCAAGGGCATCAGCGCCGGTCACAGCCAGAACAGTTACCGTGGACTGGTACAGGTGGGTCGTGGGGCGGAGAACGCCCGCAACTACTCGCAGTGCGACTCGCTGCTGCTGGGCGACCAGTGCGGCGCCCACACCTGGCCCTACGCCAAAGCCGACAACTCGACGGCGACGCTGGAGCACGAGGCCACCACGTCGAAGATTTCCGAGGATCAGCTCTTCTACTGCCAGCAACGCGGCATCAGTCCCGAGAGCGCCGTGGGTCTCATCGTCAACGGCTACGCCAAAGACGTGCTCAAAAAGCTCCCCATGGAATTCGCCGTCGAAGCACAGAAACTGCTGAGCATCTCCCTGGAAGGAAGCGTCGGATAAAACCCATTAGTCCAATTAGTCCAATTAGTCCAATTAGCCCCATATCCCCCATCAAAGAATCATCATGCCCCATAAACTGACTACAGAAGAAATGCACCGACTCACGGTCGAGGAGTTTCGCGAGAGCGAGAAACTTCCGTTGACGGTGGTGCTGGACAATGTGCGGAGTCAGAACAACATCGGCTCGGTGTTCCGCACGGCCGATGCCTTCCGGGTGGAACACATCGCCCTGTGTGGCATCTGCTCCACGCCGCCGCACCGCGAGATCCACAAGACGGCGCTCGGCGCCGAGGAGAGCGTGGCGTGGTCCTACCACGAGGATACAGCCGAATGTGTGAGAGGACTGAAAGAGCGTGGCTACAAGGTTTACGCCGTGGAGCAGGTGGACGACAGCATCAAACTGGGAGCGAGTGGAACTGATTTAATGTGTAATGAGAACGGAGAAGCATGCAAGATAGCCATCATATTTGGCAACGAGATAGAGGGCGTACAGGAGTGCCTGCTGCCGCTATGTGACGGTTCGCTCGAAATACCCCAGTACGGCACCAAGCACTCGCTGAATGTCAGCTGTGCCGCAGCCATCGTTATATGGGAGATGTTCAAGAAACTAAAAAAGTAAAAGAGTTATACGTAGGGGCGTACCCCCGTGTACGCCCGATAGAAATAAATATGTAGGGGCGTACCCCCGTGTACGCCCAATTGAAATAAATATGTAGGGGCGTACCCCCGTGTACGCCCAATTTACAAGATTAACAAGATTTCGCGAGCGCGAAGCGCAAGCAGGAGTATAATTAAGAATATGGAAAACAATACAATGAACCCCATGGGAGCGGAAAGCGTTGCCCGAGGGAACACCCCACAGGAACGAATGAACCAAGCACGAGCCCTGCACAAGCAGGGTTGCAACTGTTGTCAGGCAGTGGTGATGGCGTATGCCGACAAGCTGCCCATTACCCCGGAACATGCTATGAATGTGGCCGCTCCCTTCGGTCGCGGCCTGGCTGGCACCCGCGAGGTCTGCGGCTGCGTCAGCGGAATGGCTATGGTCTGCGGTCTCACCGGCCACACGGCCGACACCCGCACGTTAATCGAGCGCTTCCGCGAGTCGAACGGCGACATCGTCTGCGCCCGCCTGCTGGCCTCCGGCAAAAAGCCCTGTCCCGACCTGGTAGCCGAAGCCGCCAGCCTCCTCGCCGACATAATATAATACCCTATGGCAAAGAAAGTAACCGTTGAAGATCCGTTGGAGAAACAGCTGTGGAAAGCTGCCGACAAGTTGCGTAAGAATATCGATGCGGCGGAGTACAAGCATGTGGTGCTTGGACTGATATTCCTGCGCTACATATCAGTGGAGTTTGAACGACTTTACAATGAGCTGGTGAAGCAGCAAGCTGAAGGCGCTGACCCCGAAGACCGTGAAGAGTATCTTGCCGAGAACGTGTTCTATGTGCCTGAGAGTGCCCGTTGGAGCCGTCTGGTGGCCGAGGCCAAGAATCCGCAGATTGGCAAATATATCGATGACGCCATGGATGCCATCGAGCGTGAGAACCGCACGCTAAAGGGCGTGCTGCCCAAGGTATTCGCCCGACCCAACCTCGACCCCACTTCGCTTGGCGAGTTGATAGACCTTATTGGCAACTCTACCTTGCAGAATACCAGCACCCGCAGTGCAGACCTGCTGGGTCATGTGTTTGAGTATTTCCTCGGTGAGTTTGCCTTGGCCGAAGGTAAGAAGGGCGGACAGTTCTATACGCCGAGGAGTGTTGTCGAGTTGCTGGTGACGATGCTGGAGCCCTATAAAGGACGTGTTTTGGACCCCTGCTGTGGTTCGGGCGGCATGTTTGTGCAGAGCGAGAAGTTTGTGCGTGAGCATCAGGGCAGAATAGAAAATATCTCTGTCTATGGTCAGGAGAGCAACCAGACCACCTGGCGCCTGTGCAAGATGAACCTCGCCATCCGTGGCATCGATGCCTCGCAGGTGAAGTGGAACACCGAAGGCTCGTTCCTCAACGATGCCCACAAGGATGTGAAGGCCGACTTCGTGATGGCCAACCCGCCGTTCAACGACAGCGACTGGAGCGGCGACCAGCTGCGTGGCGACGCCCGCTGGCAGTATGGCGTTCCGCCCACTGGCAATGCCAACTTCGCCTGGATACAGCACTTCGTCTATCACCTCGCCCCCAACGGGCAGGCGGGCTTCGTGCTGGCCAAAGGGTCGCTGACCTCCAAGACTGGCGGCGAAGGCGACATCCGCCGTGCGCTTATCGACAAAGGCCTTATCGCCTGCATCGTCAACCTGCCCGCCAAACTCTTCCTCAACACACAGATTCCCGCCTGCCTGTGGTTCGTCACACGCAACCGTCAGAAGAGGGCTGGCGAGATACTCTTCATCGATGCCCGCAATATGGGTCGCCTCATCAACCGCCGCACCCGCGAGCTGACCGAAGAGGACATCCGCACCATCGCCGACACCTACCACCATTGGCGCGACGAGAGTGCCGACTATGCCGATGTGCCGGGCTTCTGTGCCTCGGTGCCCGTCAGCCGTGTGGCCGAACTGGACTATGTGCTCACCCCCGGCCGTTATGTCGGCCTGCCCGAAGAGGAAGACGACTTCAACTTCGCCGAACGCTTCACCGCCCTCCGCGCCGAGTTTGAAGAACAGCTGAAAGAAGAAGAACGCCTGAACAAAGTGATACTGGAGAATTTGAACAAAATACAATTATGAGTCATATTGATAGTACGGTTTCGTTTCCAAATATGGAGACATTATACAGAGATGTTAAGCTAATCATTGAATCTGCACGCAACAATGCTATACGGAGCGTGGATTCTTGTCGTGTGCAGATGTATTGGAATCTTGGCAAGCGCATATTTGAAGAGGAGCAACAGGGGAAGGATCGTGCAGATTATGGTATGTATCTCATTCGCAATTTAGCATCTGTCATAGAGCCCGAATTTGGTAGCGGTTTTTCGGTACGGCAGTTAGAACAGAGCCGCCAATTCTACAGGACTTACCCAAATGCGAACACACTGCGTTCGCAATTAAACTGGAGTCAGTATCGACGTCTAATTCAGATAGATGATCCTGACAAACGAGAGTATTATGAACTGGAGTCGGTTAACAATGCTTGGACGGCCCGTGAGACAGAGAGACAAATAAATTCTCTACTCTACGAAAGGTTGCTTGCCAGTAATGACAAGGAGAGTGTTCTTGCTGTTGCACGAAAAGAAAGAATACCTGAAAATCCGACAGAAATCATCAAAGAGCCTATGGTTCTTGAATTTCTCGGACTTCATCGTGAACCTAGTTATTATGAAAAAGACTTGGAGGGAGCAATTATATCACACCTTGCTGACTTTCTACTGGAAATGGGTAAAGGTTTTTCTTTTGTGGCTCGACAGAAAAGGATGTTGATTGAAGACGATGAGTTTTTTGCCGACCTGGTTTTTTACAATCGATTGTTGCACTGTTTTGTTGTCATTGAACTGAAAACTGGCAAACTCACACATCAGGATTTAGGACAGCTGCAAATGTACGTGAATTACTATGACCGTTTTGAGAAAACACCAGAAGAGAACCCCACCATCGGAATATTGTTGTGTACGGCTAAAAACGATACGGTTGTAAAGATGACATTGCCTGAAGACAATAAGACTATCCTTGCACGAGAATACCAGTTATATCTACCCACCACAGAACAGCTTGTCAAAGAAATAAATGAAGTAAAACTTATGTCACAGAATAAAGAACAAGAATAATCGAAAAAAACAGAAAGTACACATTATTTGAAGATTCTTTTCTTGAAAAAAGTGGTCGAAAATAAGGCGTTTGGGGTGTGTTTATAGAAAAGAAAAAGCACAATCTAGTATATATCAATATGTTGTTTTCTTTTGTGAAGAAGAAAAAGACGGTAACAATAAAGAAAAAAGAGATTGTCCTATGAGATAATGGAATAACTAACTTGAGCGAAGAGATATTTTGGCATAAGAAATAATCAGTTGTAACAATTATTTTACAACTAAATAACCAGAAATAGAAATAGTATGAGTACAGAAACGGCAAATCTGATAGTGGCTTGTGCGTCGTTGGTGGTGATGGTGGTGACGCTTGTCGTCGCCTGTGTGACGTTACGCTTTATGGTCAAGAACAGCAAGGGCTACCTGCGTAGGAAGTTGCGCGAGAAGGAAAGACGGTATAACTCCTTGGATAATCTATGTAAGACAAGTCCGTTCTCTCCGTTGGCTGGTCTAGTGAAAGACAGGCATTTTGAGGAGCGTGATAAATTGGAACAAGAGATAGAGGATATCAAAGAGAAACTGTAATATGAGCGAATGGAAAGAATATAAGTTGGGAGATGTGGCAACCAAGATAATGTCGGGAGGAACACCTAAATCTAGTGTTCCTACATATTATGACGGTCAGATACCATGGTTGAATACAAAAGAAGTCAATTTCAATCGAATAACTCGAACAGAACGCTGTATCTCAGAACTCGGACTAGAGAATTCTTCTGCAAAATGGATTCCAAAGAGTGCTGTTATTGTGGCAATGTATGGCGCAACCGCAGGAAAAGTTGCCTTTTCTAAAATAGATTTGACAACAAATCAAGCATGTTGCAATTTGATAATAAATGAAGAAAAAGCTGACGCAGAATTTGTATATTATGCATTGATGTCAGAATATGATAGATTGACAAACTTGGCGTGTGGAGCAGCACAGCAAAATTTAAGTGTAGGTGTAATATCAGATTTCTTCGTTTTATTGCCGCCGATTGTTGAGCAGAAGCGGATAGCGGGGGTGTTGAGTTCGTTGGATGACAAGATAGATTTGTTGAATCGGGAGAACGCGACCCTCGAAGCCCTCGCCGAAACCCTCTTCCGCCACTACTTCATCGAAAACCCCAACCCCACCTGGAAAGAAGGCAAACTGGGAGATTATGTTATTGAAACAATAGGTGGTGAATGGGGGACAGGGGAACCTGAAGGCGAAAACAATATGCCTGTACGATGCCTAAGGGGTGCAGATGTTGCAGATTTGAATGATGGGATTGCGACAAGAACACCTCTTCGATATATAAAGCCAAACAAATACGAGAAAAATAAGCCGAATAACGGAGATATTATCCTTGAAATATCTGGCGGTACGGATACTTGCTCCACAGGCAGA
>LXOW01247742.1_pt1 | contig 17143 bp, 14 predicted proteins | sample 1368591 | NCBI WGS metagenome assembly LXOW01 (sample SAMN04884650, study PRJNA319009) | bovine gut metagenome | isolation source: Cow rumen | host: Bos taurus | place: Italy: Legnaro (PD) | collected 2014-07-09 | reverse complement strand
AGGTAGAACACCCGGAATCCGAACGCGGAGCCGTCTCCGCTCGTGACCGTGCTCACGATCACGAGCGCACACAGTCCGACACTGATGCACAGCAGAACCGAAACGAGCACGGATGCGATCTTTTTGATGATTGCGTTCATCGTTTACTTGCCGCGTCTGAACACGCGTCCGAACAGGCTGCGAAGCACGGCTCCCGACCTCTGTTCTTCGTCGGATTCCAGTTCCGCCTCGTCCACGCTCTCCGGCTCCTCCTCCCTCATGAGTTCCGTCTCGTCTTCCGAAATCGCGGGGTAGGCCCGCTCCCAAAGAGGTATGATCGACTCGACCTTCCACACGGGTTCAGCGCTCGCCGGCTCCTGCTCCGGGCGAAGCTCAAGGACTTTCTCCGGATTCTTTTCGGGCTTCTCCGCGAACTCTTTCAAAATCGCTTCCAGGGGATCCTCCGCGGGATCCTCCACGATCACCTCCGTGAGCACTTCCTCGGGCTTCTCCGCAAACTCTTTCAAGATCGCTTCCAGGGGATCCTCCGTGGGCACTTCCGCGGGCTTGTCCGCGAACTCTTTCATGATCGCTTCCAGAGGCAGCTCCGCAACCGCTTCCGCGGGCTTCTCCGCGACGAGCACTTCCGCGGGCTTCTCCGCGAACGCTTTCATGATCACTTCCAGAGGCTCCTCCGCGATTTCTGCGGCGGTCTGTGCCGGCATTTCTTCGGCGGCGGGGCGGATCTCTTCTTTCGTCGCTGCGGCAACCGGGATCTTCTTTTCTTCCTTCGCGGCGTCGGACTTCGCCTTCGCCTTTGCCTTCTCAGCGGCAGCCTTCGCCTTCTCCTTCTCAGCGGCGGCCTTCGCCTTCTCCTTCTCGGCGGCGGCCTTCGCCTTCTTCTTCTCGGCGGCGGCCTTCGCCTTCTTCTTCTCGGCGGCGGCCTTCGCCTTCTCCTTCTCGGCGGCGGCCGAGCGGGTGGTCTCCTCGCGGATGCGGCGCTGCTCGGCTTCGGCGGTCTGCTCTGCCAGCTCCTCCGCTGCCGCAGCGTTCCGCTTTGCCCGCTCGTCCAGAACGGCCTTGCGGTTGAGCGTCATCTGCTTCAGCTCCGCCCGATAGCGTTCCAACTGAGCCTGCTCTTCTCCTTCGAGGCGCTCCTGCTCCCGTTTCTGGCGGGCTTCCGCTGCAAGCCTCTCGCGCTCGCGGCGGGCGGCGGCTTTCTCTTCTTCCTTCTGCCGGCGCAGACGCTCGCGCTCTTCCGCGCGGGCCTTCTTTGCGGCCTCTTTCTTTTCTTCCTTCTCCCGCTCGCGGATCTCCTGTTCCTTTTCCGCGACCAGACGCTGGCGCTCCTTCTCCTCTTCCTGCATAAGCTGGGCCTTGGTGATCTCCTCGATCAGCACCTTGCGGATCTCCACGTCCGGCAGATCGTAATTCTTGACGATCTCTTCCACGATCTCGCGGATGTACTTGGGCTTGAGCGCCTTTTTCTTGAACTTCCGGCTGGTGTCGATCGCGCGGTCCTCATTGGCCTCCAGATAATTCTTGAGGATGATGTAGTTGAACATGATACTGTGCGTGATGTCCTTCTGGAAGTTGGCGTCGATATCCCTGCTCTGATCGAAGATGTTGATCTGATAGCCAACGTCCCGATAGGTCAGGATGAAGTCCCAGAGTTTGTGGCAGGCCTTGAAATTGGGGTTCTTGGCGATCGCGTTGGTGCGCACCAGCGGCGGCTTGATCTTGCCGAACTTCGCCACTGTTTTGGCAAAGGCGGACGTCCGGTAGATGCCGAGCAGGCGGTGCAGCCGCGCGATGCGGGAGAAGATCGTCTCGTTCTTCTTGTCTGTGGAAAGCAGATCCTGATCCTGCTGAATACGCAGCTCGACGTTAGCGGTGATGTGCTCCTGATAGCTGCGCGCGTCGCTGGACATGATCAGGTGAGCGCCGTACTCCTCGTTCATACTGCTGAACAGCGCCTCGTAGCGCTTGTCCACGAAATCCCACGTCATTTCCAGCAGGGTGTAGACGAAGCGGTTCTCGTAGGTGTTCCAGCTGTCCTCCTTCGTCTTTTCCATCATCTTGTTGGGACGGACGGAGGTATCGGTCACCTCATCGATCATATTGCCGTGCTGTGCCAGATGGCGGATGCCGTCCGGCTCCACCTTCTTGACCAGGGCGATGTTGGAGATGATCTCCTCCGAAACGATGAAGTTGCGGGGGTTGTCGATGATCTCCTGCATCGGCTTCATGACGGCCTCGACCGCCTTGACCCAGCGTTCGTCAACCGTCTTCTCAATGCGGCGGTTGGAAAACTGAAAAGTATTCTGTGCCGAAGCCATGACGCTCATGAAATACTCGTAAAACTCCGTGCTGGCCAGCGCAGAGATCACCTTGCTGCTGTATTTCTTATAGAGCGGATCGATTTTATTATAACTCTGTGCCATTCCGTTTCCTCCCTATCCTGCTATACACACTGTTTAGGACATCTTTTGCATGCGGTTGAGATATTCTTTGCAGATCTGCATATTCTGCTTTCCAAAGGTCTTGTCGAGATACAGGACGTACTTGTGAAGCTCGTCCTTGATGAAGCCCATGTTCAGGGATTCAAACTTGCGGAGGATCTTCTTGGCGACCATGAAGTCGATGCCGTCGATCTCCGTGCCGCCGCAGGCCACGAAGCAGGGCACGAAGTCGCGCAGCTGCTTCATGATGCGGTTACCGAACGCGAGACGGAAGTGCTTGATGACGTAGGCGTCCATCTCGTCCAGCTTCTTCATGTTCTCCTCGGAGATGGGGTACTTCTTCTTCGCCTCGGCGAACATCTCCATCAGGTGGTCGGCGGTCACGTGGACCGGCTCGGTGTCCGGCGCCGTGAACGCGGCAGCCTTGCTGTCCAGGTCGATGGGGATGGCGCGGTCGTAGACCTTATCCGCCACGGCAAAGGTGGAGTCGTCGTTGTTGATGGTGCCGATGAACCAGGTGTTGCTGTTCACGTGCACCTTTCCGCCGGAGATCAGGCAGGGATCGTTGTCCCAGGTAGTGGTCGCGATATCCACCAGCCACTCCTCCGGGCGGGGCATCTCCAGAACGGAGAGCATCTCGGCGAAGTAGTACTCGACGCGCGCGATGTTCATCTCGTCCAGGACGACCACGTGCGGATCCTTGAAGTAGTTGGCCTCGTAGACCGCGCGCAGGAAGTCCGTCTCGTTGAAGGTCTTGGTAAACTCGTTGTAGTAGCCGAACAACTCGGTACGGTCGCGCCACGCGGGCTGCACGGCCGCGATCGTGGAGTCGAGCTGCAGGTATTTGCCGAAGGAGTAGGGCAGCGAGGTCTTGCCGGTACCGGAAATGCCCTGCAGGATCATCATGCGGGAGGCGCCCATCGAGGCGACGAAGAAGCGCATGATGCTGATGTCGTAGTACAGTCTCAGGCGGGACGCGGCGAACAGGCGCCAGCGGTCGCAGAACTGCTCCAGCGTGATGTCGTTGTCGTAGACCGGCGGCTGGTACTCCGTCTTGTAGTAGTTGTCCACGGTGGTGAGACGGAAGAAGCGGCTGGTCTCCGGCGGGACCGGGGGATCCTCGAAGGTGTTGCGCTTGCCGGTGGCGTGCTCGGCAGCGTCCTTTTCCTCGGCGGTAGGCTCGTTGCTCTCCTCCTGCTCCTCGCCGTCAACGGACGGCAGGAGCCGGTCGTCGGGCTTCATGCCCATCTCTGCCACCTTCATGGCGAGGATCTTGTCCTTCTCGTAGTTGAGCTTGAAAACCTCCCGGTTCAGCGCGGCGACCTCGTTTTTCATGCGGTCGTATTCCTTGACGGGAACGCGGAAGCGGAAGAGCCTCCGCATCGACTTCACCAGGATGAAGAAGAATCCGCCGATGACCACCAGCAGCAGCAGGTTGACCAGCGCGACCAGCACCCAGCTCGGCGCCGTGAAGTCGCTCGAATACGCCTGAATGATCTTCATGCGCATCGGGAAGTTAAGCAGCGTGTTCAGGAACTCGAAGATCGACGAAAAGATGCTGACGAAAGCCTTGAAGATCAGTCCCAGATCCTGATATGCGTATTTCAGAAAAGCGTCCAATTGATCACCCTCCTACTCTGCGGGCGTCCGGCTGCGGGAGCCCGCGGGTATTCCGGGACGGATCGTCCGGCGCGGCGCGCCGGAGTCAGCCGTCGCGCGGCGTCTCCACGGCCGGGACGAAGTCCGTGCGGCCGGCCGGCGCGGCGCTCTGCTGCGGCGCCTGCGGCGCCTGGTACTGGAGCCTGACCTTCTCCGCCTGGAACGCGAACAGCGCCTTGAAGAAGTTGATCAGCTCGTAGATGAAGAACAGCGCGCAGGGGATGACGATGACGATCAGGAAGCCCTTCGACGTCTGCAGGAAGTCGAGGAAGCTGCCCACGCGCGGGATGCGGAACTTGTACATGCCCACGATCTCGGACTGGTGGACGGTCAGCGCGTCCTCCATGGTGTTGTTGTCGCCCTGTGTCGTGAAGCTGAGGTAGGTGCCGCAGTCCTCGATGGCGATGATGCGGTGCGTGTTGAGGGCGCGCTCGCCCTGGATGACGGTCCAGAAGGTGATGACGTCGCCGACCTTCAGCGAGTCATAATCCTTCACGGTCGTGTCCACGATCAGGTCCCCGGCGTAGAACGTCGGCTCCATGGATCCGGTCTGGACGGAGAACGGGCGGACGCCGAACAGGCTGGGGACGCCGCTGCCGCTCTTGGTCACGAACGCGGTAAAGCTGCAGAAGATACCCACCAGGATCAGCAGGATCAGCAGCCCGTTGACGAGGTAAGTGCCGATCTTGCCGGACTTCTTCTCGACAACCGCTTCGTTAGCAGTCATTTCCTTGGTTTTCATGTTTCTCTCTCCTCATAAATTGTTGATTGGTTGGTTTATGGTGATCACGTTTGTGTTGCGCGCTGTCTCGGGTGCGGGTCTGCGTCAGCTTCCCGCTGCGGGAGCGGTGAGCGTCTCGCCCGCCAGCTCCAGGTTGACGAGGAAGCTGCCCGCGGCGATGTCGTTCCAGCAGTCCACGTCCTGCCCTTCGATCCAGACGAACAGCCGCACCTTGACGGGTTCGCCGGGCTTGAGCGTGATGATCGGGGTGCTGCCGGCGATGTCGGTGGCGGCGGCGCTGACGTTCAGGATGCGGCCGGCATTCTCAATGCCGCTGCCCGCGTGGCTGTCGTCCTGCAGACCGTCGTAGATCTGTTCGCCGTTGAGGAAGCCGCCCATCGGGAAGGCCACGTCGCCGGAGTCGAGCGCCCGCTCGTGCAGGAGCTTGTCGACCGTGCTTTCCGCGTTCCACGCGGAGGCCTTCTGGATCAGGAGCCGCTCGGGGTCGAGATCCACGGGAGCGTATGTCGTGCCGCCCGCGCCGTCGCTCGTGACGCCGATGGGCTGCGTTGCGAAATAGTTGCCGTCGAGATAAGTCGCGCTGTTGAACTGGTAGCCCGCGATGTAATCCACCTCGCCGTCGTCGTCCGCGAGCGGCTTTCCGGAGTCGCTGCGGCGGTCGGCGTTGGGCTCGTATATGTAAAAGGTATTGCCTTCGTACTCGTTGTTGTAGTGCGGGTCGGCGGTCATGCCGCCGTTCGCGCCCGCGGTCTGCGTGGGATTGACGAGGAAGCCCACGCGCATGGTGGTTTCGGCGTTTCTGCCCTCGCTCGCGAGGACGTAGTTGCCGTGGCTGTCGGTTCCGAGCGCCGGCTTTGCCAGCACGTAGGAGCCGTAGATGCCGGAGGCGACGTCGCTGTCGGTCACCATGCTCGGCACGGTGAGCCGCACGCGCGCGCCGTATTCCTCCTCGGTCATGAGCCAGAAGTCGGCGTAGACGTAATAGCCGCGGCTGTTCTGTGCGATCTGTTCGTACCCGGTCAGCTCGCTTCCGTCGGCGCCGAGAGAACTGACGTTGCCGTAGGTCAGGGCGTCGTCCATGATGAACTGCTCCGTGTCCTCCAGCGCGCCGGTGAGCTGGTCGTAGGCGGGGAGGAACCAGTGGAGTCCGTCCGCCGTGGACACCGGGTGCAAAGGCGCCAGATCGGTGAACTTCTGGCTGAGGTTGAGGTACTGCTCGTAGTTGGTCCCGTCGCTGCTGAGCAGCAGCGTGCGGGTGCTGTAGATCGAGACCTGCATTCCGCCGATCTCGGGAGCGGTGGAGATTGTGAACCACGCCATCGTCGCGCTGACCAGCAGCGCAACGGCGACGGCCATGCTCAGCACCGCAGCGATCAGCTTTCGCTGGATGGCAGACACGGCTTTCTCCTCCCTTTCGTAGTTTGTGCTTGCCGCCGGGATCAATCCGGGCGGATCGCGTTGCCGCCGCTGAGCACCATCGGCATGAACTGCACGTTTGCGAGGATGCGGCCCTCGCTGATGGCGTTGGTACAGTCGGCGTCCTGGCCCTCCAGCCAGATGTAGAGCGTGACGTGTCTCGCGTGATCCTTCCACAGGGGGAAGAGTACCTTGTTGCCGTCGATAAAATCGCCGGGCGTATAGAGCACCGTGTCCCGCAGGACGGGATCGGTCTCGGTCCAGGTGGAGACGGACTGCCGCAGCAGCAGGTGATCTCCCTGCAGCAGCCCGTTCCCCTCGACGCTCATGGTTTCCCGCAGGCCGGCGCCGCCGTCGGCGTTCGGCTCGTAGAGAACAGTGACCGCATCATTTTCTTCGCCCATGTCGTCGATCGGGTCGACGCGCAGCGCCATGCGGACGGCGTACTGCGCGCCGCTGCCGCCGTCTTTGTGGCAGACGGCGTCAGCGTCCCACACCGGCTCGCCGACCAGATACGTGCCGCCGCCCAGCTCGCCGTCCTCGCGCTCCGCGGGAGGGGTGAAGGCGACCAGGCAGTTGGCCGTGGTGGCGCGGATCCAGAAATCACAGACGTACAGGTACCCGTTCTCTCCGTTTGCCGCCGCAAAAGCGGGGAGAAGGGCGCCGTCGTCGTCCGTCAGGCGCGTTCCGACCGCCGAGGCCACGCGGCCGTCGTGGCCGTAGCGCGGCAGGTAGAACGCGTCCTCCGAGGCGACGTAGGTGACGGGCCGCAGGTTTGCGCCGGAGGCGGCCTCCGCCATGTCCATCAGGGAGCTCCAGTCGCCCGCCGGAGCGCCGTCCGCATCGGACGACAGCTCCAGCGCGCTGTCTGAGATCACCGTCAGGGCGAGGTTCGTGACCGCGGGAGCGGAGGAGATGCTCATCCACGCGAAGGTGGCGCCGGTCAGGGCGAACACTGCCAGGATCGTGACGATCAGCAGGAAGAACGCCCTGCGCCCCTTCGCACTGTATGGCATCTTCTTCACTCCTTTCGGTCAGGTTTCATGCTTGGTTATGCGTTGTTGTTATGCTTGGGGCTGGGATTACGGAGTGGGCGGGGTGTACGCGGTGGCGCCGCCGGTCAGGCCGTTGGCGCCGGTGTTGGCCGTGTTCTTACCGTAGCCGTTCTCAGAGACCTCCATCGCGGAGCCGAAGTTCTCAGCGTAGTTCTTGAACTGGACGTTCAGCAGGCAGGTCTCGGTGCTGCCGGCAAGATTGGCGTTCGTCGAGGCAGCACCATCGAAGTACACATACATCTTCATCAGATATTTTGTTCCCGGCTGCGCCTGGAAGGTGGAGGACGAATCGCCAACGCCCTTCAGGGTAAGATCATAATTGTGACTCGTTTCATTAAGAGTCTTGGTGACGTCGAACTCCTTCGTGGGTGTACCCAAAGTCACAGTCCCATTCTCAGCGACCGTCGGGGTATAGAGCACAAACTTGACGGTGATCTTGTTGTTGGAGATGAAGCTGCCGGCGCCTTCCTCGGAGTTCGAATCACCGCGCTTCGCCGCCAGAGTCAAGCCGATGGGGCCTTCAACGTTCGTGCGCAGCCAGTAGTCGACCTCATAGGCCCAGACGTTTTCGCCGGTGACGGAAGAAGCGTTATCCGTGAATGCGTACAGGCCGCCCATGTCGTCGTACTGAGGGTTGCCCTGCGAGCCGACGCTCTTTCTGGTCAGCCCAGACACGTTGAAAATACGACCGTCATTACCGAACTGGGGATACGAGAACGCCGGGACGCCGTTGGTGAACGTGGCCTGCACCGGCTTGAGCGTGATCTTGTTGGACGGAGTCGCGCCGCTGGTCTGGAAATAGCCCTTCAGGTCGACCAGGTTGCCCCAGGTGGTGTTCTTGCCGGCGTCGCCGACGGCGGACTCGGCAGGAGCCTTGAAGCCGCCCGTTGCGCCGTCATCAGTCGCAAGCGCGATCTCGAGGTTGTTGTTGGCAGCGACGTTCGCGCTCATGTCGCGGACTTCGGGCGCCGTAGAAATGGTGAACCATGCGAACGATGCGCTGGTCAGCATCAGCATGGAGAGCGTCAGGCTCATTACGGTCGCCATAAGCTTGGCTTTCAGATGTTTCATGATTTTCCTTTCCTTTCTTCCTTGCGGGCGGGTCTCCGCTTCGTGCGGCGCCGCCCTCGGTTTCGTGTTTTTGGTTGTGTTTTTGGTTGGTTGGTTGTTTATTTTCTCAGCCGCCGCGCCGTCGGCGGACGGAGCGGCGGATATGAGCGTTGTCGGGGAGGGTGGTCAGCCCTCCGTCGTGCCGCCGTAGTTTTCGGCGGCGTATTCGGCGTAGTCGTCGTATTCGGTGCGCCACACGCCGTTGAAGATGCTGCGGCGGACCTCGTCGTTGGTGATGTCGAACTCCATGCTGTAGGTCGCGTGTCCGCCGAAGATCGCGTCCGTGCACTCGGGGTCGTTGCCCTCCAGCCAGATGGCCACCGTGTACTTGTGGATCTCGCCGGGCTCCACGTTCTCCACGTAGCCGTGGACGACGACGTCGTCGCTGGCGTAGGGCGTGGTCTGGATGCCCCACTCGTGATCCTGCCGGTAGTACTGCTCGTCTGCGTCGTACGCCAGGTCGTAAAACGGAGGCTTCTCCTCGTAGCCGATCAGCCGCTCCGGGTCGCCGTCCGCCGACATGTTGGCGTAGATGACCTGGCGCCCGTCCTCGAACAGCATGATCCACGCCGCGTCCGGCACGCCGAGCGAGCTGCTCCTGAGCTTCAGCGCGTAGTGATAGCCGCTCGTCTCCTCGCTGCCGTTCTTCACGTAGAAGGTGTAGGCCACGTTGTTCTCGCCGTTGTGGGGGCCGTTGATCTCGTCCACATCGCTGTCGATCTCGCTGATCGTGATGTTGTTCACGTCCTTCGTCTTCTCGCTTGCCAGCCGCCCCACAGGCTCCTCAAAGGTCGGCTCCTCGCAGAGGACGTAGCCCGCGCGCATCATGTCGCCCGTCAGGTTGATCGTGAAGGCGCCGGCGTGGTCGGTGACGTAGCTGAGCAGGAAGAGCGTTGCCAGCAGCAGTCCCGCCGCGGCGATCAGCCCGCCCAGCTTCAGGTGCGTGCTCAGCCATTTGCCGAGGAGCCACAGCTTCCAGAGGAATCCGCGGCGTTTCTCGTCGATGACGAGACCCATCTCCCAGGCGATCTGCTCGAAGTCGGCGCGGGAGCGGATACCCTTTTCCTTCAGCTCCTTGCGGAGGATCTTGCGCGCCCTGCGCACCCGCTTCTTCCAGTCCCGCAGCTCCCTGCCCGGTACCGCCGGCCGGGGGCCGACGTTGTAGGGGTTATCCGGAAGCGTCTTAGCCTTCGGCGCCTCGCCGGACGGCTCCGCGGTCTCTTCCGCGGGCGGCTCCGGGTCGCTGCGGTTCTTTTTTCCGAATGCCAAGGGGTATCACCTCCGTTTCCCGCGGGCGTCAGCTTTTTCTCTATCCGGCCCGGGCTTCAGAAGCCGTCCGCAGCTCCTGCGCGGCGAGCTCCCGCTCGACCAGCTCGTTCTCCCGCTCCGGATTTCCGTCGTAGGTGCCCGCCGCGTAGCGGGTCTTCAGGCGGTTGAGTGTGGGCTGCAGCCGCTTCTTGGTGACGTTGTGCGCCACCAGCTCGATCCCGCGGTCGGAGACCTGCTTCAGCGTCGCCTCGTTCTCCGCGGCCCACTCGCCCTCCAGCCAGTCGGCGGTGAAGCGGAGCATGCTCGCGGAGAGCGCGTCCAGCTCCTTCGCGTCGGCCATCGCCGGGCTCGGCGCCGTCAGCAGGATCCGGCAGCCCAGCTCCCGGAGCGTGCGGAGGTTTTCCTCCATGGTCTTCGTACGCCCGGCGAGCGTTCGCGCGCCCAGCTCGATCGCCAGGCGTCCGGCGCTCACGCCGGTATCCTCCAGCGCCTGCGCAACTTCGCGGTGCGCGGTGCGGCGGTTCAGCCAGCCGGCCGGCAGCTCCAGCGCCATGAACTCGGCGGGGATGCCGCAGGCGTCCAGCCGGTTGATCGTGTCGCAGGCCTCCAGCAGCATGTATTCGCCCAGCTCCGGCCCCAGCTTCTCGCGGCGGATCAGCTCCGCCTCGCGCTCGTAGGGGAACCACTCGCGCTTGCGGCGGAAGAAGATCTCCGCCTGATAGGCGACGGGATCGTCCCGCCCCTGCGCGGTGAACGGGCTGTACCGCAGCTCGAAAGGCCGTATGCCGGTGCGGCGTACCAGCGTCTCGGTGGTCGGGATCGCCCGCGTCTGCTCGATGTAGGCGTTGAACACCCGGCGCAGCTTGCCGCGGATGCCGGACAGGATCTCCACGATCTCGGGGTCGTACAGCGTCCCGGCGCCCTCCTGCAGCTTCGCAAGCGCGAACTCCAGCGGCTGCTCGGAACGTTTTTCGGCGGAGTAGTGGTCCAGCGCGTCCGCCACCGCCAGCAGGCGGCCGTAAACGGGGATGTCCTGTCCCTTCAGCCCCTCCGGGAAGCCGCTGCCGTCCCAGTGTTCGTGGTGGCTCCGGAGGCCTTCCTCTGCAAAGCGCTTTCCCTGCGCTCCCAGCTTCTCCACCCGCAGCAGCTCCCGCAGCAGCTTTGCGCTGTCGATGGGGTGCCGGCGGTAGAGCGCCGTCTCCTCTTCGGAGAAGTAGTCGCGGCTGTCGTGGTACTCCTCGGCGACGAGGACCTTGCCAACGTCGTGGCAGCACCCGATCAGCGGCATCATCTCGCCGTACTCTTCCTTCATGCGGGCCGCCGCTTTTGTGTTGAAGGCGAAAACCTCCAGCGAACACGCCTGCAGAAAGATCACCCGGAGATATTCCCCGACTCTTTCGCCGTGCTGCCGCTGCCGGAGCGGCAGCGCGTTGAACGCCTCGCCCATTGTGGAGAACTCTCGTTTGAGCTCCTGAGCCATATCAGCGCCTCCTGTCTTTTACTACTTAGACTTCTTTACAAATCGAATGATCGCATACACGATCGTCGCAACTGCCAGCACCGCCAGCAGCACCATGGAGTAGAAGAAGAACGGAACCATGCTGTAGAGCTTCAGCCACTCGTTCAGCAGCCCGCACAGCCAGACATACGCGTACGGGATCGCTATCAGGATCACGATCTTCAGGATCAGCATCCCGACCGTCTCGCTGTTCAGGAAGAAGGATCTGTCGACCCATTTCTTTCTCCTCAGCAGCCGGCGCGGCGCTGCGCCCTCGGTTTCCACCCTTTCGTTCTCTCTCTGTGTGTTCATTGTTTTTCCCCCTCTTTTTTATTCATCTGACCGGCAGCGCCGTCCGGTCGGATGCAGGCCTTACTGGCCGCGCATATCGACGAACACCTCGTTGCCGAAAAGATTGTGCTCTTTGATCGTGAACAGCTTGATCAGTTCCAATCTGCCGTTCCGATGCGTCAGCTCCACCTCAATGTCCTTGTAGCGGATGACAAACATCTTGGTGTTTTCCCCATCCTCCTCGTCGTAGTCATCCACCACGGCGTGTCTGTCCAGCTTGGTGCGGACGTAGCGCTCGTAAGCGGCGAAGCTCTTTCCCTTCGGAATCAGCGAGACGATCCGTTCGATCTCGTGAAACTGCTTCAGGAACGCCGGCACCACCACAATGCTCTCCACGCCGGGAGCGGTGAAGTGATAGAAGTTGATCTTCCCTTGCTTGGTAATGTTTTGCAGGTTGTAGGTCAGTCCATAACGGCTGAGCTGTTTTGCGCCGCTGTCCACCATCGTGTCATAAACCCGGATCATATATATCTTTCCTTTCTCCGGCGGTCTATGTGGGCACAAAACAACGCCGGAAACTCGATTTGTTTCCCTAACCAGGACATCTCATTTCGGTAACTGGCTGCCATACCCTTTCGGGGTTAGGCCCTGTAGCTTTGCGTCACAGTCTTTCGACTGCTTTGCTATTATCGCTTGAGTGTCGGCAGCAAATCGCTTTCCGGCGCTCAACCAAAAAACACATATTCAATTGTAATCATGAAACCATGCGACCGGCGACCGAACCGTTTGCCAAGCTGGCAATGTCACATATGTTTACGGTTGCATATTAGCATACGGGCGCAACAATTGTCAAGTCGAAATTTGAAATTTGTGAAAATTTTTGGCAGAAAAATGTTCCCCGCCGGCCGCTGGGGCAACAATATGTATGAATCCTGCAGGATGCCACAAAATATCGGGTCTGCCCGGCGCTTCCGCACAATTTCTGCCCTTTGCCCGGCGCTTCCGCTTTTGTGCGTTCTGAACAAATCCTTGCGCCGATAATCTGCATTGTCTTTTCAAAAAAGTCTGTTATAATTTTTTCAGACACACAGGAGGCGCCTATGAGCAACGATACCGTCCCCGCCGTCAACTCGACGCTGATCTACCTCGAGCGCGGCGGCGAATACCTGATGCTGCACCGCACGAAGAAGGCGGGCGACCTCAACCGCGACAAATGGATCGGCGTGGGCGGCAAGTTCGAGCCCGGCGAGTCCCCCGAGGAGTGCGCCCTGCGCGAGACGCGGGAGGAGACCGGCCTGACGCTGACGCGCTGGCGCTACCGCGGGCTCGTCACCTTCGTCTCCGACCGCTGGGCGACAGAGTATATGCACCTCTTCACCGCCGACGCGTGGACGGGCGCGCTCAAATCCTGCGACGAGGGCGAGCTGGCGTGGATCAAAAAGGAGACGCTGCTCTCGCTGCCGCTCTGGGCGGGCGACAAGATCTTCCTCCGCCTGCTGGACGGCGACGCGCCGTTCTTCTCGCTCAAGCTCCGCTATGAGGGCGAAGCTTTGGTATCCGCCGTACTCAACGGGATCCCGATCCCGACGGAATAAGAAATAAATAATATATGAGCAAAGGAGATCATGCTATGAAATTCTCACACAAGGTAGAGCTCTGCGGCCTGTCCCCGATGCGCAAGTTCCACCCCTACGCCGTCGCCGCCGAGGCGAAGGGCAAGACCATCTATCACCTGAACATCGGCCAGCCCGACGTGATCACCCCGCCCGCGTTCTTCGAGGCGATCCGCGCGTTCGAGCAGCCCGTGCTCGCCTACGCGCCTTCCCCCGGCATCCCGGCGATGATCGACGCGATCCAGGGTTACTACGACAAGCTGGATATGCACTTTGAGAAGAACGAGATCCTGGTCACTACCGGCGGCAGCGAGGCGCTGGCCATCACGCTGCAGTGCATCCTCGACGACGGTGACGAGATCCTGATCCCCGAGCCGTTCTATCCCAACTACAACACGATGGTGCGCACCTGCGGCGCGAGCATCCGCCCGATCCCGACCACGCCGGAGGAGGGCTACCACTACGCCGACCGCGCGAAGATCGAGGCCTGCATCAACGAGCACACCCGCGCCATCTTGGTCACGAACCCCGGCAACCCCACCGGCGTCGTCCTCACCCGCGAGGAGATGCGCATGATCGTGGACGTCGCCAAGGAGCATGACCTCTTCCTCATCGGCGACGAGGCCTACCGCGAGTTCGTTTACGGCGGCGAATCGCTCCAGTCCTTCGGCGAGTTCGCCGACGCCGCGGAGAACGTCATCGTCGTCGACACCGTGTCCAAGCGCTTCTCCGCCTGCGGCGCGCGCATCGGCTGCCTCATCACGCGCAACAAGCAGCTGCTCGGCCACGCGATGAAGTACTGCCAGGCGCGTCTGTCTGTGGCGACGCTGGATCAGGTCGCCTCCGCCAAGCTCTACACCGTCGGCCCTGAGTACTTCGCCGCCGTGCGCGAGGAGTACAAGAAGCGCCGCGACACCGTGGTGCGCAAGCTGGCGGAGATCCCCGGCGTGCAGTGCAAGTGCCCCGGCGGCGCGTTCTACCTGATGGCCGCCCTGCCCGTGGACGACGCCGACAAGTTCCAGACCTGGCTGCTGGAGGAGTTCGACGACAACGGCGACACCGTGATGTTCGCCCCCGGCGAGCCGTTCTACGCCACGCCCGGCAAGGGCAAGAACGAGGTCCGCATCGCCTACGTGCTCGAGCAGGAGAAGCTGGAGCGCGCGATGGATCTGCTGGCGCTCGGCATCAAGGCGTACAACGCGAGATAAGCTCCCGACAACGGAAAAACGGATCGGCTCCTTCCGGAGCCGATCCGTTTTGTTCCTTCCGCGTCAGTCGATCGTCAGCTTTCCTTCCCTTCCGAACAGACGCTGCAGGCAGATCACATAGGTGAGCGAGCTCATGCCCCATGTGATCGGGTAGAGCCAGCAGGCGAGCCGGATGTCGTGGTATGCCTGCCCGATCGTGGAGAGCACCGCGACACGGGTGGCGCACCAGCACAGGATCATGACCAGCATCGGCGTGACGGGACGGCCCAGGCCGCGCATGATGGCGGAGGAGACGTGGGAAAAGCCGAGCAGGCAGTAGAACAGCGCGCAGATCCGGGCGCGCAGCACGCCGTAGGCGATGACCTGCGGATCCTGATTGAACGCCGCGATCAGCGCGGGCGCGAACGCAAAGATGGTGACTCCGATCGCCTCGACGAGCACGACGGACCACAGGATGCCGAGCCGCGCCCCGCTGCGGATGCGCTCGCTCCTGCCCGCGCCGGCGTTCTGCGAGATAAAGGTGGACATGGCCATGGAAAACGCCGTCACCGGCAGGAAGGCGAAGCCCTCGATCTTGCTGTACGCGCCGACCCCCGCCATGGCGGCGGAGGCAAATGAGTTTACATAAGATTGGATCATCATGTTCGAGAGGTCGATCATGCAGTTCTGCGCGGCGGTCGGCAGCCCGTAACGGATGATGTTGACCAGATTGAAGCGGTCGAAGCGGATCTCCCGCAGGCGGATGCGGACGCTGTCGTCCCGCCGATGGAGCCTGCGGAAGGCAAGCACGGCGGAAACGCACTGGGAGATCACGGTGGCGGCTGCCGCGCCGTCCACGCCCATGCCGAGCACGATGATGAAAAAAACGTCCAGCGCGACGTTCAGCACCGAGCCGAAGATCAGATAATAGAGCGGGTGCCGGGAATCTCCGCTCGCGCGCAGGATGCCCACGAAGGTGTTGTACAGGACGAAGCCCGTGCTGCCGCCGAAGTAGATGCGCAGGTAGAGGTTCGCCTCCGGGAACACGTCCTCCGGCGTGCCCATCAGCCGGAGCACCCACGGCGTCAGCAGCACGCCCGCCGCAGTGAGCAGCGCGCTGAGCACCAGCCCCATCGCCACGGTGGTGTGGACGGCGCGCGCGGTCGCCTCAGGATCCTCTGCGCCGATGTGGCGCGCGACAACGATGCCCGCGCCGATGGAGAAGCCGAGGAAAAACCCGATCGCCATGAAGGTGATCGAGCCGGTACTGGTGACGGCGGCAAGGGCGCTGCTGCTCACCAGATTGCCCACGATGAGCGCATCCGCCGTATTGTAGAGCTGCTGAAACAGGCTCCCGACGAAGATCGGCAGCGCGTAGCGCAGCACGTGGCCGGCGATCGGCCCGTCCGTCATCAATATGATGTCGCTTTCTCTGTTTCTCATTTCCCGGTTCCCTGCGCAAGCAAAATATGTTTCAGCCGCATTCTATCACCGCTCCCGCCGCCTGTCAATTTGACACGGACGGCGCTTCCGGCAGAAACAGAAAGCCGGCCGCGTGCGCGGCCGGCTTCGGCTGTTGTCCTGTCAGTTGCCCTTGGTCGGCAGGTACGGCGCGAGCGCCGCCGCAAAGCCGGCGACCGGCATGGTCTGGAGCGTGACCTTGCCCGGGCCGGTGACGACCGTGTTGAACAGTCCCTCTCCGCCGAGCAGCACGTTCTTCACTCCCTTGACGGTCACGACGTCCATCGAGCAGCTCTCGTCCATCATCGCAAGCTGGCCGGTGCTGACGACGATCTGCTGGCCGGGCTGGAGCTCATACTCCACCGCGCTGCCGTCGATCTCGACGAATGCAATGCCGTTTCCGCTGAGCTTCTGCATGATGAAGCCCTCGCCGCCGACGAAGCCGGCGCCTATCTTCTTCTGGAAGAACGTAGACAGTTCGACGCCCGCCTCGGCGGCAAGGAAGCTGCGCTTCTGCACGACGACGGGGTGCGCGGGATCGATCTTGATCGCGCGGATCGAGCCGGGGAAGCTGGACGCGAAGGCGATCATGCCCTGGCCCTGCGCGGTGTAGCGGTTCTGGAACAGGGACTCGCCCGAGAGCATGCGCCCGAAGATCTTGCCGACGCCGCCGCCGGAGGTCTCCATCTGCATGTTGGGGCTCATCCAGCTCATCGCGCCGGATTCGCAGATCACGCTTTCGCCGCCCTCCAGCTCGCAGATCACGACGGGCATGGGCTCGCCCTGAATTTTGTACTTCATCTGTTTGTCCTCCTTGTTTCTACATTATAAATATAGTCTGTGCGGAACAGATGCTCACTTTGCCAGCTTCTCCAGCGCGGCGAGGCGCAGGCAGACGCAGAAGACCTCCATCGCCTGCTCCAGCTCGCTCAGCGGCGGCAGGCTCGGCGCGACGCGGATGTTGCTGTCGTCCGGATCGTTTCCGTAGGGGAAGGTCGCGCCCGCGCCCGTCATCACGACGCCGGCCTCCCTGCACAGCGCCCACGTGCGCTTCGCACAGCCGGGCATGACGTTGACGGAGACAAAGTAGCCGCCCTTGGGATCGTGCCAGGCCGCAAGGCCGCGCGGCCCGATCTCGCGCGCGAGCACGTCCGTGACCAGCCTGAACTTCGGGCCCATGATCGCCGCGTGCTTCTTCATCAGCTCCAGCGTGTGCGCCTTGTCCTTCAGGTACTTGACGTGGCGCAGCTGGTTCATCTTGTCGAAGGAGATCATCTGGATGCCGATGAGCTCCAGCAGGTACTTGAGGTTCGCCTCGGAGCAGGCCATGCAGGAGATGCCGGCGCCGGGCAGCGTGATCTTGGAGGTGGAGGCGAACTCGTAGACCATATCGGCGTTGCC
>LXOW01450653.1_pt3 | contig 17145 bp, 13 predicted proteins | sample 1368591 | NCBI WGS metagenome assembly LXOW01 (sample SAMN04884650, study PRJNA319009) | bovine gut metagenome | isolation source: Cow rumen | host: Bos taurus | place: Italy: Legnaro (PD) | collected 2014-07-09 | reverse complement strand
AGCGTGTTGAAGGTGTGGAAGAACTCCTCCTGGATGCCCTCCTTGCCGGCGAGGAAATGGATGTCGTCGATCAGCAGCATGTCGATGTTGCGGTACTTCTTGCGGAAGTCCGCGATGGCGTGCTGCTGGATGGCCTGGATGTACTCGTTGGTGAACTTCTCGCTGGAGATGTAGCAGACGGTCCCCTTCTTCCCCTTGAGCACCGCGTCGCCCATCGCCTGGATGAGGTGCGTCTTGCCGAGCCCCGTCCCGCCGTGGATGAAGAGCGGGTTGTACGCCCTGCCCGGCGCCTCGACCACCGCCAGCGCCGCCGCGTGGGCGAAGGTGTTGGACGGGCCGACCACGAAGTTCTCGAACGTGTTCTTCGGATTCAGCGGACTGCCGACGTTGCAGCACTTCAGCGCCTTGCGCGAAGCCGCCGCCTTGCCCGCCTTCTCCTGCGCCCGGGGAATCCCGCCCTCCGGCACCGCGTCCCCTTCCGGAAGCTCCCTCACCTGCCGCTGCGCATCCACCGCGAAGTGGATCGCCGGATTCTCGCATCCCGCGGCCGACAGCGCCTTGCGGATGCCCGGCAGGTAATGCTCCACGAGCCAGTCCTGGTAGAACCCGTTCGGCACCGTGAGCGTCAGCTGCGCATCCCCGCGGTCGTCCCCGACCGCGTCGATCACGCCGATCCAGCGCTCGTATATGTCCGGCGACAGCACTTCCGCGAGGAACTCCCGCGCCTTCTTCCAATATTCATTTGCCTGTTTCTCTTGCACGACACAAACCTTTTCCCGGACGGGAAACGCGCGCATTATCGCACGAACCCGCGCCCGGCACAAACTCAAATGGATGACGGCCGCCGGTCCGCCCGGCAACCGCGTCCCCGGCGCTCCGGGAGAGTTATCAACAGGTTGTTCACACCTGCCATCCTTTCCTTGGCTCCGAAAACGGCCCCGACGATAACGGCTGTCCGCCCCCTTGGCAAGCCCAGCTGGCCTCCCTCTGGCAAAAACCATCCGGACACAACATCAAGCGATGCCAAACTGGCACACCCACAACATCCTGTATGTGAAAAAAACTTCCTTCAAACCACTTGACACCACCCCTCGCCCCTCTAACTGCTTGATAACAGCCCCCGATACACTCCTCTCCCCCCGATTTTCGGCCCTTTTCCCGCGAGTAATCCACAACCTCGGGCGACCGTCGTTCCAACTCCTTGTCCCGTCCCCGAATCCGCCGTGGCCGGAAGCGCCGCGCCGTCTTTTTCAAATCTCCGCCGGCGTTTCCTCCGCCGGCTCCGTTTCCCTGTTCCCCCCGAAAACCAGGTGCCACAACCGGACGAACCACCCGCGTTCCTGTGCCGTTCCGAAAAGCACCGCCGCGACGGCCAGCGACAGCAACGTCACCGCCACGGGCCACTCCTGCCAATCCAATGCGATTCCGAATCCGCAGAAACCCAACCCTCCCGCCACCGACGCCAGTACGCCAGCCACGATCCAGAGATTCCACTCCTTCAGGAGAGCCAGACGAATCATCACCAACGTCAACGGCAGGAGCAACCATGTCACCCACATCCAAACCCACCACCATCCCGACATTCCCAGCGTCGCAATGGGCGGCAAGACCACCGCTCCCATCCAGCCGATCAACCACTCCCCCCACGAAAACTGCCACGGCCACTGCCTCGTCGTGATGGCGTACGCCCACGTCAACCCCGCCCAGCACGCAAAAACGCCACGGATGGGCACCCAAATGCCTTGTCCGATGGCCGATATCGAATCGTCTTCCATGCCCACCTTTTACGCATTTCAAAGCGAAATGACAAGACTTTCAGAAGCGGAAGCCCCCTTATCCCATCCGCATTCCCATCCGTTTCCCACCATCCCATTCGTCCGTAATTCTTTGCCAGCTTTACCCATTCTCCATGCCGTGCTACAGTCACTTCATCAAGACACAACCAAGGAACAAACATCGATTTGATACAATTATAACCATCTGAAAATCCCACTGCGCACTGCGCAACGCGACGTTCAATCGGAAAGCCTCGGAAACTTCTCTTATTCGGACATCGAGTTGCGGAAACGCATCCGTATGGGTGCGCTCTTTCCGCATTCCCTCATCCGAATAAAGGCCCATCCGAGGCGCCTCCGATAGAGTGGGGGAAAAAGGAAAAGGCGCGCTCTTTTTGTGGAAACCATTCCTTCCCCTCCCTCCCGTCGCGGCGGGAACGGAGGCAAGGAACATGAACAAAGAGACGGATGAAGAGCGGCAAAACCATTTTATTGGAGAGCGTGGGAAATGTCCTTTGGTCAGTGTCATCGTTGGCGTCTACAACAAGGAACGGTTTGTGGGCGATTGCCTGCGGAGCGTCATGGAACAGACGTATCCTTTTTGGGAACTTATTGTCGTGGATGACGCATCTACTGACGGAAGTTTTGCGATAGTGGAAAAGGTGTTGTCCGGGATTTCGCAAGCATGCATCCTTCGCCGCAGGGAAAACAGCGGGCATCCAGGCGTTGTCCGGAACCAAGCCTTGCGTTTGGCAAAAGGGAAATACGTGGCTTTTCTTGATGCCGACGATTGCTGGAAACCCGGCAAACTGGCCACACAAGTCTCCTACATGGAGGCCCACCCCGAATACCCCTTAACCCATACGGTTTGCGAAGAAATCGACGCCAGTGCTAACATTTTACGAGTACGTCATGGAGGGCGGCTGCCACCACCAGGCGATTGCCTCTTGGCACTTTTCCGGCATTGTTTCATTTGCACGAGTACAGTTATGGTGCGACGCGATTTCGGCGAACAAATGAATTGGTTTACTGAAGCTCCTGAATACCGGTGCGGAGAAGATTACGATTTCTTTGTACGGTGCGCGAAAAATCATGGAATCGGCATTCCAGACGGCGTTTTGGGGCAATACCGGAACGTCGAGGAATCCATCAGCCACAGGGATGGAAACTGGAAGAACACTCCGTCGGATTATGTCCGGCACAAGTGTTTCCTTCAAAGAAAACAATTGTGGAAAGGTAGAGTTTCCGCAACCGAAATGCGCCGTTTGGCATGGTTGGCGGCTCAGGAAAACTGTCAGTTCTGGCGAGCGAAAGCGAGATGGGACCGGGCAAGCTGGTTCAGCAAGGAGATGCTGAAGTTGCGTCCGTTGGCAGTGGATACTTGGAGGCAACTCGGTGGAGTGGTCTTGCGGAGACGTTGACAAGACAACTCCTGAGCAGGTGGAGCGTTAGCAGAGCCCTCGGACCCAGTGGGGGGACTTCTTTTCCAAGTCTCATCCCTCCCGCCTCCCATCCGCCGGGCGCGGCAGGATGCCGCATTCAGGGGAGGAAAGCGCGGGTGAAGGCGGTGAAATCGGGATAAACGCGGGTCGGGGTTTCGGTTCCGGTCGTGCCGAGGCCGCTGAGGAGGAACACGGAGGAGACGCCGGCGCGGCGGGCGGCCTCGAGGTCGGTATGGTGGTCGCCGACCATCCAGGTGTCGCCGGGGGCGGAGCCGGTGCGGCGCATGGCTTCGAGAACCGGGTCCGGTGCGGGCTTGAGGGCGGGAGTGTCGCCGCCGGCCATCATCACCGCGAAAAGCGGCGTCCAGCCGAAGCAATCGAAGATGCGCCTGGCGTGGCGGGCGGGCTTGTTGGTGACGAGGCCGAGACGGTGGCCGGCGGCATGGAGCGCGCGCAGGCCGTCATCGACGCCGGGGTAGGGGCGGGTGGCGTCGGTTTCGTGGCCGTCGTAGCAGGCGCCGATCTCGCGCGCGGCGGCGGCGGGGTCCACGGGGGCCCCTTGCAGGGCGCGCTCGGCGAGCTTGGCCAGACCGTCGCCGACGTAGGAGACGACGGTGGGGATGTCGATCGGCGGCAGTCCGTGGAGCGCGCGCATCCGGTTGGTGGCGGCGGCGAGGTCGGTTCGGGAGTCGACGAGCGTGCCGTCGAGGTCGAACAGCAGGAGGAGAGAGGGTATCCGGGGCGTTTGCATGTGGCCACTCAACCACAAGCGGCTCCCGCTGGCAAGCGTGGCACGTTCCGCGCTTGACGGGGCAAAAGGGGCGGGGTACAAGGTGCGGCAGAAGAAAAACAACCCCGAAAACAAAGGAAAACGAATGAAACATTCCAAACTCCTCGCCTGCCTGCTGGCTCTCGTGACCGTCGCGGGCGCGGCTTCCGCGCTGGCCGACGACCACCCCGTGTTCAGCATCGGCCTCGGCGGCCAGTACTGGATGGCCAAGGACGCCAAGGACATCCTCGACGAGGACGGCCTCTGGGGCGGAAACATCATCCTCCGCTTCCAGCCCGCCCCGTACATCGGCATCGACCTGCGCGGCGGCGGGTCCGGCGCCTGGGACACCGACTCCTGGCACGGTCCCGACGGCCGCAAGTACGACGAGACCGCCACGTTCATGTGCTGCCCGGTCGAGCTCGGTCTGGTCCTGATCCTGCCGATCGCCGACTCGTTCTCGATCTACGGCGGCGGTGGCGGCGGCTACTACTACTACGACATCGACATCCGGGAGTCCTCCCACCGGCACGGCCACTCCTACCGGACCGAGTGGCATGACCACATCAAGCTGGAGGACGACTGGGGCTGGTACGCCCTGGGCGGCGCGAAGATCAACCTCGCCCCGCATTTCGCGCTCTTCGGCGAAGCCCGCTACACCGACACCGAGACCAAGCTCAAGGAGTACAAGGAGTTCAAGATCGACTGCAGCGGCGTCGCCTTCCAGGTCGGCTTCATGTTCGACTTCTGAGTCCCGCGCCAACCGCGCACGCAAAGGCTCCGCCCCCGGGCGGGGCCTTTTCCGTGGTCCCCCTGCCGGAGCGCGGGCGCCCGCCCGCCTGGAAACGGGGCGTTTGGTCCTGCCGGTCTTCCCATCGGCAAAACAATCGGTCCCGCCGTGAATTTGTTTCTTGTTTTGTCCCTTCCGTTTTTGGAAACTCCCCTCCACAACCGGGTTTGAAATTGCCGGAAACAACCGTGAACAAAATCCTCCATCTCCTTCTCCTCGCCGCCCTTTTCGCCAGCCTGTGGTTCTTCGCGCGGCCGGTGCCCGGCGTGCGCGTGGCCGAGCTGCGGCCCGCCGAGGTGCTCCCCGACGCCCCGCGGCGCAGCGCCGACCCCGCCCGCGCCCCGCGCCTGCGCGTGGCCACCTACAACCTCGAACACTTCACCGACGCCCGTTTCGACGGACCCGATCGCACCCGGGAGGCGTTTCTCGCGCAAGCCCGCGGCGCCGCGTCCGTCATCGCGGAGGCCGACCCCGACATCCTGGTGTTGCAGGAAATCGAGAACGCCCGCGCCCTCCGCCGCCTCAACGCCGAACTCGCCGCGCAGGGCGCCGCCCCCTTCCCGTGGGCCTATGTCACGCGGCTCCCGTCCCCCTACGGTGGAACCGACAAACTCAACCTCGCCCTCCTCTCCCGCGTGCGTCCGGCGACCGTCCGGCAGCTCGCCTTCTCGCAACTCGACTACGCGGCCCGGCCCTCGCGCGGCGCCCTCTGCGCCGAATTCAAGTCCGGCGACGGCGCCCGCCTGCTGGTGTACGCCATCCACCTCAAATCCAACTTCGGCGACCCGCCCGCCAACCAGGCCAAGCGCGCCATCGGCCTGCACCTGATCGCCGCCGACGCCCTGTCCGAGAGCTACCTCAACCAGCCCGACGCCACCGCCACGCTGATCCTCGGCGACACCAACGTCGATCCCGACACCCCGGAATTCGCCGCCGATCCCTCCCTGCGCCCCCTGGCCGGCGGCTACCGCGACCTCTGGCTGGGCACGCCCATGCCCGACCGGACCACCATCCCCACGCGGCAACCGGGCGACCCCGCGTTCGTCTTCCCGCCGTCCGCCTTCGACCGCATCTTCGCCAGCCACGACCTCGCGTCCGGTGGAACCTTCCCCTGGCTCGCCACGCCCCCGCGCAGCATCCAGCGGGGAACCGCCACCCACGACAACACCGCCCAACCCGGCCACGACGGCCACGTCTCCGACCACTACCTCGCCTACACCGACCTCCTTCCCCGCCGTGCAGCGGAGAAGGGCGGCGAATGAACCCGGCACCTCCGCGCGAGATGAAATCCACTTCCCCACATGCCGCCTGGCTCCTCCCCGTCGGTGCCGGAATCTGCTGGGGGCTCATCGGCCCCTTCGTCCGCCACCTCGACGCCGCAGGGCTCACCGGAATGGAAATCATCGCCGTCCGCTCCGCCGTGACCGCGCTGGCGCTCTTTCCGTGGATGGCCCTGCGCCATCCGTCGGCCCTGCGCGTGAGTCCCCGCGACATCTGGTGCTTCCTCGGCACGGGCATCGGGAGCATCGTCTTCTTCAACTGGTGCTACTTCGCGACGATCACCGCCGCGTCCCTCTCCGTCGCCTGCACCCTCATGTACGGCGCCCCCGCCTTCGTCCTGCTGATGTCGGCCCTCTTCTTCCGCGAACCCCTCACGCCGAAAAAACTCCTCGTCTGCGTTCTCGCCTTCCTCGGATGCGCCCTCGTCAGCGGCTGGCTGGCGCCGGGGCACACCACCCGCATCCCGACCGCGGCCCTCCTGACGGGGCTTGGCAGCGCCTTCGGCTACGCCCTCTACAGCATCTTCGGCCGCTGCGCCGCCGCCCGCGGCTACGGCACCGCGACCATCACCGCCTGGACCTTCCTCGTCGCCGCGCTAGGCACGAGCCCCTTCCTCCGCCCCTCCGCCCTTGCCTCCGCATTCCGTTCGACGCCGTCCCTCTGGCTCTGGTCCCTCTCCCTGGGCCTCCTGGTGACCCTTCTCCCCTACCTCCTCTACAGCGCCGCCCTCCGCCGCATGGAGACGGGCCGCGCCAGCCTCCTCTCCTCCATCGAACCGGTGGTCGCGACCCTCGCCGGCCTTCTCCTCTACCGCGAACCCCTGACGCTCCCCATCACCCTCGGCATCCTCCTCGTCCTCGGCGCCCTCGCCCTCCTCTCCCGCCGCTGAACCATCCCCGTGCCCCCTGCGGGTCCTCCCTTCCAACACGCGCGAGATTACGGAAAAACCTCAGGAATCCCGCGACTTTTCCACCAACCTCCCCCACCATGGACGACATCGGACTTTCTCCCGCCCCGGCGCACTTGCGCCGTCGCGTTGCCAAGGGTAGGATGGCCCCATGAAACTCTTGATCCAGCGGGTGACGGAAGCGTCGGTGACGGTAGGCGGCGAGACGGTGGGGGCCATCGGCCCCGGTCTGCTCGCGCTCGTCGGCTGCCGCGAAGGCGATACGCGCGAGGACGCCGACCGGCTGGCGGTGCGGACGGCGGCCCTGCGCATATTCCCCGACGACGCCGGGCGCATGAACCGCTCCGTCGCGGACATCGGCGGCTCGGTGCTCGCGGTGTCGCAGTTCACCCTCTACGCCGACACGCACAAGGGCAACCGCCCGAGCTTCGTGCATGCGGGCGACCCGGCGAAGGCGGCCATCCTGTGCGACCGCTTCGCCGCCGACCTCCGCTCCCTGCTGGGGGCCGACCGCGTAGCCGAGGGCCGTTTCGGCGCCGACATGCGGGTCGCGCTGGTCAACGACGGTCCCTGCACGCTGGAGCTCCTCAGCGAGACGGCGACCGCCCCCGCCGCCGCGCCGCGACCCCGAATCCCCCTTCCCGCGCTGGAGCTGCTGCCGGTGGACACGGACGAGCGCGCCGCCCGCGCCAAGGCCGTCGCCGAAGCCGCCTGGCCCGAAACCTACCGCGGCCTCATCCCCGACGCCCAGATCCCCTACATGATTTCCCGCATGTACGCCCCCGAAACCATCCGCCGCGAGACCGCCGAAGGCTCCCCCTTCTACCTCCTCCTCGCCGACGGCCGCGACGCCGGAATCTGCTCCTTCGACCTCTCCAAGCGCGGCGACCGCGGCTCCGCCGAACTCCACAAGATCTACCTCCTCCCCGCCTACTGGTCCCGCGGCATCGGCGCCTGGCTCCTCGCCGAGATGGCCGCCCGCGCCCGCGCCGCCGGCGCCGCCACCCTCTGGCTGCGCGTCAACAAGGGCAACCGCCGCGCCCAGAAAGCCTACAAGGCGGCCGGCTTCGCGAACGTCCGCGCCGTCTGCACCGACATCGGCGGCGGCTTCGTCATGGACGACTACGTCTTCGCCCGCCGCCTCGCCCCATGATCATCTGGAACCCCTGGCACGGCTGCCACCGCGTCAGCGAAGGCTGCGCCCACTGCTACATGTACACCCTCGATGCCCGCCGCGGCATCGACACCTCCCGCGTCTACCGCACGCAGAACTTCGAACTCCCCCTCGCCCGCACCCGCGGCGGCGACTGGAAAATCCCCGCCGGGCTCGAACTCTTCGTCGGCCTCTCCACGGACTTCTTCGTCGAGGAAGCCGACCCGTGGCGTCCGGCCGCCTGGGACATCATCCGCCGCCGTCCCGACGTCGCGTTCCGGATCCTCACCAAGCGCGCCGCCCGCATCCGCGGGTGCCTCCCGCCCGACTGGGGCGACGGCTGGGAAAACGTCATGCTCCAGGTCACCACCGAGAACCAGGCCCGCGCCGACGAACGCCTCCCCATCCTCCTCGGCATCCCCGCCAAGCACCGCGGCTTCATGGCCGCGCCCCTCATCGGCCCCGTCGATGCCGAACGCCATCTCGCGACCGGCCAAATCGAACAAGTCCTCTGCGGCGGCGAAAACTACGACGGCGCGCGCCCCTGCCACCACGAATGGGTGGCCTCCCTCTCCGCCCAGTGCCGCCGCCACGGCGTCCAGTTCGACTTCATCGAAACCGGTACCGTCTACGTCAAGGACGGCAAGACCTACCACCTCCCCGACAAACGCCTCCAGAGCCGCCAGGCCCATCTCTCCGGGCTGAGCCACCCCGGCCGCCCCGTGACCTACCGCCTCCGCCACCCCGAACCGACCCTCTTCGACGACCCCGTCCCCCGCCGCACGTTCCCCTTCCGCGACACCTGTTCCGCCTGCGGCTCCCGTCCCACCTGCAACGGCTGCTCCGGCTGCGGCGCCTGCTCCTGATCCCGCCTGCGGCCCCCTTCCGGCCGCCTCTCCCGGGACACCAACCGCCGCCCCCCCCAGAATTGGGGCTGGCGCACGGCCCCATCCGCGCTATGATAGCGGCATGGATGCAGAGACGAGAGATGATATCCGCGGCGGTGCGCTGGTTGCCGCTTGGTACTCGGTGCAGGACGAGTCCAGCGGCGGGAAACGGCGGATCGGGGAACTGTTGCGGGCATTGGCGCCGCGGGTGAAGCTGTTGCAACCGGCTCCGGCGCATCCGGAATTCCCCGGAGCGGGGCTGCCGGTGGATTTCGGGCAGCGCAAGCTCGGAGTCAACTGGAGCATGGTCAATTTCTACTGGCCGCGGAACCGGCGGTTCGCGCGGCGGCTCGTGGCGGAATGGAAGCCGTCGGTCATCGTCACGACCTCCATCTGGTGCCACTCGGCGTTCGACGGACTGGGGATTCCGCGGGTGCTGGACGCCCAGAACGTGGACGCGGCGACGATCGCGGAGCGCTTCGGCGCCCGCCATCCCTTCACGCGCATCGTCGCGGCGGTGGAGCAGCGCGTGCTCGCGGAATCGGACCTGGTCTTCTGCTGCGCGGGAACGGATGCGGAACGCTTCCAGCGCGATTATGGTGTCCCGCCGGAGAAGCTCCGGGTCATACCGAACGGCGTGACGGTCACGGACGCTCCGCTGTGCCCCGAGGCCGCCGCCCTGCGCGAGCGGGATGCCGGGAAAACCGTCCTCTACTTCATGGGCAAGACGGATTACGCCCCCAACGAAGAGGCGCTGCGCTTCATCGCGGGCCGGCTCCTGCCGGAGCTGGAGCGGCTGGCCCCGGGCCGGTTCACCTGCTGGATCAGCGGGGGCGGGCCCGGCCTGCCCCCGGGCGTGGAGCATCCGTCCCTGCGCTGGCTGGGGCGGGTGCCGGAGGTGCCGCCCTGGCTGGCGGCGGCGGACATCGCGATCGCCCCGGTCGAGAGCGGCGGCGGGACCCGGTTGAAGATCCTGGAGTTCCTGGGCGCCGGGAAACCCCTCGTCGCGACCCCGAAGGCCGCCGAAGGCATCGACCTCGTCCCCGGCGTCGACGCCGACCTCGTCCCCCTCGGCGAAATGGCCGAAGCCATCCTCCGTCTTGCCGACGATCCCGCCCGTGCGGCCGCCCTCGGCGCGGCGGGCCGCACCCGGATGCGCTCCTCCTACATGTGGGAATCCATCCGCGCCCGCTGGCGCACCGCCCTCGCCCCCTACGGCATCTGACCGCCTTTCCTCCCCCCGCCCGGGCCTTCCGGAACTGTGCGCGAGATTACGAAAAGCACGGGGATTTTCCGCTGTTTTCCGCCCTGTCCTCCCCCATGGACGGCATCGCCGTCCTCCGCCCCATCCCCGCGCTTTAGGCTTGTTTCGGCGGCGCAGGGTGGCACTATGCGGGCATGGACGCGCGATTCCACATGCCGATGCTGCTGCAGCCCGTGTACAAGGAGTACATCTGGGGCGGCGACCGCTTCGTCACCGAGTTCCACCGCCGCCTCAACCCCGGCCGCTACGCCGAATCCTGGGAAATCGCCGACCACCCCGACGGCCGCACCCGCATCCTCAACGGCCCCTGCACCGGCCAGACCCTGTCGGAAGCCATCGCCGCGCACGGCTCCGACATCCTCGGGCCCGCCCTCGCCGACGCCGACCGCTTCCCCCTGCTGATCAAGCTCATCGACGCGAAGGAAACCCTCTCCGTCCAGGTCCACCCCGACGACGCCTCCGCGGCCCGCTTCGGCGGCGAAGCCAAGAGCGAGATGTGGTACGTCCTCTCCGCGACCCCCGACGCCCACATCTATTCCGGCTTCCGCCCCGGCGTCACCGCCGCCGACTTCGAGCGCGCCCAGGCCGCGGGAACCATCCCCTCCCTCCTCCAGCGCTTCCCGGCCAAGCCCGGGATGGTCTTCAACACCCCCGGCGGCCGCGTCCACGCCATCGGCGCCGGATGCCTGCTCCTCGAAGTCCAGCAGGACGCCAACACCACCTACCGCCTCTACGACTGGGACCGCGTCGACCCCCGCACCGGCCAGCCCCGGCCCCTCCACACCCGGCAGGCCCTCGAAGTCATCGACTGGACCCAGACCGCCAGCCCCGTCTCCCCCATTCTCCCCGACGTCCCCGCATCCGACGCCCTGTCCGTCCGGCTCCTCCTCGACGACCCCCATTTCCACGTCGAAGAGTGGACCCTCCGCGCCCGCACCGACGTCACCCTTCCCGGCGACCGCTTCCGCATCCTCTTCCCGGTCAACGCGAACCTCCGCATCCGCACCCCCGGCCAGCCCGCGATGATCCTCCAGCGCAACTCCACCTGCCTGCTCCCGGCGGTCCTCACCCAGTTCGTCCTGCAGCCCGCCGACGACCCAACCCCCGACGCCGGGCCCGTCCGCTTCCTCGTCGCCAAGATTCCCTGAATCCGGCCCCGAAGGCCGGTTTTCCAGCGATTGGAAAAATTATTCGGCCGTTTTCCAGTGAATGGAAAAAATTTTCCGTGTTTTTCCAGTGAATGGAAAAAAAGTTTCCAATGGCTGGAAAACTTCCCTCCGGCCGCGGATGCGGTGGTTCTTTATTCATCCACCGCGAAAACGACCATCCGCTCCTGCCGCCCCTTGTCCCGCTTCCACTCCGGCCAGCCCAGGCGCCAGCCGGGGAGTTCGCAGGCGGGGAAGGTGAGCTCCCCGGTTGCGCCGACGGGGCGCAGGCGTTCTTCGGGGATTTGGAGGGGGCCCGGCTCGTAGGGTAGGGGGTCCCCGGACCACGCGTCGCGCGGAAACGGCGGAAGCGCATCCAGAGAGGCCGGGAGATCGCCGCCGTGGGAGCGGCGCCAGCGCTCCAGCGCGACCGCCGCACGAACGAACTCCGCCCGCGTGCGGCGGCCGAACAGCAGGCGACGCCACGTCAGGCCCTTCGCTTCGCCGATGCCCGCCGTCAGCAGCGGGAATATCCACGTCCGGCGTTCCGCCGCCTCCACGTATGCGGCCCACGCCGCATCCCGTTCCTCTCCCGGCGGCGCCGCCTCCACGCTTTCCAGTGCATCCAGCGTCCATGCCCAATCCCGCAGCAGGGTGCACCGGTCCCGTTGCATCCAGAAGTTGTGCGCGTGGGTGCCGCCCAGGCGTCCCGGGACCGTTCCGCGACCGAACGCCGCCGCCCAGGACTTCGGCAATCCCGGCAGCCCGCGCATGCACCGGAGGTCGCCGAGGACGATTTCCTGCGATGCCCACCGCCGCCAGTCCTCTCCGCCGCGTGACGCGAGACGTGACTCCTCCCGTACGGCCTCCTCCAGCGCTTCCTCCGGCCAAGTCCCGATGCTTCCCGCCAGCACATGACGCACGGTTGCATCCCGCATGGCTTCCGCCCCGAGTGCGCCGAGCGCCCACGTTTCCCGTTCCATGCGCTCCGCCAGCCGCCGGAGGCGCTCCAGGTCCGCCATTCCGCCCGCCGCGTTTCCGTCCACGAACGCCAACCGCGCCCGCAGTTCCAGGAAACCGGACGCCACCATCGCCGCCTCCATGCGCGGCTCCTGCCACGATGTCTCCACCACTCCCGCCGCGGCCTCCCCCGCGATGGTCCCGCTCTCCAGACATGACCGGTACCCCGGGTCCGCCAGTGCCTCCGCCAGCGCCTCCAATCCCGGATGCCCCGCCATCCAGCCGCGCACGTCCTCCCGCTCCTCCGCCCCTGCCGGATGCAGCCGCCCCGACATGCGCCCCATCGCGAACGTCATCCAATCCTCCCGCTCCGCCTGCAAGTTTGCGAACCCCGCCAACCGGTCTTCCGCCTCCGCCACCGGCGGACGCGCCTCCTCCAGCGGACTGACCGCCTCCACCTCCCCGCACCGCGCCAGGACTTCCCGCAGGAGCCCGTCCGCCGCCTCCCGCGCCCGTTGCACCGCCATCCCCGAAAGTGCCTGCGCCGCCAGCAGCACCGCCAGCGCCGCCGCCGCGCCACCCACCCATGCGCGACGCCCGCGTCCCGCCACATCCCACAGGCCCGCCAGGATCGATGCCACGCCCGCCACGGCCAGGGCGAACGGCAGCACTGCCGCCCACGTCAGAGCCCAGCCCCAGCGATTCACGACCAATTCCGAAAAGATCGACAGCATCAAGCCACCCAGCCCCAATCCGATACGCCTCTCCGCCCGCCGGTGTTGGTCCCAGAAGTCCTCTCCGCCGTCGTATTTCCGCGAAACCATCCCCACCCCCACCACCAGCGCCGTGAATCCCGTGAACCCCACGAACCCCGCCACCAGCAACGCAATCCCCGTGAGCAAGAGCCCCAACAAAAACACCAGGAATTTCCACCCCCGGCACCATCCTTTTCCCTCTTCCTTCCCGGCCACCTCCCGCCGCCATATCCGCCGTCCGCGGCCGAGCATCCACATCCACGCCATCAACCCCGGGACCACCGCCGCCAACGCCGCCGGGTTGCGCTCATCCGCAAAGATGGACCGGAACATCCACGGCATCACCCATGGCGCCGCATACCCCGCCGCGATGCCCAGCACCGCGCCCCAGGCCTGCCACGATGCCGCCCGTGCCGCCGCTTTCGCCCGCGCTTCATCCGACTTATCGTTTCCGTTGCCGTCCATGCGCCCATCCTGCACCATTTTTTTCCGGCTGCCAACAATAATTTTGCCGCACGGCAGGCATGAAAACCCCCGGGCGGTGGGACCGGGGCGGGAAGCAAGGCGAGGTAGCGACGGCGCCCTCGCCGTCGTGGAGATGAAAAAAAGGTCGGACAAGACAACGCCGACGGCGAGGCGCCGTCGCTACCTTCGCATGGACAGAAAACAAAAACTGGCTACATCATATCTTAAACTGCTCTAGAAGTTGCGCGATGGTTGTTCAGAAACCTCAGCGCCACTTCCGGGGGTGCGGAATCTTGCCGCGCCCTTCTGGGAGCGCGGGCATCCTGCCCGCGGGGAAAAAGCAATCCTATTTCAAAAACCCGTGCCGGTAGACCCCCTCCGCAATCCGCTCCGCAAGGTCCTTCTGCGCGGCGCGCAGCGCGGCGAGGAGTGCGTTGTAGGTTTCGTCGGCTGAGGAAGGATTCATGCGCCCGCGCTCGTCGGTTTTCTGGAAGCGGAGGCGGATGTCGTAGAAAGAGGCGTCGGGATCCGCGTCCGGCAGCGAATGGTAGTAGCGGTACAACCCTTTCGCCGCTTCGAGGACCGCGAGCGCTTCGGGCGAAAGCACGGGCTTGCGGGATGGCCCTTCCCCCGTCTCGAACAAATCCCCCTGCACATGGCGCTTGCCCCCTTTCCCCGCCAGCAGGTCGATCATGAAGTGGCTCTTGATTTCGTCCTTGGTCCCGATTTCTTCTTCCGGAAAAGGAACCCAATGGTTCGGGCCGTCCGATGACTTGATGACATTGTCGAAAACAGCCCACACCAAACAATCCATCTGGAACTGCCCATCTTCTTTCCAGGTATCCGACGGATAGAGAAACTGGTCGCGGTTGTTCAACCATGTTGGAGGAATACAATGGCGTATGGCCATGTAAACCGCACAAGGGATGACGTTGTTGCGGGTTATGAGCGTGTAGGTGTGTTTGATTTCATCGTTGGGAGAGAGCTTACTCGAAATGAATACGTTCCCGCTGTGCTGCACATCAGTACCAACCATACAAAGATAGGCGATTCGTTCGCTTTTCTTGTCGTAAAACTGCCGTAGCCAGTTGATGACGAGACGTCCTTCTTTAGGTGCACAAATGCTTTTGGTGCCCAGTGGAGTGCTGTCTCTGTCGTAAACATCCAGTTCAGAGGAAGAGAAAACGGGAGGGAGAGACTTGTCCCCTAACCGCCAAACGAAGAACCCAATGGGAAACTGTCCTTGCACGTTGTCAAAGGTGTCGGCGGGGACAAGGAACGCATTTCCAAGTTCCGCCCTGAAACGGAGGCGAAACTCTGCAAAATTAGGGGCTTGTAAATGTTTCGGGGTTGAAAACTCTCCCAGTACGCAACCGGGGATTTCCTTGTAGATGCGATAGAAAAACTGGGCAAAGAGTTCACGTGCTGCCAAACCGATTTCATGCTTATACTCTTCGTAGCGTGGCGTGCCCTTGGTCAGCCCTTTGATGTTTCCGCCCGTGTGGGTTTTCTGCTTGGCGCTCGTGGCCTCCTTGTAAGGCGGATTGATGTAGATGACGAGTTTCTTGCGTTTATCTGGGTTGTTGACGATTGCCCGCAGTCCATCTGGCAATTTGTCGAAAGAATCATTGAGGAAGTCGAATTGGAAGACGTGGGAGGGATACAAATTGGCGCCGCTTTCGCCAGCAGCGAGGCCCTTGTTCATGTTCTGGATGCGCTGGAGCATGACATCGACATCGGCCTGGTCGAGAGTGGAGGCCCAAAGGTTTTTCTTGTTGGTGAGTCCCGCAAGGAGGTTGCCAGTGCCGGCGCAGCAGTCCCAGACGACGTATTCGTCCTGCCAGTTCTCGCCGAGGGCGCGCGCCAGGTATTCCTGCGATAGCTCGACCCAGCAGGAGGGCGTGAAGAAGGCCCCCTTGACTTCGCGGATGTCCTGCGGGACGAGAAGGTCGCGGCGGTTGACGATGTAGTCCCAGTACTCCTCCTGGGGCGGGCGGCAGTAGAGACGCCAGAAGTCGCGGTAGGCGCGCTGTCCGTCGGTGAAGCCGATTTCGGTGAAAAGGGTCTGGCCGAGGTTGTTCCTTCCGGCGGCCTGGCGGTAGCGGTCGGATTTGAGGAGGATGTTGAGGTTGTCGGTGATGGTTTTGTCCTCCTCGGAAAGGAGGTCGGCAAGGAAGAAGTCGGCGTCGATGATTCCGTTCTTCTTGGCCGCTTCCCAGGCGACGAAGTTGATGGATGGCTTCACCGCCGCGCGCCACTTGTTGTAGATGTGGGTGAAGTTGTTCTTGGTGATGCGGATTTGGGTCACACCCGATTGGGCGTGTTTGGCGAAGTTCTGGCGGATGAAACGCTTGAGTTCGGAAGCGTCGGCCAGAAAATCGAACAGGAGCTTTTCGGAGGCGAGGATGTCGGCGACGCGCTTTTGGAGAAGGCGGAATTCGCGGGTGTCGTGGTTGGAGGGCGGGACGTTCCAGTTGAAGTCGTTCATGGAGAAGACGTCCATGATCTTCTCGTACGGAAGGAAAGCGATGCGGGCGGCGTCGAAGGCCCCGAGGAAGCGCGGCGGGAGATGATGCTCGTGCGTTTTCTCCTTGCCGATGGTGAGGATGAGCTGGACGAAAGATTCGTCGATGTCGTGGCGGTTGCCCTTCTTCGCCTCGGCCCACAGGAGGTAGGTGCGCATGAGCGGCTCGCCGGTTGCGTTTTCCGCGACCGTGAAGTCGATGTTCCCGATGAAATTCGTCGTGTCGTGGGCGGCAAAGAACTCCTTCGCCACGCAGGCCTTCACCTGCTCTTCGGGAGCGCGAACCGGATATTTCGTCTTCTTCATGCGTGGGGAGTCCTGTCCGGGGAGGCCTCGGCGCGGAGAAAACGGAGGGCGGCTGAAGCCGTCTCCTGGGTCGTGCGATTATGGAAAGAAAGGGAAAACATGGCCGCGATGCGCCTGCATCGCGGCGGGCATGGATGGGAACGAAAAAGCGCGTTCTCGATCCATGCCCACCTCGGAGGCCGTACCACGGGCCCGTACTGAACGCATGGAGAGAACGCGCCCGAAGGCGCGTTCTGCTTTGGTTCAGTACAAGGCCTCGAAGCCTTGAAAGAAGCTACGACGTGGGAAAGTGTGGTACGTTTTCCGAGGTGACGTCGCTTAGCAGTTCGCTAACAAGATGTTATATCGTCAAAACTATTTCCTGATGCTTGCTCCGCAGGTCCAGGAAGGCTCATTCCTTCCCCAACCCGCCCCGAATCTACTGGATGCCCTCCCCCTGTAAAAGGAAAAACTGCCCCGTCCTCGGCGCAACAAGATGCCGCACCCCCGGAAACGGGAATCACCCGTGCGTGAGATTACCTGTAATTCCCGGCTCTGATTTCTGACTACGGGGCCGGGGCTGCGGCGAGGTCGGGTCGGGGGAGTCTGGGCAGGGAGGGGATGCCCAGGAGGCGGTAGGCATCGTGGGCTTTCTTCGCGGGTTCCTGCGGGATGACCTGCGTGTCGTAGACCTTGCACTTCTGGTTGCGCAGGTTCTGCAACAGCGACTGCGGGTTGTACGG
>LXOW01369109.1_pt1 | contig 17152 bp, 7 predicted proteins | sample 1368591 | NCBI WGS metagenome assembly LXOW01 (sample SAMN04884650, study PRJNA319009) | bovine gut metagenome | isolation source: Cow rumen | host: Bos taurus | place: Italy: Legnaro (PD) | collected 2014-07-09 | reverse complement strand
ATTTAATATTTATTGATTTGTCCAGTAGTATCCATCAAGACACTATAATTCAAGGTGCAAAATAACAAAAAATTATCGAATCTTGCAACTATTTAACATGCTAATTTCAAAAAAAAGGCTCATTTAGCAAATTCCAAAGTGAAACTATCAAAAATCAAGGTTTCTGTAAGGCTCTGTCAGCGGATAGTTGGAATCATGTAGAATTTGCGATTAATTTTGAAGTCCATCATCCACTGGTCAACTATGATATGATCGTCAAGGGCCTTGATTATGAGCGTATGCTGCCCTTTCGAAAGCTTGACAGGTATTGTCTTCAGGGCCTGACCACGCAATACGCTCAGTTTCCAGAACTCAGAGCGATACTTCTCTTTCAACGAGATGACAACAGGTGCTTGGTCGTCCAGCGTCACCTGATAGCACAGGTCACCGCGGTCGTTAGGTTGAGTGGGAATCATGGCGGTATAAAGTGTGGCGTCACCCTCCTGTTGGGTCATAAAGTGATAAACCAGTTCGCCTCCCTTGGGAATGCTGACGGCATTCATCGAATGACCCAGCAACTGAATCGGTTGGCATCCTGGAGAAGCAGCATCGTGGTCTACAGCATTGCATGCGATGAAATCTGTTGACTTCGAAGCCGAAAACATGAGGGCAGGAGCCTTAAGGCTAAGATCTTCAGGCAGGTATGGCAATATGGGAGGATTAAACACCGGCAGGTCGCGCGGCATCATATTCATGATGCCCTTCCACTTGCCGCCATTCAGTTCGTTATACTGTTTCGTCAGCCCTTGAATAGTGCGATAGGCCGCCATGCTGGCCGAGGCATTTCCGTACATATAATCCTGGCGTCCTTCCATAGCCTTGTCGGTCTGACCCATATAACGGGAACGGGCCTTCTGGGCATAAAGCATCTTGTCGGCCATAGCCTTGGCGGCCAACACGGGATACTTTATGTGGGCGAAGAAGGCGTCATGCAATTCCGGACGGACACTCCGTTCTGCATCATTGACCATATCGGCAATTCTGGCATAACAGCTCTGATAACGATCTATCTCATTACCAAACTCACTGGTAAACTCAGTGTCAATAACCTGCGAACAGCCACGGGGGTAGAGTTTTTTATCGAGTTCAACCTGTGTCCATCCCATGAATTCTGGCTTACGGATGCCACAAAGCCAGTAGAACTCTTTCATCGCCGGGAACAACTCCTTGCCTGCTTTCTCGCCAAATTGCACACAAAGCCAGTGTTCCAGATGCTGCTCGATGGTGTTTGGCCGGATAGCATTGATGTTCCATGCCATATCGAGGAATAACTCCAGATCGTAGGCAGCCACCTTTGGGTCATGCACATTGACAATCCACAGCTTGCGGCAGTTATGGTCGTAGGCAGCCTTCATCTCAGAATAGATAAGACCGGGTTGTGTGGTGGTGAGCCACAAATAGTCGTGTGGACGTCCCCAATAAGAGAGATGGTAGTAGACACCTCCCCCACCCGAGCGTTTCTGTTGTTCAGCATCGCTCAGGCGTGTCATGTAGCCATAGTTGTCGTCGCACCACATCAGCGTGACATCATCTGGAACCTTAAGGCCACTCTCCATTATCTCCAAAACCTCTTTATAAGGAATAAAGACCTGAGGCACCTGCTCAACATGCTTGTTATAGTATTTACGGATCAGTTCACGCTGGTCGTCGATGACTTGCTGCAAACCTTCCAACTTTTCCCGTTTCGTCTTGACACCTTCCATCGAACCGTCGTGGATGCCACGCATGCCTATGGTAAAGAGTTCTTCACTACCCTTGACCTGCTGCAAGCGCTCAATCCAGTACTGTTGTACCTGCTCGCGATTGGTGATATAGTTGTAGGCACCACGCTTCGAATGATCCCACTCTGCCACATTGTTTCTGAGCAAGGGCTCACAATGGCTAGTTCCGATAAGTATTCCGCAAGAGTCAGCCATCTCCTTGTTGCCCTTTATGGTAAAGAAACCCGGTGTACCTGTGTGCATACCCGGCCAGATGACATTAGCTCTTAAGCGGAGCAACAACTGGAAAATCGCCTTGTAGGTTTTCGGCCCCATTGCGCCGAACTGATCGGTCTTCATTCCCGACGTGCCGTCGCCTACCCGTAGCCTTTCGTAATGCTTCCAAGCCCAGTTGCGCAGACTCCAGTCCTCGTCGTTGATGAATATACCACGATAGGCCACCGATGGTGCCTGTGTCGTGCTATATGTCTCTGACATACTGAGACGAGCACGTTTCTCTGGCACCACATCGCCCCACCATATCCAAGGCGACACGCCCGCCATACGTGAGAGTTCCAGCAGTCCGTAGGCCATGCCTCGTCCGTTATTTCCCTCCACGACAATCTGGCCGCCTTTGACATAAATACGGAAACCATCAGCAGCGCCCTTTCCTGCAACCACCTTGATTGTACCTTTGCTTGATTCTACAGGCACCATACCCGTCACCTGTCGCATGTCATCCTTCCACATGTCGAGAGCCACCTTCACCACTGGCTCCACTTTCTTTGGTATGCTATAGGTTATCGGATTCCTACCGTCAAACCATACCACCTCTGCATGAACTACTGACGGAAGCAGTAGCAGCATCCATAATAACTTCTTCATATCTTTTTGATTCGTGGTACAAAATACGGCCTTACAAAATTCCTCCGCAGCAGAAACTGCGGAGGAACGATTATTCAGTAAATTAGGAAATAATTACTTCAAGATCATCTTCTTACCATCCTTCACTACAACACCCTTGTAGTTCTCACCTACCCTCTGGCCAGCAAGGTTGTAAATAGCACCATTGTTAATCTTAACAATAGTCTTCACTTTCTCAATAGCTGTAGGATCAAACGGATCTGTTGCACCGGCAGTGATACGCTGGATCAACAGGTTGTCGAACCAAGAACGACGGTCGTTGTTGTTGTAGTTACACTGGAGGATGAACTTGGTAGGAATAGCCTCAATGACAACCTCATTAGAAGTCGTTGAACCATTAGGACTGCTGATTGTGCAGTACATCGACTTGCGTCCATAGTCCATAATCACCTCAATATGAGTCTTCTCCAGAGGATTAGCCGTTACAGAATCTGTGGCATCAGCAGGAGAAGCGTTCGCATAGCTACCGCCAGATTTTGCCCAAATATAACTGAGGNNATATAACTGAGGTCTGCCTCACACGTATTTGTGGTATTTGTGCCATTATAAAAATTGTGGAAAATACCAAAGATATCAACATCCTGCTGTTCTTCGTTCACATTCTTTAGATAGAAGCCAAGTGACTTTCCGCTAAGTCCCTGAATGTAGAAATCGCAAGCAACCTTCAGGATATTGGTGCCCATAGAACCATTTTCTGTCGGGTCGAAGACCACGGTACCTGTACCGTTACCGACACGCAGATAGCCTTTCCACAACTGCTCACCATTATCCCAGAAGCCCTTCTCGTACTCAACGTTCGCAGCAGCTGCTTCGCTGAACGCAGAGAAATTCATAACACCCTTTTCACCAGGGATATTATAGGTAAAGTCCTCTATGTTAAGCTCAGCATCTTTCTCGAAGTCGATGTCAACGAGCGTTGCGATGCAATCAGCAGGAATTGTGGTTGTAAACGTAGCTACAGCCTCATTCAGTTCAGCATTAGCAGCCACAATAGTTGCCGCATTTTCCACACTGTACTGAGAAGCCTTCATCTGGGTCTGAACACCCTTTGCCTTATCAATAGCAGCCTGGAGAGCATCCTTGCCGGTAGCTGCATCATAGAGACGCATCTTAATCGTTTTCTCTGCATTTTCAATGGTGGTCTGCATAGAGCTCAACGTATCGTTAACAGCCACAAACTTATTGTTGGCAGCAATAATCCACTTGGTTGCCTCCTGATAAACCTTGTATACATAAAGACCGGTTGAATCAGAAGTCGATTTCACATAGACCTCCTTGTCGAATGTAGCAATGATGTCATCCTCAGTCAAAGCCTCGAAGGCTGCTATCTTGGTCTCAATAGAGTCTGCACAAGCCTTCAAATCATCCTTACCCCAAAGATATGACGCGTCAGCCAGATAACCGGCAGCCGTAGTCAAATTGGTACGGCCGGTGTTAATCTGCTCTTTAACATCCTCTTCGTAAGCATATTCCAGTCTCTTATACTTCAAGTTTGTCTTAGCCCAAATGGAAGCGTCCTTCAATTCTACCACAGAGCCATTCGTCAGTGTCTTATAGACATCCTTACAATAGGCTTTCATACCGATCTCGTATGTGCCGGCCTCTTCAATCTTAGCAGTAACCACAAAAGGAGTGAAGTTAGCAGACTCCAAATCTTTTACCTCAGACGCAATTGTATCGGTAGCAACACCATCCACAATTTTGACAACGTATGCAACACCATAGGCAGGATCCCAACCCTCACTGATCGTCCAAGAAGTAGAAGTCGGATGTTCACGGAGGGCAGCCTTGCTCTCTATGGCAAAAATGTATGAACCCTGGGCAAGATCCATCTTTGTATAGACGCCCATTGGAGCCTCCGTATCACTCCAACACCACGAAGTATTACCTGCATAGTGACCCATATCGGCATATGCATCGACAGACCAGTGACCACGACCAGAAGGAAGACAGTTCCAAATACCAATCGTACTCACTTTCTGCATCTTGTCTACGCCAAGCCCCAGGTAATTGTAATTCTTAGTACCACCAGCCAGATAGTCATCCATATTTGCTTCCAGGAATTCTGCAATAACTTCATTTGCAGTTTCCAAGAGCTCATTGAGCTCTGCCTGACCACTCTCATCACCGATGGCTTCAAGGCTAGCAATCACTTCAGGATAGCCGTCATACTGTTGCCACACCTCTGCAGGCCACTCATAGCAGTTCTTATAGGCATTCATCTTATTCAACATGGCATCACGCTGACGGAGGTCGGCAACCTGCATGGCAGGTGCAATCTGAAGGTCTGCAATTTCGATAGTTGTAGCCAGAGTTGTGAAAGAGATAAACCACGTACGGGCATTACCATCGCCCACAATGGCGTAATTGAAAGTTTTCCATTCTTCTGACAACTCCTCAGCAGTATTTGCGATAACTACATTATCATTATCAGAACTAACCTCAAGCGGATAGACATAGCTACCATCCTTACAGCCTGCTAAAACAACTAAGTTTTCATCTCTTCTGTAGTCGTCGTATCCATCACCAGGCTTACGGCATCTTACATAGTCCAATGAAGCGCCCTTCATCTTGAAACTTACCACATAAGCAGCATCAGAAGACGTTGGGACAAATGTGAAATACATACCCTCACCTGCATTGTCAGCAGAAGGAGCATCAACACATGACACAGAGTTAAAGCCATCGGAAAGGCCATTTGCCTTCATAACAAACTTGTCGGCCAAGGTTTTTCCTTCACTTGTTGATGTCCAACCTGTGAAATCTGCAAACGTACTGCTTGCGACATTTGCGCCAGTGATCTGGAAACGACCCTGAGGTGTATAAATGAACTCACCTTGAGTGAGCGCAAAACCAGATACTGTAACGCACATTGCCATAAAGGCAAAAAGTAAACGTTTTTTCATACGATTTGTTTTTAGAAAGTTATTAATTAATAAAAAGATTTGTCTTAATGCGCCGCAAAGATAATCATTTTTTTCTTCACTCACAAACATTTTAGTTTTTTTTGCAATTTACTTCCTCAGCGTCATCGATGCCGTTGTATGCCTCTCATTCCTAATCCGTAGGATATAGATGCCCTTTGGCAGCGACTGCCGATTGAAGACGGTTTTTGCCTCTGCGAGCGTCGTCGTGTAACTGGCCACCACAACACCATTGGATGCGAAGACATCGACATGAACCTCCTCACTGCCGGCAATGCCCATGATACCTACAGAAGTGCTATAACGAATGTACAAATAGCCCTGTCCGAACTTGCTGGTATCCCAATAGTAATGCTCAGGCAACGCGGGTAGATCAAACTTCACGTCACCCACAGTAGCCTTCGGGAAGTTGAACACATAGAAAGAGTCGGCCTTGGCCTCGTCGGTACCGATACTGGCGATAGGATCGTAGGTGGAATCGAAATACACACTGATGGTAGCGCCATCCTTAAAGGTGATGGAGCCGTTAGCCTCATCGCCCCAAAGATGCGTACAGCCAGGGGCAGTAGCAGGCACTGTGGCGGCACCCTTCTGTACACCGACACAGAGTTTTCCTGTGGCACCGAAAGTAAGCGGTTTTGCACCCAAATACCAGAAACCTGATGACGACTGCCCGTCTGCGCCTACACGCAGGGCGCCGTTGATGGTGACACTGCTGTTGGTAAAGGGGTGCGACTTGGATCCAGCCCTGATAATTGAGCTCATACCTGTCAGCGTGGCACCGTCTGCCACAGTCAGGACACCCTTGCCAAGCGTCACGCCCTGTCCAAGGCCCATACAACCGCCATTCACATTGACCGCACCGGTGTTATCCCAGGCATTGGTCACCGTCATCGTGCCACTACCCACCTTGTTAAACACATCTGCCGAGGTTACCTTGCCGTCAAACGTAAAATCCTCGTCATTGCCGACGTTCCACGTATTGGTACCTGTCGAACCGCTCTGACTGAACGTGCAATAGCCGCCCAAAGTGCCCCTGCCCGTCAGCTTACCGATAGACAGCGTTTTGCCGCTGTTCTGCACAGTGATGAAATCCGGGATGTTCAATGTAAACTGATCGGATCCGGAAGCGGTGTTCAGCGTGAAGCGTCCATCAGCAGTATAAGAAGCGCCTGCCACAAGGGTACCTGTGAACTCCGTCATCTTCAGTTCCAGTGGTGTACGGGTTGCGTACCAGCCATTACCCTTTTCTGCCGCACAATAGATGGTCACCTGGCCGCTACCGGTCAGCTTGCTGGTAGTCGTGGCGCGGTTCACCGTTGTCACGTTCGCCTTCGCGCCGGCAGCGATATGAAGCGGCGAAGTAACGAACCCTTTACCGGAAACCGATGCATTACCCTGTAACTCCAGTGTCTTGGTATAGTTACTGCCTGTATAGTCCATGCTTCCACCCTTGACAATCATGCGATTGACGACCAGGTTGCCGGTCATATAAAAGGCATCAGGGCCTGTTTTTACCAGTGTGTCACCACCAATGGCGGCCTGCTGCGTGAAGGCGTAGTCAGCTTTGATGATGCCCTTGTCTACAATGCGGATGATGGAACCATTCGTTACAGCCGACGAATTCTGGAGCACGGCACCGTTCTCAATGGTAAATTTACTGCCCGAAGATGTGACGCCGCCAAGATTACCGTATGGCTGCGTGGCATTGGAAAGGAAACTCACAATGGTGGTACCGCCAGTCAGGTGATTACCACCTGTATAGGTATTGTAATTCCCCATCGTAATGGAGCCTGTACCCTGATGATAGAATGTACCGGCAGCGATCTTACCTGCACCGCCGATGGTGTAAGCCGTCGAACCCGTATAGTAGATATTGGCCGGTTTCACCTCTACCCCATCGGGGATCGTCACCGTCGTGCTCTTGGCTTGATCGGTGAAATAGATGTTATCGTCTTCAATGAAGGTCTCTGCAGCTCGCGCAGCATCGTGGGTGACGAAATTCTCCGTGGTGGCCACATCCCACACGTTTGATGCCGTGCCGTCCCACTCAATGTCGGTAGCATCACGTATTCCCTCCACTTTCAGCCTGAGGACATCCTCTTCAAGGATCAGGCTGGCCTTCACTTTGGCAATACCCTCTATCTTGATGTCGGCAAGGTCGCCTTCCACAGCGTTGACGACACCCAGGAAATACAGGCCTGGGGCGAGTTTGTCTTCTCCCGCATGAAAGTGGCAGTTGAATTCGATGACAGGCTGCTTATACGCCGGTCCATACTTCCAGTCCTTGGTCTCGATGATCAGCTTGGCTGTTTCAATCTGGTCGGTCTTGATATCATCCGCTTCATCGGCAGAATAAATATCCATCTTCAGTCGGGCACCGAAACCCAGCATCAGCGAGTCGGTAGCCACCAGCGTACTCCTCCTATGCGTACCACCGATATTGATGGTAGCGCCGTAGTCAGCCTTCAGCGACTTCACCCTGACACCCATTGCCGACGTATTCAGTGTTGTCAGACGGTTCAGCCATAATGGTGAATTCGGGATAGAGCCGTTGAGGTTCAAGGTACCCGCCCACACATCGGTAGGACCGCTGTAGGTCATATCCTTTCCGGGATATGACAATATGCCGTCGCCCTGCTTCACTACACGCGTTGCACCACTGAAGCCGCCCCCTTGCAGGGTATGGGTGTAATACTGGCTGGAGATCGTATACGAAGCCGCCGTCGCCTCCGAGGGTGCAGAACCCTGAACCCACGAGGGTGCGTTGTCTATAAATAAATAAGGTGAAGCACCATCAGCGATGTTGATGGTCATGTCGTTGATCTCACAGGTGATAACCGTCTCGCCATTGTTCGAGATAGTGCCGCCATTGGCCACCTCGGTACGTCCCTCCATGGTGAGTGCCGGGGGTGCTGCGGTAATCGCCTCCAGTTCGCCTAAGAAATAGGAGGTATGGGCAGGCTGGTTGTAGCCGCACATCTGCCACACCATGCCGTTACGGTACTGGTGGTCGTACCACAGCGAGTAGTTACGCCACGGGGTCTCGATAGTGGTGGTATAGATGCGTATCTTATTGTCGGCGGTGCGCATGATGAATTCCTCGCGCCAGTCGCCCAGGATATCACCCATATAACAGGGTGTACCCTTGGTGTCGTTGTTGGTCATCGAACCGGCCATCACCCATGTGGTATTGGAACCGGGCTTCATGACGACTCCTTCGGTATTCTTACCGTTGCGGTAGTTGAAGGTCTCTTCCTGCAAGTCGCCATCCCAATAGCAGCGGAAGTTCTGCGACATGCCAGTTGTGCTCTTGAGAATGTCAAGATGCTTATTCTCCACCAGGCTGACCGGTGGTGTATCATGGGCTGAGAAGCCGACGGCTCCGGGTACGGTATTGAGGAAATTACCGGCAATGGCCCGACCGTCATCGTCGCCACCCTCCATACGGTAATATAATTTCGAGGTGGTCAGGTCGCGGTAGTTATTGGAAGGACGGTCTTCGTTACAGAAGAAGCCCTCCTGCCCATGCACGTATGGATTGAAATCACCATGATGCTGTGCATCGCCATGACCAAGACCGGTGGTTGAGAGGCCTTTGCCATTGTCGTCGATCACCATACTGCCCCATACAATCTCGTCACGACCATCCCAGTCCACATCCACGATGGCATAGTTGTGATAGCCCTGCCCATACCAGGGAGAGCCGGCCTGATTGTTGGTCCAGCGCCAACGCTCTGTCAGCTGGTGGGTTTCGGGATCCACATCGTAGGCCACGAACTTGTGGCGGGTGTAGATGCCGCGCCCGAGGAAAATGCTCGGTTTGCGACCGTCCAGGTAAGGTGCCCCGAAGAAATGCTTGGAAGAACGATGGCCGTAGCCGTCACCCCAGGCCGCATTGAGGTCTGTCTCGCCGTTCTCAAGCCGCTTCAGCGGATAATCCATCGTGACGTATGGCACACCTGTAGCGCCGTTCATGTAGACCAGGTATTCTGCACCATCGTGCATAAACCAGTTCGCGCCGCCACCTGTGGCACCACGGTAGTTTTTCGTAGCATCGCCAATCACGTATGTCTGACCGTCGGCCGCATGGATCGTGGTACCATCGGCCGCACGCATGATGGCCTCGGCCTTACCGTCGAGGTCCCAGTCGTAGGCCACGATATTCTGTTCGTTATTCTGGAAGTCCCCCATATTGGGGCCGCAGTTCACCCACCACAGCACGGTACCATCGAGTTTCAGGCACTCAAAGATGCTGTATTCGCCATTGTGGCCATTGCGGGGGAAACTGGCGTTTATTTCGCTCTGATTGTCATACTTCAAGAGGATTTCCAATTCGCCGTCACCATCGACATCCGCGCAGCAGGCATCGTTGGGAACGAGCGTAGAAGTAATCGACTGGTCATGCTTGGGAGCAATCTCCAGATAATTATTGGCCCAAGGCGTTGCAGCCGTACTCATCGGCTGCTTCACACCGTGCTTCACTGCCTCAACAGCATAATTGCTTGTGGCGGTGCCTGCAGCATCGGTGTAATTAGAGGTGGTCAGGTTCTCTGCGATCAGCGAACCGTCGCGATAAAGGTTATAAGTGACATCATAGTATTCATCCGACTGGATGCGCCAACTGACGAAGACGCCACCTGTGGTCTTTACCGCCACCATGCCACGATCCAGTTTGTCGATCACGCGCTGTGCATGTGCATTCTCAGCTACCGACAGCAATACAGTTATAAGTAGTAAGAGTAGTTTGTTCATAAAATTTTGTAAAGACCACGGATTCCGCGATTCCGCGAAATCCGTGGTAATGATCAATTATTTCATCTGAACGCCAAGAGCGTTGAAAATACCGGCTTCGGTCTCGATAAGGATCTGACCGTTCTTAGCAACCTTGCGGACTGCCTTCTGAGCATCGGCATTCACCTTCACGATGCCGTCGGGATCCTCGGTAGCAGCATAGATCATAATCACATCGATACCCTGATTGTCACCGCCACCAGCCTTCAGTGTGAGGTCGGTAGCCTCGGTGATGGTCAGCAGGTCCGACTCTCTCTCGTCAAAGTTGGTTGCAGTCGCAGAGAGGTATATCTCGTTATCCTCACCCTCACCCGTAGCCAGCGTGCAAATATAGCTGGGTTCCTTATTGGCATCGAAGAGCACGGCACGGATCTTATAGGTACCGGGCTGCAGCGTCACAAGTTTCAGATCCTCAGTCACATAGCCAGCCTTGGCCATCGAGGAACGGACGACGGCATTGCCGTTTGTACACTCCACAGCACCCTGAAGATCCTCACCCTCAGAGAGGAATACCACACCCTCAAATTCGGTCTTCTTGTAATTGACGACGAAAATGGTGTCGCCTTCGCCATTCTTCAGGTCGAAGGCTTCGATAAACTCAGAGCCTTTTGCACCATGCGTATAAGCAACACCGTTTTCGTCAACGAGCCAGTAAGGATAATTCGCCTTGACTGTTGAGCCTGTGATACCTTCTGTTTTTGCAACCAATTCCTTCAGCACGGTCGTATTGTCCTCGTCAACATAAGCAGCTACCACACTATAGTTGCGCGGCAGTTTCTCCTGAGCCTCAGAAATCTCAATAGTCTTCAGAAGACAATTGCTGAATCTGAAAGTCACATCACCAGCAGTCTGCACCTCAAACTTGAAATTTGCATAGGAAGAGCCCAACTGAATAGAATCTTGTACGCCACCTTCAGAGACAAAACCTTCAGGAGCAATGGCTGCACCATTCATTGCCTGAATAAGCGTATACTTTTTCTTGGATGCATCATATTTGGTGGCACGGTTGGCATTAAACGTGATGACATCACCCACCTGACAGTCGGGAATCACCATGTACTGATCGTTGCCATTGAAGCAAATAACATTTGCAAAATTACCTGACTGGCCACCAACATAGAATACTTTATCACCAAACTTAAATAACAAATCTTCGGTCATAGGCAATGCCGTGCCATTCGGCAACATGATCTCCTCATAGTTTCGGGCAGGAACATAAAAACGTGCACCCTTACTGCTCGTTAGGTCAATGTATTTGGTCACATCGCTTTCCGTATTTGCAGTTGCTTCATCTTGAATCAACGCTAATGAGGCATCGTCGATAGCAAACGACCACGACATCTTGCGCTCAGCACCGCGGGTCTTGAAATTGAGTGTATAACCCTCAGCAGGGGCCAGCTCAGTACCGTCCACCTTCACAGAAGTGATCTTCAGTGCATAGTCGGTAGCAGGCTGCAGCTCAAACTCGGCCAGATCCAGCGTCACACCGCTGGCGAATGTACCCTCAACGCCATCGAACTCGCTGTCATTGAAAGCTCCTGCCATCACGAAACTTGTGGTGGTGGGATCGGCAACACCCGTCACATTGGGGAAGGTAACCGTAATTTTACCAGTTGTGGGATTGATCTTCATCCCTTCTTTGAGGCTGAAGTTGATATCACCCAATACTACCTGAGCCATAGAGCCAAGGCAGAAAAAGAAAGCCATAAAGGCAAGCGTAAAGATTTTCTTCATATAATCACTTTTTTAGTTGAATATTATCTTCAAGTAGTTTAGGGAAAAGCCCTCGTGCTGTTTGGGCGCGAGGGCTTGTTATTGAATTATAATCACTTAGTTTTTATTCAGCAACCTTAGTCAAAGAGATACAATCAAATGTAATATCCTTAACCAACTCGGTGCCATCATTAGCAGTGACTGTTGAACCATCACAAATAACAACTAATGACGAACCTGCAGGAATAGTCACGCTCTCGATAACGTGCTCACCTGTTACAGAACTACCCCAATTAGGAATTTCAACGTTCAACTCGGTTACATTGCCAGAGGCATCGCGCAAACCAAGCTTATAGGGCTGAGGAATAGCATAACCTTCATTATTATAATAGATATTGTTACGACCATAAATAGTCACCTTATAATTACCAGCCTCAGCAATTGGCTCTGTCCATACGTATGAGTTAGCACCAAGCGTAATACCGCGTCCACCATCGAGACGAGTCCAGTAATCATTCGTCCAGTTCCACCAGTTGGTAACTGTTCCTTCGAGCTGGCCAAGACCGGTTCCATAACCTGCATCCACCTTAGGCAATGCCAAAGTCTCAAAGTTTGCATAGTAGGCAACAGAGTCAACCTTTGCATAGCTCAACGCGCCGATGAAATAGGTCTTACCGCCTGCAACAGTCGGATTGATGGCACCTGGGAATGTGAACTGTACACCATTATAGTCAGTTCTCTCAGCAAAGTAGTAAGCACCATCCTTAAAATAGCCTGTAGGAGGATACATTACGAAGTTGTCACCCTCGAAGAACTTGTACTTGTTAGCGTCATTAAATCTTTCCAACAACTGACCACCTTCCGTATTACATGCCAGCACAGCATAATATGTCTCTGCATCGCGGAAAGTAACCAGAACCTCTGCATTCTCAGCGACCTTCACATCAGCTGCATTGTTAGACACATAGAATTTCTTTGCGGTAGCTGCTTTAACATCAGTGATAACCTCACCAGCTTCATTCAGATAGAAGCCCAAGCTATCAGTAGCTAGCAGCACAGGATCAGTACCCTCACGGCCGTTGGCAATGCGTGCCTCCTTCAGGTCTTTACCATTAGCATCCACATAGCGGATCTTATAGTCCCAGAATTTAACGGTAGGATCCTTTGCTTCTGTAATAGAAACATTGTCGATGTAGCTGACATTATTGTTGACGAAACCGAACACATCAATCTGAGTAGCCTCGTTGGCATCCTCCTGCCAGAAACCGACCTTACCAGGAGTGAACACAGCCTCTTCGCCCTCACCCTCGGTAGTACCGCTCTGAGCCAGAAGCTCTTCGCCATCAAAAATCTTCCACTCAACCAGACGGTCGAAGTTATAAACACTAACCTCAATGGTCAACCACTTATTACAAAAATCATCAGTGGTTCCTAAAATATCATCATTAACAACGTAATTACGACCATTAGCGCTATGACCAACACGGAAGATAGCACCCTTTGCACCATAAGTAGGAGCACGGTTAATACGGTCCATTCCAGCTCCCTTACCATCCTTACCACGTACCAAGGCATCACCGATTGTGATACAACCACGACCACCGCCATTGAAATAGTCAAACTTCACAGTAACCTTTGCAGCCTGTGCAACTTTTTCAGTCATGTCATAGTAGGTAAAGCCATAACCATTCTGGCAATTGCTTGCATTTTTCAGAGCCAGCACCTTTGAGCCCTTGGCAGCATTATCCTGAATTTCAACAGACATACGGCTGGTAGCAGCAAAAACGGCCTCACCATCTTCAAAATCAATAATTGATGAAGTCTTTGCCCAATAATCTGAAGGCTCATAATACACAGGAGCATCGTCCTCAGAACAAGCAGTAAATGCGAGTCCACTTGTCAAGATGGCAGCAGCNNTTTTCTCGAATAATTCCTTTATTTTTAGTTTTTTTATCATTTCAACCAATCTGAATACCGCGCCTTTTTCATACCTTTGCAGCCGGATAACAAAATAATAATGAACAAGACAAGACTTTACACCACCCTTTTTCTTTCAGCCATGCTGCTTTGTGGCAAGGCACAGATTACCCCCACTACCCAAATGGAGCAGCTGAACCGTGGCATCGTGGCATTGCCCTCGAACACGGGCAGCGGCAATTTCGTCAGCTGGCGCTTCCTCGGCACAGACGACAGCATGACCCGCTTCGACCTCGTCTGCAACGGCACGACCATCGCCACCGACCTGGAAGTGAGCAACTATACCGATGTCACAGGCGACAGCAATGCCGAATACCAGGTCATTACCAAGGTGAATGGCGAGACCATCAGCACTTCCGACGCCGTGAAGCCCTGGGGCGATATCTACAAGAAACTGAAGCTCGACCGTCCGGCCAATGGCGCCCTGGGCGGCACCTACTCTCCCAATGACTGCTCTGTAGGCGATGTCGACGGCGACGGAGAATACGAGCTCTTCGTGAAATGGGATCCGAGCAATTCAAAAGATAACTCCCAAAGCGACAAGACCGACAATGTCTATCTGGACTGCTATAAGCTCGACGGCACCAAGCTGTGGCGCATCGACCTGGGTGTGAACATCCGTGCCGGTGCCCACTACACCCAGTTCCAGGTCTATGACTACGACGGTGACGGCAAGGCCGAACTGATGTGCAAGACGGCTCCCGGCTCCAAAGACGGCAAGGGCAACTACGTGAACCAGGCTGCCACCGACGAGAAAATCAAGGCTGCCAACAACACCAAGGACCATCGTACGAGTGCAGGCCGCATCAACAGCGGTCACGAATACCTCACCGTCTTCAATGGAGAGACCGGAGAGGCGATTCACACCATTGCCTACTACCCCACCCGCAATGCCAAAGCCGAACTGAGCGAGGCCGCAGGCACCTTCAACTGGGACGACCGCGCCGGCAAGAACGACAAGGGCGACTATGGCAACCGCGGTGAGCGCTATCTCGCTGCCACCGCCTATCTTGACGGACCAGACAAGAACCCCAGCGGTATCTTCTGCCGCGGCTATTATACCTACGCCCACATCTGGGCGGTCGATTTCGACGGCCAGCACCTCAAAACCCGCTGGCTGCACAGTTCCGACGCAAGGACCACCTATAAACTGAGAGATGCCGACGGCAATTCCAAAACCTACAAAGGCAACACCTGTTTCTCAGGTCTGAACCGCTACACGATGTATGCCAACGGCAACCACAATATGTCGATTGCCGATGTCGACGGCGACGGCAAGGACGAGATCATCTGGGGCTCGGCGGCTCTCGACGACAACGGCAAGATGCTCTATAGTGTCGGCTTCGGTCACGGCGACGCCATCCATCTGGGCGACCTTGACCCCGACCGTCCCGGACTGGAACTCTTCGACGTACATGAGGAAAAAGGCACCTACGCCTGGGACATCCACGATGCCGCCACCGGCGAGATCCTCTGGAAAGGCGGACCGAAGGGTGCCGACAACGGTCGCGGACTGGCTGCCGACATCGTAGCCGACAACCGAGGCTATGAGTTCTGGTCGTCGTACGGAGGCGTGGAAAACGCTGCCGACAGGAATCAGAACCCCTTCAGCGCCATGACCGGCAAGCAGGTCATCAGCAAGAAGGCCTCGATGAACTTCCGCATCTACTGGGACGGCGACCTGCAGGACGAACTGCTCGACGGCACCACCATCAGCAAATGGAACGGCAGCAGCTACGACACGACCAGCCTGAGTTACAACGGCTCCAGCAGTTGCAACGGCACCAAGGCCACCCCTAACCTGCAGGCCGACCTCTTCGGCGACTGGCGTGAGGAAGTCATCCTCTGGTCGACAAAGGACAACGCAACACTCAACATCTATACCACCAACACGCCGACCACCTACCGCGTGCCAACCCTGATGCACGACCATACCTACCGTATGGGCATCTGCTGGCAGAACACCGCCTACAACCAGCCGCCACACCTGGGCTACTATCTGCCCGACTACATCGACGGCAAGTTGACAGGCATCCAGACCGTCAATGCCAACACACTGACAGAAAAGGCTGTCATCTACGACCTGTCAGGCCGTCGTCTGCCCACATCCGATACGAACACCCTCCCGAAGGGCATCTATATTATCAAACAAGGTACCAATATCNNCATTTATCCTTTCGGCTTCTGCCCAGGAAGTGACACCGCAACTCACAGCCTTCCCGGAGTTCCGTCCTGCTACCGTCTACATGGCCGACGGCAAGAAAATGGACATTCCGATGGCAAACATCTTCTTGAAAAACAGCTCGCTGCTCTATCTCAGTGGAGAACTCACCAAAGAAGCCAACACCAAGAATATCTTGCGTGTCGACTTCAAGGACCGCTCCTACTTCCGCATCGACTCTGTGCTGGCTTATGAGGTAGATTCCGTCGGCTCGAAGGTGCTCTATTGTGCCAAGGTGCTCGACCTCAAGGCTTACAAGCAGATGTTGAGGAATAATTCCAATATCACCAACCTCGACCTCAACAACCTCACGTCGATGAATATGTTCCAATTTTCCACCATCGACCTCCAGGACACCAAGGACATCCACTTCCCTGTCATACCGCTTTATTATTTTAGGCTCAACGACAAGTTCGTCCTCGTACATGAACGTCACCTCAAGCGAGCCCTCGACAAGGAGGACCGCCGACGGATGGAATCTGTCATGAACCTCCCCGGCTTCAGTTGGACCGATGAAAAGTCCCTACTAAAGATCTTAGAGATTATACAATAAGAGATCCCCGCTCGGCTGAGCGGGGATTCTTCGTTTATTTCGGCTGCAGGTCTGCGTACTCTTTTGCGACATTCTTGATGCAGGGGCAATCTTTCTGGGGATTCAGGTCGTGATGCCCCAGGATCACAGCTTTGGGGTAGCGCCCGTGCAGTTCCTCAAGTAGTCGTCGCATGGTAGCCTTCTGCGCTGGTGTTCTTGTGTCGGCGGGTTGACCTCTTGCATCGTACCCGCCCTCGTAGCACACACCGATCGAGTGGGCATTATGGTTCACGCAGTGGGCACCGATCATCCATTCCGGACGGCCTGG